>Ga0181530_10000440_pt1 | contig 53033 bp, 44 predicted proteins | sample PEATcosm2014_Bin_42_FD_119769 | JGI IMG/M metagenome (GOLD analysis project Ga0181530, IMG submission 119769) | Peatland microbial communities from MTU Mesocosm Facility, Houghton, MI, USA - PEATcosm2014_Bin10_60_metaG | ecosystem: Environmental > Terrestrial > Soil > Wetlands > Peat | place...
CGCACCCATTTGGTGCGGCCCAGGCTGCCCGGTCCCGCCAGCGGAACTCAATAAATGCTGCCTTGCCTATAACCTGCAGAACCCGGCGAAAAACGTGGTTCGCCTACGGACGGATTACGGTCCGCATCCGGTGGACGCACTGTTGGACGTACGATTAAACTGGGAGTCCGATGTCCGAAGTCCAATACGTCCACGGTTACTCCGCCCGCGAAGCGGATCGCCTGGCCGATCAGGCCAGCACGCTGAGCGAATTGCTCCACCATGACACGGCGTATCCGCCGGGGAGCCTGGTGCTGGAGTGCGGCTGCGGCACGGGGGCACAGACGGTTTTTCTCGCGTCGCGGAGCCCCGGGGCGCGGATTATTTCCGTGGACATCTCGGCGGATTCGCTCGTACAAGCCCGCGCGCGGATTGAGGCGGCCGGCCACCCGAATGTCGAGTTTCAAACGGCGAACCTCTTTGATTTGCCTTTTGACGATGAGCACTTCGACCACATCTTCCTCTGCTTCGTGCTGGAGCATCTGGCGGAGCCGGCCGCGGCTCTCGGGGCCATCAAGCGGGTTCTGCGCCGCGGCGGGACGATCACGACCGTGGAGGGCGATCACGGCTCCTGGTACTGTTATCCGCAAACGCCGGAATCCGCGCGCGCCGTGCAGTGCCTGGTGGATCTGCAAGCCCGGTTGGGCGGCGACGCTCTGGTGGGCCGGCGGCTCTATCCGCTTCTGGTGGAGGCCGGGTTCCGCGACGTGCGGGTCAGCCCGCGGATGGTCTACGTGGACAATAGCCGGCCGGACCTGGTGGAAGGATTCTCCAGGAACACTTTCACCGCGATGGTGGAGGGAGTCCGCGAGCAGGCGCTCTCGCTCGGGCTCGTCGATCAAGCTACGTGGGAAAAAGGCATCGCGGATCTGTACCGCGCAACCGAGCCCGGCGGGACCTTCTGCTACACGTTCTTCAAGGGCGTGGCAGTACGATAGACCGGAAGCGCGAAGACCCAACCTGTACCAACGTGATGCAAGTTGGGGTCGGATTGTCCAGGTGATCTGTTCAGACTTTCGGTGCAGTTGATGACACTTGTGCGTTCGTTTTAGGCTGCTTGGCGCAAGCAGTTTTGAGGTGCTTAGCGCACGTTGCGGCGATGGTTGATTTGTCCCGTGGTTCGGGAACGTACAGCTTGTCGTTGCCCCAACCGAGCGGCTCCCTCTTTGCAGCATAAGTCCAACCACCTCGCCGGATTTCGACCTTAGCGGCATTGTGCTTTAGCTAGCTTTAGCTTGCCCAAGCTTGCTCTCGCGTATGCTACCGATCCAGCGGGGTCACCGGATCGAGCAGCATCCAAAACAGGATGCCGGTCAGATACACGGCGGCCGAAACGTAGAACGTCAGGTTCCAGTTGCTGTGCGTCCAGCGCAATAGGTAGCCGATGACGACGGGCGCCAGGGCGCCGGCGAAGTTGCCCCACATGTTCATGGCGCCGGAGAGCGTTCCGGCGAACTTGCCGCCGACATCCATCGCCGCGCCCCACGCGCAGGGCATCACCAGGTCGTTGCAGAAACTCGCCATCGCGATGCACAGCATAGCCGGCAGCGCGGCAGTACGGGTGGTCGAGAAAACCAGGAACGAAGCCGCGCCCGCGAAGCCGAGGCTTGCCATAATGCGGCGCGCCCGCGTCACGCTGACACCGCGCCGCCGCAGCCAGCCTAGAGACACCACCGACGCGGGATTCCCCAATCCGCCCAAAAACAGCGGCAGGATGCCGAGCCACGCAGTGGCAGTGACCTGCACATGGCGCGCTTCGCGCAGATAAGTGGGGAGCCAGGTGATGTAGAAATACCAACCGTAGCAGAGCGAAAAATATTGCCAGCAGAGCATCCACACCTGGCGCGAACGCACCAGCCTGCCCCAGGGAACGTCGCCGTGGCCGGTGGCCAGCGTTGCGCTCTGGCTCAGCAGGCGGCGCTCGGCATCGTTCAACCGCACGTTATCCCGCGGATCGTTGCGATACCAGCGGTAGAACAACACCGCCCAGGCAACGCCCACCAGGCCGAATAATGCGAAGGCGTTGCGCCATCCCACGTACCCCATCACCATCGCCACCAGCGGCGGCGTGAAGGCGCCGCCCCAGCGCGCGCTCAGCCACATGATTCCTTGCGCGCGCACTTTTTCGCGGGCCGGCAGCCAGGTGGTGAAAGCTTTCGTCAGGTTGGGGAAGCAGCCCGCTTCGCCGGCGCCGAAGAGGAACTGGGTGGTGGTGATGGAGGCCAGGTTCCAGGCGCGTCCGGTGGCTGCGGTGAAGAATGACCACCACAGCACGATGCGCAGCAGCACTTTGCGCGGGCCGATCCGGTCGCCGAGATACCCGCCCGGCATTTCGAACAAAGCGTATGCCAACCCGAAGGCGCCGAAGGCCCAGCCCAATTGCGATTGGGAAAGACCCAAATCGTGGCGGATGAAGAGCGCGGCGTAAGAGATGGAGACGCGATCGATGTAAGTGATGATCGCCAGCGTAACGGCGAAGACGATCACCCAATAGCGAACCCGCGTGGGACGCTCACTGGTAACCACGCCGGCGGGGCTCATCCTTGCGGCCGCGGCCGCAGGACGAAGTGGTACACCAGCGCACCCACGCCCACGGTGGCGAACGCGGTGAGCGCGGCAACGGTCGCTTCCTTGATGCCGAAAATCACCATGGCGGCGCCTACCAGGATATACGAAACCGGCAGCAGCGGGTAAGCGAAGTCAATCGCCCGCAGCCGCTGCCAACCGGGGCGCTTCCGCCGGAAGACCATCAGTGCCGCGACCGAAAGCACGGTGAAGATGGTCAGGCTCATGCCGATGTAGGTGAGCAGATCGCGAAACGAAGTCAACGTCATCAGCATGGCGCACAGGCCCTGGCTGAGTATGGCGATCACCGGCGTGTGAAACCGCGGGTGCACTTTGCCGGCCGCCGAAAAAAACGCGCGGTTCTTGGCCATGGCATAATACACGCGCGGCCCGATGGTCAGCTCGGCGTTCACGGTGGCGACGATCGAGAGCGCCATCAGCGCGGAAAACACGCCCGCGATGCCCGGCCCGAACAGGTTCGAGGCCGAGAGCGCGCCCACCTTGATCACGCCTTTCATCTGCTCGAGCGGCGTGGAATAGATGTAGACCACATTCAGCCCGAGGTACAGCACGGCTACCAGGGCAGTGCCCACTGCCAGCGCCGCCGGCAGCGTGCGCTCGGGCCGGTGCACTTCCTCGGCCACATAGGTTGCCGCATTCCAGCCGCTGTATCCGAACATCACCCAAAGCAGGCTGATGGCGAACTGCGCGGGCAGGGAGGCGGTGGACGTGCGCACGGCATGCTGCGAAAAGTGGCCCCAGCTTCCCGTTCCGAACGCGAGGCCCAGCGCCACGAAGCCGACCAGCACGCATAGGTTGGTGGTGGTGAGCGAATTCTGCACCTTGGCGGCGAGCCCCACGCCCAGGCAGTTGAGGATGGTGAGAACCGCGATCAGGCCGCAGGCTACCGCCTGGGCCGGCCCCAGGTGCAGCGAAAACATTCCCGATCCGAGGACGATCGGCGTGTGGGCTTGCGCGATCGCCGGGAAGAAGTGGCTGAGGTACTCGGTGAATGCCAGCGCCGTCACCGCGATCGGCGCCGAAAAACCGGCGAAGAAGGACACCCAGCCGGTCATGAATCCCCATTCCGGGCCAAACGCGTGGGTCAGGTAAACGTACTCGCCGCCGGAGCTGGGAAAGTTGACGCCCAACTCCGAGTAGCTGAGGGCGCCGGCGAAAGCGAACAGCGCTCCGGCCGACCAGCAGGCGATGATCAGCGCGGCGCTGCCCAGGTCGCCCGCCATGAAACCGGTGGTGGCGAAGATGCCGGTGCCCACCATGTTGGAGATCACAAGCGCGGTGGCGCTGAAGAAGCCGAGCTGACGAAGCAACCCTGGCCTGGAAATCTGCGTTTGTGTCTGGGGCATGCGCGGCCTAAGGTTATTGTAGTTGAGTCGCGAGCGTTGCCTACTGGCTCTTCGGGCGCGCATAGAAGCTGGCCGTGAAATCGTAAAGCGATGGCTCCGGGTGCGCGGTTCGAAGATGTTTCAGGATGCCCTCTTTGTCGGCCTCGCTGCGTTCCTGCCCCAGTTTGAACTTGCCCTCCAGCAATTCAATCTCCAGCTCGAAGCCGAGAATGCCGGCGATGAGGCCGGACGTGTAGCTCTGCGGGAGTTTGGCGAGATCGTACGGCGAGTTCGGCTCCTCGAACTTGCGGATGAGCTTCCCCAGCAAATCGCGCATGGCGTTCTCGCCGGTGACGGCTTTCAAGTTTCCGGTGGCATGGACGGAGGCAAAATTCCAGGTCGGAACGACTTCCGCTTTCGAGTACCAGGTCGGTGAGATGTAGGAGTGAGGCCCATGGAAAACGATCGCCGCCCGCCGTCCCGCCAGAATGGACTCGGTCTGCGGATTCTGGCGCGATATGTGACCGTAGATTGCGCCGTTCCCGCCGACGTTGCGGTCGAGCAGAACCGGGATGTGAGTGATGCGAATGGAAGGCTCCGCTGTGACCAGATCGACGAAAGAGAACTCGTCCATGAAGTCGAGCAGCAGCTTGCGGTCCTCGACGAGCTGCGGCTTGGGAATGTAAAGCGATTCCGATCCGGAAGATTTCATCTGCGCCTCCAGGTCGAGTCCGGCGGCGGCCAACCCGGCCAGCATGCTGCGTCTTTTCATGCGCGCACCCCTCTCACGTTATAGTAGAGGTCCTGGCGCTCGATGTCACCATACCGCGCCATGATCAACCTATGCTGGTGCTTGCCTCGCAGTCGCCGCGCCGCAGTGAGATTCTGCGCCAGGCCGGCATTCCATTCATCGTACGTCCAGCGGAGGTGGATGAGACGCCGCTCGAAGGCGAGAGCCCGCACGCTTATGTCGAGCGACTGGCGCTGGCCAAGGCGCTGGCGGCGCCCGCCGGGCCGCAGGAAACGGTGCTGGCCGCCGACACCACCGTGACCATCGACGGCGTACTGCTCGGCAAACCCGCCGACGCGGCCGACGCCCGCCGCATGCTGGCGCTGCTCTCCGGCCGGCGGCACGAGGTGCTCACCGGCATCTGCCTGCGCCAAGCCGATTCGCTGATTTCGGATTGCGCGACCACAGCCGTGTGGTTTCAGTCGCTCACCGCCGAAGAAATCGATGAGTATGTGGCCAGCGGTGAACCGGAGGGCAAGGCCGGCGCGTATGCCATTCAGGGGAAGGCCTCGAAGTTCGTCGAGAGAATCGAGGGTTGCTATTTCAATGTGATGGGCCTGCCGGTGAACCTGGTCTATCGCCATCTGGCGCGGTTGGGCTGAAGCCGGGATCAGAGGACAAATGCCAGCGCCCGGAAAATCGCGTCGGCCGTCAGCACCGACAAGAGGCTCAAATATCTTCCCAGGGACGTGGCCACCATCAGCACCACCAGCACCAGGAAACCGGCGCGCGCCAATTCCCGGTACAGTACGATCGGGATACGCGCAGCCAGCAGCAGCTTGGAGCCATCGAGCGGCGGCACCGGCAGCAGATTAAACAACGCCAGATAGATGCTCAACAGCACTCCGCGCTGCAAGAATCCAGACAGGCCGGGCGCGGCGCGGATGGTGGCGATGGCGGCCGCGGCCAGCAGGACCGCCATCACGATGTTGCTGACCGGGCCGGCCAGCGCCACCAGTGCCAGGCCGTTCAGACCGCCGCGCAGTTTCGCCGGATTGGTGGAAACCGGCCGTCCCCAGCCCAGGAATCCGCCGCCCGTCAGCGAGGTCACAAACGGGAGCAGGGCAGTGCCGATCCAATCCACATGGGCCAGCGGATTGAGGGTGACGCGCCCGTCCCTGCGTGGCGTGTCGTCACCCAACCGCGTAGCCACCCAGGCGTGCGCAAACTCGTGCGGCGCGGTGAGCATCCACAGCAGCAGGACGTTGGTCAACGCATACTGGATTTGTTCGGGATGCAATCCGTCTCCCTTTCCGGCCGGTTCACCGGCGCCGAGCCACGGCCGCCCACAGCAAGAGCAAAGCGACTACCGCCAACACCGAGATTATGGCCGTGGTTCCGATACCTGATTCTAGCCTGAGGCGAATTGGCCGGCTTACTAAGCACGCCCGTTCGCAAATGCGGCGACGTATTTCCGAAGGCGGCCGAGTGCTTGGCGGGGGCCGGGCATGTGCGGCACCTACGGCTGGCCAAGGATGCACCACCAAAAAAATGTCACCGGCAGAACCCTCGCGGGTGCTGCCGGTGACCAAGCAATCGCCGAGCTTGTTTAGCAAGCTTGGGGGTCGGCTGATTAGAAAGACAATCTGGCGCTGAACTGCAGTTTGCGAGGCTGATTCGCCATGGACGAGAAAATGCCAAAACTGGCGGAATCGATCCCCAATCCAGGAGCGGCGAAATGGACTGCGTTGTTGACATTAAACGCATCCGCCTGGAAGGAAAGTTTCATTTGCTCGCGGATCGGGAATTCGCGGCGCAGACTCACGTCGAGATCCGCATTGTGGGGAGCGAACAAACTGAGCGGGGCCGAGCGCGCAATGTCGCCGGCCGTGTAAGCCACCGGGTCGACAAAGGCCGCCTTGTTGAGGTAGGACGTGGAAGCGATATTCGCGCCGTTGGACGCGATCGAGCCATTCTGCCACACGTCTCCACCCGAAGCGAAGGCTGTGGAGTAGTTCGGATAGCAGGCCGCGTCGATCACGCCGCCGCCGGTGCAAGTGCCGGTGACCGTCATGGGCGCGCCGGAGGCGTAGGTGAATAGTGCGGAAACCTGCCAGTGGCCGATGATTGAATTCGCCGCCCTATTCCCAGCGTCTAATTTGCGACCCGCGCCGAAGGGCAACTGGAAGACCATCGTCGCACTGGCGACGTTCTTGTGATCGATGGTGCCCGGTCCTTTTTCCAGAAAGAGCTTGGTTGGATCGCGCAAGTTCGCAGCCAGATCGTCCAACTCCTTGCTGAACGCGTAATTCACCATGAAGGTGAGGCCATGTGCGAGGCGTTTGTTGAGCGAGAGCTGCAGCGCGTTATACGTCGAGTTACCAAGGTCCAGCCACGGGCTCGAGACAGTGGTGTATTGCGGGAACGGCTTCAGCGCCTGGGCGATGGTTCCGCTGAAGTTCGAGAACGGAATCTGGATGTTCGGGAAGATAGCCTGAGCCTTCGCGAGGTTGGCCGCGTTCAGAGTCGAGGTCAGCAGAGATCCCAGCGAAAGGTACTGAATCGGAATCTGGTTGTTGGTCAGGGCCCCGGGAACCAAGGCTCCGGGAAGCCAATGGCCGTCGGTGCCGGAATAAGCGGCGCTGAATACCAGGTTCGGGGTAAACGAATGCTGAATATTCAAACTCCAGTCTTCGTAATAAGGCGCTTTGCCGCTCAGACTGGGGTAGCCGTAAGGCATGGTCTGGGCGGTGCTCGGGCCGGCCCACAGATCCCCCGCCGCCGTGGCAGACGCCGCGGTGACATATCCGGTACCGTAACTCGGGTTGATGAATGGCGGCGAGAGCGGATTGCCCGGATACCCGGTGTTCCAATTGAACGCGGGCTGACCGGTGGCAACGGCCGATAGGCTGGCGGTTTCGTTAAAACCAGCCTGGCTCAGCCCTTGGCGTCCGTTCGTGCGCCCACCCACGCCGCCGGCATGCGAGTAAAAGATGCTGTAGCTCGCCCGGACGACCGTCTTTGGCTCGAGTTGGTAGGCGAGTCCCACGCGAGGCCCCGGATTGATGTCGTGCTGTTGGACGGGCGTCTTGCAACCGCAGCTATCGGTGCCGTTGCCCACAAACTCCAGAGCTCCCGGAATGCCGCCCGCCAGCGGATTAGCCAGCGTGGGGTTAAAGAAGGACATCACATTGTTGACTTCCGTGAAGGGGCTCCAGATGTTCCAGCGCAGGCCCAGGTTCAGAGTCAGACGCGAAGAGACTTTGAAATCGTCCTGAATATACCCGGCGTACGTCTTGTAGCGTCCCCCGGTCTCGGCCACCGCGTTCTGCGTGACCGCGCTGCTGTCCACGGCTCCCAGCAGATAACTCGCGTATGCAAGGCCGGTGGTGCTGATGGGGCTTCCGCTGGAGGTGAAATTCTCCGTTTCAGGGGTGTTGAAGGTGAAGCCGGCCTGGGTTCCGGTCAGCGGAGTATTCTCGTTGTCCTGCAGCGTCTGCCATTGGAAGCCGAAAGTGACATTGTGCCTTCCATGGGTCCAGAGCATGCTGTCCTGGATACCAACCGTGTTCTGCGCTTCGTTGTAGGCATGCGAGTTGGTTCCGTCCCAGCTCACGGGAGCGTTGTTGCCACTGAAAGTGATATCCGGAAAACCGGAGCCCGCCACTCCGCCCGGAAGGCCGGTGAGTCCTGCCTTCCCAGGATAACCGCCACCATACGTGTTGCTCGTCAAAGGTATGAACAACCGGCTTAGTCCAATGCTGAACTGGTTGACCATGGTCGAGTTGACGATGTAGCTATCGTGAACCTGAGCCAGGGTCGAGTATTCGATTACGCCTCTTCCATCCGTATACGGCACCGGCAGCGTGGACGTGCTGATCGGCGTCAGGCTGCCAACGATGGGGTTCGCGTACTTGCCGGTGCTGAAAAGGCCGAAGAGCCGGTTTTTGTCCGACAGATTGTAGTCGACCTTATCCGTAGTGCTGTCGTTATTGACCTTGTTCGGTAAAGTTGCCAGGTAATTGTTCGCGATGTTGCCATTCGTGGGGGCCGGGAGATAGGACTGGAAGGAATTCGCAACCGCCGAGATGCGGCTGGTTGGGATCATATTGCTCGGGAACGGCGTGCGCACGCCAGTGCCGGTCGCGCTGGTGGGATCGTAGATGAGTTGAGGGAAGGCGCTGAAATCGCCGGTCCGTTCGGCGGTAGTCGGTATCGACTGATACCCGGGAGCGGTCGCCGAGACGTAACGGTATCCGTCGTAGTTGCCGAAGAAAAAGAGTTTGTTCTTCTTGATGGGACCGCCTATGGTGGCGCCGAATTCGTTCTGGTGCTCGATTGGCGTGGTCGCCGCGAAAAAGCCTCTGGCGTCGAAGTCGGTATTGCGGAAGTATTCGAAAACGCCGCCGTGAAACTGGTTGGTTCCGGACTTCGTAACGTAGTTCGACACTCCCTGGCCTTCGTACATAGCCTTGGCGCCGGCTGTCTCCACCTGAAACTGTTCGACCGCCTCCACCGAAATGCCGAACGCCAGGTTACGGGTGTCGCTCTCGGTCCCGGCGCTGGTCAACGCCAGACCTTCGACGTATGTTTCGTTCTGATAAGTCTGGCCGCCGTTGAAGGAGCCGGTGGACGGACCGGCCGCCTGCGTGCTGTAGTTATCCACGCCGGTGGCCAGGCCGGCGAACGCCGTGGGATCCCTGGCAGACCCGTTCATCGCCAGCGGAAGGGCATCGTAAACATCGTTGTCGATTGAGGAGCCCAGCACCGCATCCTCCGCCTTCAGGAGCGTCGGTTGCTCCTCCACTGTGATGGATTGGGTAGCCATCCCGATCTTCAATTTGGGATTAACCGGAACGATTGCCAGCGCATCCACGATCACGTGCGGCTGAGTCAGAGTTTCAAAGCCGGCAGCCTTGACCGTAACCGTGTATTCGCCGGCAGTGAGCAGAGGGAGCACGAAGAAACCGGCTTCCGTGGTCTTACGGACGGTTTCAGCTCCGGTTGCGACATTGGCGGCGGTGACTGTGGCATCGGCCACAACCGCGTTTAACGGATCCGTGACCGTGCCTTCGATGGAACCGGTCCCGCCCACCTGGGCGAGCGCCGATCCAGCGGCGACTAACAACGCAAGGCAGAGAGCAACGTGGCGCATGCTAACAACTCCTTTTGTCTTCCTACGAGGGATGTCCGGTGTGGCACACAAAACAATCACCCGATCACTCACTTCAGAGGGGCCGGCCCGTGACCAAGAGGCGCGCTTGACAAGCGCCGGTAGCTAAAGGGAAGGCAAAGAAACGTTTGCCTGGCAATACCTGCGTATCGGACCGCAAAACAAACCCCTAGGCACGTAAATCGTGCAATGGGGCGAGTCTACCATGAGCTCGGCGAAACCGAAAAGGAATTTGTGCCTGGGCAACCACATTTTGCTATGCGGAATATTAGCCGCGTCGCACATTCGAGCTAAGACGTTTATAATTAGTGTATTACGGCAGTTATTGATGAAAGCATTCGGTGGATTACACAGTGTGCCCTCTTTGCTGGCGTTTCGTTATATAAAATATCTTAACGGCAAAGTAATCGTTAATATTGGCGCAGGTGGATTTCGGGTCCCACGGCCCTACGGAGAAACCGCACGGCATTCCGACAGCTTGTATTTTGCATCGCAAAATGATACATGATACAAGGAGTGACGTTGATTCGGCGTTCCGTGAAGACCTCCAACCAAAGCCGCTACCTGGTGAAATCCATCGTGCACGCTTCGAAGGTGCTGGAGGCATTTCACTCAGCCGGCGAAGTTCTGCGCTTGCGCGACGTCGTAAGCCGGGCGGGCTTGAGCAAAGGCATTTGTTTCCGGCTGCTCTACACGCTGCACCAATGCGGATTCCTGGACAAGGTTGGCGAGAACCGTTACCGGCTGGCTTCGGAAGCGCGCCGGCGGCAGCCGTATCGAATCGGCTATGCCGCGCAGGGGCAAGATACCTCCTTCGACCGGGAGGTTCGCATCGGGTTGACGCGGGCGGCCGAGCGGGAACGGGTCGAGCTGATCGTGGCGGACAATCGTTATCAGCCGAAAATCGCCCTGCGAAGCGCGGATTATCTGATCCGGGAGCACTTGGACCTGATCATCGAGTTTCAGACCGATGAAATGATCGCACCAGCCATCGCCGCGAAATACATGGAGGCCAAGATCCCGTTCATCGCGATCGATATTCCGCATCCGGGCGCGACCTACTTCGGCGCCAATAATTACAAAGCGGGCTTGCTGGCGGGGCACTGTCTGAGCCGGTGGGCAAGAAAGCACTGGGAGGGAGAGGTCGACGAAGTCCTGCTGATCGACTTGAACCGGGCAGGTTCGTTGGTGAAGGCGCGCATGCGCGGGATAGCCGCGGGAATTGCCGACGTGATGCGAATGCCGGAGCGTACGCAGACCATCTCGATCGATGGCGATGGCCAGTTTCAAGCCACGCTGGAGCGGGTGCGGAAGCACCTCAGGGAGACCAAAGCCAAGCGAGTTCTGGTGGGCGCGGCAAACGATCCGAGCGCCCTCGGCGCGCTGCGCGCGTTACAGGAAGCCGGCCGCGGAAACGACTGCGCCGTGGTCGGGCAAAACGCGGAGCCGGAAGCGCGCGCCGAGCTTCGCTCGGCACAAACGCGCCTGATCGGCTCGGTGGCTTACTTCCCGGAGAAATACGGCGACGGTCTGATCCGCCTGGCTCTGGACATTCTAGCCAAGAAGGCAGTGCCCCCGGCCATCTTCACCAGTCATCAGATCATCACTCCGGAAAACGTCGATCACTTTTATCCGAACGACAGTCTGCTGACCGTGGCGTGACGGCCGCGCGTGAAGCGCGCTCAGTTGAAGTTCATCCCGCACATGCCGGGGTTAGAGCAGCGGCCGCCGCTCGGGCAGGCCGGCGCCTCGGGCGCGCGCGATGCGGAACCGGAGTGAGCGGCAAAGGTGGAAAGCTGCTGCTCGATATGCTTCTGCCCGCACGCCGGGCATTCCGGTTCGGGCCCGCCGGCGCGGCGGACCAGCTTCTCGAATTTGGTTCCGCAATCCTGGCACTTGTATTCGTAAATAGGCATGGCGCTACTTCCATATTAGAATACAAATCTGGTCCATCACGGCGCGGACGGCGGCGGCGCTTTGGTTCGAGTTATTGACTAGAATGGAAAACGCCACCCAACTGCCGTCGCGCCGCCGGGCATAGCCGGAGAGCGCATTCACGTGGGCCATGGTGCCGGTTTTGGCATGAATGCGGCCGGCCACGGGCGTGCCGTCGAAGCGGCCGGCGAGCGTCCCGTCCCTGCCGGCCACCGGGAGAAAGGAAATCCAGGTATCGCGCGCCGGTGAATTGTACATGTAACGAAGCAGCTTCACCATTGCCGCCGGAGTCACCAGGTTGGGGCGTGAGAGGCCGGAGCCATCTTCGATGTTGTAGGAGGCATCGGCAACGCCGGCTTCGGTCAGGAACGCGCGCAGTTCGTCGAGGCCGGCGGCGCGGCTACCCACGTTGCGGCGCACCCGCCCAACAGCGCGCAGCGCCAGCTCGGCGTGCAGGTTCTGGCTGGCTTTATCGATGATGCGCAGATCCTCGACTAGCGGGGCTGAAACATGCCGCGCCAACGCTACGCTATCGGCCTCGGGGGTTGGTCCATCGGCCGCGTCACCGGGCAGCAGATGCCGCGCCACCACGCCGCCGTTCACGGTGACACCGCGCTCTTCCAGCAATTGCCGCAACGCCAGCGCGGCATAGTCCGCTGGATCTTCGATGCCGAACGCCAGGAGCTGCGCAGGGCCGCCGAGCGGAATCGTCCCCGAGAGTTCCAGCTCCAGGCTGCCGGGAGCGCGGTGTACATGAATGGCGTGTTCCCCGCCCGCAGCGCCCGCGGGCACAGTGCGGATGCGGTTGTCGATCGAGTAGTATTCCACCGCGGGTTCCAGGGCAATCGCGGCCGGATCGCCCTCGCGCGCGGCCGGGGAAACGCTCACGGTGAGCGCGTTGTCGTTGAGCGCCAGTGCGGAGACCGCAGCGCCGTATTCGTAAGTCGGATCGTCGATGCTCCAATCCTCGGCGTAGGGCTCCCAGACATACCAGGTGTCGTCGCCGACGATGTCGCCATCGACGCACTTGACGCCCTTGGCGACGACCTGGTCGGCTAGTTCCGCCAGCGCCGCCAGTGCGTAACCGGGCGCCGGCGCGGCCCGGGCCGGCTCGGGCTGGTAAGGAACGGCGCGCGCGGAAAGGTTCGGATCGCCACCGCCCACTAGGCGCAGCGAGCCGCGAATGCACCCGTCCGCGTCCGGCGGCCGATCGGCCGTCACCCGCGTCTCAAACGTAAATTGCGGCCCGAGACGCTCGAGAGCCAGCGCGGTGGTAAACAGCTTGGTGTTGGATGCCGGCACGAAGAGGCGGTCGGCATTGCGTTGATAGATCGTGCGGCCGGTTTTGAGATCGGTGACCTGGATTCCCCAGAAAGCGCCGCGCGCGGCGGGCGAGGATTCGACCAGACGTTCGATGGCGAGCGCCGGGCTGGCCGCCTGGCCGGGAACGACCAGGCTCAGCGCCAGGATGAAAGGCGCCGCCGTCATCGGCCGGTGACCTTCGATTCGAGCCAGATGAGGACCAGCAGCGCGATCACCATGAACGTGCCAAGCAGCGGAATGTCCACCACCACGACCACGTCGTCCCAGAACTGCGCCGCGTAGCCCAAGGTGGCGGGCGCCAACAGCCCGCCGAACAAAGCCACCGAGAAAATGCCGTTGAAGAAACCTGGATGGTAATAAGGAAAGCGGCGGCCAATCAATTCGAGCACCAGCGGATAGACACTCGCGTAACCGGCGCCGATGAAGAAGATGCCGCAGCCGGCGCCAAAGGGGTTGTCGGTGAAACGCAGCACCAGGCACCCGAACAGGGCCAGCGCCCCGCTGATCAGCGCCAGCTTGCCATGGCGCACGCGGGGCAGAATAGGCACCGCCAGCAGCCGGCCGCCCATCAGGAAAATCCAATAGAAGGCCAGCAACAAAAGCGCGCCCGGAGGGCTGACGCCCAGCCGGCGAATGAGGAACAGGGGCAGCCAGCCGGCGATGGAGTATTCGTTGCCGAACTGGAAAAACAGCAACAGGGCGAACAGCACGGCGCCGGGGCTGCGGAAGTCGCGCAGCGCCTGGCGCCGGCTGGGATGCACGGCCTGCTCGGCGGCGGGAAAGCTGGCCTTAAAGTACAGCGCCGCGAACAGCGCCGGCACCGCCGCCATGAACAGCAGGATGGTCGAAACCGAGTACGCGTAGAAGGCGCCGAAGACCAGCAGGGTTGACGCCATGCAGCCCAGGCCGTACCAGATGCCGCCGCGAATTACGGTGGATGCGGCGTCGCGGCGATAGCTCGCCGAAATAGCCTGAAACAACGCACGGTTCAGCGCGCCGGCGCACGCGCCTAAGAAAAGTAGCCCGCCCAGGCGCCACCAGGTGGAAACCGGGGGAGAGACAGCCGCCAGATAGATCAGCGTCACCGACGACGCCGCGCAGGCGCCAATCATCACCCGGCGCAGGCCGCGCCGCGCGATCAAGCGGCGGCCCAGCCAAGTGGCGATCACCACCCCAATCGCCACGCTCAGGAAGCAGTTGCCCACCGCGACGAAGTCCGCCGGGTCTCGGTGATAATCCCACGCCGGCAGAATGGCGCCCAGCAAAGAGAGCAGAAAACCGGAGAGGAAGAAACCCGCCAGTGCGCGGCCGCTGTGTGTTTCGGCTGGCGCCACTTCCTCCATCTTTTTCACTGGGTTAGCGCTCACGCGTTTGATTGTACCGCGCGTCCGCCGCAGCCTGGGAAGCTGCCGCCGGTTGTGGAAATCCATAGCCGGCCGCTTCCGAATCCCGTAGGAGTGCGGTTCGCCGATTCACAGGATCAATAGGTTATGGGTGGCAGCCCGGTTGCATGAGGAAGTAGGTCCGCGGTTTTCCGCTTTGGTGAGGGAGGCTCTTGAGGCCCCGCGCCGGTCCCATCCACCGGCCGGGGCCTTTTTTGTGAATGCCTTACAGGCCGGCCCGCCTCCACAACTCGTCCACCTTTTTCTTCACGCCGGCGGACATTTCGATCAGGCCGGGCCAGGGGCGGGTAAAGCCCTCGGTGGGCCATTTGCGAGTGGCGTCGATGCCCATCTTGGAACCGTAATCCGGCAAGCGGCTCGCATGATCGAGCGAATCGACCGGCCCCATCACGAATTCGATATCGCGCTGGGGATCGATGGCGTTGAGCGCCTTCCAGGCGACCTCGCTCGAGTTCTGCACGTCAACGTCCTCATCCACCACCACGATGACTTTCGAAAACATGGCCTGGCCGGTGCCCCAGATGGAGTGCATCACTTTGCGCGCATGGCCGGGGTACGACTTACGAATGGATACCAGGAGGAGGTTATGGAAGATGCCTTCGGGCGGCATCGCGATATCGCGCACTTCCGGCAGTTGCAGCCGCATCAGCGGCAGGAAGATGCGTTCGATGGCCTTGCCCATGTAATAGTCCTCCATGGGCGGCGGCCCGACGATGGTAGTCGCATAAATTGGCTTCTCGCGGTGGGTGATAGCGGTGAGGTGAAAAACCGGGTACTGGTCTTCGAGCGAGTAAAAACCGGTGTGATCGCCGAACGGCCCTTCGGTGCGTAACTCGCCCAACTCGACGTAACCTTCGAGCACGATTTCGGCCTGCGCCGGAACCTCGAGGTCGCAGGTCTGGCACTTCACCATCTCGACGGGGCTCTGGCGGAGGAAGCCGGCGATCATCATTTCGTCCAGGTCCGGCGGCAACGGGAGGATCGCAGAGTACATGCTGGCGGGGTCGGCGCCGATGGCCACCGCGACATCCATGCGGGTCTGCCCGTGATGGCGCATGCGGCGATAATGCTCGGCACCCTGCTTGTGGGTCTGCCAGTGCATGCCGGCGGTCGAGTCGTCGTAGACCTGCATGCGGTACATGCCGCAGTTGCGCTTGCCGGTATCGGGGTTGCGCGAAAACACCATCGGCAAAGTGATGAAGCGTCCGCCGTCTTCGGGCCAGCATTTGAGAATCGGGAACTGGGCAAGCGACATGCCGGAGGTGCGCACCACTTCCTGGCACGGGCCTTTGGAGACGATCTTGGGAAAGAAGGCGCCCATCTCGGCCAGCTTGGGCAGCATTTTGAGCTTGCCGATGAGGCCTTCCGGCATCCGCATCTCGAGGAACTCGACGATGCGCGCGGCGATCTGTTCGACTGAGTCCACCTCGAGCGCGATTTCCATCTTGCGCAAGGAAGCGTAGGCGTTGATGAGCACCGGCACATCCGAGCCGGTGGGCTTCTCGAACAGCAGTGCCGGCCCGCCGCGCTTGACCGCGCGGTCGGCGAACTCGGTGATCTCGAGCACCGGGTCCACTTCGAACGGAATGCGCTTCAACTCGCCATTGCGCTCGAGCGCCGCAATGAACTCGCGCAGATCTTTGTATGCCATGGCTTCAGTTTGAGTGTAACGTGGAGAGCGGGTCCCCGATTTGCCACGGGCGGGTTCTGCCGTCGGGCTGGCGATTGGGAAAAAACGGCAAGCTAAAGCACGCCCCACCAACACACGCGGCGATTGCCACCTTTCGCCGGCTGGGCGATACTGGTCAGGAACCAACTGTCTCTGTTCGGATGCGAATTCTTTTTCTCTCACCGCGCCTCTGCCTGCCGCTGCTGACCGGGGCAAGGATCCGGGAGTATTATCTCGCCCGCGCCCTGGCCTGCCACGCCGACGTCACCTACGTGAGCTTCATTCAGCCTGGTTTTCCGGAGCCCTCCGACGCCGAGCTCGGATTCTTTCGCGAAGTCGTTCTGGTGCCGCTTCTCGGACGCTACAGTCTGCGGAAAATCGTGCGCGGACTGACCGGCCGCCAGCCTTTGAACGTGCTCAACTACACGACCGACGAAATGAAATCGGCCGTCAGCGCAATCGCGGCGCGCGAACGCTTCGACCTGGTTCACCTGGATAGCTGCCACATGGTCGAATACGTGCCGCTGATCGAGAGGCTGTGGCAGAGCCCGGCACGGACGGTCTACGATTGGCACAATATCGAATCCGAACTGATGCTGCGCTTCGCCGCCAGGGTGGATTCTCTTCCCAAGAAAGTGTATGCCAATCTCACGGCGAAGCGGCTGGCGCGGCTGGAAAAGCGGATCCTCGACACGGGCTTTGGTCATGTGGTGTGCAGCCCGCGGGAGAAAGAGAACCTGCTCGGTATCGCTCCCGCCGCGCGCATCGCGGTGATCGGGAACGGGGTGGACACGGAGAAGTTCGCGCCCGCTGCCGAGGCGGCGACGCGCCAGCGCCTGGTGTACGTGGGAGCGATGGATTTCCATGCCAACATCGACGCGGCCTGCTGGTTCACGCGCCAGGTGTGGCCCGCCATCCATCACCGTTTTCCGGACTGGCGGCTGACGCTGATCGGCTCCAATCCGGCTGCCTCCGTGCGGGAGCTTGGGCGGGAGTCAAACGTTGAGGTTACCGGCACCGTCCCCGACGTGGCTCCCTACTATCGCGACGCCCTGGCGGCGATAGTGCCTCTGCGCACCGGCGGCGGAACCCGCTTGAAAATTCTGGAAGCTATGGCGGCCGGCGTGCCGGTGATTTCCAGCCGGCAGGGAGCCGAAGGTCTGGCGGTTTCTCCCGGCCAGGATATAGGGGTGGTGGACGACGACGGCGGCTGGCTGCGCGCGTTGACCGCAATTGCGACCGAACCCGGCCTTTGGAACGCCCGGTCTCTGGCCGGCCTGGCCTTGGTGCGCGCGCACTACGACTGGCGCCTGCTGGGTGAGCGGCTCTACGAAGAGTATCGTTGCTGGCTGGCGAGTGCCGCGGTATAGATTTCGACCAGGCGTTCTCTGCGGGCTTCGGGCGTGTGCCGGGTCAGAATCAGTTCGCTCGCGCGCGCCGCCAGGGATCGTGCCAGAGGTTGGTCGGCGAGCAGCTCGCGGATTGCCTGGCTCAAAGCCTGTGGGTTGCGCGGGGCGACCAGGAGCGCGCTTTCCCGGTCGGCGACGATCTCCGGGATGCCTCCAACCGCCGTCGCCACCACCGGCACACCAGCCGCCATGGCTTCCAGCAGCGCGTTGGGCGAACCCTCCGTCAACGAGGAAAGCACCACTAGATCGGCGATCCCGTAATAGGGTTCCGCCGACGGAACGTGTCCCGTCAAAGTGACTGCTTCGCGCAGACCGAGAGCCCGAACCGCCGCTTCGATCCTGGCGCGCTCCGGTCCTTCGCCCACGATCAGCAGATGCGCGTTTGCGTCGCCTTCGCCGTCGCGCGCGAGTGCCACTCGGCTGAAGGCCCGCAGCAACCCGAGGTGGTCCTTTTCGCGGGAGAGCCGGCCAACCACCAAAATCACTTTTCGCGCCGGATCGATTCCCCACCGGGCACGCAATTCCGCCAGCGCCTGCGCCGAGGCGGTTCGCCCCCAGCCGGGCTCTACGGCATTGTGGACGATGTCAATGCGCGCAGGCGAAACTCCCCGGCGAATCAACTCCTGCCGAAACGGCCGGCTGACCGTCAGCACCCGCGAGGCTGCCCGCAACGACCACCGGTCCAGTTGATTGTACAAGCGCGCCCGCAGGTCCGTCCACGTGTAGCCATGATGGAACGCCACCCAGGGTGCCAGCCGGTCCAGGCCGGATATGCGGACCAGAAAATGGGACTTCGCCGCGTGGCTTTCCACCACATCCGACTGGAGACGCTGGCCGAGCGCCGAAAGCTGGTTAATGATCCTCCAGTCAAAACGGCGGGCCTCGGCAATCGGATAGACGGGAACCGACATCTGGCGGGCCGCCTGAATGAAGAGATCCGGCTCCTTCAGGCGTTGGAAGACGGCGATGGACACTTCCAGGGCCGGCCCAACGCCGCCCGAACGGGCCATGCGGGCCAATTGCAGCAAGTTCTTGGCCGGTCCGGTGACGCTGGTGGCCTCAACGATGGCCAGCAGTTTGATGGATTTCATCGCCACGCTGAGTTTACCAGAAGAAAAGCACTCACGTACTATGATGTACTACTGGATGGTACCGGCAGCGCCTGACTTGACAGGCCTAGGAAACACGCGTCAGACTTTAGGTTGCGATCGATAGCCGAACAACGAACAAATGGCCGACAGGAGCGCAAACAGTTGTTTACCGTGAAGACGCCGCGCTTGGTAGCACTGTTCTTCCTGGTGGTGCCGGCCTTTGCCCAGTATGGCGGTCCGGCAATTCTCACTCGCGGCGACGCCCCCTCGGGCCTGAATTCGCCCCAGATCGATTTTGTTCCCTTTCTGTCGCTGGTTGGTGTATACGATACCGGACTGGCCGGCGTGACGGTGAATTCTGCGGGCCAACTGACGAGTCTAGCCACCGAAGGCGTGGAGGTGGACTTTGGCATCAGCGGTATTCACAGTTGGACGCACACCAGGATTGCCCTGAATTATGGAGGGGCGGCTCGCGAATATTCGAATGCCACCAGTTACTCGGGCGTCGATCAGTCGTTGATGCTCGGCATCACGCAGCGACTCTCAAGGCATGTCGTATTGCAATTCAACGAAAACGCCGGCACGTTTGCTCAAACTTATGGCTTGGTTGGCCTTTCACCAACCGTGCCGTTCGACCCCACCACAACTTACACACCCACGACCGATTTTTTCGATAATCGAACGATCTACACGAGCAGTCAGGTCCTGCTGACCTACCAGAGAACCGCCCGGCTTTCCCTTGCTTTCGGCGGCGACTGGGATGTGACCAGGCGCCGGTCGAGCGCGCTGTACGGGGTAACGGGCGAGGACGCGCGCGCGGACGTGCAATACCGCGTAACCAGGCGATCGACGATTGGCGTCAACTATATGTTTACGCGCTTCACTTACAACGGGGTGTTCAGCGGCACGGACTTCCATCGATTCAGCGCCACATACGGCGTACAGTTCTCCAAATCCGTCGAGTTCAGCGCCTTTGGGGGCATGACCCGAGTGGAAAGTAAGTTCCCGGAATTGATCACGCTGGACCCCACCATCGCCGCCCTGCTTGGAGTTACGCAAGGATATTACGTTTCCTACGGCGTGAGCTGGGTTCCGACTTATAGCGGGCGCTTGTCGAAAACATTTGAGCGTGGGGTTGCGTATCTTTCCGGGGGCCGCTCCATGAACCCAGGCAACGGTCTCTTCCTGACCTCCAAGACCGACAGTGCGTCGGCAGGTTATTCCTATACGGGGCTTCGCCGGTGGGGCTTCAATATGTCGGCTGGCTGGGACAGATCCAATTCCATCGGCAACATCCTGGGCGAATACGGGGACTACAGCGCCGGCTTGTCGACCAGCCGGCAGATCAGCCACCTGGTCCACATGGTGGCCAGCGTCACCGCGCGCAAGTATCAAAGCGACAACTTCGCGAGCTACAACCACGTGATCTGGGACGCCCGGGTGGGACTTTCATTCTCTCCGAGGGACATACCGCTGCGAATCTGGTAGGGCCGCCGATGGAGGGAAGGCGGCCGGCCCGCAGGCCCAGGGGCGGGCGCTCCACCGCGACGCCACATGGTAGGAATATAGTGTGGTGGTCCGCCCCGCATGATCCGGCTATTTCGCGTATTCGTTCCCGGCAGCGCGTTCGGGCTGCTGATATTCGAAGCTCTGCTGATCCTTTCGGCGTTCGTTTTTTCCGGCTACCTGCTGCTCGAAGTGGATCCCACCGATTATTTGTCGAGCCTCCCGGGGTTGACGAGTGTTGCGCTGGTCTGGCTCAGCATTCTCTTCGGGATCCATTTTCAGAGTCTCTACTCGCAGATCCGCGTCCGGTCGCGCCTGCTGCTGCTGCAACAGCTCCTGATGGTCGCCGGTATTGCGTTTCTTTTTCAGGCGCTGATCAGCGCGGTCGATCCGGACCTGCAGATACCGCTTCGCGTCATGCTGCTGGGCAGCCTGCTGTCGGTCGCCGGTATTTTTGCCGGCCGCCTGCTGTTCAGCGGGTACGTGCTCCCGTGGCTTGGCGGCGAGCGGCTGCTGCTGATCGGAAATAGTCCGTTGCTGCAGGATATCGCCACTCATCTGGCGCGGAACCCGCAATCGGGGATTCGGGTAGCCGGGCATATCGGAGGGCCCGCTTCGGAAGAGGCCGGTCTCCCGGAGCCGGGCGGCGAAGACCAGACCGGCAGCCTGGAAGACTCGATCCGGACGCTCGAACCGAGCCGCCTCGTGGTGGGATTCGAGGGCGGCCTGAGTTCGCCTCTGGCTCATGAGTTGTTGGAGCTGCGGTTCTCGGGCCACGCCATCGAAGACGCCCCCGGAACCTACGAGAAGATTTGCAACCGGGAGGGACTGAATGGATTGAACGCGGTGCGCCTGCTGTATTCGAAGGAATTCGAGCCTGGGGCGCGAGCCTTGTTTTTCCAGGCAATCGCCAACCACCTGATTGCCGCCGCGGTTCTTATCCTGCTGTCGCCGTTGCTGCCGCTGATCGCGGCGCTGGTGCGGTTGTCGTCTCGCGAGGGCGTACTCGATGGACAATTGCGGGAAGGCCGCAACGGGCCATTCCTCCTTTATCGCTTCCGGGTTGCCGCCGGAGGGACTGGCATCGGCCGGATCCTCTCTCGCACCGGCCTGTATGCTCTGCCGCAGTTCATCCATGTGCTGCGCGGGCAGATGTCGATCGTGGGACCAAGACCGGAACGGCCCGAGTTCGAGCGCGAGTTATCGCGGCACATCCCGTTCTATCCACACCGGCTCAACGTGCGGCCCGGCATCACAGGCTGGAGCCAGATTCACATGAGACACCTGGCGCCTCCCCGGGATTCGATGACGGAACTGGAGTATGATCTGTACTACATCAAGTACTTTTCGCCGATGTTGGATGTTTTTGTCATCGCGCAGGCCATCAAGAGCCTCCTGGTCTGGGGTGGGCAGCCATAGCGGGCTCGGGCGCGCACCGGCCAAGAATCCCATGAGTCAACCGGTTTCCCTACGCGCCGGGCCGCCGCTCCGTCGCCTGCCCGCCGTGGTGCTCTCCGCGTTGTGGATGGTTCCGGCCGCTCTGTGGGTCCCCAGGCTTGACGCTCAGCGCGCCGGCAGTGTGTTGCTGGTGGTGAACCGCAGAGATCCGGTCTCCCAAGCGGTCGCGGACTATTACGCGAAGCGCCGCCCGGCCGGCGCGCGCCACGTCTGCCTGCTCGAAACGACCTCCGCCGAGACTATCGACTGGCACATTTACGTCACGCAAATAGAGACGCCGGTCGGAGACTGCCTGAAGCGGGAGCACCTGGAGGAAACGGTGCTGTACATCGTGACGACCATGGGTGTCCCGCTGCGGATAGACGGCATGGGCGGATCGATTCAAAAATCCGAGCAGTCTTCGGTGGACTCCGAACTCACTCTGCTCTATGCGAAGCTTCACGGAGAGCATTTCGAGCGCGCCGGCGCGGTTTCCAATCCCTTCTTCGGCAAGCGCGACAGCCCTTTCCTGCACCCGCAGTTTCCGATTTACCTGGTGACGCGCCTGGCGGCCAACGATCTGGCGGACGTCGAAGCCATGATCGACCGCTCGTTATCCGCCCGGAATCGCGGCGTGTTCGTCATCGACACCGGTTCACCGGAGAATGGCGACGGCAACAACTGGCTTCGCGCGGCAGCCTTGCTGTTGCCAGCCGGCAGGGTTGTGCTGGACGACACCCCCAACGTTCTCTATAAACAGCGCAACGTGATCGGCTATGCATCCTGGGGATCGAATGACGGCGGCCGCAAGCAACGCTGGTTGGGGTTCGAATGGCTGCCGGGAGCGATCATGACCGAATTCGTCTCGACCAACGCGCGGACGCTGAAGCCGCCCCCGCCGGAATGGAACCTCACCACCTACACCGACCGCGAGCATTGGTTCGCGGGCTCGCCGCAATCGCTCAGCGCGGATTACATCCACGAAGGCGCCACCGGCGCTTCCGGCAACGTTTACGAACCGTACCTGGCGGGGTGCGTGCGTCCGGAGTACGTCCTGCCGGCCTATGCCCACGGCCGCAACCTGGCGGAAAGCTATTACCTGGGAATGCCGTTCCTGAGTTGGCAAGGCGTGGTGCTGGGCGATCCTCTTTGCTCGCTCGGCAAGCCGTGATGGCGGGCCGGCGCTGCGCCGCCCGACGCTCATGGCGCGGCGGGCGAAGTGGACGCCTCCGGCCGGGCAAAAATGCTGACCAGAGGAGCCGCCCAGATCTGCCTCGTCAAACAGTACTTTGCCGCGATGCGTGTAGTTTGCGCCGAAGCTGGACCGGCTTTCGTTCGCACCGCGACCAGGAGATCGATTGGCGGGGGCGGGGCGGCGGCTTCGAGACAGGTCCCCATGTCTTGCGGGTTCAGAAACTGGCAGGGATAGCGGCCGGTTGTCCGCAGCCACGCGCCAGCCTGGCCCATCCACGGGGCATTCAGCATCGCCAGTTGCGACCGCCGGAAGTAATGCGCTCCCACCCACTGCTGCGGTCCGTAAATAAGCTCGGCGTTATCAGGGGACTCCAGCACCAGCGCTCCCATTCTGGCGTGAGAGACCACCGGCGCCTGGAACACCTGACTCCACTGGGAGGCGTACTCACGGTTCACCGAGTACTGAAACAGGGCCGTGTACGCGACCACCGCGACTCCGATCCCGATCAACGCCAGCCGCGGCAGCGACGCGGTCACGATAGCGGTCGCGGCGAGAAGAAACAGAACCGCGAAAATGGCGAAGCGCTCCAGGAAGTAGGCGTTTTCGTGGATTGTGTCCGGCACTGCCAGGTACGCTCCCAGCATGGCCGCCGAGCTGAGCAGGAGAGCGCAAAATGCCGGCTGGAGGGAGGAACGACCGTCGCGCAGAAGGGTCAACAGCAAGATGACTATCGCACTCACACAGAGTGCCGTCAGCGCCAGCCGGTAAGTCCGGCTTTCAAATGGACACACCGGGCGCAAGGTGGCGATCTCTCGCAGGCGTTGGCCGATCGGAACGGCCGTGAACGATGAGGGATCGGGATTAGCGGGTAGCGGAGTCGCTGCCAGGAGCAAAAGTCCGACCACGAATAGTTGAAGAACCGGCGCGGCGAGGGCGCGCAGTCGAAAGCGGCCGCCGCGCCACTCCATGAGCTGATCGATGAGCGTATGAATGCCGGCGAAGACCAGGAAGACGAAGGTGGTTATAGGGTGCAGGGCAATCAACAAAACGCCAATCGGCAGGAACCCGGCGACCCGCCACCGGGTCCAGCGCCGGGTGGAGCGAATCCAATACCCGCAAGCAAACAGCGTTGCCGCCACCCCCAGGATAAAATCATAGAAACCGAGGTAGGCCGCGGCGCCTAGCGCAAACGGCAGGCAGACGATGCTGAGCCCGTTCCGGTTTCCGTCCGCAACGGAATTGATGAGATACCTCGACGCCAACCAGAAAGCCACCACGTATCCGGCGATCAGAGTCTTTTCCGCCGCGATGGCGCCCATGAACACGCTCAAACCCATCAACAGGTAGATGAAAACAACGTGGCTGCCGACGATGTGGCCGAGGGCATAGGCACCGCCGTAAGCCGCGGGATTCCGCAGCAGATGGCGAATCGCATCGGTCACGTACAGAAGACCAGGCCCGTCGAGTGTGGGGAAGAACGGCTGCGAGACTATGACCGCCAGCCAAGCTGCCACCGACAGGCATTCCAAGAGCACCAGGGTGGCGCCCAATCGGCGGGTTCCGGCATTTTCAGTCTGGGAGCTGTTTTCGCCCTTGCGAGTCTCGCTCGTCAATTCACATTCCTGTGCCCTCCGCCGGGCACTCATTCCCTGTTCCCGGCGTCGCGGCTGTAAGTCTTTCGCATCACGGCAAAAGTCGCAAGGACGCGAAACCCGAGTTGCGATATTTCAAGATTGAAGATCGGATAGTTGGCAGCCGAGATGTGGGTGATGCCCTTCCGGATCCCCTTGCGGATAAGTTCGTTAAACTCGAAGTACTCGTTGATCAGGCCGAGGCCCAGATTCTTGTAGCCTACATGCACGCCGCCGAGAAGGAACAGGACCTCAGCGCCGCCCACATAGCGGTGAGTCTTGAATGCAACCGTGCGGCCTTCGCGATCCACGAGGCGGTACACCGCTTCGTCGGGCGAAAGGAAGGATTGCCGGACGTATTCCCGGTAGCGCGCGCCGGAGACACCGGGGCGGACCGCGCGATCCATGGAGAAGCGGTCATGCACGAAGGTGGTTTCCGCGATCTCGAGCACCGGACCGAGATCCTCTTCCCTGACGACCGGTTCAAAATCGTAAGAAAATGTGGTGACGTCGTAAGGTTTCCTCAATTTGACCTGCGAACGGATCTGACATTCGGCCAATTGGAATCCGGCGCTTTCGATTGCTTGCACGTCCGAGATCCTTTCCAGCGGGACTTTGGCGGACACGTAAATCGGGTTGTACTCGATGAGGTAGCCGCGCTCGAATGCCGCGAAGTCCGTGGCGGGGTCGAAGTCGCGGATGGCCAACACGTTTCCACCCAGGACCCGGGAATCGATGTCGATACGCTCGATCTTCATAATGCCACCATATTGTGCACGGAGAATTCGGTGTTACGGTCGCCTGGGTCGGCGTCCAGATAGGAACTGACATTCGCCCGCAGGTGTCCGGCGATGGTCTCGTACCCGTCGGGCTCATCAACGCAGGAGATAGAACTGGCCCCGCACTCTACCTTTCGCAGGAGTCCGCGGTGCAGCAGATCGTTCTCCAGCAGCCCGCTGGAGGTGGGCACGACACCCTTGTAGCGCACAAACAAAGTGTAGGTATCTTCCCACGTCCGATCTCCATCCGTGATGTTGCCCGTGAAATCGCGCTTGTACCGATAAGGTGCTGCAAGGCGCTCCTCCACGTAATGAGTGTAAGTGAAGCACTCGCTCACGGTGGTGCCAGCGAACAGAAACTTGACGGCCGCGCCGCGTTGGTGCAACTTGTCGAAGGTCGAGTTCGCACCGATGGAGTGCCTCCCGATGTTCTGTACGAAATCGCGGTCTTCTCCAATCAGGACCGAAGACAGCAGTGGGTCCACGGAGCGAATCGCCCCCGGCAATTGGCGAACGTACTCGTTGAGCGCTCCCATTCTGGAACGCGAGTTCTGCACAGAGTAATCCTCGCCATTGCAGAAGCTGAAGGTAAACGTTGGGAACAGAAGCGTGGGGACTCCGAGCGAAGCCACGACGTCATAGAGATGCCTCAATAGCTCCTGGCGGCCCAGTCGGCGGTTAGGCGGACCAAAGGTAAGGCCGGTGTGGATGTAGAGCACCTTGGCGTCCTGGGCTTTGACCGCTTCCAGAAGGGAAAGCAGGTGCAAGGTTGTGATCCAGGAGCCGTCGGGAATTTGAAATAGAGGGACATCCTTCATCTGCCTGTCCTTTATTTCAGCGACATATTCACGGTCCGACCACCGTCTATCACAATCTCCTGGCCCGTCAGCCAGCGAGCTCTGCCGGAGAGGACAAACTCGATTGCATCCACGATATCATCCGGGCGGCCGATTCCCATCGGGTAGTCCTGTTCGAGCTTTTCGGCAATGGACGGGTCGGCGAGACCTTGGGCGGCCATGGGCGTCTGAATGGCGCCGGGGAGAATGGAGTTGACCCGTATCGCGGGAGCCAGTTCCACAGCCAGCGCGCGCATCAGGCCGTCCAGGGCTGCCTTGCTGGCACAGTAGGCGCTGTGGCCGCGCGCGCCGAATCGGCTCCAGATGCTGGAGATGAACAGAATGTTCGTAAGCGCCCGGCTGTTGACCTTTATCTTCAGAAGTGTGTGTACGATCTCCGCGGCGGAAAAGAAGTTGACGTTCATGATCTCCTGCGCCACGCGGTAGTCCACGCTGCGCATGGGGAGGACCGTCACCATGCCTGCGCAGTGCACGAAGGCCTCGACAGAGCGGGCGGACGCAGCCAGCAGGGGAGTAAGGGAATCCGCCAGCTCGCCGGGGTTCTTCAGATCAAATGCCCACACGACGTGTCGATCGCGATTGAGGCACATCCCGAGTGTCTCCTCCAGGCGTTCGGGACTGCGTCCGTGCAAGATCAGGTTGCGTTCCCGCGAAAGGCGGACGGCTGTGCTACGGCCCAGGCCGGAGGAAGCCCCGGTAACCAGCGTGTAGAGAGCGGCATCCATGCGGCTACCTTCCGCTCTTGCGTGCCACCAGGTCGCGGATAGCCTGGGCGGTGGCGGCGCCGCGGAGATCGGAGGCCGTCAGGTTCACGCCGTAATTAGCACCGATCATAGCGATTACGGAAAGCACGGACAGAGAATCCCACTCCGGGAAATCCGCCAGCTCATCGGAGGCGTTGAGCGTGTCTACTTCCAGGATCTCCGCAATCTTCTCGTAAAAACCTTCCATAGACAGTCCTCATTTGTAATCGATTAACTCACAGAAATCGAGCGGGCCAAGGCGCATCAGCATCGACGACCATGTCAGGCCCACGCCAAAGCCCGCCAGGCACGCTTGGATGGAACCGGTGAGAAGCCGCTCGCGCAGGTTGTGTACGATCGCCATGGGGATGGTCACCCCGCTCGAGTTGCCGTACAACTCGACGATATTGCTGGGCATCTTTTCGTAGGGGACATTCATCTGGTCTGCCAGCTTATGGAGCATGAAGCGGTTGGGCTGGTGGAACAGGAAGTAATCCACATCCTCCATACCGGCCTGCGCGGCTTGCAGCAAGTCCCGAATCATGGGCGGAACTTCGACTTGCACGAAGTTGAACACCGCCGAGCCGTCCATGCGCAGGTTGTCTTTGGCGCGGAAGTTGTTTTCGCCGTCGTCCTCCATTACGGCAGTTTCGGGCGAACAGGGCAGGCGAAGCCCGCCGGCAGGGATCATGAGCGCGTCGCGCCGCGTGCCGTCCATCTTGAGATTGGCGTGAATCGCAGTTCCGTCTTGCGATCGCTCCACGATGGCGATGGATGCGGCATCGCCGATCAGAGGATAGCTGTTGCGATCCCTGGGCGAAGTCTTCCGGCTCATCACGTCGACGTTGACCAGGGCCACCTTGCGCAAGGCGGGCTGTTCCAGCAGGGAGAAGGCCTGAAACAGGCCGATGAGGAAGCCCGCGCAGCCCTGATTAATGTCCAGGCAGAACATGTCCTGTTTCAGGCCGAGCCGCCCCTGGATTACGCTGCTGGTGGGCGGCATGATGTAGTCGGGCGATTGGGTGACGACAATCAGCGCGTCGCACCCGTCGCGGGCGAGTGCGCCCGAGGCAAACAGGTGTTCCATACCGAAGCAGACCAGATCGGAGGCGCAGACCGGGCCATCGACGACGCGGTGTTTGTCGTATCCCATCACCTTCATGAGCTTCAGCGAGCGAGCCGGCGGGGAATTGAAATTGGCCATGTCCTCCACGAAGCTACGTTCGTTGGCCGGGACCACCGCCAGCAGACCGCTGATTCTGCGGTGGCTGAATGTGAGGTTCATGGTTTACCGTATTTCCGCAGCAGCTTTTGGATGGAAGCGATGTTCTGAAAGTTCTCCGGAACGATATCCAATCCGGAGATGGAAATCCCGTAAGCCTTGTCCAGGTCCGAAACCAGCGTTACGATGTCGTAGGAATCCAGCATTCCGTCATCGATAAAGTTCTCCGATGCCGCGAAATCGAATTCCGGGCGGATCTCTTTCAAGATATCTTCAACGGTTTGCACTTCCTATTATCGTCTCCCGATCATAATTCGGTCAACCAGAGCGTCTGGCCGGAATCCGTAGTGGCGATACTTCGCGATGGCGTCGGAATTGTCGCTGGCCACCCATAGAATCCAACGCCTGCTAGAGCGGGTGAGGCGAAAAAAATGCCGGATCAACCGCGCGCCGATCCCCCGATTGCGCACCGTGTCATCGACGTACCAATAGCGCAAGTGGGATGTTACGCCCACGGTCTCGAACAGGAGCAGGCCTCCCAAGGAATCGTCGCGGCGGACCATGACGAGTTTTCCGAGCGCGACGGCTTCGCGGATTTCGTCCTCATCCGGGATCTGGTCGGTGTAGGGATCGAGGAGGTGGCAGAGAAAGGCAACGACACTTTCCACGTCGGCGGGCCCGGCGAACTCGACGTCCGGCTCGATCTCAGCAACTTCCTCCGGCGCCGCTGTGCGGGTCATGCGGACCAGGCAGTTGTGTTCGGAAAAACCGTTTTCGCGATAGATCCCGATGACAGGCTCCAGGTCCTGGGGCCGGCCGACCAGATCGGCGATCAGAACGTCTTCGGCGTTGAGTGGCCCGCTGAGGGACCGCAACACGGCGGAGAGAGCTTCGAGATCCGCCGCGGAGTGATAGACGCGGTGGAATCCGCGATCGCGGCGCAGGATCAGCAGCGCGCGGTCGCCTGGCAGGCAGAAGAGAGAATTGCGGCCGATCCAGCGTTCGATCCGTTCGGGCGTCGCGAACCAGTTCGTGGCCGGCCCAGCGCCTGCGCGCCGGACTTGTTCGAGGGCCTCCAACAGGTCCGCCCTGTTCTGGACGGGCTGGATCACGCCATCTGCTCCAGCCTGACGCTCAAACCGTTGCGGTCGATCTTCCCATTGGGATTGCGCGGCAGGTCCTTCATCTGGTGAAAGGCGGTGGGCAGCATGTACTTGGGGAAAATCTGTGCAAGCGCCTGGCGGATGGCGGCAGGCGAGAGATCGGTTCCGTCCCTGGTCTGGTAGAACAAAGCAATTTCCTTCTTACCCTTGTTATACAGAACGCAGGCGTTGGCGATCTGCTCGATGGCCAGCACCTGGTACTCGATCTCCGGCAGTTCGATGCGGTAACCCATGTGCTTGATTTGGAAGTCCATGCGGCCGACGAACATGATTTCGCCGCGGCGGTTGCGATAGACCTGGTCGCCGGTGCGGTAGATCAGCTCCGGGTATCTGGTGTTCAGCGGGTTCTGCACGAAGGCTTTCGCGGTCTTCTCGGGGTCGTTCCAATACCCCAAGGCGAGCGAACTGCCTCGGACGCAAAGTTCGCCTCGCTCCTCGACTGCGCAGGGCCGATTGTCCGCGTTGAGGATCAGGATGTCGGTGTTGCGGCAGGGGAAGCCGATGGGCAGGCCCTCATCATCGCCGAATTCGCGATCGAGCACGAAATAGGTGCAATCCACGGTGATCTCGATGGGGCCGTACAAGTTGACGAAGGTCGCCTGCGGAAGCGCCCGGCGCCAGTGGTTCAGGTGCTTCATGGGGAAGACTTCGCCGGCGAAGAAAACGGTTTTGAGCGCGGAAAGGTCGAACTGCCCCAGCAGTCCCTGGTTGCAGATGGTGACCATAATGGATGGCACCCAGAAGAGGAAGCTGATGGCCTGCTGCGCAAGGAATTCCACCAGCCTGGCCGGGAAGATGGCCAACTGGTCGGGGATGATGACAAGCGTGGCGCCCTTGGAGATGCAGAGGTTCAATTCCAGGGTGTAGATGTCGAAATAGAAGGGCGACAGACTGCCGATGCGCTCGCTGCCATCGAGCTTCAGTGTTGCAAAGCACCAGTCCATGAAGTCGATCGTGCCGCGGTGGCTGAGCACGACGCCCTTGGGGAGTCCGGTGGATCCGGAGGTGTGGATGATGCAAAGCGGGTCGGTGTCGACGACGCCTTCCAGACGCCGCCACAGGGCCGCTCCATCCGGCTGCAGGCTCTCGTCCTCGATGTCTTCGATGAAAAAGAGAGCGGCGTCCGGCACGCCGATGGCAGCCAGTTGCGGGGCGAGCGCCCGCCAGGTGATCACCAGGACGGGAGCGATGTTGCCGATGATCCCCTTGACCCTTTGCGCAGGCGACTTGATGTCGAGGTTGGCGTAGATGTTGCCGCTGTAGACGATGCCCAAATCCGCGAAGACCACATGCGCCGACTTGGGCAGAAACACCGCAACCGGCCTGCCGGTGACGTCAGCCCGGCGAATCAGCAGCGTTGCACACCGCCTCGCGTAGCGTTCCAGCTCGGCGAAAGTGTAAGAGCGCGGCGAATCGAGGATTGCAACCTTGTCTGGGTGTTGCCTTGCAGCGCCGTTCTCCAGGTACTCGAGAATATTGATCTGCATAGCGTTTTGGGCGCACCACGGCGTGGTCGACTGGCTCACTGACTGGCTAGTAAGGGTCCCGCTGCGAGTACAGTGCTCTTCGCGTGGAGGGCACCGCTGCTTCGTCGCTTTGGAAGTTCAGTGTCTCCTTGATGAGGTATAGCGGCCGTTCCTTCACCTCATTGAAAACCTTGCCCAGATACAACCCCACCAGTCCCAGGTTGACCAGAATCAGCCCGCCGATGAAATAGAGGGACACAATCATGCTGGTCCAGCCTGTTACTCCTGTGCCGTGCCTCAGGTACCGCAGGACGCAATACAGGCCCACCAGCACCGCCGAGCCCGACATCAGGAAGCCCGCGCGGATCGACAAAATCAACAGCTTGTTGGACTGCGACGTGACTGACTCGATGGCCAACAGAACCCCCCGCCGGATGTTGTAGGCGCTACGGCCTGCGAAGCGGTCCGAGTGTTCGACCTGGAGATAGGTAAACCGGAAGCCGAGCCAACGCAGCAGGAGGTGATAGGACCGGTTGAGTTCCTTGAGACGGCAATAACCTTCGATCACCTGTCTCGACGCAATGGAGAAATTACAGGCGCGCGGATCGATCTTGATGTCGCTCAGAACGTTGTAAATCGACGCGAAGCAGCGCGAGAGAGCGCGCTTCATCCATTTGTCATGCCGGTTGTGGCGCAAAGCGTATACGATGTCATAACCTTCCAGGGCCTTGCGGTACAGATTCGGAATCTCGGCCGGGCGGTCCTGCACGTCGCAGTCCATCACCACCAGCCAATTGCCGGAGCAGTGGTGGACGCCTGCTGCAATGGCGTAATGCTGACCGAAATTGCGGGAGAGATTGATGGCTTTGACCCGAGTATCTAGCGCCGCAACGGCACGAACGGCCTCCCAGGAGTGGGCCGGACACCCGTCGTTGACCAGAATGATCTCGAACGAAGGCACCAGCGGTTCCAGCACGGCTACCAACTGGCGGTGCAGTTCGGCAACGCAATCACCGCACTTCTAAACGGGCGAAACCACGGAGATCTCCACCCGTGTCTCATTCGCCGGTCTGGGGCCCGCTGCGTATTGAGTGAACGGCGCCAAGCCAAACATTATAACTTATCGCCATGCGCGGCTTTCTCAACGCTGCGTCCTGAGGGCGGGGATTCTTCTGGGGCTGTGGCATTGCCGCGAAAACAAGTCGATTTTCATTTCCGTCCAAACGCAGCCTTAGCGGGGCCAGTCGTCGAAGCGCTGGATGGTTTCGATAACTTCGGACTGTTCGCTGTCGCTGAGGCTGTTATAGAAGGGGAGCCGGACCAGCCGCTCGCTGACCGTCTCGGTCACCGGACACTGGCCCGGCCGCCCGCCGAAGCGCTGCCCCATGCCGGAAAGGTGCAAGGGAACATAGTGAAACGCCGCCAGGATGCCCTGGCTTTTGAGGAATGCGATCAGCCGCTGCCGTGCATCATGGGAGGGCAGGATCAGGTAGTACATGTGGTAGGCCTGCCCGGAGCTGGCCGGTACGAACGGCCGTTGCACATCATGCCGGCCGGCCCAATCGGCCAACGAGTCGTGGTAACGATGCCAGATGCGGCAGCGTTGCGCCTGAATCTGTTCGGAAGCCTCAAGCTGCGCCAGCAGGAAGCCGGCCAGTATGTCGGACGGCAAATAACTCGATCCCAGATCCACCCAGGTGTACTTGTCGACCTGGCCGCGGAAGTAGCGGCTGCGGTTGGTGCCTTTTTCGCGGATGATTTCCGCCCGGTCGATCAGCGCTGGATCGTTGACAACCAGCGCGCCTCCCTCGCCGCAGGTGACGTTTTTCGTTTCGTGAAAACTCTGCGCTGCCAGGCAGCCGAAAGTGCCGAGGAACCGGCCGTCATGCTTGGCGAACAGGCCGTGAGCGTTGTCTTCGACGACCGCGACGCGATGGGCCGCGGCCAGATCGAGGATGGACCGCATCTCACAACCGACACCGGCATAATGCACAGGCACGATGGCGCGAGTGTGCTCGGTGATGAGGGAAGCCAGGAGGCTCTCGTCCAGGTTGAGGGTGTCGCGGCGGATATCGGCGAAGACCGGGCGCGCGCCGCGTATCGCAAACGCGTTGGCGCTGGAGACAAACGTAAAGGATGGGACGATGACCTCGTCTCCCGGTCCAACATTCAGCAGGAAGGCCGCCATTTCGAGCGCGTGGGTACAAGACGTGGTCAGGAGCACGCGCGCCGCTCCCAGCGCCTTTTCCAGAAACTCGTGACAGCGCCTGGTGTACAACCCGTCACCGGCGCTATGGCCCCTGATGACGGCATCGGCGACGTAGTTTAGTTCCTTGCCGGTCAAGCTCGGCTTGTTGAATGGTATCCGGTAGGTCATATCAAGCGGATCCTTTTGGGCCGGCTTCTTCCGCCGTCGGACTCTTGAGAAGAACGCGCCCGATCCTGACGCCGGAATGCCGAATCCCAAGGCAGAATCTCAATGGGCCGCATGTGTTTGCTCTTCCGTGGTGGTTTCCAAGGCATAGCTCGGCCGGTCCATGGTGCGTAAATGAATCCGCGCGACGTATTCGCCGATGATGCCGAGCGCAAATAACTGCGTTCCGGAAAAGATAGCGATCATGCAAGCCAGAAACGCAAATCCAGGCACCACCGATCCGTACAGCAAGTACCGTCCCAGCACCCAGACTAAAGCGCATGCGCCCCCCGCGGTCATGGCGAAGCCCAACATGCTGGCGGTCTGGAGCGGCAGGATGCTAAAGCCGGTCATCATGTTCAGCGCATGGCGGATGAGCTTGCCAACCGTGTAATTGCTGGGGCCATAAGGCCTCGGATCGTTTCGGACGGTGACGGCGGCGAACCGCTGCGTTCCCCAGGTGAGCAGAACATCGATCGAGACATAAGGCGAACGGTATTCGTCGAACGCCCGGGCAACGCGCCTGCGGAAAGCCCGAAAGCCACTTGCCTTGCGCGCGGTCTCCGCGCCCATCGCGCCCTGAAGGACGATCTTGGTAACCTGCGATGCGAGGTCGCGCCACAGGCCATGGCTTTCCGCCTCGGGCGTGCCGTACACCACATCGGTATCCGCATCCAGCCTTGCCAGGAGCTTGGGTATCTCCTCCGGCGGATTCTGCAGGTCATCGTCGATGGTCAAGACAATCGGGTGTTTGGCCGCGCGTATGCCGCAAAGCAGGGCGTTGTGCTGGCCGAAGTTGCGCAGCATCCGGATGCCCCGCACCTGGCTGTAGCGCCGGGCAAGGTCGGTGACGACACTCCAACTGCCATCGCGGCTCCAGTCGTCGACCAGGATCAACTCAAACGCGCGGTGCTCCGCCGCGAAGACGTCGGTGAGCCTTTGAAACAGAAGGGGCAGCGAATCTTGGCTGTTAAAAACCGGCACGACGACGGACACTGGATCCGGATCACCCACGCTCTGCATTTTAGCTCATGATCGAGACCGATACCTCCGGAATCCGCAACACAAGGGAGGGTATCATGCGGGGCAGCCATCTCCGGGTGGCGAGCCGGGTCCCGCCGGTCACTGTTGTAGGATCCTGCGAAGGACGATCACGGAACCGTTGCGCGCCACGACGACCAGGCCGTCTGGAACTTCTCCGCTGAGCATCGCTCGAATGAACGGCGATGCCTGCTGAACCGGTGCAGCATCGACCCGCAGGCCGGGATAAATAATCAGGTAATTAGACCCGAATCGCTGCATCTCTTTGAGTAGCCTATCCCGGTTCCACACCTCGCTGAAGGGGGGATCGACCACACATAGCGTCGGCTGGTGCAAAGCGTATGCCGTAGCTTGGCCATTGGTGGCCGTAATCACTTCGGCAGGCGAGAGATTGGCGCGCTCCCAAACGGTCAAATCGCCGCCGGAGCCGGGCTCCCGAAAGGCTTGCAGCACCTCCTCGTGTGGCACGGGAGGGATGTAGTGGATCAGTGCCCGCACGTGGAATGCAAAGTATCCGGTCAACACAAGGGCGACACAGGCAAAGTAGGCCGCGGGTCTTTGAGACGGACTCTCAACGGCCGAGAGTAAGTAGGCGATGAGCAGGAAGATCAACGGCAGCAAAGGAATGAAGTACCTTGTCCCGAACGAAATCACCATGGTCAGGTCGGCATAAATCAAGGCAGCGGAATAGGTAGATATCAGCACCCAGAGCATCCAGAATGCCGGCCCGAATTCCGTTCTCGCACGGTTGGATTGCCGCCAGGACCAAAAACCGAGCAGCAGCAACCCCACCACGCCCAGAAGGAGGAACACCATGGCCACATTCACTTCGGCCTTAAGCTCACCGAACAAAACGTGGTAAAAGGCGACCGCTACCGGACGCGGCGCAAACGGCACACGGTCGATCGCGTGCTTCCCAACGCCACCTTTCCACAAACCACTCACCGCCCAATTCCGGGCCATGTTGGCGCCAACGGCGCTCAACGCCAGAACCGAAGTTGCCAGACGAACGAGAGTGCTCCTGCCTCGGCGAATCACTGCATGCAGACCGAAAAACGCGAGGGCACCCGCCAGGACAAACAAGCCGGCGTAGCGTATCCAGTAAGAAAGGCCGATCAGCAGCCAGCCGCCTATCTGCCATACCAGTCCGGTCTGTTTCATGGTGCCCAGCGCCCTCGAGAAACAGAGAACTGCCGCCGCCACGACGAGACTGAATAGCGTTTCAGTGCCAATTGCGTCTGCCGCGGCGAGCAAAGGCGAATTGAGTACCAGCAACAGCATCATGGTGCGGAACGCCCAGGGGCGGATTCCGATGGGAACGGCGAGTCCGAGGATCAGGGGTAAGAGGGCAAATGACACTTGCGAAATAGCAACTGCCGCAATCTCCGGAGGGATCCCCGTCATGCTGACGATTGCCGCGAAGATGGAATACATCGGAGGAAACGTTGTCATCGGGGCGGGGATTGTCCCGTGAGAACGCTCCGCATCGAAATAGACAATGGACGTTTTGATCCCGTTCCCGTGCCGGATGTTGTCGGCGATACTCAGATATTGATAGCCGTCGTTGCTAAAAGCCGCGGTCCGCGTGTGGCCGAGGAGACCGAGGGCAATAATCCACGCCAGCGCACACCAAGCCACGAGTTCGACGGGGGCCGGCCGCCACGAGGTACCTGAAGGCGGGATCGTTTTGGGGGATAAGTCAAGCTCCGAGGTCACCATCGACTTAGCCGATTCTATCACATGCTTGAATGGAAGAGAGTCATACTCCTCGTTCCACAACGGCGCGCAGCAGCATCTGCTTGCCGAGCGGCTTAACCGGGAGCATCAGATACAGTTTGATCATGAATGGCCAGACCGGGAGCGAAGACTTCATGGTCAGCGGCAGAAACCGCGGATAACATTCTGTAACCCTAAATCCGTTCGCCGCGAGAAAGTCGCCGAGACTGACATGCGAATAGACGGCGATGTGCGTGTAATCGTCAAAATACTCGCGATAGGCGAAACGATAATTCGGCTGTAAGATGTTCAGTGTCCCGCCCGGCCTCAGCTTGTTGCGGATCTGCGCCAGCGTCTCGGCAAAATCGGCCTGCGTCAGATGCTCGAACAGATTACTGGCGAACACAAAGTCCACCGACCCATCGGGAACCCAACTGAGGTCCGTCACACTGCCGATGTGAGCCGTCACGCCTTCCGAGACAAACTGCGCCATTCCGTCCCAGGCATCAACCGCTAACCGCTTCTCGCACGAAATGTGATTGATAAAGTGCGCATGTCCCGCCCCGAGTTCGAGCACACAGCCGTCCAATGGAACACGTTGCTGGAAGTAAGAAGCGCAGAGCGTTTTCCAGAGCAAATCGCGTTTCCGGTCGTATGTGAAACGCGTCTCGTGATAGTTCTTGAGTGACGTCACCTGTTCATTTCCACCGATTGAAAACAATTCCCGCGATCATCCGGAGCCCCACTTTTAAGGCTCTTCGGTTGCTCACATTGCCGCCCTTGCTAACCCCCACCCTGTCGTGAAACGTTATCGGACACTCCACAATGGAAAAGCCGTTGGTTAAGGCAGTATCGAGGAAATGCGCGTTGAACTCGAGGTTGATGCCCGGATCGAGCAACGTCAGAAGCCGACCCAGCGCGCGGTTGCGGCACATTTTGTAGGTGGTGCCGACATCGGTGAAGGTTCCCCGGCCAATGTGCTTGGCTTCGAGCAGCTTGCCTGTGAAGAAGTTCCCGTAATACATGAATGTGGTCAACTGCGTATTGCGGACCCGTAGTTGCTCCACGATGCGCGTGCCGTTCACCAGATCGGCGTGCGGTATATAGGCCAGGAACTTCTCGATATCATAAGCGCGAAACGTCATGTCCCCTTCGCACAACAGCGTCAGATCCGTGTCCCGATAACGGGAGCCTTCCCGCAAAGCCCGCCAGACGCAATGCCCATAGCCAGGCTGAGTTTCCAGCACCACGATCGCGCCCGCCTCGCGCGCAACCTCGGATGTGCGGTCCTGGCTGTCGTTATCGACCACGATCACGCGCTTCACCCTGGGATGCACCCGAAAATCCGCCACGGCCAGCCCGATACTGCTCTCGTCGTTATAGGCAGTTAGCACAACGGTGACATCGGTATTTGGCAGAACTTCAAAGGCGACGTCAAGACGCGTGCGTTTCCCGGGGAGCAGGATAAACAGATCGACAAGAATGAGCCCGACACCGATGGTCAGCGGCATTCCACTGTACCAGAGGAGGCGCTCTGCCACTATTCGCAAGGAACCGTATGGATCGAAGAATAAGCGACAGAATCCCAGCGACACTCCCAGACAATAGCCAGCCAAGCCGATGCCTACAAAGAGCAGCCCGTAGAGCAGCGCGAGAAACTTCGTCTTCGGGCGGGCTGCATCGGGCGATTCATTGCTCATTTGCGTCGGTACAGGAGCCACCAGTCCGACTCCGCGGCAAGACTGTATCGCTGCTCAAGCCCCGGCTTGTAGGCCTTGAGGAAGTCGGTGTAGAAAACATCGTCTAGGGCCGGCCGCTTCGGCAGCATTACGATATCGGCGTCCCCAAAGTACCGGTCGTCGGAAGGCCTGTGTCCGTCGCCCAGGATGTAGTGATAGGCCGTGGCGGAGATCCCTCCGCGCGGGGGACGCCGCTCCAGCGCGTACGGAAACGGGTTCGTCATGTCCATCGTCAGGACCGTTTCATTCCGGCGCGTCTCCCGTTCGAGGAGTGCAACACCGTCGTTCACATAGGTGACGTAATTGCGGCCATTGCTCCGCGGGTTGGCGCCGTCGTACAGCAGCAGCGCCCTCAGATTCGGCGACGTGAAGCGGAGCACCGCGGCCGGAGTCGACGGTCTCTCTTTTTTCCACACTCCATAGCCTAGGCCTGCCAGATCCGCCGTGAATTGCGGGACAAACAACAGCGCTCCCAAGCACAGCACCGCTGCGTAATGCGGCCGAAAGGAGGTTTCTTCCGCAAGGGGCAGTGCCTGCTGATCCTCCGTGATCTCGCTCAGCACCAGAATCGCGAAAACGGCGCATACGGGGAAAGCATCGAGCTGCGCGTTGCTCAAGAGGAGACCGATATCGGCGAAAAAGAGGAACGCTCCGACGACGGGCAGCTTCAGCCCGCGCCACCGTCGCACCCGGCTGCCGAACAAGAGCGCCGCGGCGAGGCTGAAGAGCACAACCCCCAGTAAAACCGACGCATGACTCAGCGTCGCCCACACCAGGATATCGGGCTTGAATGTTTCAGCGCGAGCCCCCGCCGCCATCCGCAGATCCCCCAGCACCGCTGCCACATCGAAGCGCAAATACGCCAACACGCACATCGACACGAAAGAAAACCCTAGAGCAATCCCGAGAATTCGCCGCAGGGCAAGACGCCAGAGAAAAAATGAGAGAACGACAAGCAGCGCGATCGCCACAAAGAAGTAACTGGCCTTCAGAAACAGCGACAGGCCAAGCGCGGCGCCGGTGGAAATGCCGCCCGTCAATTCCCCTCTCCCGCCGCGACGCGCTTGGAACGTTTCCATCAGAATCAAGCCCAGCAACGCGTAACCGTAACGGTTGTAGACCATGGCGTGGCTCGAGGCGAACGGAGACGAACCTAACGGATACGGAGCAGCCACCAGCGCCGCAAGAAAAAGACTCAGCAGCAGCCGGGGTGAATTCGCCAACCGCCGATTGGCGAGCGAAAAGGACCAGACGCCGACGATCAGCGCTACCACCGCGTTGCCGTAGCCGATCCCGTCCACCATGTACCCCGACAGCTTCAAACCAAGGCCGGCAATCAGAAACGTGAGCGGACCCCATGGACTGTAATAATCCACATGAGGTCGCAGTCCGTTGATAACCCTCCATCCGTTGTCCAGCAGAAGGAAAATATCGTGCCCGTAGACTCTGGTAGGAACCGCACCAACAAACACAGTCGCCCCGCAAATCAGCGCCAGTCCGGCAAAGAACACGATCATGAGCCGCGCGGGCCGCGCCTTGGTGTCATGCCAGAGCGAAAGAAAGCGCTCAAAATAAAGTTCTGTAAGAGAAGATTGCCGATTGGTGGGGCCCTCGAACTGGCTCTTAGCAACATTGTCCACAGGGGGCATAACGACCGCTGAGTGTATCATAGACCCAACGCGGGATGCTCCCGACCACTCCAGCATCCCCTCGAAGACGCAGAAAACACAGGAGTAACCTGAACCGCGTCGAAAGCTGATCCGGTCGAGCCGTCGTTGCGGCCGGAATCAATCCACCATCGTCATGGCGGCGATGCAGTATCCGGATCGTCTAAAATAGAAACTCGGGCCGAAAGAGGACCACCCATGCAGACGCTGTTTCGTTGGGCCAAGAGACTCGCACTAGCCGCTCTCATCTTTGTTGTCCTCAGCACGATCGCATTCTTTCCGTGGGCGACGGACAGTGAGGCCAGCGCCACGGATACCGAAGCGCAGCGGCAATTCTATGCGAGGATCTATGCTTCAGCTCAAAATCAGAGCCCGGCCGGCGCCGTGCAGTCAACTGACTCAGAAGAGGCCACTGAATACTCCAAGGGCGCGGTGGGACTTCATGTCGCTCAAGGCAGCAAGCCGAAACTTGCCAGATTTCTGCAGGAGCGAGGCTTGACGAAGGGACGGGGGCTCGATATTGGATCGGGCCCAGGATTCTTCCAGGATGTCATGGAGGATTACACCGGGTTGGATATTTCCCCTACCGTGGCCCGATTCTACAAGAAAGGCTTCGTGCTGGGAAGCGCCACGGCGATGCCGTTCCACGATAACGAGTTCGACATCGCGTTTTCGTTTTACACGTTGGAGCATGTTCCGAACCCCGAGCAGGCGCTGCGCGAAGCCCGGCGCGTAGTCAAGAGCGGCGGATACGTGTATCTGGAACCGGCCTGGACTTGCAGCCCATTCGCGCCTCAAGGCTACCCGGTTCGCCCGTATTCCGATTTCGGCTTTGGAGGCAAATGTCTGAAGGCCATCGAGCCCGTGATCGAGTCATCCACGTTTCGCGCGACCAATGTGATTCCGTCCCGCATCATCCGGCTGGTTGCCGCCTCTACCATGGGGCCGACTAAGTTCCACTACTCCCGCATCACGCCAAACTACCAGACGTATTGGATGGCCGACTCCGATGCGGTGAATACTCTGAGCCGCTTTGAAACGGCGCTCTGGTTCATTTCCCGCGGCGATGAATGCGTGAATTGCGATGGGCCGCTTAGCAGCGTCTTCAGGCGCGCCGGCGAGAACCGCCTGATCATCCGCATCAAGAAGTCATAGGCTACGTCGCGGAAGACGTGGCTCATCTGGCGGGCCGAATTGCCGTTCGAGCAACCAGCGAACGGCCGCGGGCGCATCGTTGGCAATAAAATCGGGGGCGACAAAAGCCGGATCGCGTTCCAGTGTGGCTCCATAGCCCGTCCGCACCAGGATGGTGCGCGTGCCGGCGCGCCGGCCGCATTCTATATCGGACGCCTTGTCTCCCACCAGGAAGGACGCCGCCAGGTCGATCTGGAACTCGGTCGCCGCTTCGAGCGCCATGCCGGGCGCCGGCTTGCGGCGGAGCGATGGAACGCCGGGCACGTCCGGGCAGAAGTAGGATGCGCAAATCCGCTGAGCGCCGATCTGGCGCAGCAGCTCCTGTTGCACGGCCAGGTACTGCGCCTCGGTAAACAGGCCCCTGCCGATGCCGCTTTGGTTGCTGACGATGACCGCCAGGAAGCCGGCGTTTTTGAGTTCCTCGAGCGCTTCCGGCACGCCGGAAATGACCTTCACTTGGGCGGGATCGGTGCAGTATTCCACTTCGTCCATCAACGTCCCGTCGCGATCGAAGAACACCGCCCTGCGCCGGCTCATGATCGGGCGAGGCTGCCGGCGAGTTCGGCCGCGGTTACGGTGGCGGTTCCCAGTTTGCCCACCACGATGGCGCTGGCGTGGTTGGCCAACTCGGCCGCTTCGCCGGGGGTGGCGCCGGCGGCCAGCGCCAGCGCGAGCACGGAGATCGCCGTGTCACCAGCGCCGGAAACGTCAAAGACGTCTCTGGCGTAGGCCGGCAGATGGCGTGGCGGCGCCTGCTCTTCGAGCAGCAGCATTCCCTGCGCGCCCAGCGTGATCAACAGGCTCTTGGGCCGCCAAAGCGTTTGCAGGCGCCGTGCGGCCTCGAGCAACGGCCGATCCTCGAGCGGCGGCTCGACCGGTACGCTTGGCGCAACACCGGCTTCCAGGAACGCTTCCCGGCGGTTGGGTTTGACGATGGTGGCATCCTGCCAGACCAGCGAGGTGTGGGGATGGGGATCGACCGCCAGGATTTTGCCCGCCGCGCGCATCTTGCGGCCGATGCGGTCGGCCAGCGGCTGGGTCAGGAAACCCTTGCCATAATCCGCCACGATGACGGCGTCCACGGCGTCGATCGCCTGCTCTATTTGCGCGAGGATGAATTCGGTCTGCGCTGCGTCGAGCGTCGCACGGCGTTCGCGATCCACCCGCGTCACCTGTTGATGGCCGGCGATGATGCGGGTCTTCACCGTGGTGGAAAACGATGGGTCGCGCAGGACGGCGGCGGTATCGATGCGCGCGGCGGCGAGCAACTCGAGCAGCCGGCTGCCCTGCGGATCGGCGCCGGCGGTCCCCGTCACCCGTACCTCCGCGCCGAGGTCGCGGACGTTGCGCGCCACGTTGGCGGCGCCGCCCGGATAATACGATTCGGAGGTCACCTCGACCACCGGCACCGGCGCCTCGGGCGAAATGCGCGACACTCGGCCCCAGATGAATTCGTCCAGCATGAGGTCGCCGGCTACCAGGATGCGGCCGGCGCCCAGGCGTTCGACGATCTGGTGCAAGCGCGGGTTACCCATTGGCCTCACTCGCGAACTGCCGAATCTCCGCGATCACCGCAGCGGTTTCCTCCGCCGTCAGCTCAGGGAAGACCGGAAGGCTGAGAATCTCTCTGGCGGCTTCCTCGGCCACGGGCAGCGCCGGATGGGGTCCGAACTCACGGAAACATTCCTGCGCGTGCAAGGGAACCGGGTAATAGATTTCGGAAGCGATCCCGCGTTCCGCCAGGCGCTGCCGCAAAGCGTCGCGCGGCGATTCCGGGTGAGGCCAGGCGGGCCCGCGCCGCACGCGAATCGTGTATTGGTTCGCAATGTGGGTGCGGTCCGGATGAGCCACCGGAGGCGAGATCGCGAGTGCGGCTCCGCTCGCCATTCCGGCCAAAGGCAGCGTGTATTCCGCCGCGATTCGTTGGCGTCGCGCAGTGTATTCTGGCAGATGGGGAAGCTTGACGGCCAGCAGCGCGGCCTGCAGCGCGTCCAGCCGGAAGTTGCCGCCCACCATGCTGTGCATGTACTTGGGATGCTGGCCGTGATTGCGCAGCCGCCGCGCCTTCTCGGCCAGCGACGGCGAGTTGGTCACCACCAGCCCGGCGTCACCGAGCGCGCCCAGATTCTTCGAAGGGAAAAAGCTGATGGTGCCGAATTCGCCGATTGAGCCCACCGGCCGGCCACGGTATTCGGCGCCGAACGATTGCGCAGCGTCTTCGATCACGGCCAAATTATGCCGCCGGGCTATTTCCAGAATTTCGTCCAGATCCGCCGGCTGCCCGAACAGGTGCACCGGAATAATCGCCTTGGTGCGCGGCGTGATGCGGCGCTCGATTCCGGCCGGATCCAGATTGAAGCACTCGGCGCACGAATCCGCGAACACCGGAACCGCGCCCACCCGTGCTACACACCCCGCGGTCGCGAAGAACGTGAACGATGGACAGATCACCTCGTCGCCGGGACCGATGCCGAGCGCCATCAGGGCAACCAGAATGGCGTCCGTGCCGGAGGATACGCCAATACCGAAACGGGCGCCGGTGACCGCCGCGGCGGCGGATTCGAATTGCTCCACTTCGGCGCCGAGGATGAACTGGCCGGAGCGCAGGACACGCTCGAACGCCGCCGATAATTCAGCCTCGAGCGGCAGGTTCTGGCGCCGTACATCGAGCAACGGTACGCGCATGAAAACACATGATAGCAGTGAGGCCGCGCGGAAATAATCCCCCGTTCAGCGATGCTACTGGACGGCGGCCCAATCCTGCTTTCCAGGTTCCCCGTGCTTTCTCTGCCAGTCGATCTCGGTCAAGGCCTTCCGGAAGAAGTCGGTGGCCTCCTGGATCAGAACCCGCGGATCTTTCATGGAATAGTGCTGCTGGACACGAAGTTCCTTCCTGGCATCATCCAGAACAACGTCCCAGTAGTTGGTTCTCAGCCCGGTGACTTGGATTACCAGGGTGTTGAACTCGGACTCGCCGATTGTGCAGTTGATGTTCCTTTGATCCGGCGGATTGAGGTACGCGTTGAAGTCCGGAAACGCCCAGTACGGATTGTTGCCGAACCTGGTGCAGTACGTCATTCGCTTGCCTTGGGCGAGAATGAACTGCTGAATCCGGACGAAGTGCTCCATGGTCAACACCGCATCGGAGCCATCCGGGACGGCCGCAGTCGAAGACTCGACCCCGGTTCCGCGCGCGATCGGCATGCGCCAGCCGGTTCCGAAAGCCCGCGAAGTCACCTTGAGCACGGGCGCAGCCTGTTTCCGCTTGAACTCGGCTTGGCGCACCAGCCGCAGGACGCGCCGCACATCGTCTTCCGCAAAACCTTTGGCGATGATTTCCTCGGCGGACTGAGACTGTTCGACGTGCAACTCGAGGATCTGATCGAGCAGCTCGTAAGGCGGCAGCGAGTCCTGGTCGGTTTGATTGGGCCGCAGCTCGGCCGAGGGCGGCTTGGCGAAAATGCTGTCCGGAATGTCGTGCTGGCGCTGGTTGCGCCACCGGGCGACGCGATAGACCATCATTTTCGGAAGATCCGCAATCACCGCCAGGCCGCCGTTCATGTCGCCGTACAGGGTGCAGTAGCCTACCGCCAATTCCGACTTATTGCCGGTGGTGAGCAGCAGGGAGCCGAACTTATTGGAAAGCGCCATCAGCAGGTTGCCGCGGATGCGCGATTGAATGTTCTCCTCGGTGACGTCGCGGGGCAGATCGCGAAATGGTTCGGCGAGCACGGCATCGTAGGTTTGCATGATGCCGGTGATTGGCAATGTCATGGTGCGAATGCCCAGGTTGCGGGCAAGTGAGAGCGAATCGTCGACGCTGCCCCGGCTCGAGTAGAGGGACGGCATCAGCACGCCGAGCACATCATCCGGCGCCAGCGCTTCGCTCGCGATGGCCGCCGTAAGAGCGGAATCGATGCCGCCGGACAGCCCGAGCAGCGCCCGGGGGAAATGGGTTTTGCTCGCGTAATCCCGCACACCCATCACCAGGGCGTTCCAAATTTCCGCCTCGGCGGTGAAATCGTCTTCGGCGATCACGCCCGTGCCGGCGTCCAGGTCCACCACCACCAGGTCCTCTTCGAATCCTCTGGCGCGCGCGAACAGGCGGCCGGCGCCATCGAAAGCGCAACTGCGACCGTCGAAGAGGAGGTCGTCGTTTCCGCCCACCTGGTTTACGGCTACCAGCGGCAGGCCGTGGCGCCGGGCCATGTGGCTGAGCATGTCCTGGCGGAGGAGTTGCTTGCCCACCCAAAACGGCGAGGCCGAGAGATTCAGGATGGCTTGCGCGCCCGCGGCCACCAGGGTCTCAATGGGGTCACGCTGGTAGCGGCGACGCTGCCAGAAATTGCGATCGTTCCAGACGTCTTCACAAATGCTGATGCCGAGGCGGCGGCCGTGCCAATCGAGAATCTGCGGGCCGGCCGCCGGTTCGAAATACCGGTCTTCGTCAAAGACGTCGTAAGTGGGCAGCAGGGTCTTGTGGAAGGCCGGTCCGACGCGGCCGTCCTCCAGCAGCACCGCGCTGTTGAACAGCGGGCGGCCGCTATCGGCGTCGTTGGGCGTGGCGGTTCCTACCAGCAGGGCCGGCCCACCGGCCGTGGCGGCGGCTATCTGCGCCAGCATCTCGCGGCCCTGGCGCACGAAACCGGCGCTCAGCAGCAAGTCGCGCGGCAGGTATCCCATCAGCGCCAGCTCGGTCGAGACCACCAGATCGGCGTTCAGCTTGCGGGCGCGCGCGGCCCCTTCGATAATCTGCCCGGCATTGCCGGCCAAGTCACCGGGGGTTGTGTTGATCTGGAGCAGCGCGACTCGCAAGGGGACCGCCAATTCCGATTATCGCAGGAACCGGACCTCAACCTTTGCTAGACTCTGTATTCTCGATGAAGCTTTCGATTCTAATGCCGGTCTACAACGAGCGCACCATGGTGGAGCGCTGCATTTCGCAAGTGTTGGCTGCGCCGATTCCGGAAAACATGGAGCGCGAGCTGGTGATCGTGGACGACTGTTCCACCGACGGGACGTACGCCATCCTGGAGCGGCTGGCCGGCTCATTCCCGCAGATTCAGCTCTACCGGCACGAGCGCAATGGAGGTAAAGGCGCGGCCGTGCGGACGGCGATCGGGAAAGCCAGCGGAGACTTTTCGATCATTCAGGATGCCGACCTGGAGTACGATCCGGCCGAGTATCCGCGCCTGCTGCGTCCGCTGCTGGACGGCCGCGCCGACGCGGTTTTTGGTTCGCGTTACATGGCCGGCGAGCAAAGCCGGGTGCTGCCGTTCTGGCACTCGATGATCAACAAGGGGCTCACGATGGTTTCCAATATGTTCTGCAATTTGAACCTGACGGACATGGAGACCTGCTACAAAGTCTTTCGCACCGATTTGCTGAAGAGCATTCCCATCCGCTCGGACCGCTTCGGTTTCGAACCGGAAATCGTGATGAAGTGCGCCAAGCGAAAGCTGCGCATTTACGAGGTTCCGATCAGCTACCACGGCCGGACTTACGAGGAAGGCAAGAAGATCGGCTGGAAAGACGGCCTCAAAGCGCTGGGCGTGATCCTGAGATTCTGGTTGATCGACGATCTGTATGCGGCGCCTTACGGGCGGGGCGTGCTCAACAATCTGACCGGCACGCCGCAATACCTGGCCTGGCTGGCGCGCAAACTGCGCCCGCACGTGGGCGACACGGTGCTCGAAATCGGGGCCGGCATCGGCAATATCGCGGGCCGGTTGATGGGACGGCGCACACTTTATGTGGTTGCCGAGAAAGACGCCTTGCATCTGCACGCGTTGAATAACCGGTTCTTGCGGACGCCGCACGTGGTGGTTCAACCGTTCGATCCGGAGCAGCCGGGCGGCCTCGCCAGCCTGGAGACCAGTTTCGATACGGTCCTGTGTCTCAACGTTCTCGAATACCTGGAGCAGCCTGGCGTCCTGCTCGACTTCCTGGGCGGCGTGCTCCAGCCGAACGGCACACTGCTGGTGCTGGTGCCGAATGGTTTGCGCCTCTTTGGAAGCCTGGATGCAAGACTTGGACATCGGCGCCGTTACAACAGAGCCGAACTGGCGCGGCTGCTGGAGGCCCACGGCTTTTCGCTGGGCCGGGCTTATCAGCTCAACAAGGCCGGCACTCTGCCGTGGTGGATTTACAGCCGCGTTCTGGGCGCGCAAAGGATCAGCAAACTGGTGCTTAAGGTGTTCGACAAGACCGTCTGGATCTGGAGCCGGCTGGACGCGGTTCTGCCCTGGCCGGGATTGTCCCTCATCGCGGTGGCACGCAAACAGCAGCCCGCCGGGTGAGCCTTCCCCGATGTGCGCGATCACAGGGGGTGGATTCCTTCCGTTTCCGCCGCGAGACGCCGCGTCCGCCAACTATACTGTTAGTGAGCCATGCCCATTTCCCGCCGCAGCTTACTTTTGAGCAGCCTCGCGCTGCCCGTCTTCGCCGCCAAAAAGGTCGTCGAGGGGCCGCCCAACATTTTGTTGCTGGTGGCCGATGACCTGCCCTCGTGGATGATGGGAACCTACGGCAACCAGGAAGTGAAAACGCCGAACCTGAACCGGCTGGGGCAAATGGGAACCCACTTTCTGAACCACTTCACCGCCGCGCCCGCCGCCGGACCCGGTTTCGCCACTCTGATGACGGGGCGCAGTCCGATGCAGCTCGGGGATGCGGGTGCGATTTCGGCCGCCGATGTCACGATCGAGAAGGTCCTGGCCGCTGCTGGCTACGTTTGCCACAGCGCCGAGCCGGAGAGCGCGCCCGAGTTGATCGACCAGGCGAAAGACGGCTCACCGTTCTTTATCGCCGTCCGTTATTCCGCGCTGGAGCTCCCGTACGGGAACATTCCATCGAAGTATCTGGACTTGTACGGCCACGAGAAGTTCGACAACTACAGCGTGGAGCTGACCGCCGCCAATGCGCGGAGCGGCAAGGAATTGCTGGCCGATCGCGTGGCGAACCTGCGGAAGGTGGGGGCAGCCATCTCCATGATGGATGACAACGTGGGCGCGCTGACCACCAGGATTTCGCAGAAGCAGTTACTGGATCGTACGCTGGTGGTGTTCACTTCCACCTGTGGCTCGCTGCTCGGCCGCCACGGATTGTGGGCCGCCGGCGACGCCTCCGAGCCGGTCAATATGTACGACGAATCCGTGGCCGTGCCGCTGCTGTGGTGCTGGCCGGGCCGCGTGCCGGCGCAGGAAACGCGGATGGAGCCGGTGAGCACTTATGATTTGCTGCCCACCCTCTGCGATCTGGCTTCGACCGCCGTTCCCAGCCGCAACTTATGCGGCCGCAGCTATCTGCCGCTGGCCACCGGCAGACACCTGCCCAAGAAGCAGACCTGGCGGGACACTGTGTTCGGCCAGTATCGCAACACTGCGATGGCGCGCACGCAGCGATACAAGCTGGTTCTGCGCGATGCCGGCAAGGGTCCCAACGAGCTGTTCGACCTGCCCGCCGATGCCGGCGAGCGCGCCAACCAGATCGACAACGAGCAATACATCAGCGTGAAGAACACTCTGACCGCCGAGTTCTCTCAATGGAAGAAGCAATACGCCAGCTAGGTCTCCGACCGTGTGATGCAACATGATCCTTCAAGCCAGGATTGCGATGGCTCGCGGCAAATGGCGCCGGTGCACGCTTTTGACCCTGCTGTCTCTGGCGGCACTTTGGGTCGTCGTGGCGGCCCTTCAATTTCCTTACGATGTCGATGCCCCGATCAGCGCTCGTGAAACGGAGGAGGTGCGGCGCTACTATGCCGATGCCTATCGCCAATCCTCCGCCGCGCCCCAGGAGCAGTCAACCTCCGAGCTCGAGACCAAGTACCTCCGCATGGCGGCCCAGGCGGCGGAGAATTATCACATCCCGGATTTGGTTCAGTCGTTCGTCGGCCGCTATGGGCTGCGGCAGCGGCCGGTACTGGAGATCGGCTCAGGCCGCGGGTACCTGCAGGATGCCGCCGATGATTACACCGGCCTGGATATCTCTCCCACGGTAGGCCGTTTCTATCGCAAGAAGTTCGTCCTCGGTTCCGCGACTGCGTTGCCGTTTGCCGATTGCAGCTTCGACGGGGCCTGGTCGATCTGGGTGTTCGAGCACGTTCAAAATCCGGAGCAGGCGCTGAGCGAACTGCGCCGTGTCATGCGCGACAATGGCGAGGTCCTGATGTGTCCAGCCTGGAATTGTGTCTCCTGGCACGCCAACGGCTACGAGGTGAGACCCTATTCGGACTTCAACCTTGCCGGAAAGCTAATCAAGGCAAGCATTCCCATTCGCGCTTCTTTACCCTACCGGGCTGCGGGATATGTCCTCGGCAGGGCCATCCGCGATATCGGGTCCCGGCTCGGGGGACCCACCAGATTGCGATACCACCGCCTGGTGCCGAACTACCAGGAGTACTGGCAGGCCGACAGCGACGCGGTCAACGGAATCGACCGTTATGACGTGATGCTCTGGTTCCGCAGCCGGGGCGACCAATGTCTGAATTGTGACGGCTTGGCGGGGACGCCGCTGATGAAGAGCGATCCATTGATCATCCGGATTCACAAGCCCTGAAAAAGAACCTCCGATCAGCGGATCGCTTTAGATCCCCGGCGCCATTCCAGTTTAGGGCTTGGTGTCTGAGGGAAGGGGGTCCGTCGGCGGCGGATCGGGAACAGCCAGAATCGCCCGAACTCTCGCGACGAGAGTTTTCCCATCGAACGGTTTAGGCAGGAAGGGCAAATTGATGTTTTGGCTGGTGATTTCGCCCATGTCGGCACCTGTCATCATCAACACCTTGATTCCCGGCCGCTCCTCGATCAAATGAGCGCACAGGTCGGTGCCGTTCAGCCGGGGCATTTGCACGTCCGTAATGACCAACTCTATCGATCCGGGATACTGGCGCGATAGTTCCAGCCCCTCGTGCCCATTGGCGGCGGAAAGAACGAGATGCCCTTCCCGCTGCATTAGCAAGGTGACGAGATTGCGGATGAGAGGTTCGTCGTCGGCGACAAGGATGACGGACTGGTGCGAATCCGGAGATTGGAGGTCCGGGAGACTAGCCCGCGGATTAGTCGTCATCGTTCTGCCCAGCGGGCCTTTCCGAACCACTTTGAAGCATGGGCGTGACCTCGGTCGCCACACCCACGCGCGATCAGCCACAGCAATCCGCTTGACTCGGCGCCACGGTACACGAACTGACCCTCCGGCTCTAGTCGGTGCCGCTCGCCAATGTCCGTGTGGCAAATGTACGGTAGCAGGTTAATATTTTGCCGTCTGGTCAAAACTGCTCACATGGCTAAGAGACGGTATCTGCGGATCTTGTGGGCGCAGCGCGACGCCGGCCGCCGCACCCACACCGCCGCACCCGCTTGATTTCTTTGAAAGAAGGTGCGATAACAGACATGGAATTGTGACCCGGATCGGCGGATTTCGGGTATACTTCGGCCGATGAGGCAGCGCATGACACCGAAAAGAAAGCTCAAACCACCTTTCGAGTTGAAAACCTTTCTAACCAAAGCCAACGGCGGCAGAACGTTGGCCGACTTTCGCGCCAATGACCGCATCTTTGTTCAGGGCGATGCGGCAGACGCCGTGTTCTATATCACAAAGGGTGAGGTCAAGCTGGGCGTCCTTTCCAAGCAGGGAAAGGAAGCGGTGGTCGCCATTTTGAGGGATGGCGATTTCTTTGGTGAAGGGTGCCTGGCGGGACAGCCGTTGCGCATGGCGAGCGCCATTGCGATGTCGGAGTGTTCCATCATGAAGGTGGACAAGTTTGCGGTGATTCAGCTCCTCCACGAAGAACCGGAGTTCTCGGAACTGTTCATGGCTCATCTTCTCTCCCGGAACATCAAGATTGAGGAGGACCTGGTTGACCAATTGTTTAACTCCAGTGAGAAGAGGCTGGCACGCGTACTTCTCTTGCTGGCGAATTTCGGGAAAGAAGGATCGCCCCAAACGGTCATTCCAAAGATCAGTCAGGAGACGCTGGCTGGCATCGTCGGCACCACCCGCTCGAGAGTCAGCTTTTTCATGAATCGATTCCGCAAGCTTGGGTTCATCGACTACAACGGCGGCATGAAAGTTCACAGTTCGCTGCTGAATATCATCCTACACGACTAACCGGCGATTCTCAGCGGCTGCCTGGCAGAGGAAGCCACTGCCGAATGGCGAGCTTGCTCGTTCCATCGATCTCGCAGGTCAGGTGGCGCGAAGTGCGTCGACTCTCAAAAACGAGCTCCGCAAACATGGCGCAAGCCTCAGCTCCTGTGTCCGATCCTCAGGTATCGCTGCTTTCCCCAAGGCAACGGGACGGGCGGTTCCCACTCGAAACCCATTTCGGCAGGTGCGCTCTCCGCTCCGCCTAAGAGATAGGCGGCAGGCGCCAGAACTCTCACGCTGGGGGATAGATCGCGATAACTCACGGCGCGAGAGACCGCCAGATCGAACTCGTCGTCCTCTTCCACCTGCTCGGCACGACGCGCCAGTACCCGCACATTCGGCAGGCTGCGCGCCGCTTCTTGTAAGAACACCGCCTTGCGTTGATGCGATTCAACCAGAGTGACCAGGCAATCGGGGCGATAGACCGCGACCGGAAAACCGGGAAAGCCGGCTCCCGAACCCACATCGACTATTCGCAGCGGACCTGCGGGTAAGCGCGCCGCCAGAAAGATGGATTCGCAATAGTGGCGTTCGACGACCTCGGGCAGGTCGCGAATGGCGGTGAGATTGAGCGTGCGGTTCCAGAGAATCAGCAGGTTGTAATGGGATTCCAGCGCCTCGGCCTGCGCGTCTGTCAGTTCCGCGATGCCGCCCAGGCGGTCGCGGAGCAGGTCACGAAACACGGCTCAAACCCAGGTAGACGTCGAGGACGGCCACTGCGGCAGGCGTAACGCCGGGGATGCGAGCGGCCTGACCGAGGGTCGCGGGACGCACCCGGTTGAGCTTGTCGCGAACCTCGCGGGACAACCCCGGGATGCCGTCAAATCCGAAGTCAGCCGGGATAGGGCGGCGCTCGGCGGCCTTCAGGCGCTCCATCTGGCGCTCCTGCTGGCCGATGTAGCCGCTGTACTTGGTTTCGGTTTCGACGGTGGTCAGCATGGCGGGTATGGCGTCTTCTCCCAGCACCTCGCGAATCCAGCTCGAGATTTCCGCGATCCGCGCTTCGGGACGCTTGAGCCACTGCCCGTATCGGTGGTTCTCGAGCGCTTTTTTCAGCAGCTCGTACTGTCGCTGCTTGCGCTCAAAAGCGTCCCAACGAGCATCGGTCACCAGGCCCGCGCGGCGGCCCTTCGGCGTCAGACGGGCGTCGGCGTTATCGATGCGGAGGTGGAGGCGAAACTCCGCGCGGGAGGTGAACATGCGGTACGGCTCGTCGGCGCCTTTGGTGATGAGGTCGTCGATCAGGATTCCGGTATAGCCTTCCGAGCGGCCCACAATCACCGCCTCGCGCCCGCTCAGCTTCGCCGCCGCGTTCATGCCGGCGATGAGGCCCTGGCACGCCGCCTCCTCGTAGCCCGACGTTCCGTTGATCTGGCCCGCCAGGTAGAGGCCGGCGATGGATTTCACTTCGAGCGTGTGCGCCAACTGGCGCGGATCGATGGCGTCATATTCGATCGCGTAGCCGGGCCGGATCATTTCCGCGCGCTCCAGGCCCGGAATCGATGCGACCATGGCAACCTGCACGTCGATGGGCATGCTGGTGGACATGCCATTGACATACACTTCGTTAGTGTCGAGGCCCTCCGGTTCGAGAAAAACCTGGTGACGCAGTTTGTCGGGGAATTTGACGATCTTGTCCTCGATCGATGGGCAGTAGCGCGGACCGACTCCTTCAATCTGGCCGCTGTAGAGCGGGGAGCGCGGAATGGCCTCGCGGAGAATGCGGTGGGTCTCTTCGGTGGTGTAGCCGATGTGGCATTGGATCTGCGCGCGGTCGATGCGCCCAGTCAGAAACGAGAATGGCGTGGGTTCGGCATCGCCGGGCTGGGGCTCGAACTGCGACCAGTCGATGGTGCGGCCGTCCAGGCGGGGCGGCGTGCCGGTCTTGAGGCGAGTCCAGTGCAGGCCCAGCGTGCGCAACTGTTCGCCCAACAATTGCGAGGGCGCTTCACCGTTGCGTCCGCAACTGTAGCGTGCTTCCCCCACGTGCGCCAGGCCATTCAGAAATGTTCCGGTGGTGACGACCACGGCTCCGCACTCGAGCGTGCGGCCATCGCGCAGGGTGACGCCGGTGGCGCGGCCAGCGTCGATATTCAGAGCCGCCACCTCGGCTTGTTTGATGCGGAGATTGGGCTCCCGCTCCAGGACCTCGCGCATGCGAGCTCTGTAAAGCTTCTTATCCATTTGAGCGCGCGGCGACCACACCGCCGGTCCGCGGCTGGTGTTGAGCAGCCGGAACTGGATGCCCACCGCGTCGGCCACCTCGCCCATCAACCCACCCAGCGCGTCCACCTCGCGCACCAGGTGACCCTTGGCAATGCCGCCGATGGCCGGGTTGCAGGACATCTGCGCGATCAGGTCCAGGTTCATGGTGACGATGGCCGTCTTCAGACCCATTCGCGCGGCGGCGCGGGCGGCTTCACACCCGGCGTGAC
>Ga0181530_10000442_pt1 | contig 52926 bp, 46 predicted proteins | sample PEATcosm2014_Bin_42_FD_119769 | JGI IMG/M metagenome (GOLD analysis project Ga0181530, IMG submission 119769) | Peatland microbial communities from MTU Mesocosm Facility, Houghton, MI, USA - PEATcosm2014_Bin10_60_metaG | ecosystem: Environmental > Terrestrial > Soil > Wetlands > Peat | place...
CTGACCAGCTATGTTCACCGGGGGTAACTAGATCCACTCTAGATGACTAAGGCGCCCTACTGGCTTTAGTGGCTCATAGTGCTATAGCCTGGGCTGGCCGTGCCCGGTGCTGACCCGTACCGGGCACGGCCCAGCGGGTCACTACGGGTCGGGCAAGGGAAGCTGTCATGGGTCTGCCGTTTGATCAGGTCGTCCGGCAACAGCACTTCATCAACGATCATCCCGAGTGGTCCATCCACGCCCAGGACGGGGCCCGGCGCTTCATCGCCGAAAAAGGCGACGGCCAGGACTGCCACGTCGTCGCGGCGCTGTCCCTCCGGGAACTGCTGAACCGGCTCGAAGAGATCGTGGCCGGCCGCTGATGTCCTGGGCCGTACCGGACCCGGAGACTATGCGCGATCATCGTCCAGCGCCAGCACCCGGACGGGCAGCTCCGTAGCCCCGCCAGGACCAATGGCGGCATGCCGTCGACGGCGGCGACCGACCTGGCAGCCGACTCCTTAGCCGCACTGCTGGATGGGCCGGACTGGCTGCACGCCACCGGACCGGCGGCGACCGGCGCCGGGCATCAGGTGATGGGCCGCCGCCGCAAGGCCGGCAAGAAGGTATGGATGCCGGCCAGCGAATGGATCTGGTCCGCCGAGCCCTCCCACACCCCGCCGGTGGACATGGCCACCTGGGACGCCGCCCAGCGGACCAGCCGCCGCCACGGCAACGTCCGCGACCCCGAAATGCCTTCTGCCCGCACCGGCCGCCGGTATAAGCTCCGGTCCCGGCTGTACTGCTTCATCTGCCACCGGCGGCTATCCGGCACCACCATCCGCGCCTACACCTACTACCGGTGCCCGCACGACCCCGGCCTGCCCCGCCGCTACGCCTCGACGAGCTGCCGTACCTGTGTGACATCCTCACCCACGCCCCGGCCGGCCTGACCGAACGGCTGCTGGACGCCTTCGACGTCCGAGCGGTCTACAACCGGGACGAAGACCAGGTCACCATCCACGCCACCCTCACCGACGCCACACCCCAAGCCATCAAAGACCTGCTCACCGACCCCCGCGCCGACCACAACACGCCGCTACCATCACAACTAGGGACCACACCCCAAGATCATGTTGGCCATTTGACCGGGCACACTGGGTCGTCCCCCGGGCTAGCACAGCTCCCTCAGGCGGGCCTCGCTGGCGGCGGGCTCCACCCGTTCCAGCTCGATGCGATCGCAGCCGACCCATTCGGCGGCCTCGCGCAGCGCGCGGGCCATCGGCTCCGCCGCCGAAGACCGGTCGAGGGAGACCTGGCGGGCGACCAGCGTTGTGCCCCGGCGCACCGGATCCACCCGGCCGACCAGGCGCCCCCCGGCGAGCAGCGGCATGACGAAGTAACCGTGCACGCGCTTGTGCTTCGGCACGTAGGCCTCCAGGGTGTGCTCGAAGCCGAACAGTCGCGCCGTCCGCTTGCGGTCCCAGATGAGCGAGTCGAACGGTGACAGCAGCGTGACCCGGTGCCGTTCCCGGCGGTTACTGTCGGCGGCGGACAGCGCGGCCGGGTCGGCCCATGCGGCGACGTTGCCCCGCGCCCCGGGGATCGTGACGGGCGCCAGGCCCGCCGCCCGGGCCGCGTCGTCCAGCGCCTCGGTGCGGCCGCGGCCCACCGGCAGCCGCCGCTGCAGCCGGTGGTAGTCGGTCAGGTCGCCCCGCGTGGCCACGCCGAGGGCCCGCGCGGCCACCCCCACGAGATGGCTCACGCACTCCTCGTCGGAGGGATCCATGTTCAGCAGGTCCGCCGGGACTACCCGCTCCGCCAGGTCGTACACCCGGCGCCAGCCGGTCCGCCGGACGCAGACCAGATCGCCGATGTCGAGCAGCCACTCGGCGGCGACCTTGACCTCGGACCAGTCCCACCAGGGACCGCCGCCCTTCGCGCCCCCGAGCTGGGTGGCGGTCACGGGGCCCTCGGCGGCCACGCGCGCTAGGACCTCCGCGCATACCCGCTGGGAGACCTCGTGCCACCGCATGCCACGGGCCCGGAACCACCGGCGCCGGAACGCGTAATACGGCCACTCCTCGATGGGAAGCACGCAGGCGGCGTGCGCCCAGTACTCGAACGTCGACGGATCGGCCGGATTCCAGTAGGCGCGCTCGATCCGGTCCCGGGGCACCGGGCCGAGGCGTGCGTAGGCGACCAGCTCGTGAGACCGGGCGAGCACGCTGATCGTGTCCAACTGGACGCCGCCCACCCGGCGCAGCATCGCGGGCACGCCGCCCTTGCGGGCTGACGTCCCGATGAATCCCTGCGCCCGCAGCGTCATCCGCCGGGCGTCGTCCAGGCTGAGGGCCACCGCCTCGGTCGAGGATACGGCCGAGGGTGACGTTACCGCGGCGGCCGGGGGCGCTGACCCCGCCGGGGACGCGGAGGCAGCCGGGGACGCGGAGGCAGCCGGGGGCAGGGGGGCCAGACGGTCGGCGTGGGAAAGGCTCGGCACAGAACCGAGCGTAGCCGCAGGGGGTGACATCAGCCGGGGCTGGTGTCACCGGTCGTCAGGCGCCCAGCGGGGCCCGTTCGGCATCAGTCATGCGGCGGTACCGCGGCGGACAGTTCGGTCCGAACGGCGTGCTGGCGCCCGCTCAGTACCAGTCTTCGGTCACCCTGGCCACCGCGCCGGCGCCCAGGCCGACCACCGTGATCCCGGCCGCGGTCCAGAACAGCCACCAGGTCGGGGTGGGAACCATGGCGAAGCCGCCGATGATGAAGCCGATGACGATGACCGTGACGGCGACCCACGAGACGGGACGGCCGTGGAACGACTCGTGAGCCAGGGCCATGGCGTGCCCGGCCGGTGATTCCTCCGGAGCGGGGCCGACCATCTCCGGAGCCTGCCCGACCGTGCCGCTGGTGGCACCCGCCAGCATCCCCGATCCCGGCTGCTCGGTCATTGCCTTGCTCCTCTCGTCCCGCGCCGGCTCCGTGGTACGAGCGTGGCGCGCGCGTCTCTTGCCGTCGCTGCGACACATATTATTGTGGGGCAGGCATGCGGGGGCTACTACCGGTTCCGGCGCACCAAGAGTCTGTCCCTGCCGCCACCGGACTTCCGTAGGGGCTCGGTTTCGTGCCGTGACTCGCCTACCATGACTGTCGGGGCGCATGTCCCGTATCCCAAGGCTCGCCCGGCCTGGCGAAGACCGGCCGCCCGGGCACGCAGGGCCCGCTGGGCGCCGGTGGCCGTCAGCTCAGACAATCCGCGAGGAGCGCAACAAGAAGTGCCAGTCATCCTAGACAGCGTCCTTCGTGCTGGCGAAGGAAAGATACTTCGCAAGCTCAAGCGGATTGCCGGGCAGGTCAACTCCATCGAGGACGATTTCGTCGCGATGAGCGATGCTGAGCTGCGCAGCATGACCGACGAGCTCAAGCAGCGGTACGCGGGCGGCGAGTCGCTGGACGATCTGCTCCCGGAGGCGTTCGCCACCGTGCGCGAGGCCGCGAAGCGCACGCTCGGCCAGCGTCACTTCGACGTCCAGCTCATGGGCGGCGCGGCGATGCACATGGGAAACATCGCCGAGATGCGGACCGGTGAGGGCAAGACCCTGACGTCGGTCCTCCCGGCGTACCTGAACGCGCTGGCCGGCCAGGGCGTGCACGTCGTCACGGTCAACGACTACCTGGCCAAGCGCGACGCCGAGTGGATGGGCCGCGTGCACCAGTTCCTCGGGCTCGAGGTCGGTGTGATCCTTTCGGAGATGCCGCCCGAGGAACGCCGTAAGCAGTACGCGGCCGACGTGACCTACGGCACGAACAACGAGTTCGGCTTCGACTACCTGCGCGACAACATGGCGTGGAGCCTCGAGGATTGCGTCCAGCGCGGCCATCACTTCGCGATCGTGGACGAGGTTGACTCCATCCTCATCGACGAGGCGCGGACGCCCTTGATCATCAGCGGCCCCGCCGAGCAGAGCGCGCGGTGGTACGTCGAGTTCGCCAAGATCGCACCGCGGCTGCGCCGGGGTGAGGATGGCCAGGGGGACTACGAGGTCGACGAGAAGAAGAAGACCGTCGGCATCCTGGAGTCCGGCGTCGAGAAGGTCGAGGACACTCTCGGCATCGACAACCTCTACGACCCGGTGAACACCCCGCTGGTCAGCTTCCTCAACAACGCGATCAAGGCCAAGGAGTTGTACAAGCGGGACAAGGACTACGTCGTAATGAACGGCGAGGTCCTCATCGTCGACGAGTTCACCGGCCGCATCCTGCACGGCCGGCGCTACAACGAGGGCATGCACCAGGCCATCGAGGCCAAAGAAGGCGTGCAGATCAAGGACGAGAACCAGACCCTCGCCACGATTACGCTGCAGAACTACTTCCGGCTCTACGACAAGCTCGGCGGCATGACCGGCACGGCCATCACCGAGGCCAATGAGTTTCACCAGATCTACAAGCTCGGCGTGGTGCCGATCCCGACGAACAAGCCAATGATCCGGGCCGACGAGTCGGACGTTGTATACCAGACGGCGCAGGCCAAGTTCGAGGCGTGCGTCGAGGACATCGTGGAGCGGAACCACAGGGGCCAGCCGGTCCTGGTCGGCACGACCAGCGTGGAGAAGTCGGAGATCCTTTCTCAGATGCTGACGCGCCGCGGTGTCGTGCACGAGGTGCTGAACGCGAAGTACCACGAGCGTGAGGCGGCGATCGTGGCCATGGCCGGGCGCAAGGCCGCGGTCACCGTGGCCACCAACATGGCCGGCCGTGGCACCGACATCATGCTCGGCGGCAACCCCGACTTCATCGCCGACCTGGAACTCCACCAGCGTGGCCTGTCCCCGCTGGAGACGCCGGAAGACTACGAGGCCGCCTGGCCCGAGTCGGTCGCGAAGGCCAAGCGGGCCGTGACCGAGGAACACGAGGAGGTCGTCGCGGCCGGCGGCCTGTACGTGCTCGGCACCGAGCGCCACGAGTCACGCCGGATCGACAACCAGCTCCGCGGCCGTTCCGGCCGTCAGGGCGACCCGGGCGAGACGCGGTTTTACCTCTCGCTCGAAGACGACCTGATGCGGATGTTCAACTCCGCCCGGGTCGGGGCGATCATGGACCGGCTGAACATCCCGGCCGACGTGCCCGTCGAGTCCAAGGTGGTCACGCGCGCCATCCGGTCGGCGCAGACACAAGTGGAGCAGCAGAACTTCGAGATCCGCAAGGACGTCCTGAAGTACGACGACGTCCTGAACCGGCAGCGCCACGTCGTCTACGACGAGCGACGTCAGGTGCTGGAGGGCGCGGATCTGAAGGAGCAGATCCTCGGGATGACCAATGAGGTCATCGGGTCCTACGTCGACGGCGCGACCAGCGAGGGGTTCCCCGAGGAGTGGGACCTGGACAAGCTGTGGAAGGCATTCCGCCAGCTGTTCCCGATCACCCTGACCGTGGCCGACATGGAGGAAGAGGCCGGCGGCAAGGCGAACCTGTCGTCGGACCTCATCACCGAGGTCGTCACCGAGAACTCGCATGAGGCCTACGCGCGCCGCGAGGAAGAATTGACGCCCGACGTCATGCGGGTGCTGGAGCGCCAGGTCGTGCTGTCCGTCCTGGACCGCAAGTGGCGCGAGCATCTGTACGAGATGGACTACCTGCGTGAGGGCATCGGCCTGCGCGCCATGGCGCAGCGCGACCCGCTGGTGGAATACCAGCGCGAGGGTTTCGACATGTTCAACGCCATGATGGACGGCATCAAGGAAGAGTCGGCCGGGGCCCTGTTCAACCTTCAGGTGGAAGTCCAGCAAAACCCGATCACCGAAGAGGCCACCGACGCCAGTGCGGTGCCCGGGGCTCAGCCCGGCCTCGCCCCGGCGGGCCCGGGGACCCGGGCGGGCCCCGGGACCCCAGCGGGCGCGGTCGGCCCCGCGGGCGCGGCGCCCCAGGCGGGTGCGGCCCCGGCGGTCGGCGCCGGGGCAGGCGCGAGCGCGGGTGCCGCGACGGGCGCGGGCGCCTCGCGCACGGGCAACCGCAGGCGCAACAAGGCCGCGACCGCCTCCGGTGGCGCGACGGCTGGAGCCAGGGGCGCATCCGGGACCGCGAAGGGATCGGGGACCGCGGGTCGTACCGCGACCGGGTCCGGCGGGTCCGGCAGGTCCGGTGGCCGGCACCGGAGCGGTCCGGCGCCGGAGGCCGCCGACGGCAACGGCGCATCCCCCGTGCTTCCGCCGGGACTCACCCCGCGCCGGACGGGCGCGCTCCAGTACACCGCGCCCTCCGTCGACGGCGGCACCCACGTGGAAAGCCACATCGAAGGCGCCCCCACCGGGGACTTCGCCCACGCCGGGCGGAATGACCCGTGCCCGTGCGGTTCGGGCCGCAAGTACAAGCGCTGCCACGGCGACCCCCGCAACCGCGCGACCAGCTGACTCCACAACCGCCAGGCTGGTCCTAGCGACTGTGGCGGCCGCGCCAAGCTGACCTCGGCAATGGTACCGGCCGCGCCGGGCCGACCCCGGCGGCCCTGCCGGGCCGACCCCGGCGGCCCTGCCGGGCTGACCCGCAACCGGGAGACCATCCCGGCCGGGACCCGGCTGGCGCGGGCGGCCAGCCCGGCCGGGACCGGCTGGCGCGGGCGTGTCAGGCCGATTCGACCGCCGTGCAGAGCCAGCGTGCCTGGCGGGCAGGGCGGCCCAGCGTCGCCGCCTGCGGACCAGCCCGTTCCAGCCGGGCAGCCAAGGCGCGCGTCCGCGATCCGAACCCGACGATGACAGAGACTTCCACCACGTCCTCCACGGGGCGGGACGTCAGGACCCGTTGCACCCTGGGCCGCTGTTCGGCGGCCAGCACGGGACCGAGGCGGCGAATGTGCGCCCGCGCGCGTTCGGTGGTCCAGGGCGTTATCTGGCTGGCGGGCCGGGAACCCGCCAGCGTCTCCGCGAGAACCTGGGCGAACTGGCTCGGCCAACGGTCAGCGTCCGTATCCCCGTTCCCTCGTTCCCGGCGGCATTCGTTCTCCCCGCCGGCTCTGGGCTCCCCGGCTGCGTGCGTTCCCGCAGTTGCGTGCGTTCCGCCGGTCGCGTGCGCCGCCCCAGTCGGGGGCGCCGCCCCAGTTGCGTGCTGCGCCTGCGCTGCGTGCGCCTGCGCTGCGTGCGCCTCCGCGGCCCGTGAGGTTGCCGTCTGAAAGGCAGCGCCCAGCCCTGCCGTCGGCCCGGCGAAGACCTCATCGTCGTAGGGTGGCCACGCATCGGGCACTTCGGCGAGATGAATCGCCATCAGATCGGGCAACGGCCGCCCCGTCTCCGGAGACTGGCACGGGCCCAGCGGGACCTCCCCTGGTCGAAGGCCCCCGGCAGCGGGCGAGTCATCCATTGTTCCTCCGCAAAGATCACAGCGCGCGCCGCGTGACAACAACGCCGTCAAGCACCGCGCCGCCACGCTTTTCTGCTCGCGCCGCTTTTGCGGCACGTCCCCGTTCTAGCAGCAGCCAGTGACATTTCCGCCGCCGTGCACCGCCCTTGCCGGTAAGGGCCGGCCTCTCCATGCTCGTGGCGACTGTCACGTTGTGTGACCTTAGACTCTGCTTCCCGGTCATTTTGGCCCGGTCATTCCGACCCGATTTCCCGGTCATTCTGCTCTGAGCACCAGGATGCACGCTGCGTAGGGTCAGCCTAACTAAGAGCGAAATAAGGCTTCTCTCTGCGCTGGGGAAGGCAAGACAATGAAACTCAACAAGGTAGTCGCAATCCCGGCCATCGCACTTGCAGCCGGTATCAGCCTCGCAGCATGCGGCTCGGTCAAGGCCCCGGTGGGTGTCGTTACCCACACGGTCACAGCGCCCGCTGCACGGGCCGCCACCAAGTCGGCGGCCCCGGTTGCCACCACGCCGGCTCCGACGACTCCCGCTGCGACCACGCCAGCACCAGCCCAGGCTCCTGCCGCACCTGCCGCACCTGCCGCGCCCGCCGAGCCCGCGTACTTCACTAACAGCACGGCTGTCGTGCAGCAGTTCTACCAGGACATCAACGACGGGGATTATTCGGATGCATGGGCGCTCGGTGGCGACAACATCGGCGGCAGTGATTACGCCGGATGGGTGGCTGGCTATGACACGACCGTGAGCGTCTCTCTCGGCACCTTCAGTGCATTCGGCTCAGATCAGGTCCAGGCCAGCCTGTCAGCATTGCAGAGTGACGGCACCACGAAGACCTACGAGGGCACCTACACCGTTTCGGGTGGCGTCATCGTCGCCGCGAGCATCGTGCAGACCGGCTGATGATCACAATGAAACTCATCAAGCTCGCCGCAATCCCGGCCATCGGGTTCCGTTACCGGGGATCTAACACGACCTCGCTTAGTCAGTAATTTCCGGCGGCACGAGCGCGGTCATCAACCTGCAAGGTCTTCCGGGTCGTGGGCACGGTAGAACGCTGTGTCACGGAGGAGCAGTCGGGGGCCGCGCGCTGGCGGTCCGCCGCGCCGGCGCCGGGACCGTCAAACTCACCGAGCGGGACTGGCGCAAATAGTAAAGTTTCTTGCATACTAGGTGGGTCCGCCGAGAGCCGAGAGGAGCCGTGCGCGTTGGCCGAGATGCTGATCGAGGCCGAACGCATCGTGCCGGGCGACCTCACCACCATCGCGCCCGGCCACATCCTGGTTCGCGACGGCTTGATCGCAGCGGTGGGGGAGGGGCCGCCCCCGCGCCGGCCGGACGTGCGACTGGAAACCGGGGTTCTCGTCCCGGGCTTCGTCGATCTTCAGGTGAACGGATACTTCGGCGCTGAGCTTGAAGCGGTGCGGCTCGATGAGTGGCAGATGATCGCCGCCCGGCTCCCGGAGACCGGGACCACGGCGTTCATGCCAACGTTTATCACCGCCCCCGTCGCGCAACTCGCCAGCGCCCTCCGCCGGGCCGCCCCGCTGGCGCGCGAGCAGGCCCAGCGAGCCGGGCACGTCGGGCATCCCGGGCACGCCGGGCGCGTCCCGGGAGCCCGGGTGCTGGGCGTGCACCTGGAGGGGCCGTTCATCTCACCGCTCCGGCCGGGGGCCCATAACAAGGACTGGATGACCGATCCGGCGCCCGGCGCCATCGGCGAACTGCTCGACGCCGGCCACGGAGTCCTGAAGATCGTCACCCTGGCCCCGGAACTGCCCGGCGCCCTGGACGCTATCGCCCGCCTGGCCGAGGCGGGCGTCCTGGTCAGCGTCGGCCACACGGACGCGCTCGCCAGCCAGGTGGCGGCGGCCGCCGCCGCGGGGGCGCAGATGGTGACGCACCTGTTCAATGCCCAGCGCCCGCTGCACCATCGGGAGCCGGGGGTCCCGGGCCAAGCCCTGTCGGATCCCCGGCTGACCAGCGGGCTGATCGCGGACTTCCATCACGTCGCACCGGAGGTCTGCGCGCTCGCCTTCGCGGCCGCGCCGGGGCGGATCCACCTGGTCACGGACGCGGCGGCCTGCGCCGGGATGCCGCCGGGGACGTACCTACTGGGCGGTGAGCCGATCGAGGTGCCCGCCGGGTACGGGATGCCGCCGATCCGGGCCAGCGGAAGACTGGCGGGCTCGGCGCTGCGGATGGACGTGGCGGTGGCAAACATGGTCCGCGCGGGCGCGGGACTGCCCGCGACGGTCGCGGCCGCGACCCGGATACCCGCGGACCTCATCGGCCGGCCCGAGCTCGGCCGGATCGCCCTGGGCGCGCTGGCCGATCTGGCCTGGCTGGGCGAGGATCTGCGGGCCCGGGCCACCTGGGTGGCCGGCGACCTCGTCTACAGCCAATGACCCGAAATTGCCGGGCGCAACTGGTTCGAGTCCCTGTCCGGGCAGCGGAAGGGCCGCAAGGTGGGGCATCCGGTGTTCCGGCGCAAGGAGCAACTCGAGGCCCTGGGCGACGCGCCGGTGCAGCAGCCAGCGCTTGGGGGGGCTCACCTCCGCGTATGCGGTTTCGCGGAGCAAGTCGTGGGAGAAGTCGTAGCCGTCACGGAACTCGTGCAGGATCCTGCGCCGCCACAGCTCGTCGACCGCCCCCACTACGACGCCGGCGTCCAGGTCGCTGGCCTCAGTGAGCAGATCCAGGGTGAAGTTCGTCCCCACCGCGGCCGCGAGGCCAGCCACCTCCCGGGCAGCCAAGGTTGCCTGCGCGAGACGGTTGTGCAGCACCGCGGTGAGATCAGCGGTCGATCTCGGCGTGCTGCCGAGATCGACGCAGCTGCGGACTGCCTCGATGACGTACAAGGGAAAGCCCCCCGTCGCCGCCTGGAGCAAGCTCGTATCGGCCGCACCGAGGGGCCGCCCGGAGATCGCCTCGGCGAGACATGCTGTGTCGGTGACCTCGAGCGGGCTGAGGGAAAGTTCGGTTAGCAGTCCGGTGGCCCGCATCCTGACGGTCCAGCCCGCGAGTTCGGGGTCGTCATCAAGGTTGTCGTCGCGTAGCGTCCCGGCCACAAGGATCTGTGCGCTGGCAGACAGTCCCAGGCAGAACGTCAGGAATGCCAGGGTCTCCTGGTCGCACCATTGCATATTGTCCAGGACCAGCAGCATTGGACGGCCGACGGCCAGCAGCGCCCGTGCCAGGCCCTCGAAGAAGCGGTGGCGTTGCCAAGCGTCGGCCATCGCCCTGGATCCGGCGCCGCGCTGTCCGCGGCTCCCGGACGGCACCAGCCTGTCGACTTCAACGCGCCACGCCGGGTTAATCGTCGCTGCCGCAGACTGGACGGCCGGATTTCGCACCCAGTCAGCCACCGGTGCCAGCGCCAGCCGCCCCGGCGTTCCGAAGCACTGGGCATTGGCCACAACTGCGCCTTGCAGCCGCGCCAGATCTGCTACCTCGGCCACCAGGCGGGTCTTGCCGACACCGGCGCCGCCGCAGACCAGCGCGAGACTGGGGCGACCTGCTGCGGCGGTGCGCCACAGCTCCTGGAGCAGACCGAGTTCGGCAGACCGGCCGACGAGCTGTGCTGAGGCGAACCCGGAACGGCCTGCTGCGGTCCCGGTCACCGGAGGGTCCGTCCCTGATGGATCCACCTGGGCCAGCAGGCGCTGGAGTGCCTGCCGCGTCGCCGGGTCCGGGACGATGCCGAGTTCACGCTCCAGGATCGAAGCGCAAATGATGATAGGTGCTCACCGCGCCGGCCCGGTCGCCCAGGTCGGCCTGCAGCAGCATCAAGGTGCGATAGCCGACCTCCTCCAGCGGCTGCAGCTGGATCCGGCGGCGGGCGGCATCCGCCGCGCCGGTCAGGTCGCCCCGTCGCGCCTGTGTCTTGCAGAGAAGATCGCACAAGTCCACGCACTGGCGCTCAAGCTCCGATCTGGCGTCGAGCAGCCAGTCGTCGCACATGCCGGGCAGGAGCTCGCCCCGGAACTGCGCAATGGCACAGGCGGCGTGCGCCAGGATCCCCTCGCTGTCACCGGCCTCCGCTGCGGCCAGGGCAGCCCTGCGCTCGATGTCGAAGATGCGCACGTCGACGCACGTCGACGCGAGTCGTCTCGCTGTCGCGCCAGCACAGATCCCTGGACGTCACCACCAGAGCAGGCTCGTCTCCCAGAACGTGACGCAGGTTGTGCAGCTCCCGGCGCACGTTGGTCAGCGCCTGTGCGTCCGTCGAATCCGGCCAGAACAATCCAGCGATGCGCTGCCGCGCCTGGGGCGACCCGGCATGGAGGGCCAGAAAGGCGACCAGGGCAACCGTCCGCGACGAGCGCATCCGGACGCTGCCGGTCACGTCGTCGGTGATTGCCTGCTCTCCCAACAGGGTCACGTAGAGCATTTCGACGCGGCCTCCTGGGACACCAGGTTAGACCCAAATGCCGCTCCGAAGGGAGACTCCCCCACCAGGGGTGCGCGCCGGGTGCGGGCTCAGCGCGCTCCGGGCGGTCAGGCGTGGACCAGTTGCGGGGACGGCGCCGCCGGAGGCGCCAATAGGCCGCGGCGGCGCAGTTCGGGGCGCACGCCCTCACCGAACCAGTAGGCCTCTTCTAGGTGCGGGTACCCGGAGAGGATGAACTCCGAGATGCCGAGCGAGGCGTACTCCTCGATCCGGTCCGCCACCTCCGCGTGGCTGCCGACCAGGGCGGTCCCCGCGCCGCCGCGTACCAGCCCGACCCCGGCCCACAGGTTCGGGTAGATCTCCAGCTCGGACGCGGAGCCGCTGCGGCGGAAGCTCTCATGCAGCGCCCGCATCCGCTGCTGGCCGACCGACTCGCTCGTGGCCAGAACCTGCTGAGCGTGTGCGACCTCCGCCGGGTCGAGGCAGCTGAGCAGCTTGTCCGCCTCGGCCCACGCTTCCCGGGCCGAGTCGCGCGTGATGACGTGCAGCCGGATGCCGAACCGCAGCGCCCGCCCCTCGCCGGCGGCCAGCTCGCGAATCCAGTCGATCTTCTGGACCACCTGAGCGGGCGGCTCACCCCACGTGAGGTAGACGTCCACGTGCTTGGCCGCGACCGGCCCCGCGGCCACGGACGAGCCGCCGAAGTAGACGTCGGGGGGCGGCTCCGGCGGTGCCATCACGGTCGCCCCTTCGACCTGGTAGTAGTCCCCGCGGAAGTCGTACGGCGTGCCGCTCCACGCGCCGCGGACGATCGAGAGGAACTCGCCCGTGCGCTGGTAGCGCTCGTCGTGGGGCAGGTGATCACCGAACCGGCGCTGCTCGTCCGCCTGGCCCCCGGTGACCACGTTGAGCATCAGGCGGCCGCGGGAGATCCGCTGGTAGGTCGCGGCCATCTGCGCGGACAGTGTCGGTGAGGTCACCCCGGGCCGGAATGCGACAAGGAACTTCAGCCGCCGGGTTTCCCCGATCAGCGCCGCCGTCACCAGCCAGGCGTCCTCGCAGTGGGTGCCGGTGGGGGTGAGCACCCCGTCGAAGCCGTTGCGCTCCGCGGCCTGAGCGACCTGGGCCAGGTAGTCGATGTCCGGGGGCCGGATCGCGGCCGCCGCCGCCCCCGCGGCCGCGTCCGGCACCGGGTGACCAACGGACCCGACCGGCACGCTGTGCCCCCGGCCGATGATGGCCCGGCCGTCACCAGATGTGGGCAGGAACCAGTGCAGCTTCAGGCTCACGACGATCCTCCGGTCACGGTGCCGTTGTACGTGCTCACGATGTAGTTGCTCATGTTGACGTTGGTTGGGATCAGGCCTGCCTTGTAGAAGTTGGTCACCAGTTGCTGTTCGGCGGACACAACACTGCTGTTGATCGTGGCCGGTTTGGTCGCGTCGTCCACCGCAGCCTTGTCCATGATGCTGGCCGGCAGGCCGGTGGCGTCACCCCAGAACTTCGCCCACGTCGTGGTGTGGGTGCCAGCCCAGACGTAGGCCTGGTTCAGCAGCGTGAGGTAGTCGCGGATCGCGGCGGCCTTGGCCGGGTTGTTGAGCGCGGAACGGGAGGCCACCTCGAAGGAATAGTTGCTGCCGAACCCGCTGCCGTTCACGAGCACCCTGGCGTTGCCGGCGCCGACGACCTGCTCGATGTACGGTGACCAGATGTCCCATGCGTCGACGTGGCCGGAGTTGAACGCGGCCAGCGCGTCGGCGGGCTGCAGGTAGTCGAGGGTCACCTGCTTGGTGGTCAGGCCGGCCTTGTTCAGCACCGTGAGCAGGTGGTAGTCGGCCGAACTGCCCTGGGCCACCGCGATCTTCTTGCCCTTGAGCTGGGAGATCGAGGTGATCGGGGAGTTCTTGGATACGACGAGCGCGGACCCGTTGGGGCCGGCCGTGCGGGCGCCGACGATCGCGACCTGCTCCCCGCCGGACGCGGCGAAGACTGGGGGCGCGTCGCCGACGCCGCCGATGTCCACGGAACCGGAGCCCATGGCCTGCAGCATCGGCGGCCCCGAGGTGAAGTCGGACCAGTTGGCCTTGAACGGGAGCTTGCTGATCAGGCCGGCCGCCTGCAGCACCGCCTCGGCGCCGGTGCCCTTCTGGTCACCGATGTTGAGGGTCACCGACGAGACGTTGGTCGCGCCGCTCGAACTGGAGCCGGACGAGGAACTGGCCGCCGGGCTGGATGACGACGATGAGCACGCGGCCGCGGCGGTGAGGACCGCCGCGGTGCCCGCGACGGCGATCAGGACGCGTCCGTATCTGGGCCGTACTGGAGTAGTCATATGTGTTGTCCCTTATTTCTCAGTCCACGTCTCGGGTGGCCACGCCCAGCTCGGTGAGCAGGCGAATTCGCAGGGCCACGAGGTCGGGATGGTCCCGGTCCCGCGGCCGGTCCAGGGTGATGTCGGCGGAGTGCGCGATCTTGCCGTCCGCCAGCACCAGCACCCGGTCGGCGAGCGCCAGCGCCTCGTCCACGTCGTGCGTGACGAGCAGCACCGCCGGCCGGTGCCGCTCCCACAGCGACAGGACCAGGGCGTGCATGCTGATCCTGGTCAGCGCGTCGAGCGCGCTGAACGGCTCGTCGAGCAGCAGCAGCCCGGGATCGCGGACCAGGGCCCGGGCCAGCGCCGCGCGCTGGGCCTCGCCGCCGGACAGCGTGAGCGGCCACGCATCGGCGCGCGCGGCGAGCCCGACTTCGTCCAATGCCGAACGGGCCACGCCGCGAGGATCGCTGGCGCGCAGGCCCAGGCTGACGTTGGCCCCGACCCGCTTCCACGGCACCAGCCGCGGCTCCTGGAACACCACCGACACCGGAGCGCTGACGGTCAGGTCGCCGGTCACGTCCCGGTCCAGCCCGGCCAGGGCGCGCAGCAGGGTGGACTTTCCCGTCCCGCTGCGGCCGATCATGGCCAGGAACTTGCCGCTCCTGATCTCCAGATCCAGGTCGTCGAGGACGACGTGCCCGGCGAACGAACGGCTGAGCCCGCGCGTCTGGGCCACCACTCCGGGGGCCGCCACTTCAGGTGCGGCGACGGCTCCCGGCCCGGTGCGCTCGGCCGCTAGGTCTCCAGGATTCCGCGTCGCCACGTCAGTGCCCTCCTCTCGATCAGCCGGACGATGTAGTCGGTCAGCAGCCCGAGGATCAGGTAGACGAACAGCGCTACGAAGATCACGTTCTGCTGGAGGAAGGTCTCGCCCTGGTTGATGATGAAGCCGAGGCCGGCGTTGGCGTTGATCTGCTCGGCCACGACGAGCGCCAGCCAGGCCACGCCCAGGCTCTGCCGCAGCCCGACGAGGATCATCGGCAGCGCGCCGGGCAGCATGATGTCCCGGATCATTTCGCGCCGGCTCAGCCCGAGGACCTGCCCCAGCTCGGCGAGCTTGCCGTCGACGCCGCGGATGCCCGCGAAGGTGTTGAGGTAGAGCGGGATGGCCGCGCCGAGCGCGATGAGCGTGATCTTCGGCGTCTCGCCGATCCCGAACCACACGATGAACACCGGGATCAGGCCGAACAGCGGCAGCGTGCGCGCCGCCTGCATGACCGGGTCGACCGCGTTCTCACCGAACCGGCTGAGCCCCGCGATGACGGCCAGGATCACGGCAAGGCTGCCGCCGATCGCGAAGCCGACGGCCACCCGCTCGAGCGAGATGGCCATCGCGCCCTGCAGCGTCCCGTAGGTCGGTGAGGTCGTCGTGATCAGGCGGACCGCGGTGCTCCACAGCGTGGTCAGCGACGGAAGCTTCTGCTGCGACACGATGCCGGTCACGGAGATGATCTGCCACAGCGCGAGAACCACGATCGGGCTGATGAGGCGCAGCCAGCCCCTGTGCCGCCCCGCAGGCGCGCCCCGGCCGGGGCGCGCCTGCGGGGCGGCCGTGACGCCCGCGATGGGCAGGCTGCCCGCGCCCGCTGCCGGTTCGGCCGGGCTGCCGCGCCTGCTCGCGCTGGTCCCGGTGGATACGGACACGGGGGAACCTCTTCCGTGATGAATCAGAGCGGCGACCTTATAGTGTCCAGTTTTCCCTATTAAGTCAACGGGACATATAGGGAATGAGTCAGGATAACCGGGGCTTACGATCACAGATATGTCTCCACTCCTGCGCGGTGTCATCATCGACTGGGCCGGCGTGCTGACCAATCCGCTGCGCGGAACGGTGCGGGCCTGGGTCGAGGCGGAGGGTATCGACTGGGACAGCTACGCGGCCTGCATGCACTCGTGGCTGGACGACGCTTATCTCCCGGATGCCGTCGGCAATCCGGTGCACGCGCTGGAGCGCGGGGAATGCAGCGTCGCGGAGTTCGAGCAGACCCTCGCCTCGCGGCTGTTGCGGCTCGACGGCGGGACGGTCCTGGCCGAGGGCCTGCTGGAGCGGATGTTCGCGGCCAGCCTGACGGTCCCGGTCATGTACAACATGCTGCGCAAGATCCGTGCGGTCGGCATCCGCACCTGCCTGCTGTCGAATTCCTGGGGCCCCGGCGGTTATCCGCGCGAGGACTTCCCGGGGCTGTTCGACGCCGTCGTTATCTCGCACGAGGTCGGCATGCGCAAGCCCGAGCTGCGGATCTTCCGGCACGCGGCCGAGCTGATCGGCCTGCCGCCGCGCGAGTGCGTGTTCATCGACGACATCGAGGCCAACGTGACCGCGGCGCGCGAGTGCGGCATGACCGGCATCTGGCACGACAATCCCAGGAGCACCGCGGAGCGCCTGTCCGGCCTGCTCGGCATTTCCCTGGCCGCCCACTAGCCCGATCGGACAGCCCAGCCACGCTAGCCTTAGGCGCCATGGCGGACCAACCCGGGGCCCTCCGCCGGCCCGAGGCCCCCCGCTACCCGAAGGCCTCCAGCGAGGGCCGTTCGGCTAACATGCGCGCCATCCGGCGGACCGACACCAAACCCGAGCTGGCGCTGCGCCGGGCCCTGCACCGGATGGGGTACCGCTTCCGCAAGGACTACCGCCTCGACCTCGACACCGGCCAGCGGGTGCGGCCCGACGTCGCGTTCACCGCGCGCAAGGTCGCGGTCTTCGTGGACGGCTGCTTCTGGCACGCCTGCCCGGATCACGGTTCCAAGCCCTCGGTCAACCAGGGGTACTGGGCGCCGAAGCTGCTGCGCAACGTGGAACGGGACCGCGCCGCCGATACGGCGCTGGAACTGGCGGGCTGGCGGGTGGTCCGGCTGTGGGAGCACGTGCCGCTGGAGGCCGCGGTCGCCGCCGTGATCACCGCGCTGGGCGCCGCCAGCGCACAAAAGACCCAGGCGCCGCAGGTACCCCGCGAGCCGGGCCAGCAAAAGGCCAGCCAGGATGCCGGGCCACCGCCGGACCTGTCACACTCTTGATCGACTCGCCTCCGGGCTTGTTCCACTCGTGACCAATCGCAGCCGCGCGAGGAACCCATGCGTGTATACCTTCCGTCGACGCTCCCGGCGCTCACCGCCGCGCTCAAGGCCGGGCAGGTCGGGCCGGCCCCGATAGCGGCGTTCGCCGTAACGCCCGCGCTGCGCGAGGGGTACGCCAGCGGTGACCTGGAAGAGCTCGAGTACGTGGCGCTGATGGAAGCGGCCCGGGCCGCACTGCGCCTGCTGGCCGGGGATCCGGACGCGCCCGCGCGCCGCGTCGTCCTGGTCGCCGAGGTCTCCGGCGACGACGTCGGCCGGTCCGGTGATCAGGACCACGCGGCGGCCGTGCAGATCCTGAGCGCCATTCCGTTCACTGATGTGGCCGCGGGCCACATCGACGATCCGGACGCGGCCAGCGATGTGCGAGCCGCGGCCGCCGCCGTGCCGGCCGCCGACGAGGGCGATGACGACGCCCGGTTCACCATGGACGGCGCCGAAGGTCACGAGCTTCTCTGGTACGCCGGCCAGGAGCTGCGCTTTCTTTTCGAGTGACCCTCAAGGAGACGTCAGCGACTTACCCCTGGGCCCAGAAGCTGAACATCCGGAGCCCTTTTCCGCCGCTCCAGATCTCGAATCCGGCGGTGATGCTCTGCAGGTACCAGTTCTTGCTGACCAGCCGGCGCGATTCCGCGACCTTTATGAAGTCGTTGATATGGATGCCGCGCAGGTCATAGACCTGATGGACCTTCCGGAACTGGATGTAGTTCCACGAGCCTTTGGTGTTGCGGGCCCGCCAGTGGATGAACCAGTACAGCGCGCCATCGACCCGGACCTTGGGGTCCCCGGCCGTGGTACCGATGCCCGGTGTCTCGCGCGGCCAGATCATGATCTCGGCCCCATGCGGCTGGCCGCCCAGGTACGGCTTCAGCTCCAGCCAGATGTCGTAATTGGCGTTGTACATGCCCCGCGGGTGGCCGGCCGTGCTGACCGAAGCGCCGGGGTCACCGTCGTGCCTGATCCTGACCGGCAGGGCCCGGTGCGGCGAGCAGATGCCCCATGAGCAGCCGAAAAGGAAGTTCGGCGAGGCCAGGACACCGCCGTTGCGACGGGTCTGGGTCTGGACGGTGAAGTTGTCACCGTAACCGACGTTGGTCAGCACCATCGTCTCGTTGATACCGTCGGGGTTGATGAGGTACCGGTTGTCCACGTTGATGGTGTGCTTGCTGATCCAGTAGATCTTCGGTTTCCGGGCCGGCTTGTGTGTGGTGGTCGGCTTCGGCTCGGGTGTACTGCTGACGGTCGGCGCAGGCGTGGGCGTAGCGATCGCCGTCCCGGTGGGCGTGGTGCCGGAAGTGGGTGTGATGCTCGGGATGGGTGTGATGCTGGGGGTGAGCATGGTGCTCGGGGAGGGCGTGGTGCCGGGCGTAGGCGTGGTGGCCGGCACCGGCGTGCCGGTTGCCGTCGGGGAACTGGCCGCTCCGGCTGAGGCCGTCGGCGTCGCGCTGGCGGCTCGTGTGCCGCTCGCTGCGGGCGTGGCGGTCACCGCCGCGGCCAGTGCGCTCGCCGTGCCCGCCGAGGCCGCCGGCGCCACCGTGACTGCCCGGGGTGCCGTCGCCGCGCCGGCCGGAATGCTGAAAGCGACGGCGGCCCCCGCCGCGGCCAGTGAGACGACAATAGGCCGCGTCCTCTTAGCCGGCGAAATCTGTGCCCTTCTCGGTTGGATATGTCTCTTTGAGAATGACATACCGGCTCCGGATGTCCTAGGTTGTTTAAGGTCGTTCGCAATAATCTAAGACATCGATGTCAGGATCGGTGACAGCCCACCCCTTGTTAACCGCGTCCGTCTTTGAGCCCGCGGGCCCCGCCGCAGCGTTCGGGCTGGCCCAGCCCGCGAGGTAGCCTCCCAGCATCCGACCGAGAACCAGGGAGAACCCCTCATGGATGCCGTCACCACCGTGCCGGTCCCGGCCAACGAGCCGGTCCGAACCTATCAGCCGGGGAGCCACGAGCGGACCGCGCTGGAGAAGAAGATCAAGCAGCTCGCCGGTGAGCAGGCCGAGCTGTCCATGACCATTGGCGGCCGGGCCCGGATGGGCGGCGGCGACCGGATCGAAGTCGTCCAGCCGCACAACCACCGGCACGTCCTCGGGCAGTTCGGCAACGCCACGGACGAGGACGTGGCCGCCGCGATCGCCGCGGCGCGCGCGGCGGCCCCGGGCTGGCGGGCGCTGTCGTTCGACGACCGGGCCGCGGTCTTCCTGCGCGCGGCCGACCTGCTGGCCGGTCCCTGGCGCGCGACGCTGAACGCGGCCACCGTGCTCGGCCAGTCGAAATCGCCCCACCAGGCGGAGATCGACGCCGCCTGCGAGCTCATCGACTTCTTCCGGTTCAACGCGGGTTACGCCCGGCAGATCCTGGCCGAACAGCCGCAATCGGTGCCGGGCGCCTGGAACCGGATGGAGTACCGGCCACTGGAGGGGTTCGTCGTCGCGATCACCCCGTTCAACTTCACCTCGATCGCGGGCAACCTGCCGGCCGCCCCGGCGCTGATGGGCAACGTGGTCGTCTGGAAGCCGTCACCCACCCAGCAACTGGCCGCGCACTACACGATGCGCCTGCTGGAGGCGGCCGGACTGCCGCCGGGAGTGATCAACATGGTGACCGGCGACGGGCAGGCGGTGTCCCGCGTCGCGATCCCGCATCCCGGCCTGGCGGGCATCCACTTCACCGGCTCGACCGCGACGTTCCAGCACCTGTGGCGCACGGTGGGTGAGAACATCACCGGTTACCGCGGCTACCCACGGCTCGTCGGCGAGACCGGCGGCAAGGACTTCGTGGTCGTGCACCCTTCGGCCGATGAGGACATCCTGGCCACGACGCTGATCCGTGGCTCGTACGAGTACCAGGGCCAGAAGTGCTCCGCCTCGTCCCGGGCTTACGTGCCCCGCTCGATGTGGGAGCGGCACCGCGACGACTTCGTCGATCAGGTCGAGTCGCTGACCATGGGGGATGTATCCGCCGACCTGTCCCTGTTCATGGGGGCGGTGATCGACGCCCGGGCGCTGGCCAAGCACGCCGCCGCCTTCGAGCGGGCCCGCAGCCGTGCCGCGGTCACGGTGCTGACCGGCGGCCGGACCGACGACCGCGAGGGCTATTTCGTGCCGCCGACCGTGCTGGAGTGCACCGACCCGGCCGACGAGGTGTTCCGCACCGAGTACTTCGGCCCGATCCTGGCCGTCCACCCGTACCCGGACGACGCCTACGCGGACCTGCTGGCGCAAGCGGCGGACGTCGCCCCGTACGCGCTGACGGGGGCGATCCTGGCCCAGGACCGGACCGCGATCGCCGAGGCGGCCGAGAAGCTCAGGTTCTCCGCCGGGAACTTCTACGTCAACGACAAGCCCACCGGCGCGGTGGTCGGCCAGCAGCCGTTCGGCGGCGCGCGGGCCAGCGGCACCAACGACAAGGCCGGGTCGGTGTTCAACCTGATCCGCTGGGTGAGCCCGCGGGCCATCAAGGAACTGTTCGTGCCGCCGACCGACTACCGTTACCCCTATATGGGCTGACGGAACGGCGCCCAGTCGCCGCGGTCTTCATCCGGATCAGTCCCGAGCGGGAGCGGAGGTATCCATTCACCGCCTGGTGCTCTGGAACATCGACCTGACGCTCGTTGATGTGACACGGGTGACACGAGAGGCCTACGCGGACGCCTTCCGCGCCGTGACCGGTCGGCCGCTGGTCCAGTTGCCGCAGATGGCGGGGCGTTCGGAATCGGAGATCTTCTTCGACGCGCTCGCGCTCAACGGCGTGGACGTCAGTGCCGTTGGCCCCTCTGAGCAGTTGCTGGCCCCGTTCGGCAGCGAGCTGGCCACCGCGCTCGCCGCACGCCGGGACCTGCTGCACCGCAACGGCCACGCGATGCCCGGAGCCCGCGAGGCCCTGACCGCGGTCGGGAAGCTCGACGGGGTTATCCAGACCGTGCTGACCGGCACCAGCAAGCCGAACGCCCTGCTGAAACTGCGCAGCTTCGGGTTGGAGAGCTTCTTCGACTTCACCGTCGGCGGGTACGGCTCCGAGCCATACCCGAAGGGCGCTCTGGTCCGGGTGGCCCGGCAGCGCGCGGCGGAGAAGTACCACGTCACGCTGGGGGAGCACGCCTGCGTCTACATCGCCGACTCGGTCCGGGACGTGTCAGCGGCCCGGATGGGCGGTGCCGTCTCTGCGGCGGTCGCCAGCGGGCGCGCGACCGCTGCGGAGCTACGCGCGGCCGGCGCCGACATCGTGCTCGCTGACCTCACCGACGCGGACGAAGTGGCCGCCGAAGTCGATCGCCTGACGAGCTCCTGATCGCAACTGCACTTCCCGTACGTTACGGCCGATAATCGGCGGGTAGAGCCACCCGAGCGTAACGAAGGGTGGATTTGATGGAACAGACCGCAGGGAACACCGGGCCGGCCGGCGCCCGGGAGCGCTCGGCCGGCGAACTGGTCAAGGAGCTATCCGAGCTGGTGCCCCGGCTCGTCCGCGACGAGCTCAAGCTCGCCCGGGTGGAGACGGCCCGCAACGGCAAGCAGATGGGCATCGGCGCCGGCGCGTTGGCCGGCAGCGGGGTCATTGCGCTGTATGCCGTCGGCTGTCTGCTAGCGTGCGCGATCATCGCGATCAGTGGGGTGGTCGCGGCGTGGCTGGCGGCGCTCATCGTGGGTGCCGCGCTCCTCGCCGTCTCCGGCGCTGCCGCCCTGGTCGGGAAGAGCCGGCTGCGCCAAGGCACACCGCCGGTGCCCAAGGAGGCCATCGGCAGCGTTCAGGCCGATGTCCACGAGGTGAAGGAGAAGGCACACCGATGACGGCAGATAGAACCGGGGGGACAGGCGCGCACTCCGCCGCGCCCGACGACCCCGAGCAAATCAGGCAGGAAATTGAGCGCACCCGCGAACAGCTCGGCGAGACCGTCGAAGCGCTCGTGGCCAAGACCGACGTCAGGGCGCGGGCCAAGGAGCGGGCCGGTCAGCTTTCGCAGGCGCTGAAGGAGAAGACCGCGCAGGCGAAGGAGCAGACGACCGCGCGTGCCGAGCAGGCGCGCGGCCAGCTCGCCGGCAAGACGGCCGGGGCCAGGAGTGCGGCCGAGCCGGCTCAGCGGGCCGCCCAGCAGGTGACGCAGCAGGTGAGGCAGCGTGCGTCGGCCGTGGGCGCCCCGCGCCTGGGGCTGGCCGCCGCGGCCGTCGCCGGTGCCGCCGTGGTGGGCATCGTCCTGGTCCGGTGGAGGAGACGGCGGTGATCATCATGAAGCTCCTTTACAAGCCGTTCGGCATCGTGGTGAGCGTGCTGGGCGGGGTGATCGCCGGCGCGATTTTCAAGCGTGTCTGGAAACTCGCGGCGCACGAAGACGAGGCCCCGGACGCGACCGACGCCCAGCGCGGCTGGGGTGAGGTGCTCATCGCCGCGACCGTCCAGGGCGCCATCTTCGCCCTGGTCAAGGCGGCGACCGACCGCGGCGCGGCGACCGCGACCCGCAAGCTCACCGGTTACTGGCCGGGTAAGGACGAAAACGCGGGCGAAAACGCGGGCGAGAACGCCAGCGCCTGACCGGGTGACGCACGCGGCGTTGCCAGCGTCACGCTCTGGCCTAATGCTTGGGTAATGGCCATCGACGATGAGGGCAGTACCACCGTGGGCGGCGCGACGACCGGAGAGCTGACCGAACCGGGGTACGGCGACGTTCTGTGGACCCCGGACGCGGCGGTCACCGAACGGGCCCGGATCACCGCGTACCGGCGCTGGCTGGCCAGCGAGCGGGGCATCGACGTCGACGGTTACGACGCGCTCTGGCGCTGGTCGACCAGCCATCCGGGGGACTTCTGGGCCAGCATCTGGGATTACTTCGACGTGCTCGGCGAGCGCGGGACGGGGCCGGTGCTGGCGGGCGGCCCCATGCCGGACGTGCGCTGGTTCAGCGGCGGATGCGTCAACTACGCCCGTAACGCGCTGCGGGCCGCACGGACCGATCCGGGCCGTGTCGCGCTGATTTACCGGTCCGAACGGGCCGACCGCGGAGCCCTCACCTATGGCGAGCTCGCCGCCGAGGTCGCCCGGGTGGCCGGCGGCCTGCGGGACCTCGGCGTGCGCACCGGGGACCGCGTGGCGGGACTGCTGCCGAACGGCCCGCACGCGATCATCGCGCTGCTGGCCGCGGCCAGCATCGGTGCCATCTGGTCCTCGTGCTCGCCCGACTTCGGCGCCGCCAGCGTGATCGACCGGTTCGCGCAGATCGAGCCCACCGTGCTCATCGCGGTGGCCGGCTACTCCTACGGCGGCAAGGAGTACCGCCGCGACGATGTGGTCCGCCAGATCGCGGCCGAGCTGCCCGGCCTGGCCGCGGTGGTGATGGTCGGTGGCGACGGCGTCCCTGCTCCCGATCGCGGCAGCCAAGACACCCCGCACAGGCCGCAACTGCTCGACTGGGACGCGCTGGGGGAGGCCGGCCACGCCGAACCGGACTACGAGGAGCTGCCGTTCGATCATCCGCTGTGGGTGCTGTACTCTTCGGGCACCACCGGCCTGCCCAAGCCGATCGTGCACGGTCACGGCGGCGTCATCCTGGAGCACCTCAAGACCCTGGCCTTCCACCAGGACCTGGGGCCCGGTGACGTGTTCTTCTGGTACACCACGACCGGCTGGATGATGTGGAATTTCCTGGCCGGTGCCCTGCTGGTCGGGGCGACGCTGGTGACCTACGACGGCAGCGCCACCTTTCCCGGCACCGATGCCCTGTGGCAGATCACCCAGCAGGAGGCCGTCACCTATTTCGGGGTGGGCGCGCCGTACCTGCTCGCGTGCACCAAGGCGGACCTGGCGCCCGGCCGTGACCTGGACCTGTCCGCGCTGCGCGGACTCGGCTCGACCGGGGCGCCGTTGCCGCCCGAGGGCTACCACTGGGTCTACGGGCAGGTCAAGGCCGACCTGATTCTCGGCTCCTTCTCCGGCGGCACCGACCTGTGCACTGGCTTCGTCGGGCCGTGCCCACTGCTGCCGGTCCGTTCCGGCGTGATCGCGGGCCGCTGCCTGGGGGCCAAGGTGGAGGCGTTCGACCCGGCCGGGCGTCCCGTCGTGGGCGAGGTGGGTGAACTGGTCATCACCGAGCCCATGCCCTCGATGCCGGTGGGCTTCTGGAACGACCCGGACCGCACGCGGTACTCCGGCAGCTACTACGCCGACTTCCCCGGCGTGTGGCGGCACGGAGACTGGATCAAGATCCTCCACGACGGCGGGTGCGTCATCTACGGCCGTTCGGACGCGACGCTGAACCGCGGCGGCGTGCGGATGGGCACCAGCGAGTTCTACCGCGTTGTCGAGGCGTTCCCCGAAGTGGCGGACAGCCTGGTGGTCGACACCGGTCAGCTCGGCCGCGAGGGGCGGCTCGTGCTGTACGTCACCCTCGCGCCGGGGCAGGAACTCGACGACGAGCTCACCAGCCGGCTGCGCGGGGCGCTCCGGGCCAAGCTGTCCCCGCGGCACGTCCCGGACGAAATTCATGCCGTCCCTGGCATACCGCGCACGCTTTCCGGTAAGAAGCTGGAAGTACCGGTGCGGAAGATTCTGCAGGGCACTCCGGTCGCCGCGGCCGCGGACCTGGACTCGCTGGTCAACCCGGATGTGCTGGTGCACTTCTCGCCCTCGCCCGCAGGCGAGGGCGAGAAAGGGAACGCCGGCGGCGGGATAGCCTAGGTGGCTGGGCAGCAGAAGGGCCCGCTGCCCTGCCGTCCCTGCCGTGTACCGGTCCAGGCCGGTTACATAGGGAAATCGGGTCGTAACGTGATGGGGCTACGGTGCTCGCCGGGCGGCAAGAAGGCGGTCCGGCGCAGGACCCGTGCTTGGCGGCCGGTCCCGCGCGAGGTACGAAAGTTACATATGCGGCCGAATGCAGCCGCGGGCCTGTAGGGAACAGACAGCGATGCCGGACAATACGGACAAGCCTCAGGACCCTGTGCTGGATGCGGCGGCACAGTCCATAGCGACAGCCTCCGGGGGAACCGGGGCGAGCGGCGGGACCGGGGCGACGGTCGGTGATCTGACCGGCTTCCTGCGCTCCTACTACCGGCACGTTGCCGCCGAGGACCTCGCCGTCTTCGGTGCCGAGCGGATCGCCGCGATCGCGTCCCGGCACGCGGCCCTCGCGGCGGAGCGCCCTCAGGGCCGGGCGCTGGTCTGCGTGGTGGACGCGGTCACCGGGTCCAGCGGGGCCAGCGGGCCCGGTGGGGCCAGCGGGCCCGGTGAGGCTAGCGGGCCCGGTGAGACTCGCGTGGGCGATGCCATCACGGCGCACAGTCCGGTGCGAGTGGTCATCGACATTGTCACCGACGACATGCCGTTCCTGGTCGATTCGGTGACGATGGAGCTGAACCGGCACCGGGCCGACATTAGCCTGCTCCTGCATCCCCGCCTCGTCGTGCGCCGCGACGTCACCGGCGCGCTGCATGGCGTGTCGGGCATCGTGAACAGTGCGCCGGCGGCTCCCGGTGAGATCACCGAATCGTGGATCCATATCGAGATCGCCGGGCTGGGCGACCGCGTGTCCCGGACCGCCCTGGAGGCCGGGCTGCGCCAGGTCCTGGACGACGTCCGGGTCACGGTCGAGGACCAGCCCAAGATGATCGCGGCCGCCGCCTCGCTGGCCATCAGCCTGGCCGGGGACGACGCGGGGGTGCCGCTGCCCGGGGGGACCGAGCCGCAGTCGCTGGACGGCCCCGACCAGGAGGCCGGCGAGCTGCTGAGCTGGCTGGCCGACGGGCATTTCATCTTTCTCGGCTACCGGGAGTACGACCTGATTCCGGGCGATGACGGCGAGGCGCTGCGCGCGGTGCCCGGCACCGGGCTCGGCTTCCTGCGTCACGACCGCCTGGGCTCCGATTCCTTCGCGGCCCTGCCCGCCGACATCAGGGCCAAGGCGCGCGAACCGCACCGCCTGGTCCTGGCCCAGGGCAACTCACGATCCACCGTCTACCGCAGCAAGTATCTCGACTACGTGTCGGTCAAGAAGCTCGGGCGGGACGGCCGGGTGATCGGCGAGTCGCGGTTCCTCGGCCTGTACACCCACTCCGCCTACACCGAGAGCATCGCCCGCATCCCGGTGCTGCGCGGCAAGCTCGCCGACGTGCTGACCGCCGCCGGGGTCACCCCCGACAGCCACGACGGGAACGACCTCATCGAGATCCTGGAGAACTACCCGCGCGAGGAGCTGTTCCAGATCTCGACCGGCCAGCTGACCGAGATCGCCACGGCCGTGCTGCGCCTGCGCGAGCGTAAGCAGACCCGGCTGTTCCTGCGCCGGGACGCCTACGGGCGTTACATGTCGTGCCTGGTGTACCTGCCGCGGGACCGCTACACGACCGCGGTCCGGCTGCATGTCCAGCAGATCCTGCGCGCGGCGCTGGATGGCGCCTCGGTCGACTACAGCGCGATGGTCGGGGATTCAGCGCTGGCCCGGCTGCATGTCGTCGTGCGGGGGATCCGGGGGCGGCCGCTGCCCGACGTGGACGCCGCGGCGCTGGAACGTCGGATCGCGGCGGCCGTCCGCACCTGGGACGAGGACCTCGAAGCCGACGCGCTGCGGACGCTGGGCCAGCCGCGGGCCGGGCTGGTCCTGGAGCAGTTCGGCGCCGCCATCCCGGAGACCTACAAGACCGACGTCATCGCGGCCGACGCCGTCGGCGACCTCGGCCGCATCCTGCAGCTGCACGAATCCGGCGAGTCGTTCGCGGTCCGGCTGCGCGACGACGGCCGCCCCGGTGGCCGCCAGTGGCGGCTGCGCGTGTACCGGTCGGGGACCCCCGTCATCTTGTCCAATGTGCTGCCCCAGTTGCAGCACATGGGCCTCGAGGTGGTCGACGAGCATCCCTATGAGTTCCGCGGGGCCGGTACGGAGCCGTTCTGGATCTATGACTTCGGGCTGCGCGCCGAGACGACGGCCTGGAAAAGGCGCCCCCCCAGCGAGGGTGAGAAGGAGCGGTTCGAGCAGGCGCTGTGCGCGCTGTGGCGGAACGAGATCGAGGATGACGGCTTCAACGCGCTGGTCCTCGACGCGGGCCTGACCTGGCGCGAGGTCGTGGTATTCCGGGCGTACGCCCGGTACCTGCGCCAGGCCGGGAACCGGTTCAGCCAGGGCTACATCCAGCGGGTGCTGCGCTCGAACACCACGGTGACCCGGCTGCTGGCCCGCCTGTTCGCCTCCCGCTTCGACCCGGCCCGCCAGCGCGGGGAGGCCGAGTGCAGCGAGGCGATCGTGGAGGAGATCCGCGGGGAGCTCGACGAGGTGGTCAGCCTGGACCACGACCGGATCCTCCGGTCCTACCTCGCGCTGATCGGCGCGACCCTGCGGACCAACTACTACCGGGCGGCTGGCCCGGATCCTGGTCCCGGTCGTGGCCCCGAGCCCGGCCCGGGCGCCGAGCCGGCCAGCGTCCCGCCCGCGAACGCGCCCTACCTGGTCATCAAGCTCGACCCGGGCCGGGTGGCCAGCCTGCCGGAACCACGGCCCAGGTTCGAGATCTTCGTCTACTCACCCCGGCTGGAGGCGGTGCACCTGCGGTTCGGCCGGGTCGCCCGCGGCGGGCTGCGCTGGTCGGACCGGCTGGAGGACTTCCGCACCGAGGTGCTCGGGCTGGTGAAGGCCCAGGAGGTGAAGAACGCGGTCATCGTCCCGTCCGGGGCCAAGGGCGGTTTCGTGTGCAAGCAGCTGCCCGGCCCCGCCGACCGCGAGGCGTATCTGGCCGAGGTGCTCGCCTGCTACAAGATGTTCATCAGCGCCATGCTCGACGTGACCGACAACGTGGACGGTGAGCAGATCTGCCCGCCGCGCGACGTGGTCCGGCACGACGGCGATGACCCCTACCTGGTCGTCGCGGCGGACAAGGGCACCGCGACCTTCTCCGACGTGGCCAACGAGATCGCCACCAGCTACCGGTTCTGGCTCGGTGACGCCTTCGCCTCCGGGGGCTCGGAGGGCTACGACCACAAGAAGATGGGCATCACCGCGCGCGGCGCCTGGGAATCGGTGAAGAACCACTTCGCCACGCTCGGCATGAACCCGGCCACGGACGAGTTCACCGTGGCCGGCATCGGTGACATGTCCGGCGACGTGTTCGGCAACGGGATGCTGCTGTCGCCGGTGATCAAGCTGGTGGCGGCGTTTGACCACCGGCACATCTTCCTCGACCCCGATCCTGACCCCGCCACCAGCTTCGCCGAACGGCAGCGGCTGTTCGCCCTGGGCCGCTCGTCGTGGACCGACTACGACCGGTCGCTGATCTCGGCCGGGGGCGGTGTCTGGCCGCGCAGCGCGAAGTCCGTGCCGCTCTCGCCGCAGGCCCAGGCCGCGCTGGGCGTCGACGACGCCGTGCTGGCGCTGTCGCCGGACGAGCTGATCTCACGGATCCTGACCGCCCCTGTCGATCTGCTGTGGAACGGCGGCGTCGGCACCTACGTCAAGGCCACCAGCGAGCCGCAGACGGCCTGCGGCGACCGGGCCAACGAGGCGGTGCGCGTCAACGCGTCGCAGCTTCGGGCCCGGGTCGTGGCCGAGGGCGGCAACCTCGGTCTCACCCAGGCCGCCCGGATCGAGTTCGCGGTGGGCGGCGGCCTGGTCGACACCGACTTCATCGACAATTCGGCCGGCGTGGACACCTCGGACCACGAGGTCAACATCAAGATCCTGCTGGACCGGGCCGTCCGGGACGGCGAGATCTCGCATCACGCGCGAAACACGCTGCTCCAGGAGATGACCGACGAGGTCGCCGCGCTCGTGCTCCGGCACAACTACCACCAGAACATGGCGCTGGCCACCGCGCGGACCCAGGCGCCCCAGATGCTGCACGTGCACGCGCGGTACCTGCGCATGCTGGAGCGCGGCAAGCGGCTGCGCCGCGGCCAGGACGCCGCACCGGGGGAGAAGGAGATCGCCGAGCGCCGGTCGGCGGGCAAGGGCCTGACCAACCCGGAGCTGGCCCTGCTGCTCGCGCATACGAAGATCGCGGCAGCGGAGGAGGTGCTCGCCTCCGGCCTGGCCGACGACCCGTACCTGCGCCGCGAGCTGACCGGCTACTTCCCGGCGCCACTGCGCACCTCCCAGGCCGGCCGGATGCAGACCCACCCGCTGCGGCACGAGATCATCACCACCTCAGTGGTCAACGAGATGGTGGACACCTCCGGTACCACGTTCGCGTTCCGGCTGAACGAGGAGACCGGCGCGTCGGTGCCGGACATCACCCGCGCCTGGCTGGTGGCCCGTGAGGTCTTCGGCATGCGCGACTTCTGGCGCCAGGTCACCGCGCTGGACGGCACCGTGGACATCGGTACCCAGATCACCCTGCTGCTGGAGGGGCGCAAGCTGGTCGAACGGGCCTGCCGGTGGCTGCTGTACAACCGGCGGCCGCCGGTCGACATCACCAGCTGCGTGGACCACTTCGGCCGTGGCGTTCTGGCCGTGCGCTCGGGCCTGCCGAAACTGCTGGCCGGCCGGGACGTGCAGACCTTCGAGGGGCGGCGGGACGCGTTCATGGCGCGCGACGTGCCCGCGGGGCTCGCCGAGACGATCGCCGGCCTGGTGGCGTCCTATTCGGCCTTGGACATCGTGGAGAGCGCGGCGGCCACCTCCCGCGGGATCGAGGAGACCGCGGGGGTCTACTTCGATCTCGCCGACCGGCTGCAGATCTCCCGGCTCCGCGACCGGATCACGGCGCTGCCCCGGGACGACCGATGGAGCAGCATGGCCCGGGCGGCCATTCGCGACGACCTCTACGCCGCCCACGCGGCGCTCACCCGCGACGTGCTGTGCGCCACCGGCCCCGGTACCCCGGAGGCGCGCCTCGCGACCTGGACCAAGCAGAACGCGGCGGCCGTCGGGCGGGCGACCCGGACCCTGGGCGAGATCTGGGAGAGCGAGCGCTTCACGTTCACGACCCTTTCGGTCGCGCTGCGCGCCGTCCGGGCCCTGGTCGCCTCCAGCTCCCTGCCCCAGCCCGGGTGACCGGCCGCGCCCCCGGGCCAGCACCGTCAGGTGCCGTGGACGTAGGTGGGGGCGCCGCCCGTGCCGATCACCTGCAGGGTGCCCGCCTGCGAGGTCGCCGGGGGGTCGAGCGCGAGGTAGCTAAGCGTGGAGTTCACGGTCAGCCCGTGCCGGAACGGCGGGTGCGTGGCCGGCACCAGGCTCTGCAGCGCGGCGGGCACCGGCATACCCGGCCACTGCGTCTTAGCGTGCGCCGGCGGCAGGTGGGTCGGCACGGTCGTGGTGACCAGGGTCATGGTGTAGAAAACCAGGGCGCCACCACCCGCCGTCCGCAGCGCGAAGAACGGGTAGCTTGTTCCCTCCAGCTCCCAGGTGTACGTCGTGTTCTGCGCCGCGGCCTGCCGGGCGATCGCCGCGTTGGACTGGTACAGCCCGGTGGTCTGCGGCCCGGCCTGAACGGCCGGGGCCGCGGCACTGGACGGCCCGTCGTCCGCGACGGCCGCGTGCATCGCGCCCACGATGTCCGGCCGCAGTTTCAGCGTGCCGTCCGAGGTGGCCAGGGCGGTTGCGTAACCGGAGCTGTCGACCGCCACCTTCAGCGCGGGGGTGCCCGGATTGAGCAGAACGGACCCGCTGAGCGCCCAGGTGGTCTCGGCGTCCGGCCGGTCGAACACCAGCAACGCGGTCCGGACCGGATCGCCGGGGGCGGCGCGCTCTGGCGCCGTGGCCATGAACCACTGCGGGTACGTGGTCAGCTTGGGCACGTAGAGCGTCGGGTGCCCGTAGACCGGGCCAAGCACTGGATGGCTGGCCGACGCGTACGTGGCCCCGGTGATGCCGTACTGCGATCCGGTCAGCAGCGACAGGGCCAGCAGCTCATCGTGATTGACCAGGGCGACCTTCTCCGCGGTGGCGAAGGAGTTGAACACCCCGAGCGCGCTGGCGGGGGTGGGCCCCGTCACCGAGGTACCCGCCGACGCGGGCGTGCCGCAGCCCTGCACGGACAGCAGCAGGCCGAGCGCCACCAGCGGGCCGAGAATGGCCAGGAGCGCCCGGGGGATGCCGGTAAAGGTCGCAGTCATGTTCGTATCCATTAGAAACCGGGGGGCGTCCCGGCCCCGCTCTTGTCGTCGCAGTCCAGGCCGGCGGATCAGGCGGACCCGTTCGGCAGGATACCTGGCTCCCGCCCGCCGCCGTGCCGGCATGCGCCAGCTGGCACCGGCTCGCATAAGCTGTCCGCCATGGCAGCTACCGATCCCGCTGATGAGATCTCGGAACTGTCGTCGAAGCTCGCCAGCGTGGAGGCGGTTCTCGATCCCGGCGCCATGCGGGCCGAGGCCGAGAGCCTACGCGAACAGGCCGCCGATCCGGACCTGTGGGGCGATCAGCAGCACGCCCAGTCGGTGACCCGCCGCCTCTCCTACGTGGAGGGCGAGCTGGCCAGGCTGGAGGACCTACGGCAGCGGCTCGACGACACCCGGGTGATGTTCGAGCTGGCTGACAGCGAGAACGACGAGCCGACGCGGGCCGAGGCCCAGCGCGACCTGGCCTCCCTGCGCAAGGAGATCGACCAGCTCGAGGTGCGCACCCTCCTGTCCGGGGAGTACGACGCCCGCGAGGCTCTGGTCTCGATCAACGCTCAGGCCGGGGGAGCCGACGCCGCGGACTTCGCGCAGAACCTGATGCGCATGTACCAGCGCTGGGCGGAGCGGCACGGGTACCCGACCCAGGTGTACGACATCTCCTATGCGGAGGAAGCCGGCATCAAGTCGACGACGTTCGCGGTCAAGGCGCCCTACGCCTACGGCACGCTCCGCGGCGAGCACGGAACGCACCGGATGGTGCGGATCTCCAAGTACGACAACCAGGGTCGGCGGCAGACCTCCTTCGCCGGCGTGGACGTGGTGCCAGTCGTCGAGCAGACCGACCACATCGAGATCAACGAGGACGAGATCCGGGTCGACGTGTACCGTTCCAGCGGGCCCGGCGGCCAGGGCGTCAACACGACCGACTCGGCCGTCCGGATCACCCACCTGCCGACCGGGATCGTTGTGTCCTGCCAGAACGAGCGCAGCCAGATCCAGAACCGCGCCTCGGCAATGTCCGTTCTGCAGGCCAAACTGCTCGAGCGCAGGCGCCAGGAGGAGGCCGAGGAAATGGCCGCGCTACGCGGCGAGTCGACCGGAAGCTGGGGCACCCAGATCCGCAACTATGTCCTCTACCCGTACCAGAACGTGAAGGACGTACGGACCGGCATGGAAACGGGAAACACGACGGCCGTGCTGGACGGCGAGATCGACGACTTCATCGAGGCCGAGATCCGCTGGCTCCGCCGCGGCCAGAACGGCCAAAGGGACTAGCCGGGGCCACTAACGCGGGCTACGGCGAGGCGTTCGTTACCGGCCCAGCGAACCGGGCCTTGTGCCCGGTGAGCGGTCGGTGTGTCGGCGAAGTACCACCGCGCGGGCGCGGAGCGCATGCGGGGGGTTCGGGGGGTCGTCCCCCCGGGTCATAGAGTTCCGTGCGCGGCCAGGACGGCCAGCAGGACGATCAGCAGGACCGAGGCGACGAGGATGTGCGGGCGGTAATTGGCCTGGGAATGATGCACTTCCGCCTTCGACGCCCGGCAGGCTGGACAGCGGCCCTCGCTCACCGGGCCTCCGCAGCGGGCACAGATGAGGTGTTCGCAGCTCAATGGGGAGTCCTTCCGGCCGGTCATGCCCTGCACTTGGAGCGTTATAGGGCTTTGCTCGCTAGTTTCCCCCTACACTGTTCCATTGACTAATCCAGGCTACCCGCTGGAGTGCCGCCAGTCGCCGCGCCTACGGCGGAGTGCCAGGCCACGTGCCGTTCGCCAGGCCCTGCGAGCCCGGCCGGCGGCACCTCCAACTCTGCCAAGGCGCTCCCGTCCCTCGTCCGTTTCCTACGCCGCTGTGATGGTCCTGTGATCAATTTCGATAACGTCAGCAAGGTCTACCCGAGCCAGAGCCGGCCAGCCCTGGAGAACGTCAGCATCTCGGTGGAGAAGGGCGAGTTCGTCTTCCTGGTCGGTCCGTCCGGGTCCGGCAAGTCCACGTTCCTCCGGCTGGTGCTGAAGGAGGAACGGCCCACCGACGGCCGGATCCGGGTTTCCGGCCGGGACCTGGCCCGCCTGTCCAACTGGCGGATCCCGATGCTCCGGCGCCGGATCGGCTGCGTGTTCCAGGACTTTCGGCTGCTGCCGAACAAGAATGTCTACCAGAACGTGGCCTTCGCGCTCGAGGTCATCGGCAAGCCGCGCCGGTTCATCCGCAAGGTGGTGCCGGAGGTGATCGATCTGGTTGGCCTTGAGGGCAAGCACGACCGGATGCCGGACGAGCTGTCCGGCGGTGAGCAGCAGCGCGTGGCCATGGCCCGGGCCTTCGTCAACCGCCCCATGATCCTGCTCGCGGACGAGCCGACCGGGAACATCGACCCCGCGACCTCGATCGGCATCATGAAGGTCCTGGACCGGATCAACCGGACCGGCACCACGGTGGTCATGGCGACCCATGACGCCGCCATCGTCGACTCCATGCGCAAACGGGTCATCGAACTCGAATACGGCAAAGTCGTACGGGACCAGTCTCGCGGTGTCTACGGCCAGGCGTACTGACGTGCCGTAGCCTGTCCGCCAGGCCGTCAGCGCCCACCGCGCGGGTCACCCGCCGCCCGATCGAGCACTGCGAGGGATCAGCCAGCATGCGTGCCCAGTTCGTTCTCCAGGAGATCTGGATCGGCCTGCGCCGGAATCTCACCATGACGGTCGCGCTCATCGTGGTGGTGGCGATCAGTCTTTCCTTGCTCGGCGTGGGGCTCCTCTTCGTCAAGCAGGTCGACGCGACGCGCAGCTACTGGCAGGGCAAGGTCGAACTCTCCATCTACCTGTGCACGGCGCAGAGCGTCAGCGTCCAGTGCAAGCAGAACGGCCCGGCCACCGGCGTCCAGCGGCAGCAACTCCGGCAGCAGCTCACATCGATGCCGCAGGTGGCCAGCGTCATCTACCAGTCGCAGCAGCAGGCCTACCAGCAGTTCAAGCAGGAGTTCTCCAACAACCCATCGTTCGTCTCCACCGTCTCCCAGGGCGATATACCGGACTCGTTCCAGGTGAAGCTGAAGAACCCGCAGGCGGATTACACCACCGTCGCGTCCGCGGTGGCGGGCAAGAGCGGGGTTGATTCGGTGATTGACGACCGGTCGGTCCTGGCCAAGTTCTACAAGCTGCTCGGCGGCGCGCGGAACGCCGTGGTCATCGTCGCGGTGATCCTGCTGATCGCCGCAACCCTGCTGGTGGCCAACACGATCCGGCTCTCGGCGTTCAGCCGCCGCCGGGAAACCGGCATCATGCGGCTGGTCGGGGCGTCGAACTTCTACATCCAGCTGCCGTTCCTACTGGAGGGAATCATCGCCGGCCTGATCGGCTGGGCGATCTCCGTCGGCCTGCTGATTGCCGTGAAGTCGCTCTGGCTGGATACGCTACAGCAGTACTTCACTTTCAACGTGGTTCTCAGCGCGGGTGACCTCGTGGAGGTCGTGGTCCTCGCCATGTGCGTGGGCGTCCTGCTGTGCGGCGCGACGTCGTTCCTCACGCTTCGCCGTTACCTTCGTGTGTGACATGAGCAGACAGGAGGGACGTGGCTCGGGAGCAAGGGCGGAAGGTAATCGCCCGCAACCGCCGCGCCCGATTCGACTACCGGATCGAGGACACGTACGAGGCCGGGCTGGTGCTCACGGGGACCGAGGTGAAATCGCTCCGGGCCGGGCGCGCGTCGCTGACGGACGGTTTCGCCCAGATCTCCGATGGAGAGGTGTGGCTGCACAACGTGCACATTCCCGTGTACACCCAGGGCACCTGGACCAATCACGAGCCACGGCGAACCAGGAAACTGCTCCTGCACCGTAAGGAAATCGAAAAGCTGTCCTCCCGGACCGCCGAGCAGGGCTTGACGCTGGTTCCACTGTCTCTTTACTTCAAAGACGGGAAGGCCAAGGTCGAGTTGGGCCTTGGGCGCGGAAAGCGGACCTACGATAAGCGTCATGACCTGGCGAGCCGGGATGCGGCCAGGGAGATGGATCGTGCTCTCCGGCGGCGACGGTAACGGGGGGGAGGACAGTGTCCTTCTACACCCGTGACCGGGGCAGCCACGCTGGCGGTGGCCGGCCGGGGCGCATTGTCCCGCGCCCTGGGCGGCGAGCCGCCCCGCCGGGTCAGCGGCCGCCCCTCCCGCCCCGGCCGGCTTCAGCGCGCGGGCAGCGGCAGGCCCGGCGCCTGTCGATGCGCGTCCGGCGGATCTGGCTGGTCGCCATCATCGTGATGGCCGGCATCGTGGTCGGGGGTTTCCTGGACGGTTTCGCGCAGGAGCCGTCCGCGGAGGGAACCGTCCAGGCGTTCCTGCTGGCCTGGCAACGGCACGATTACCGCGCGGCCGCCGCCTACACCACCGGCCCCGCGCCCGCCGTGTCGGGCGCCCTGGCCGGTGCCTTCACCCAGCTGGACGCGACGGCCATGTTCCTGTCCATGGGCCGGGTGGATCAGAGCGGCGACACCGCCGAAGCCCACTTTTTCGCCTCGGTGAACCTGGGTGAAGGGGGACACCAGTGGACGTACCCCGGCCAGTTCGCACTGCGCCGGGCCGGTTCCGGCTGGAAGGTGCAATGGGCGCCCAGCGTCATCAACCCCCGGCTGGGGCCGGGGGCACGGCTGGCGGTGATCACCCAGGTGCCGGCGCGCGGCCAGGTGCTGGACGCCAAGGGACAATCGCTGGAGGTGCCCTCGGCGGTGTACGAGGTCGGAGTCTGGCCCAGGGCCCTGGCCGCCACGGCCGCCACGGCCCAGGACTTCGCCCAGGTGACCCAGCTCAACGCCAACCAGGTACAGGGCCAGATACAGGCCGCCTCGCCTGGGCAGTTCCTCACCCTGCTCTCCCTCGACCCGCACTCCTACGCCGGGCTGGCGCCGGAACTGGCGCGGGTCCCCGGCCTGCAGGTGCACCGGGTCAGCCAGCGGCTGTTCGCCTCCGAAGCCAGTGAGGTCGTCGGGACGGTCGGCTCGGAGAACTCGGGCCTGCTGCGCGACGAGGGCGCCTCGTACCAGCCCGGCACCACGGTCGGCCTGACCGGCCTGCAGGCCGCGTACCAGCGGGTGCTGGCCGGCTCGCCGACCACCAAGGTGGTGGCCGAGAACGCCGGCGGGGCCGAGGTCGCGGTGCTGGCGCAGTGGCCGGGCAACGCCGGCCAGCCGGTAGGGACCACGATCAGCTCACCAGTCCAGGCGGCCGCGCTCAGCGCGCTGGACGCCGCGCCCAGCGCGGCCACCGAGATCGTGGCCGTCCAGGCCTCGACCGGGAAGATCCTGGCGGTCGCGGACCGGGGCGCGCCCGGCGGGCAGCTCCCGGCCGGCGGCGCGCTCAACGCGCACCTGACGCCCGGGACCGCGTTCACGATCGTGTCGACCGCCGCGCTGCTGGGCTCGGGCTTTTCCACCAGCACCGAGATCCCGTGCACCAGCGTGGCCAACGTCGGCGGCGAGCTGTTCAGTGATCAGCAGCTCGCGTCCAGTCTCGGCGCGGACACGCTCTTCAGCACCGACTTCGCCCGGGGCTGCGGCACCGCGTTCGCGGGGCTGTCCCGCCGGCTGACCAGCAGCGCCCTGACCACCGCGGTGAACGGCTTCGGCATCGGTTCGAAGTGGCAGCTGCCGCTGCAGGCCTTTTCCGGCTCGGTGCCCGCCGCGACGACCGACGGCCAGCTGGCCGGCGAGACCATCGGGCAGGGCGTCCAGGTGAGCCCGCTGGGCATGGCCTTGATCGCCGGCGAGGTCGACTCCGGGGTCTGGCGGTCCCCGGTGCTCGTTACGAGGCCGCCCGACGGGGCCGCGTCTATCAAGTCGCCGCTGACCCCGGGTGCCCTCACGTCCCTGCGCGCGCTGATGCGCGAGGCCGTCACGTCCGGCTCGGCCAAGAGCGCCAACGTGTCAGGCGCGCCGGTCTACGGCCAGACCGCACTCATCCATACCGGAAGCGGCCGCAGCGCCCAGTGGCAGAGCTGGTTCGTCGGCTACCGCGGAGACGTCGCGTTCACGGTCCTGACCTCCAGCCAATCGCCCGAGGTCTCCGCGTCCGCCCTGGCCGCCCAGTTCCTCAGCGCCCTCCCCGCGAGCTGACCCCGCTCCGTTACCAATTTGTTGTGAAACTCTCTGTGACCACAGGCAACCATTTGGCTACTCTCCGGCGTCTTAGCTGGTGACTGGGTTTCGCTAGGGGGGGTTGCGGCCTCAGTCGCGTGATAAGACCGGGTCTCATCTCGGGGGAGATCCGGGGATCCGGACCGGCTTCGACCCTGCCGGTCGACCCCCGCGAGCGCGTCGATCACCGCCAGCGCCCGCGGGGGTCATTCCCCCTCCAGTGCCATCCGCCCACTCTCGCCTCCCTTCGGTGCCCTCCGCCGTTCGTGCCAGCGCCCCGGTGGTGCACCTCCGTCCACTCCCCCGGGCGACCGCAATGGCGCCATCGCGGACACGCAGCGACCACGATGACGCCACCGTCGACCCGAGGCGGCCGGGCGGGTCGCCCGGCGCCTTCGGCCGGGAATCTTGGTTGGCGGCTTGGCGTTGAAGCGTGTACGGTGGGCAAGCAGGTCATCGCGTGCGATGCCCGGTTGAAAACTCAAGAGGGGGTGAACGGTTTCGACTTCGGTGGTTGATTCAGGGGAAGCGAGCCGAGGATTGCGGTTGTGACCTCGTTAATCACATGACCGCAAAACAATAAGTGCCAATTCAACGAGCACTGACCGCTTGGCTCTCGCCGCCTGAGGCGAGCTAGCGGTCTGTCAGCCCGGGGACGCCTTCGACCCGGTGCCTGGCATCAGCTAGAAGGATTACCGTCTGGCCCGGTCACGGGACTGGCACGGGACATCAAACAGTGACTGAGCCCGTCGGCATCTTGCCTGTGTGAATGCCGGGGCTGAGAAAAACACAGCAGGCTGCGCCCGGAGAAGCCCTGTTGATGCACTGAAGGACGCGGGTTCGATTCCCGCCACCTCCAAGAGTGTTCAGCGGAGACCCTGAACATTGTTGGAGGTGCCCGTTCCCTCTTGGTACACCATGCCTGTACCCGGCGCCCACGAGGCGCCGGGTTTTTTCATGATCGGCGTCGGAAAACTGCAGCACGTGCCGAGGCCGTCACACTGCCGGCCACGATCTCATCGAGCCGGTCTAGCAGCTTCCTGACGGAGAGCGCCGCGACGACGTGGCGGTCCTGGCCGTCGCCCTTTTCCGCGATGAAGCGCCGGGCTCCCTCCTGGCGGGTGGTGGTGTCCAAGCTCAGCCGGGACGGCGAAGTCACGACGCGGCATCCGCGTTCGGCGAAATGGATGGCCATTATCCAAACCCCCGTGGCGTATCCAAACCTCCGTGGCGCCGCACGAAAGAAGGCAATAAATGCATATTGGAGGCGCGCCGGACTTATCGGGCACCGAAAGCCGCCTCGTCGGACTGCCGAAAAAAAGCAGCGCCGCCTGTAACGCAGAGCGCAGGTCAGGAGGGCATCGGCGCGGAAGAGTGATAGAGACAGTCGGGAAGATCATAGAGACTTATGCGGCGAGAAGCCTGCGGGACGCGTGAGTGCTGGTTACGATGACTCGTCAGTTAGCGACATTACAAAAGCGTGGGCGTCATGACGTTCGGTGCGCCGCACGCCGGCCGCCGGGAGGCGGGCCGGCGGGGAGTGGGCCCGGATATGGCCGCCCATAAACGCCGTGGGAAGTGGTCAAAAATGAACGACCTGGTTGACCTGACGTCCCGTTTGCTGGACGACGGCTTCGTGATCTGCTCGGAGAAAACAGGAGACCGATTCACGGTGGTGCTGCGCCGCACCCGTCCGGAGGGGCGCCGCGTATTCTGCGGGACCGGGGACAGCTTCCCGGATGCCCTCGTCGACGCGGCAGAGGAGGCCGCAGTTCCCGCCGCCTGATCCCATCACCGCACAGGCCTGATCCCATCCTCGCACAGGCCTGATCCCATCCTCGCGCAGGCCTGATCCCATCCTCGCGCAGGCGGGCAACGGCGCCCGCCCAGGATCAACAGAGACCACCCAGGCCTAAGGACGGTGACGCCGGAGTCGGCCCAGGCGTGACGATCCCGTACTCGTGAATCTTGCGGTAGATCGTCGCGCGTGACATGCCGAGGGATTCGGCCGCCTTGACCTTGTTGCCGTCGCAGTCCAGCAGGCTCTGCACGATCGCGTCGCGTTCCATCGATTCCAGCGGGCTGAGCAGCCGGCGGCTCACCGTCCAGCATTCCGGCGGCAGGTCGGCCGGCTGGATCGAGCCTGCCCGGCGGCGCTGGACGACTCGCTTCAGCACCTGCCACAGCTGGCCGGTGTTACCGGGCCAGCTCGACCGCAGCAGCAGCTGCATCGCCTCGGGCGAGCAGACCACGCGGCCGTGCTGGCTCAGCCGGGCCAGGAAGAACTGCACCAGTTCCTGCAGGTCATCGATGTGATGGCGCAGCGGGGGCAGCTCCACCGTGGCCGGGAAGAAGCGCAGCAGCTTGGTCAGGTCCGCGTTCGCGTTCTTGCGGTACAGCGTGACGGCCACCCGCAGGGGGGTGTCCCGCTGGACGGCCCGGGCCTCCTGCAGGGCGCTGGACAGCGAGTGCACCTGCTTCGTGTTGAGTTCATCGACGTGCCGGATGACCAGCATGCCCGCGCCGTCGAGCAGTTCGCTGCGCGCCTTCACCAGCCACTGCGCGCCGGTCACCTCCGACGCGTCCAGAACGTGCAGCCGGCCCGCCGGATTGCGCCGCTGGTGCACGGCCTTGACCAGGGCCATCTTGCCGACCCCCGGCTCGCCTTCCAGGGTCAGCCATTCGCCGGAGTCGTAGGCGAGCTCCGCCTCGCGGCACGCCCGCGTCCACAGCACGCCCGTGCCGACCAGGCCGGGCAGGAACATCGGGGCCCTGGTGCCCGTCTTACCGGGCGGCGCGGCCGGGCGGGCGGCGGCCTCGATCAGCTTCACGTGCACGATGCCGTCGCCGAACGGGGTGTCGCTGTCGATGGGACGGCAGTACATCCGGGCCCTCAGGCCGGTGGGCAGCTCCGCGGTGACGGCGCCGGCGTGGTGCCGGGCCAGCACCTCCGCGGCCTGGCCGATGAGCGCCGCCTGATCGGCCGGATCAAGGATTCGCCGGGCGTAGTCATTCATCATCACCACGTCGTTGCCGATCGCCAGGACGATCCCGCCGGTCCGCCGGCAGGCGCGTACATACTCCTCCAGGAGGCTGAACTCCCGGTTGCTGCTCCCGTTCAGCAGGGCCTGGGTGATCTGGTCGGCGGTCGACTTGACCAGGGCCACCAGCAGCGGGTCGGCGTTCTTCCGCCAGCACGTCAGGTCGATCACGCCGACCGTCTTGCCGGTGATGGGGTGGTGGATGGGCACCCCCGCGCAGGCCAGTCCCTCGAGTTTCTCCGCGTAGTGCTCGTGCCCGAAGACGTGCGTTGGCCGGCCGGCTTCCAGCGCGGTGCCGATCCCGTTCGTGCCGACGAGCTCCTCTGAGTAGTTGAAGCCCGGCGCGAGCTTGACGCCATCGAGGTGACGTTCGAGATCGTGATCGGCCGTCAGCCGGTTCAGCACGAGACCGTTGGCGTCGGTGAGGATGATGCTGATGGGCTGACCGTCGAGCTGATCGTGCAGATGCCGCAGCACCGGATCGGCGTGCCGCGCCAGGGCCGTCTCCGGATCGGGATCACGGGTGTACCGGAGCTCGATCCGGTCCGCCGCGACGCGCCAGTCGCGCGACCGTCGCCAGGACGCGAGGATGGGCTCTCGCACTTCATGCTGGTTGACCGGCTCAGCGGCCAGGAATCGTTCCCGGGCCTTCGCGAGCCGGTCACTGCCGCTCACGGCCTGCAGCGGCACTGCTGCCTGCACCATGGTGCCTCCCGGGACCGTGCGGACGATGTCTCAGGCTGGAGGCTCAGCCTGCGAAGGGGCGCATCCAGGTTTACGTGGTTTACGTGGTTTACGTGGTTTACGTGGCTGATACCAAGCTAAACGAATCGTTAAACGCGTTCGCTCTCCCTGCTGTCTCAAGTTGAGACCCCCGAGGTAGTAGGACCGGCGTTGGCTCGTTCGCGTCCCATCCGCCACGTTCGAGGCGGAAAAGCCGGCACCGCCGCCTCAGCGCGCCACGTCGATCACGTGCGACACCATCCGCCAGGAGGTGGCCGTGGAGCCAGCTGAATCCACCTGTGAGACCTTCAACCCGTGGAGCATCGTCAACCTGGTGTTCGACCACATGGCCCGCGAGGGCCTGCACCCGACTCTGGGTGAGGGAGGCGATCCGGGCGCTCCCGCCGCCGCGCTCCTCAGGTGCATGGGCATCACCCCGGCCGCGGAGGGCAACCGGCAGGTCGCCAGCAAGGTCTCTGACCGGCTCGCCGAGCTCAGGGACGCCGTCTTCGGTGGCGGCTGACGTAATGGCGGACGGTGATCCGCTCCGTGAGACAAGAGCCGGGCAAGGGCCGAACGTCCTGGCGGAGGTCATGTGTCTCATTTCGAGAGCTCATGACCTCGGCTTACGGGGTGTGATCTGGCACACGAGAACTTTTCGTGTGGGTGGACAGCGTACGGGTCCGGCGAAGGAATGGACCGGCCAGTGCCCACCCAGGGGCTGCGCGGGAGGGCAGCCGGAGCAGCTCGAGAGGAAAGGGGTGACGATGAGTCGCCAGAGCGTGGCAAAGGCTCACCAGAAGATCCAGGAACTGGCCTGGGAACCGCAGTACCACGAGCCGGTTTCGCAGTACGGGACGGACTATACGTTCCGCAAGGCTCAGAAGAAGGACCCGCTCAAGCAGGTCCTTCGATCCTACTTCCCGATGGAGGAAGAGAAGGACCACCGGGTCTACGGTGCCCAGGACGGCGCGATCCGCGGCAACATGTTCCGCCAGGTGCAGGAGCGCTGGCTGGAGTGGCAGAAGCTGTTCCTGTCCATCATTCCGCTCCCGGAGATCTCGGCCGCCCGGGCGATGCCGCTGCTGTTCCGTACGGTTCCCAACCCGGAACTGCACAACGGCCAGGCGATCCAGATGATCGACGAGGTACGGCACTCGACGATCCAGCAGAACCTCAAGCGCCTGTACATGAATAACTACATCGACCCGGCCGGCTTCAACTCCAGTCTCCGCGACTTCCAGAGTGACTACTGCGGGACGATCGGCCGGCAGTTCGCCGAGGGCTTCATCACCGGTGACGCCATCACCGCGGCGAGTATCTACCTGACCATCGTGGCCGAGACGGCGTTCACCAACACGCTGTTCGTCGCCATGCCCGCCGAAGCGGCCGCGAACGGCGACTACCTGCTGCCTACCGTGTTCCACTCGGTGCAGTCGGACGAGTCGCGGCACATCAGCAACGGTTACGCGACCCTGCTGATGGCGCTATCGGACGAGAGCAACCATCAGCTCCTCGAGCGCGACCTGCGCTACGCGTGGTGGAACAACCACCGTGTGGTGGACGCGGCCATCGGCACGTTTATCGAGTACGGCACCAAGGACCGCCGCAAGGATCGTGAGTCCTACGCCGAGATGTGGCGCCGGTGGATCTACGATGACTACTACCGCAGCTATCTCCTGCCACTGGAGAAGTACGGCCTGGTCATCCCGCACGACCTCATCGAGGAAGCCTGGAACCAGATCTGGAACAAGGGCTACGTGCACGAGGTCGCGCAGTTCTTCGCCACCGGCTGGCTGGCGAACTACTGGCGGATCGACCCGATGACCGACGAGGACTTCGAGTGGTTCGAGTACAAGTACCCGGGCTGGTATGACAAGTACGGCAAGTGGTGGGAAAACTACAACCGCCTGTCCATGCCGAACGGTCACCACCCGATCGTGGCCGAGGACGTCGACTACGCCTACCCGCACCGCTGCTGGACCTGCATGGTCCCGTGCCTGGTGCGCGAGGACATGGTCATGGACCAGGTCGACGGGCAGTGGCGGACCTACTGCTCGGAGCCGTGCCACTGGACGGACGCCACGGCGTTCCGCCCGACCTATCAGGGCCGCGAGACCCCGAACATGGGCCAGCTCATCGGCCACCGCGAGTGGGAAACCCTCTACCACGGCTGGAACTGGGCCGATGTGGTAAGCGACATGGGCTTCGTCCGCGACGACGGCAAGACCATGGTCGCCCAGCCGCACCTGAACCTGGACCCGAAGAAGATGTGGACGCTGGACCACCTGCGCCGCATGCCTCCGCTCCAGAGCCCGAACGTGCTGCTCAACGAGATGACCGACGAGCAGCGCCAGGCGTTCCACGCCGACTACGTCAGGGGAGGCCCGGCGGGCAGGCCGGCTCCGGCGGACGCCTGAGCGCGGCTGCCTTGGTCCGGGGCGGACGCCTGAGCCACCGCGGGACCCGCGGCGAATGCGGACGCCCTCGGCGCAAGCCGGATGCCGGTGAGACAGGAGGGCCGGAGATAACCCTTTGGCCCTCCTGTCACCACGCAGCGCAGCATGGATCGTGAGGTGACCATGGGCGAGAAACACATCGTGCGTTTCGAACCGGTCGGTATCGAGATCGAGGTCGACGAGGACCAGAACGTCCTTCGGGCCGCAGCCGAGCAGGGAATCATGCTCATGCACGGCTGCAAGGAGGGCCAGTGCTCCTCCTGCAAATCGTTCATCCTGGAGGGCGACGACATCGAGCACGACCGGTACTCGACCTTCGCGCTGCCCGACTATGAGAAGGAGGAAGGCTACACCCTGCTCTGCCGGGCGCACGTCTACGAAGACGTCACGATTGAGCTACTCAATTACGACGAAGAGATGATCCGCTCCGGCCTGCCGATCCAGCAGGGCGTGGCGGAGGTGATAGCCAACGAGCCGGTCACCCACGACATGCGGCATCTTGTCCTGAAGCTGATCGAGCCGGACGAGATCAAGTTCTTCCCCGGCCAGTACATGGACATCACGATTCCGGACACGGAGACGGTGCGGTCGTTCTCGATGGCCAACACCACGAGCCGCGACGGCGGACGGCTTGAGTTCGTCATCAAGGTGTATCCGGACGGGCAGTTCTCGCACTTCCTGGACCAGAAGGTTGAAATAGGCGACCGGCTGGACCTGTCCGGGCCATTCGGTGTTTTCACCCTCCGCGAGGGCGAGGGCGACCTGGTCTTCGTGGGCGGGGGCGCCGGCATGGCGCCGATCCTGTCCCTGCTCCGGTCCATGGCCGAGCGGGGCCTTCAGCGCAAGGCCACGTTCTTCTACGGTGCCCGCGGCCAACGGGACCTGTGCTTCGAGTCCGAACTGCGCGAGCTGGGGGAGAAGCTGCCCAACTTCCGCTACCTCCCGGCGCTGTCCGAGCCGTCCGACGACGACTGGGACGGCGAGACCGGCCTGATCACGGATGTCGTCAAGCGGCACGCCAAGGATCTGGCCGGGGCCCACGCCTACGTGTGCGGGCCGCCACCGATGGTGGAGGCGGCGGTGCCGCTGCTCGCCACGCTCGGCGTGGAAGAAAAGCGCATCTACTACGACAAGTTCACGACCACCGGTGAACCCGAGCAATGACGCAGGTAACCCGGAGCCTGAGCTGCGTTCTGAGCCAGCCAGAGCCGCTCTCCCGGTAGCGATATGAGCTGAACTGAAGAAAGAAGGACTCATGACTACTCCGCAAGAGCGCAGCGTACCCAAGCCGGTCTTTACCGACGCCGAGGCCGGTGCGAAGGAGTTCCCGGACTCTGACAACCGCCGGTTCACCTACTTCAACCCGGTCAAGCGCAAGCCGTCCCACTACGAGGATGTGACCGTCGAGGTCCAGCCGGACCCCCGGCACTACCTCTCCCAGGGCTGGCTGTACGGGTTCTCCGATGGCCGCGGCGGTTACCCGCTGGACTGGACCGTCCTGAAGGCGTGGGGGTCGGACCGGCCCGAGCCCGAGCGCTTCCCCGGTTCCGGTGGCAAGGGCTACGACTGGCCCGCCACCGGCTGGCACGAGTTCCGGGACCCGAACGAGGAGTGGGAACTCACCATCTACCGCTACAACTCCAACGTGGTGCGCCAGGTCAACCAGAACATCGACAACGCCCGCCAGTCCAAGGCGTTCGAGCAGTGGAACCGGAACTGGGTGCGCTTCGTCGAGCGCAACGTCGGCGCGTGGATGCATGTCGACCACGGCCTCGGCCTGTACCTGTACGCCAACGCCAACCGCCGGGCGCCGACGAACATGCACAACAACGCGATCTCGGTGAACAGCATGCACCGGATCCGGGCCGCCCAGGACCTCGCGCTGTACAACCTGACACTATCGGAGGAGATCGACGGTTTCGACGGAGCCGCGCACATCGAGACGTGGAACTCCGACCCGGTCTGGCAGGGCGTGCGGGAGACCGCCGAGCAGCTGACCGCGATCGACGACTGGTGCGAGGCCATCTTCGCGTCCAACGTGGTCTTCGAGCCGCTGGTCGGCGAGCTGTTCCGCAGCCAGCTCGTGCAGCACGCCGCGCCGCGCAACGGCGACTTCGTGACGCCGACGATCGTCGGCGCGGCCGAGCACGACTTCGCCGAGCGCGACCTGCGCTACACGCGGGCCATGTTCGAGCTGCTCACCGACGACCGCGAGTTCGCCGACCACAACACGCAGATCATCCGGCAGTGGCTGTCGACCTGGGTGCCGCGCGCCATCACCGCCGCCCGGACCCTGCAGCCGATCTGGTCGCAGCCGGACTCCAAGCCGCCGCGCTTCGAGGACGGCCTGGACGCCGCCAAGAACCGTTTCGCCGCAGTCGTGACCGAACTGCACCTGGACGTACCGAAGGAGCTGGGCCAGTGACCACGTTCAAGACCTCCGAGAGCCCGTTCAAGTCCGACAACACGGCGTCGAACCGGGCCGGTTTCACCCTGATGAACAACCAGGTCGGCGCGGTCGTCGCGCGGGTCATGAAGGACAAGCCGAACGTGACCGTGACGTTCCTGCCGTCCATGATCAGGGTTGACGCGGTCGGCCGGATGGACGTCGACTACGACGAGGTGTCCGAGGCGCTTGGCGAGGAGCCCGGCTACTTCGACGCCGCGGAATTCGAGGAGAACATGTCGACGCACTACGGCCGGATGATCCACCTGGACGACCGCACGATCATGTTCGCCAACCCGGAGGAAGCGGCCGAGTACCTCGGTTTCGACCTCACCGACCTCACTCCACGCGGCTAACGGCGCGCGGACGCACTCGACCGAGCTTGGCAAGGAGGCACAGTGTACGAGAAGGATGACAAGAAGTACTTCATCGTCGATAGCCACATGCACTACTGGAACGCGGCCCCGGACAACTGGGTGAAGGGCGCCGAGCAGTACGCCAAGGGCTGGATCGAGTGCTTCCACGCGTACCAGTCGCTCGGCCCGCCCGAGACGCACTGGACCCTGGAGCACTTCGAGAAGTACTCCGAGGATGACCTGATGAAGGACGTCTTCGAAGACGGCCATGTGGACGTGGCCATCTTCCAGCCCACATACCTCAAGGAGTGGTACGCCGAGGGCTTCAACACCACCGAGCAGAACGCCACGATGGGGGAGAGGCACCCCGGTAAGTTCATCTACAACACCCGGTTCGACCCGCGCGACGGCGACGAGGGCCTGAAGACCCTGCGGGCCAACGTGGAGCGTTACGGGTCCAAGGGCCTGAAGCTCTACACCGCGGAGTGGAACAACGGCTCGCGCGGCTACAAGCTCAGCGACCCGGCCTGCTACCGCTACCTCGAGGCAGCGCAGAACCTGGGCATCAAGAACATCCACGTGCACAAGGGCCCGACGATCTGGCCGCTGGACAAGGACGCGTTCGACGTATCCGACGTCGACCACGCCGCGACCGACTTCCCGGACCTGAACTTCATCGTCGAGCACGTGGGCCTGCCGCGGATCGAGGACTTCTGCTTCATGGCGACGCAGGAGCCCAACGTCTACGCCGGCCTGTCCGTGGTCATCGGCGGCCTGATGTTCGCGCGGCCCAAGTTCTTCGCCAAGGTCATGGGCGAACTGCTGTTCTGGGTCGGCGAGGACAAGATGACCTTCGGCAGCGACTACGGCATCTGGGAGCCCAAGTGGCAGATCGAGGGATTCGTCGACTGGGACTACCCCAGCGACGAGTTCTCCGACTACCCGCGGCTGGGCACGGTCGGCAAGAAGAAGATCCTCGGCCTGAACGCCGCCAAGCTTTACGGCATAGAGGTGCCCAAGGAGTTCCAGCTGAAGGACGAGTCCGGCGGCCAGCCGGCCGAACAGGACGACGCCAAGCTGGTCGAGGACGCGGCCCCGGTCGCGGGGGCATGACTTCCCCCACCACCGCGACCGGAGCGGGCCCGGGGAAACAACCCCCCGGGCCCGCTCCGGCGGGCGGCGCTGATCCGAGGAGACAACACCGGAAACAACCCCCCGGGCCCGCTCCGGCGGGGATCCTGGATGCGCTCGGGACGGTGCGTGACCCGGAACTCGACGAGCCGATCACGTCGCTCGGGTTCGTCGCGTCGTACGCCATCTCCCCGGACGGGGACGCTCAGGTCCGGCTGCGCCTCCCCACATACTTCTGCGCGCCCAACTTCGCCTTCCTGATGGTGGCGGACGCCTACGATGCGGTGTCCGCACTGCCGGGGGTGCGCAGCACGGAGATCGTGCTGGAAGATCATTTCGCCTCGGACGCCATCAACGGCGGAGTGGCCGCGCACGCGGGCTTCGCGCAATCGTTCGACGGGGAGGCGGTCGGCGAGCTGCACGAGCTGCGCGCCGACTTCTTGCGCAAGGCGGTCATGGCCGGCACCGATCTCGTGTGCCGGCCGCTCATTGCGGCCGGCACCGACCCGTCGCGGCTGCCGGGCATGGTTCTGGGTGACCTGCCGGTCTCCCGCGAGCTGGGCCGGCTGCGGCAGCGCCGGGCCGAGCTGGGCCTGCCCGCCGGCGACAACGCGCCGCTGCTGATCGACCCCAGGACCGGAGCGCCGGTCAGCGGCGACGCGATGCCGCTGCACCTGCGCAAGGCCAGGACGACGCGGATCAGCATCGAGTCAAACGGCAGCATCTGCCGCGGCATGCTCCAGTACCGCTACGACACGCAGGGACAGGGCGAGGAGGACCAGTGAAGGCCGTCCGCTTGCACGAATTTCACCAGATGCCGGTGATCGACGAGGTTCCCGAACCAAAGATCAGCGGCCCGCTCGACGTCATCGTGAAGATCGGCGGGGCGGGGGTCTGCCGCACCGACCTGCACATCATCGAGGGCCAGTGGGACGCGGCGATGGGCACACCACTGCCCTACATCCTGGGGCACGAGAACTCCGGCTGGGTGCATGAGATCGGTTCGGCGGTGACCAACGTGGCCATCGGCGACACGGTCATCCTGCACCCCACCCCGACCTGCGGGCTGTGCCACGCCTGCCGGGCCGGCGACGATATGCACTGCATCAATAGCTCCTTCCCGGGCCTGTCCACCGACGGCGGCATGGCCGAATACATGCTGACCTCGGCCCGGGCCTGCGTGAAACTGGACCCGGAGACCAAGCCGGAGGACGTCGCCGCCCTGGCCGACGCGGGCATCACGGCCTACCACGCGGTCCGTAAGGCCATCCCGCTGCTGTACCCGGGCACCACCTGCGTGGTTATCGGCGCTGGCGGCCTGGGCCACATCGGCGTCCAGTGCCTCGCCGCGCTGACCGCGACCCGGATCATCGTGGTCGACCGCAACCCCGACGCGCTGAAGCTGGCCGAGCAGCTTGGCGCCCAGCACACCGTGGTCGCCGACGGCGGCCAGGTCGACGCCGTCAAGGACCTGACCGGCGGCACCGGCGCCGAAGTGGTGCTCGACTTCGTGGCCGAGCAGGGCGCCGAGATGGACGGGTGGAACATGACCGCCCCGGCCGGCTCCTACTTCGTCATCGGCTACGGCGGCACGCTGGAGATCCCGACGCTGGACATCATCTCCACCGAGCGCAACATCATCGGCAACATCGTCGGCACCTACAACGAGCTCGCCGAGCTGATGGCTCTCGCCCAGGCGGGCAAGGTCACCCTGCACACCCGGACCTACCCCCTGGACGCCGCGGTCGAAGCGCTCAGCGATCTCGACGCTGGGCGCGTCCGCGGCCGGGCCATTCTCGTCCCTTAGCCCGCCCCTTCGCCCATCTGTTTGCCGCATTGGTAAGTCCCAGGAGGACCAATGGCCAAGGAACTGCGTTTCAATGAGGAAGCCCGGAGCCTGCTGCTGGCCGGCGTCGACCAGCTCGCCGAGGCCGTGAAGTCAACACTCGGCCCCAAAGGGCGCAACGTCATCCTGGAGAAGATCACCGGGTCGCCGGTCGTCACCAACGACGGCGTGACGATCGCGCGCGAGATCTTCCTGAAGAACCAGTTCGAGAACATGGGCGCCCAGCTGGTCAAGGAAGCGGCGATCAAGACCAACGACATCGTCGGTGACGGGACCACCACCGCGACCGTCATCGCCCAGGCGATCGTGCACGCGGGCATGGACGCCATCGGCAAGGGAGGCAACCCGGTCCTGGTCAAGCGCGGCATCGACCTGGCCGTCGGCCGCCTGGTCGAGCACCTGCGCGGCGTCGCGCATCCGGTGAAGACCGAGGAGGACTACGCGCGGGTGGCGGCCATCTCCGCGAACGACGACGACACGGTCGGCGCGGCGATCGCGAAGGCGCTGTACACCGTCGGCGATGGCGGCATCGTCACGGTGGAGGAGTCGCCCAGGTCCGGGATGACGGTCGACTTCGTGGAGGGCTTCGAGTTCGACAACGGGTACCTGTCCCCCTACATGGTGACCAACCCGGCGGCCCTGGAAGCCGTCGTCGACGATCCCTACATTCTGCTCTGCAGCGAGAAGATCACCAAGGTCCAGGAGCTGATGCCGCTGCTGGACAAGATCATGCGGGCGCCCCGGCCACTGCTGATCCTGGCCGAGAACGTCGAGGGCAGCGCGCTGTCCATGCTGGTGCATAACCACGTCAACCGGATTTTCCAGTGCGTCGCGGTGCGGGCGCCCGGTTTCGGGGACCGTCGGCTGCACAAGCTGGAGGACATCGCCGCGCTCACCGGCGGCGCGGTGTACAGCAAGCACTCCGGGTTCTCGCTGGAGACGATGACCACCGAGCAGCTGGGCCGGGCGTCGCAGGTCCGGGTCAACGCCGACAGCACCACCATCATCGGCGGCCATGGGTCCGCGGACGCGGTGGAGTTCCGCCTCGCCCAGATGCGGTCGGAAATGGAACGCGCCACGTTCGGGATCGACGAGGATGTCCTGAGCGAGCGGATCGGCGCGCTGTCCGGCAAGGTGGCCGTGATCAGCGTCGGCGCCCCGACCAGCGCGGAGCTGAAGGAACTGCAGCACCGCGTGGAGGACGCGCTGTCCGCGACGCGGGCCGCGATGGCCGAGGGCATCGTGGCGGGCGGCGGCGCAGCGCTGCTGCACGCCGAAGGCACCCTCAATGACCTGGACGTCCGGGATGACTACGCGATCGGCGTCGAGATTGTGCGGAAGGCGCTCACCGAGCCCGCCTACCTGATCGCGGCCAACGCCGGCTACAACGGCACCGAGGTAGTGGCCAACATCACGCCCATGGGGCCGGACGAGGGCTTTGACGCCCTCGGGGGCCGCTATGGCAACATGATCGATATGGGTATCATCGATCCGCTGCGGGTGGCCCGGTCGGCTCTGCAGAACGGCGCCTCGGTAGCCGGCCTGCTGCTGACGACCAACACCCTGGTCGCCGAGGAGCAGACGCCGTGGGGCGGCAGCCCGGCGCTGATGACGGAGTTCGGCCCCCTCGACGAGGGCCTGAACCAGCCGTCCCCGGACTCCAGCACTCCGCAGTCGCTCGGGCTCGGGCCGTCGGTCGGCTGACTTGGTCCCGCTGACCACCGATTACGCTTTTCCGGCCGCAGAGCGCGGCATAGGCGACCACAGTGGGCTCCGCCTGCTGCGCTCGCGCGGCCGGATTCGCGGGGTGGTCGCGCTCCTGGGTCCCGCGTTCGTCGCCGCGGTCGCCTACGTGGACCCCGGCAACTTCGCGACAAACTTCTCCGCGGGCGCGCAGTTCGGCTACGGCCTGGCCTGGGTCGTCGCGCTGGCCAACCTGATGGCCATGATGGTGCAGTACCTGTCGGCCAAGGTGGGCGTGGCCACCGGCCGTGACCTGCCCGAACTGTGCCGGGATCTGTTCCCGCGCGCCGTCACCCGGATGCTGTGGGGGCAGGCCGAGCTGATCGCGATCGCGACCGACCTGGCCGAGTTCGTCGGCGCCGCGATCGGGCTGAACCTGCTCTTCCACGTGACGCCCCTGGTGGCCGGGCTGATGACGGCGGTCGTCGCGTTCGGCATCCTGGCCCTGCAGCAGCGTGGGTACCGCCGCTTTGAGCTGGCCATTGCCGCCCTGCTCGGCATCGTGTCGCTGGGGTTCGCCTACGATCTGGTCGCGGTGCACGCGGCCCCGGCGAGCATGGCCGCCGGCTTCGTCCCGCACCTGCTGCCGAGCAGCCTGCTGCTAGCCTCCGGCATAATCGGGGCCACGGTCATGCCGCACGTGATCTACCTGCATTCGGCGCTGACCAAGTCCCGGATCGCCTGCCACGATGACGCGGAGCGCCGCGAACTGCTGAGGTTCCAGCGGCTCGACGTGGTCGTCGCGCTCGGGGCCGCCGGCCTGGTCAACCTGGCGATGCTCTTCGTCGCCGCCGCGCTGTTCAGCCGCACCGGCGGCCAGGCGGCGAACTCGCTGGCCGCGGCGCACGCGGGGCTCGGGCACCTCATCGGCGGCGGCGCCGCGCTCGCGTTCGCGGTCGCGCTGCTCGCCTCCGGGCTGTCATCCTCCAGCGTCGGCACCTACGCGGGCCAGGTCGTCATGCAGGGATTCGTGCGCCGCCGGATCCCGCTGTTCGCCCGGCGCACGCTGACCATGCTGCCCGCGCTGGTGGTGCTGGGGCTCAACCTGCCGGCCACCGGGAGCCTGGTGATCTCCCAGGTCGTCCTCTCCTTCGGGATCCCGTTCGCGCTGGTGCCGCTGGTCCTGCTGACCCGCCGCGCCGACGTCATGGGCGCGCTGGTGAACCGGCGCCTGACCACCGCCGTGACCGCCGGCATCGCGTCGGTCATCATCGTCCTCAATATCTTCCTGATCTACGTCACCTTCGCGGGTTAGCGCGCGAGGGGTCGGGGAGAAGCGGTACTTGTACGCCCGCTTCACCACCCGTCCGCTCATCCTGAAACCATCCCATGGTGCTGTTTCAATCGTGCGGCGCCACGCCTGGCCAACCCCGCCCTGAAGGACGGGGCTTGCGCCCTGCAAGGATTTGGTCAGGACGGTATGAGACATTGTGCGCATGCCTGATCTCCCTCATCGCGCGGATGGCGGTGTCACCCACGGTTATCTGTCGGTACCCGGCGGCCCGGGGACGGTCCCGCCGCCTGGGCGATGGCCCGGTGTCGTGGTCATCCACGAGGCGTTCGGCCTCACCGACGGCATCAGGCAGCACGCGGACCGGCTCGCCCGCGCCGGGTACCTCGCGTTCGCGCCCGACCTGTACCTCGGCAAGCCGTGGGTGCGCTGCATCCGCGGCGCTATCCAGCAGCTGCGGGCGGAATCCGGCCCGGCCGTCACCACGCTGGAGGCGGCCCGGGCGTGGCTGGCCTCACGGCCGGACTGCTCCGGCAAGACCGGCGTGATCGGCTTCTGCATGGGCGCCGGCTTCGCGCTGCTGTGCGCGCCGCGGGACGGCTTCGCCGCGGTGAGCGTGAACTACGGGCCGGTA
>Ga0181530_10000444_pt1 | contig 52777 bp, 46 predicted proteins | sample PEATcosm2014_Bin_42_FD_119769 | JGI IMG/M metagenome (GOLD analysis project Ga0181530, IMG submission 119769) | Peatland microbial communities from MTU Mesocosm Facility, Houghton, MI, USA - PEATcosm2014_Bin10_60_metaG | ecosystem: Environmental > Terrestrial > Soil > Wetlands > Peat | place...
CTGATAGAAGCCCGAGATCACGACGATCTCGACGAGGCCCTCCTTGCCCCATTCCGCGGCCGCGCGGGCCTGCAGCGCGTCCGGCACGGGTCGCCAGGCGAGCGTATGCGCCAGGATCTCGCGCAAGAGCTCATAGGGCTCCGGCAGGCTTGCGCAGGCTCCGTCGGCGATGGCGTCCACGAGGGACTGCGGCAGCCCCGCGGCCAGCGCATGGCGGACATGATCGCTCCACTCGAAGGCGGCGCCGGTCGCCCGCGCGACGCTCAGTACGATGAACTGATAGGCAGTGCGGGGAAGGACCCCCTCAAATTTCAGAAAGAATCCCAAGGCCTCGACCCGCTCCGCCAGCGCGGGATGATTGAACAGGGCGAGATAAGGACCGCCGAAGCCCTCGCCGAGAGCGCGGCGCTTCGCGGCGATGCGATCGAACATCGCTTTGGCCGGGGCGGGCAGCCGGGCGGCGTCCATTTCGAGCACGGCCATCGCAGTTCTCCTATTCGTGATAGGACCACGCGCGCGCGCCGTCGCTGAAGTCGTAAACCGGCGTCGGGCAGTCCTTGTCGGCTTTCACGTCGATGACGACGGCGGCGTTCGCCGCAAGCGCCTTCTTGAAAGCGTCGCCGAGATCGGCGGGGTCCTCGACCGTCATGCCCTGCGCGCCGAGCGCGCGCGCAAAACCCGCCCAATCATGGTCGGGGATGGTCGTCAGCTCCGCCGGCAGCGGGCCATATTGGTGGGCGCGCAGCCAGACATTGCCAAGGGCGCCGTTGTTCAGCACGACGAAGACGATCGGCAGGCGATAGCGGGCGGCGGTCTGAACGTCGATGCCATGCATCTGCATGCAGCCGTCGCCGGTGATGACGGCGACGCGGCGACCCGGCGAGGCGCATTGAACGCCGACCGCCGCCGGGATCGCCCAGCCCATCGGTCCGAGATTGGTCGCCGAAATATAGGTCCGCGGCGCGTAAGCGCTCCAGTAGTGGCCGGCGAAAGCGCGGTGCGCGCCGGAATCGACGAGCAGAATCCCATCGCGCGGGAACGCCGCGCGCAGCGCGGTCACCGCCGCCGCGGGATGAATCGGCCGGCTCGCCCGGCTGCAGTTCTCGACGTCGAACAGCCGGGGCCCCGCCTTTATCGCGTCGATCCAAGAGCGCCGGCTGGCCGCGCTTTGGGAAAGCGCGGCCGCCGTAGCCGCGTCCGCGCGATTTAGCAGCTCAAGGAAGGCCCGCGCGGAGCCGGGAACGATATGCCCGGCCTCGCTTTGGGAGGTCAGCTCCTGCATGTCCGTGTTGACGTGGATCATCAGCGCCTTGGACTTCTGGCGCAGGGTCCAGTGCATGGTGTCGCGCTCGTTGAGGCCGGAGCCGAGGATCAGCAGGATGTCGAGATCGGACCCGAGCAGCGCGGCGCTCGCGTGCCGCGCGCCGGCGTAGCCGAAAACCCCGAGGGACAGATCATGGTCCTCGGGAAAGACGCCTTTCGCCCGCAGCGTCGTTGCGACCGGGATCGACCAGCGCTCGGCGGCCGTCTTCAACAGCGCCGCGGCGGAGTCGTGCTCGACGCCGGCCCCGGCCAGTATGGCGATGCGCGGTCCCCGCGCGGCGAGAAGCGTCAGGGCCGTCTCCGCAGCAGTCGCGCTGAGCGGAGCCGCGCCCGCGAAGAAATCGGAGACAGGGGCGTAGTCGGCCGCGATTTCCGCGATCAGCGCGTCGTGCGTGAGGGAGAGATGCGCTGGACCCGAGGGCTGGGCGAGCATGGACGTCAGCGCGCGACGGAGCCAGTGATTGAGGCTCCGGCCGCTCGCGACGGTCGCGGAGAGCCGGGTGAGCGGCTTCATCACGGATGTGTCGTCAAGCGTCGCCTGGCTCGCGTCCTGAAACTCGCCAAGCCCCTCCATATCGACCGGCACTTCTCCGCTGAGGACCAGCACCGGAGAGCCGTCCGTCTTCGCCGCGGCGACGGCGGTCGCCATATTGAAGAGGCCGGGGCCGCCAATCGCGAGCGCCGCGCCGAAGCGTCCGCTCGCCCGAGCGTAGCCGTCCGCCATATAGGCGGCCGCGCCCTCATGGGCGGCGACGATCGGCTTCAGGCCGGGATGGCGGGCGAGCGCCGGCAGGAAGGGATCCACCAGGCCGCCGGGAACCATGAAGAGATGATCGAGGCCCTCGCGCAGGAGGGCCTCGAGAATGAAATCCGTACCCGCCGCCATGCCAATCATCCCCGCGAAGCTGATCATCTGCGCCATGAACGGCGCGCCGGCAAATCGCGGGTTATTCGGCTGACGATTTGAATGGCGCGCCCGAAGAGATTCGAACTCCTGACCCCTAGATTCGTAGTCTAGTGCTCTATCCAGCTGAGCTACGGGCGCATGCCAAATGGTCGGGGCGGCGGCCGGGCTTTTCAGCGCGGCGGCGCGGCGTGACCGCAAGGCGACGCAGACTTAACGGCTCAGCGCGCATGTGGCAAGTGGCGCGCGTCGGGGAAAATTTCGCCCTCCGCGATTTGTCGAGGGGCCAGCTCCTGAGCGGGATGCGAAAAAGTGGAATCCGGTTTTTCGCGTCAAATCCCGCTCTCTTCTCAACAATCGATCACGTTTCATGGTTTTGGATGTTTCCATCCAAAAGCATCGTCATCTAGTGAGACGCCATCGCGGACGGCGGGTTCGTATGGAGCGGAAAGCTCATCGTCGCGTAGATGGTGTCGCCCCGCACGCGGTTATAGGCGTCGAATTCATGGAACCAGCGGGCGTCGAAATCGACCTCCTGCGCCCCCGCTTGCAGCTTATAGGTGATGATCGGCCCGATGGACGCCACATGTCCCTTGAAGGTCCCATTGAGATCGCCGGGACCGCCGTCGTTGGTGATCTGCTGGTAAAAATAGCCGCCGACCCCGGCGGAGAGGCCGAAGGGGAAATGCTGCGCCAGAGTCCACTCAAAGTGAAGCTCCGCGCCGCTCTGGTAATTGGTCACGGTGTTGATGGCGTTGACATTCACGCCAAGCGCGGCCGTCGCTTCGAGGCCGGACTGGAGGCTCAGGAAGGTGTAAGCCCCCTTGAGATCGACCGATGGGCGATTGAGGCTCGTTTGCGCGATCCGCGCCGCGTCGTAGTCCCCGGTCGGAACGAAGCCGCTGAGGGTCAGGGCCCAGTGCTGGTCGCCCGCGTGCCAGCCGAGGATGGCGCTGAATTCGGTGTCGGTGAAGCTGGCGACGGACTGCTGGGCGGTGACGTGGCGATCGACGCCAAGAGCGTCCACGTAGGGCGTCACCACGGTCGTCGTATCCGAGCCGAAAGCGCTGGTGTTGGCGAAGCCGAGTTCGCCGCCTAAAATGGTGGCGTCCGTGAACCAGGCTAGAACGCCGATGTTGGCCGCGAAATTATAGGTGACCTGGGCGGGGTTTCGGGTGTTGCTGTTCTGGTAGAGATTGCCCGTGCCCTGGTAGAGGAAAAAGTTATCCCAGACATAAACGCCGGGCGGCGGCATGTATCCGGCGAGCGGAAGCACCAGTCCGAGCTGGTAATTGCCGAGGCCATATTCGGTGGCGCTCGCCGGGCCGCCCAGCGCAAGGCCGGCGGCGGCGAAAAGCAACGCTCGGCATCGCGATGATCGCGCCATCTCGGCCCCCAGCCCTTTTTTGATCCCTGCCTCGCGGCGAATCGCGATGGAAAAAACAGTCTAGGACCGACGCTTGACGCGCGAAACGCGTTTTGATCGCAGTTGAAGATTCTCAGTTCAATTTAACTATGCCGTTACATATCTGCTACAGTTGAGACAGGTTTTACGACGGCGCAGCAGCCAACTGGGGCGCTGCCTGCCTAATAGTTCAGCGCCGGGAAGCCCCGGCGCCGCCATGCTGTATAGACGCCGAACCGGCTGCGCCCGTTATTTATCGACTTCTATGCCTTTTTTCGAACGGTATTCGTCGATAACGCGGCCCAGCACCTTGATGACCTTCTCATCAGGATGGTCTTTACAATAAACGATCGTATCGTGCTCGGCCTCTTTGCTGCGCGGGATATTGGCGAAGTGCTTCTTGGCCAATCCGTTGTACCAGCCGCTGTACCAGGCCGTGAGGTAATTGGCGTCTTCCTGATAGGTGCCGGCCAGCTGCGCGCAGCTCAGCTCCTGCACATCGAGATAGCCGTCCTTGTCGGCATAGGTGCTGAGCTCCACCGCGGCGTGCGCAACCGCGCCCAATCCGAAGCACGCGGCGAGGGCCGCTGTCGCAAGCAAGGTCTTTCGCATTTATTTCTCCTTGGTCCCAAATCGATCAACGCCGGATTATTTTAAGAAGGCTCCAGCGCGCCGCCATAAGCGCGATCACGCCGGCGCGAGCCTTCTACTGCGAAGCGCAAGCCTGACACAAGAGGCCGGACGATTATCGGACAAGCGCGACGCATCGCGGCCGGCGACTCGTGTCAGCCGTCACAAAAACGCAGCCCGCTTGGATTACGCCGCCGTTTTGACGCATGATCGCGATATCCGCTTTCGCCTGCGGCGACGGTATCAGCGGGAAAGTCAAGTTGGATTAGAGGATTACTGCATTGCGCCTTGCATTGGTGGTGACCGCCGGCGTCCTGATCATCACGGCGGCCGGTCTTGCAGCTTACTATTTCATTTTGCCGCATGCGGCGCTGCGGGTGACCACGGGGGCTCCTGGAACTGCGGCGCACCGCTTTGTCGCCGCTTTCGCCGCGACGACCATCGCCCAGCATCCGCGCGTGCAGATCCGCATGGTCGAGGTGGCCGACCTCGCCGCAAGCGCCAAGGCGATCGAGAATCACGCTGTGGACCTCGCCATCATCCGGTCCGACGCCGTGATCCCCGCCAATGGCGAGACGATCGCCATTTTGCGCCGCGACGTCTTCGCCGTGGTGACGCCGGCCAAAACGGCGATCGACAAAATTCCGGGCCTTGTCGACAGGACGATCGGAATCCCGCAGGGGCCTTTGCAGAGCTACAATGAGCACGCCCTCGACACCGTCCTGAGCTATTACAACATCCAGCCGGGCAGCGTTAAGCGCGTGTTCCTGCCGATGGCGGAAATCGGCCACGCGCTCGCCGACAAGCGCATCGCGGCCATCCTCGCCATCGGCCCAATGGGGCCGGGCGAGGTTGTCGACGTCGTCGCGGCGGTGAAGGCGGCGACGAAGAGTTCGCCGAAGATCCTCGGCATCGACGAGGCTGACGCCATCAACAAGCAGTTTCCCGGATTCGAATCGATCGATGTTCCGGCCGGGGCGTTCCGGGGGCGCCCGGCGATCCCGGACGATACCGTGTCGACGCTCGCCGTCACCTACCGGTTCGTCGCGCCGAACACCATGCTGGACATCGTCGCAGGCGCAATCGCGCAATCGCTGTTCACCGCCAAGGCGAAGCTCATGCAAAGCACGCCTCTGGCGGCGCAGATCGAGGCGCCCGATCCCGACGACAAGAACCCCGTCCTGCCTGTGCACCCCGGCGTCGCCGCCTATCTCAACAACGGCCAGCAGAGTTTCTTCGATGAGTTCCAGAGTTATTTCTACATGGGCGGCCTCGCCCTCAGCACTTTAGGCTCTCTCGTGGCGGTGGTGATCGGGCGGCTCAACCGGCGCAAATCCCAGGAAGAGCTTTCTCGCATCGACCGCCTGATCGGAATCGCCGATGAGGCGCTCCGCGCGCACGCGATATCCGAGATCGAGGCGCTGGAGCAGGAACTCAGCGGCATCGTCGGCTGGTTCGTGAAAAGCGGCGCCGGCGGCGACGGCGGCGCCTTCTCAGTCGCCATCGCACATGCCCGCTACGCCATCGACAAGCAGCGCGCGGCGATTTTGCGGGAAGGCGTGACGAGTGCATCGCAGGAAGCGGCCGCGCCGGCACAGAAGCTGACGCCGGAAATGCGGTCGCCCGAGACTTCATCTGGTCCCGAACACGGTCTGACGGCCGCCTAGCCGCCGCTTGTTGGAGACTAATGGCTACGCTCGCGCTGGCGACCGCCGGCAGCGTCCCATAGAGCTTGACTGAACCGGCGCGCCATGTCTGCCTTCCGCTACCCGCATGAAAGTTTGGATCCCATGCCGCTTAACGTCGCCGTCCAGATGGACCCGGTCGAAAAGATCGCCATTGCCGGCGATACGACCTTCGCCCTCATGCTGGAGGCGCAAGCGCGCGGCCACAAGCTCATCTACTACACGCCGGACAAGCTTTCGCTGTCCGATGGCCGCGTCATCGCGGAGGCCGCCCCAATCGTGGTCCGCGACGTCGCCGGCGATCATTTCACCCTTGGCGAGGCGAAATCCGTCGATCTCGCCGAAGCCGACGTCGTGCTGCTGCGCCAGGATCCCCCGTTCGATCTCGCCTACATCACCTCGACGCATCTGCTCGAACTGCTGCCGCCAGAGACGCTCGTCGTCAACGATCCCGCGAGCGTGCGCAACGCGCCGGAAAAACTGTTCGTCATGCAGTTTCCGCAATTGATGCCGCCGACCCTCATCACCCGCGATAAAAAGGCGATCGAGGCGTTCCGCGAGACGCAGGGCGAGGTCGTGATGAAGCCGCTCTACGGCCATGGCGGCGCCGCGGTGTTCAAGATCGCCCGCAAGGATCAGAATTTCGGCTCGCTCTACGACATGTTCACTTCGACCTTTCGCGAACCCTTCGTCGTGCAGCGTTTCCTGCCCGCGGTCAGCCTCGGCGACAAGCGGATCATTCTGATCGATGGCGTCGCCTTGGGCGCGGTGAACCGGGTGCCCGCCGAAAACGACATCCGCTCCAATATGGTTCGCGGCGGCGCCGCGGCGGCGACGGAGTTTACGCCGCGCGAAAAGGAGATTTGCGAAACGATCGGCCCGGAACTAAAAAGACGGGGCCTCGTTCTCGTAGGGATCGACGTCATCGACGGAAACCTGACTGAAATCAACGTCACCTCTCCGACCGGAATCCGGGCGATCAAACGCCTCGGCGGCCCCGATCTCGCGGTCGCCGCGTGGGATACGATCGAGGCCGCAAGGTCCGCCAAGCTGAGCCGCGCGGCGACGCCGGCTTTCGATGAAAAGCGGACCGGCGACGGAAAAGAGGTGGACTCTCTACGGATCCTGAGCCCGCGCAACTCCCTCGAGCCCAATCGGAACGTTTGACGCCATGCTCGAAACCGTTTCCGCGCGGCGACGCCGCGGACCAGTCCTGCCGGCCGCGAAGCTGTTCGATCGCGCCGGCATGCGCGCGAAAATCGCCGCGTTGCACGCGGACGCGCGCCCGGTCGAGGCCGCGCGCCCCGAAGCGCTCGCGCTCTTCCGCGGCGCCCTCGATCACGGCCGGGCGCTGGTCCGGGCCGCGCTCGAAGACAATGGAAGCGGCCTCGTCTGCGCCGGCCAACTGGCGCACATCGAAGACGAACTGATCCATGCGATCCATGATTACGTCGTGACCTACGTTCATCCGGCGGAGGAGGCGGCTTCCGCCAAATCCTGCGTCATCGCCGCCGTCGGCGGCTACGGCCGCGCCACCCTTGCGCCGGGATCCGACATCGATCTTCTTTTCCTGCTGCCCGACGCCGCGCCGCGGCGCTGCCAATCCGTCGTCCAGTCGATTTTGTACGTCCTTTGGGATCTCGGCCAGAAGGTCGGTCATTCGACCCGCACCGTCGAGGAGTGCCTCGATGAGGCGCGCGGCGACATGACGGTGCGCACCGCGCTTCTCGAAGCGCGCTTCCTAATCGGCGAGGCCGCTCTCTTCGAGACCATGCGCACGCGGTTCGAGCGCGAGATCGTGCATGGATCGGCGCCCGAATTCGTCGCCGCCAAGCTCGCCGAACGCGACGCCCGCGTCGCCAAGGCCGGCCGCTCGCGCTATCTCGTCGAGCCGAACGTCAAGGACGGCAAAGGCGGCCTGCGCGACCTCAACACGCTGTTCTGGATCGCGAAATACGTCTACGAGGTGCGCGAGGCCGCGGAGATCGTCCGCGCCGGCCTGTTCTCGCGCGCCGAATTCAGGCTCTTCTGCCGCTGCGAGGAATTTCTCTGGCGCGTCCGGTGCCATCTCCATTTCATGACGGGGCGCCCCGAAGAGAGGCTGAGCTTCGACGTTCAGCGCCAGATCGCCGTTCAGCTCGGCTATTCGACGCGCGGCGGCCTCGCCAGCGTCGAGCGCTTCATGAAGCATTATTTTCTCGTCGCCAAGGAAGTCGGCGACCTGACCGCGATCGTTTGCGCCGCCCTGGAGGAGAAACAGGCGAAGCCCCACGCGATGCTCGATCGCTTCGGCCCCTTCCTGCCGGCGCCGGCCGCCATCGCCGCCGGCGATTTCGCCATCGAAAGCGGCCGCGTGACCGTCGCGGGGCCGGAGATTTTCGAAGACAATCCGGTCAATCTCATCAAGCTCTTTTGGGTCGCCGACCGCAACGGGCTCGCGATCCATCCCGACGCGACGCGCCTCGTCACGAAATCGCTGAAGCGCATCGACGCGAAATTGCGCGCGAACCCGGAAGCCAACCGCCTTTTTCTCGACATTCTGACCTCGCGCAACACGCCGGAGATCGTGCTGCGCCTGATGAACGAGGCCGGCGTGCTTGGCCGCTTCGTGCCGGAATTCGGCAAGATCGTCGCGTTGATGCAGTTCAACATGTACCACCACTACACCGTCGACGAACATCTGTTGCGCGCCGTCGGCAACCTCGTCGATATAGAGCAACAGCGCTTTTCGGGCGAACATCCCCTCGCCTGCGAGATCCTGCTGTCGATCAACAATCGAACCGCGCTCATCGTCGCCTTGTTCCTGCACGATATCGCCAAGGGACGCATCGAAGATCATTCGGTCGCCGGCGTGAATGTCGCGCGCTCGCTCTGTCCCCGCCTCGGCCTCAGCGACGCGGAGACGGAGACCGTCGCCTGGCTCGTCGAAAACCATCTCGTCATGTCGGATACCGCGCAGCGGCGCGACCTTGGCGAACGCAAGACGATCCTCACCTTCGCGCAGAAGGTGCAGACCCTCGAGCGGCTGAAAATGCTGTTCATTCTGACGATCTGCGACATCCGCGCGGTCGGCCCCGGCGTCTGGAACCACTGGAAGTCCGAACTGATGCGCACCCTCTACTGGGAAACCGAGATGGTGCTGGCCGGCGGCCATTCGACGATCGACCGCAGGCGGCGCGTCACCCAGGCCCAGCTCGAATTGCGTCGCGGCCTGCCGCAATGGACCGATCTCGATTTCGCCGCCTATGCGCAGCGCCATCCGCAAGCCTATTGGCTCAAGGCCGATCTCGAGCAGCAAATCCTGCACGCCAAGCTGTTGAACATGACCGAAGTCGAAATGCGGGCGCCGGTGACGCATATCGTCATCGACCCCTCGCGCGGGGTCACGGAGCTCACCGTCATCGCGCCCGATCATCCGCGCCTTCTGTCGATCATCGCCGGGGCCTGCGCCGCGTCCTCCGCCAATATCGTCGACGCGCAGGTGTTTACGACGACCGACGGCATGGCGCTCGACACCATCGCGGTGTCGCGCGCCTTCGATTACGACGAGGATGAATTGCGGCGCGCCAGCCGGATCGCCTTCGCGATCGAGCAGGCGCTCGCCGGCGACATCGAATTGAAGGATGTCGTGGCGGCGCGCAGCGGCCAGCCCGGCGCCCGCCAGAAGACGTTCCCGCTGCATCCGGAAGTGACGATCGACAATTCGCTGTCCAACCGCATGACCGTCGTCGAGGTCTCGGGGCTCGACAGGCCGGGGCTTTTGTTCGATCTGACCGCCGCGCTGTCGCGTCTCGATCTCAATATCGGCTCGGCCCATATCGCCACCTTTGGCGAAAAAGCCGCCGACGTGTTTTACGTGACCGACCTCAACGGGAACAAAATAACCGCCTCCGAACAGCACGAATTGATTCGCCAGTCCCTTCTCAGCATCTTCGATCAGGGCCGCGAGGAGGCCGCGCCGAAGGCGGCGAAGCGGTGATCCACCCTTGAGAATTGCGAAAAACTTGATTTTTCCTGGCGGAAAACTGATATCCAGCCCTCCTTTTCCCATGAGCGGAATGACCCATGACCGATCCAGCCGACAATGGTCCAGATGACGTGGATGCCGGGCAAGAACAGGCGGGCGCCCGCGCCGCGAACCCGGATCCCTTCATCGTGCTTGAGAATCTTCAGCTCGAAAATACCGGGCTGAAGGACAAGCTGCTTCGCACGCTCGCCGACATGGAGAATTTGCGGCGGCGGACGGAAAAGGAAGTCGCCGACGCCAAAACCTACGGCGTCAGTTCCTTCGCGCGCGACATGCTGACCTTCGCCGACAATCTGCACCGGGCGCTGGCCAATGTGCCGGCGGAGGCGCGGGCGAAGGCGGCGCCGGCCATTCAGACCCTGATCGAGGGGCTCGAGCTGACCGACCGCGACTTCGCGTCAAGGCTCGAACGTTACGGCGTCAAAAAGCTCGATCCTCTGGGCGCGAAGTTCGATCCCAATCTGCACGAAGCGCTGTTCGAGCAGCCGGACGAGAGCGTGCCGACCGGCACCGTGGTGCAGGTGATCGAGCCCGGCTACGTCATCGGCGAGCGCGTCCTGCGCCCGGCCAAGGTCGGCGTCTCGCGCGGCGGTCCGAAGGGGTGAACGCCAGAAGGAACTGAGGCTTCGTCGATTTCCGAATTGACCTTGGCGCAGGAGGCGTCGCGGGGGCTTCAGCTGCAAGGGCGAAGGCCAGCGTCGATCCTGCGGCAGAAGCTTCATCGCTTCGCGCGCGCCGCAACGCCAAACCCTTTCCGCGATGGAAACCACTGGATTCGGCGCGAGCTTAATCGCAATCGGTATTCCTAACCTCCGGCGGCAGACGGAATGCGGAGGAAGCCGTGTAAGAATCGCGCCCTGAAAGGCGCTCCTCACAACATCGAAGGCAGGATGCGGTCGGGCGGGCGGTGGCCGTCCATGAACATCTTGACGTTGACGATGACCTTGTCGCCCATGTCGATGCGCCCTTCGGTCGTCGCCGAGCCCATATGCGGCAGCAGCGTCACCTTGCCGGCGGCGGCGAGGCGGACGAGTTTGGGCGAGACCGCAGGCTCATGCTCGAACACGTCGAGCCCGGCGCCGGCGATCTCGCCGGCCTGCAGCATGGCGGTCAGCGCGGCCTCGTCGATGATCTCGCCGCGCGCCGTATTGACGATGATTGCGTGCGGGCGAAGATATTTGAGCCGCCGCGCCGAAAGGAGATGATAGGTCGCTGGCGTATGCGGGCAATTGACCGAGACGATGTCCATGCGGGCGAGCATCTGGTCGAGCGATTCCCAATAGGTCGCCTCCAGCGACTCCTCGATAGCCGCGGCGACATGGCGCCGGTTGTGGTAGTGGATCTGCAGCCCGAACGCCTTGGCGCGCCGCGCGAGCGCCTGGCCGATGCGGCCCATGCCAACGATGCCGAGCCGCTTGCCGGTGATCCTGCGCCCGAGCATCCACGTCGGCGACCATCCGGTCCACTCGGCGGCGGGGATGACCCTGGCGCCTTCGACGATGCGGCGCGCGACGGCGAGAATGAGGGCCATCGTCATGTCGGCGGTGTCTTCGGTGAGGACGCCCGGCGTGTTGGTGATGGCGATGCCGCGGCTGGTGGCGGCGGCGACGTCGATGTTATCGACGCCGTTGCCGAAATTGGCGATCAGTTTCAACTGCTCGCCGGCGACGCTGATCAGCTCCGCGTCGATGCGGTCGGTGACGGTCGGCACCAGCACATCGGCGCTCGCCAGCGCCGCGGCGAGTTCGGTGCGCGACATCGCCTTGTCGTCGATGTTGAGCCTTGCGTCGAAAAGCTCGCACATGCGCGTTTCAACGACATCGGGCAATTTGCGCGTGACGATCACGAGCGGTTTTTTCCGGGCCATCCTGCTTTCCTGTCCTCCCGAAATCCTACGCGGCCGTTAGCGGCGCCGGTCGCGCAAACGGCGGAGCGCCGGCGCGCGCCCGGCTGGAGAGCGCGCCGATTCACCCCGCCTTAACCGTAACAGGCGCAAGAATCAGAGCCTCGCGCGAGGCTCCTTGCCTTCCGGCCATGGTCTTCGTAGCAGATGGCTTGTCAAAGACAAGAATGCTCGGAAAAGCCAGGCCCGCCCTGCGCGCCGCCCGCCACGGGGATCAGCCCGACATGGAAAAACACATCGCCCCAACCCTGGAGCGCCAGCCAATGGCGCGCGAGCGCGCGCCGCGGATCGCGGCCCCGATCGATCACGAGGATTTTGGATTGAAGCAATCCAGAATCATGAATGCGGCGCGGCGCGCCCTGCTGGGATTCGCCCTGCTCGCCGCGGCGGCGGTTTTGTCGTTGGCTTCACTGGCGCCGGCGCGCGCCGATCAGATCGGCCCTGTCAGCGGCCTGCCGCTGCCGCGCTACGTCAGCCTCAAATCGGATCGGGTCAACCTGCGCGAAGGCCCCTCCAAGGATCATCGAACGACGTGGGTCTTCCTGCGCGCGGGCCTGCCGGTGGAGATCACCGCCGAATTCGATATCTGGCGCAAGGTGCGCGATTCGGAAGGCGCCGAGGGCTGGGTTCTGCATTCGCTGCTGTCCGGGCGGCGCACCGCCCTCGTCACGCCCTGGAAGAAGGGCGTCGACGCGACTCTTCGCGCCGAGCCGAACGCGCAGTCCGCGTCGGTCGCGATCCTGCAGCCGAATGTGATCGCGAACGTGCGCAGCTGCGACGGCGCGTGGTGTCGCGTCTTTGGCGAGGGATTCAAGGGATTTATCCAGCAGTCCGATCTCTGGGGCGTTTATCCCAACGAAAAGATCGAATAAGCCGCCGACAGGAGCAGCTTCGCCCTACTCCGCTTTGCGGCCGGTGAGGCGGGACCAGCTATCCTGGATGTTGCCCGACAAAATCTTGAGTTGGGCCTGGACGACGTCCCAATTCACGATCTGGCGGTCCGCGCCATTCGGCCCTTCGCCCTTGCGGGTGACGTCGAACAAATAGGCGGAGCCGACGGTGAGCAGGATGCCGACGACGATTCCAAACAAAAAGCGCATCGGGCCCTCCTCAACGTGAACCGGCCTGCGAATGGCCGGAGTCCGCAGGACGATCCGGCGCGCTGACTCTAGCTTTTGCGCGCGGGCGAGGCAAGCGTCTGCGAACGTCTGTCGGTAGCACACGATATGTCCGGTTTAGGTAGCGCACGATCTGTCCGGTAGCTTTTGGTCCTTGACGGAGGGGATCGGATGCGCCGGACAGCAGCCCATCAGGGTGTGCGGATGATCAAGTTTTCGAGCATTTTAAGTCGTTACGAAGCGGCCGAGTTCAGCCTGGCGGAGGCCGCGGAGCTATTAGGGATTGGCGAGCGGACGTTCCGTCGCTGGCGCGTGCGCTTTGAGGACGAAGGCGAGGCCGGGTTGCTGGACCGTCGGCTTGGCAAGGCTTCGGGCAAGCGGGTTCCGCAGGATTGGAGCGATGAGGTGGAGGCCTTGTATCGCACGCGCTACGCGGGCTTCACGGCCAAGCATTTCCACGAGCATCTGGTGAAGAATCACCTGTTCGGCTGGGGCTATACGTGGACGAAGACGTTTCTGCACTCGCGGGGCTTGCTGGAGAAAGCCGAGCGTCGCGGGGCGCATCGGCGCAAGCGGGAGCGTCGGCCGTTGCCCGGCATGATGCTGCATCAGGACGCCTCGACACATCTGTGGCTTGCGGGCCAGCCGGCGCTGGATCTGGTTGTCACGATGGACGATGCGACGAGCGCCATTCTGTCGGCGTTTCTCGCGCCCGAAGAAGGCACGGCCTCGACATTCCGGGGCCTGGCGGAGGTATTTGGCCAGCATGGTCTCCCGCTGAGCATTTATACGGATCGGGGCAGCCATTATTTTCACACGCCGGAGGCGGGCGGGAAGGTCGATCGCACGCGCCCGACGCAAGTGGGCCGGGCGCTGGAGCATCTGGGCGTCGAACATATCGCGGCCTATTCGCCGCAGGCGCGGGGCCGGTCGGAGCGCGTCTTCCATACGTTGCAGGACCGTCTGGTCAAGGAGTTCACGCTGGCCGGGATCGCCACGGCGGCGGCGGCGGACCTGTTCCTGCGCGATATCTATATACCTGCCCACAATGCGCTTTTCTCGGTGAAGCCCTCGCAGGAAGGCTCGGCTTTCGTGGCGATCCCCGGCGTTGATCTTCGCGAAATTCTGTGCGTTCAGGAAGAACGCCAAGTCGGAAACGACAATTGCGTTTCGTTCAACCGGCTAAAACTGCAAATCCCGGAAAGCCCGATACGCCCGCACTTTGTCAAGGCGACCGTCAAGGTCCGGCATTATCAGGACGGAAGCTACGCCATCTTCCACGGTCAACGATGCCTTGGCCGCTACGACAAGAAAGGGGCGATTGAGGAAACAAAACAAAAAGCAAAATGGGCCGCCTGAATCCGCTCGGCGACCGGCCTGTGGAAATGTGGACAAGGCAAGCGCCTTGACCACAGTCCCACAGGAGAACAAAAGCAGAAGAAGCGGACATTTCATGTGCTACTAAAACCGGACAAGTTAATTAGCTATCGACAGCGTCTGCGAACGTCAAGCCCAAGATAGCTAGCCAGGCCGCCCGCGCGTCGAAATATTTCCGCGCGGGAACAGATCTCCCTTTCAGGCGTTGGCAAAGCATCACTGGAAATTATGCGCAACTAGACCGTTACGTTTCGGACGGCGAGGGAGCAAATAATATCGTCACTCCGTTGAAATGGACCTGACGACTTCGGCCAGCCGGAAAATGGCTGAGAATGATCTTCCGAAAGCTTGGCGCGATTTTAGGAAATACGGCGCTTGGGAAAAGGCGGGAAAAGGAAGGTGGAGAAAGACATGAACCGAGAAACACGCTCATTTGCAGAACTTCAGGCGGTGTGCCTGCAGACGCTCAGGCAATGCCAGGGCTTCGAAATGGTGAATGAGGTGCTGGTGCAGCCCCGCGAAAAATGCCTCGGCGCCGCGAACTGGACGCTGGCCGCGGTGCGTCCGCGCGTCGACAATAATGCACTGCGCGCCGCGCGTGGGACTATCGATTTCTTGCAAAGGACCTATTGGCTGGACGACGCCGAAGCCGAGGCCGCGGCGCAGGCCTTGCGCCGTCGGCGCTAGAGGCGCGAGGCGAAGTTCGTCTTGAAACGCGCGAACCTCGGCCGCTCGCCCGGCGAAGGGCCGATATTTCAATTTATGAATGACATTTGATGGATTGCCGCGCCTTCCGGAGCAAGATGGCTGGGCAAGCCCGTCGTTTGGGCTTATCCCTTTGCACGCAAGCCGCATCATGCGGCCTCTGCTCGTTTCCCAACGCGAGAGCATTTTCGAGCGAAGTGGATACCCGGTTCGCGTTAAGAAAATGCGGCAAACAGGAAGTTAGAGCTTTTGTCTGATTCCGCCGGAATCGGACGCCGCTCTGGCGGAAGGGGCGAGGTTGATTCATTCCCAGATCCTCGGGACCGGCGCCTATGCGCCAAAGCGCGTTCTGACCAACAAAGACCTCGAAGCCCTGGTCGAGACGACCGACCAATGGATCACCACGCGGACCGGGATCAAGGAGCGCCGCATCGCGGCCGAAGGCGAAGATACGTCCGACATGGCGGTCATCGCCGCGCGCCACGCGCTGGCCATGGCCGACTGCCGCCCTGAAGACATCGACATCATCATCGTCGGCACGATCTCGGCCGACATGCCGTTGCCCTCCTGCGCGGTGATCGTTCAGGCGAAGCTCGGCGCCTCGCGCGCCTTCGCTTTCGATCTCTCGGCCGCCTGCGCCGGCTCGCTGTTCGCGCTCAGCATCGCCAACCAGTTCATCGCCAGCGGCAGCGCGAAGCGCGTTCTTGTGATCGGCGCGGAGCTTTTAAGCCGTCTCGTCGACTGGAGCGACCGCAACAGCTGCGTGCTGTTTGGCGATGCGGCGGGCGCGATGGTCGTCGGTCCGACGACGGATCCGGACCGCGGCCTGCTTTCGACGCATCTGCACTCCGATGGAACCGCCGCCGACATTCTCAACATTCCCGGCGGCGGCAGCCGGCATCCGCAGTCGCATGAAGTCGTCGACAAGAAAATGCACAAGGTGCACATGAACGGACGCGAGATCTATAAATTCGCGGTGCGCGTCCTGCCGGCGGCGATCCTCGAAGCGCTCGACGCAAACGGCCTCGAAGTGTCGGATATCGACCATATCGTGTCGCATCAGGCCAACGCCCGCATCGTCGAATCGGTGCTGGAGCGGCTCGGCGTTCCGCTGGAGAAATGCTGGCTCAATCTCGATCGCTATGGCAACACGTCGAGCGCGTCGCTGCCGATCTCGCTCGATGAAGCCAACCGCGCCGGGCGCCTGAAGAAAGGCGATCTCATCGCGATGATGGCGATTGGCGGCGGCATGGCCTGGGGCAGCGCGTTGATGCGTTGGTAGAGCGGGGCCGGCCCGCCCCTTTACAATTGATTCCACGCAAGCCGCGCGGCGAGCAGCAGACAGATTGTCACCAGCATCGGCCGGATCAGCCGCGCGCCATTCCTGATCGCCGCATGCGCGCCAAGCCGCGCGCCAAAAAATTGCGCCGCGCCCATGGCGAAGCCGAGAATCCAGTAGACATGGCCGGTGAAGCTCAGCGTCGCCAGCGCCGCGAGATTGGAGGCGAAATTGGCGACCTTCGTGTAGGCCGTCGCCTTGACGATTCCAAAGCCCAGTAGCGCGACGAAGCCGAGCATGTAGAACGATCCGGCCCCCGGACCAAACACGCCGTCGTAGAAGCCCACAAGCGGCGCGACCGTCAGCGTGAACGCCTTGACGCCTATGCGCGGGCGCGTCGCCGCATCGCTGAGCTTCGGCGAGAGGCCGAAATAAAGCGCGATCAGAATCAGCGCGAAAGGCATCGCCACGGCGAGCCAGCGCAAGGGAACATGCGAGACGAGAAGCGCGCCCGCGACTGCGCCGAGGCCTGCGAGCAAAGCCAATGGCCACGCCTCGCGCCATTCGAGATGCCCGGCCCTGGCGTAGGTCCGCATGGCGGAGCCGGCGCCGAACGAGCCCTGCAATTTGTTGGTGGCGATGGCGCTGACGGGATCGAGCCCGGCGAGCGTCAGCGCCGGCAAGGTGATGAGGCCGCCGCCGCCGGCGATCGCATCGACGAAACCCGCGGCGAAGGCCGCCGCGACGAGAGTCATGAAGGTCGGCGGCGAGATGGGGCTCATATTTCTGATGGCGCGAAGCGGCGTCGATTCCAGCCGGGGCGTTGATCGCCGCGGGAAGCTAGCCTATCGCGCGAGGCCCGTCACGCATGCACGATTCCGGGGCCGCATTATTTCGCCACATAGGCCTTGGCGGCGGCGGCGACGACCGCCTTCTTGAAGGCGCCTTCGATGGTCACGGCGAAATTGTAATGCGTCGTCGAGAACGGCGCCGAATGAAACGGCTTGTTGCTGCGCCAGCCGACCAGAATCGCGCCGACTACAGGGTCGCCGTCGCCGACGATGAGCGCGCCGCCCGAGGCGCCGTCGCCGGTCTCGCAGTCGAAGGAAAACTCGCGGGTGCCTTCCTCGCCGACCGACAATTGATCATGCAGCCCGCATTTCTCCATCGAGAGCTCGCGCCCCTCGCCCCAATCGATATGGCCGCGGGCAACGAATTCGACCGGCGAATTGGGGCTCGCCGCGCCGGCGAGGCCATAGGGAGCCGCGCCGTCGACCGGCCGCGTCAGACGCGCCACCGCCCAGTCATGCACCGCCGCCACGGCATAGGGGTTCTTGCTGCCGGCGACGATCGAAGCCGTGTCGATCTGCGTGCGGATCTCCTTGCCGTCGACCATATTGACGAAGGTGCAGGTCTTCGCGCGCGGGAGGCCGTCTTCATCGAAAAAGACATGCGCGGCGGTGGTCACGAGATCGTCGGCCAGCGTCAATTGTCCGGCGCCATGCGCGGCGCCGCATTCGATCAGGCCGGAGGCCGCGAATTTGCGATGCAGTTCGGCGGGATCGAGCTTTTGCTCGGTCGCGAAGGCCTCGACGGTGCGGCGGCTGTTGCGGCCGAAGACGACGACCTGTTCAAGCCGGGCGCCGACGTAGGGCGGCGAGTCGCCGTCGATTTTCTGCGACGCGAAGGGGGCGGCGGAAGCGGCGGAAGCGCAGAAGGAGGCTCCAAAAAGGAAGACGCAAGCGGCGACATGCTCTCTGCCTTTAGGACTCATCCGTCTGATCTCCTGTCACCGGCGCCCGCCGAAGCGGCGCAAACAAACGCAAAGCGCCCTCACCAGAAAACTTGTATTTTCCGAATGCGAGCAGAAAAAGGCAGGATGGCATTTCATTCATTTGCCGCCGGACGCGTTAAGATTTGCTGAACCTCGCACAGGAGGTACGATGGCGCTCGACGATCGCCGCCCCGCTGCCTCGCGCAGCAGCGGATTTCGCGTCGAATCGCCGCGCCGAATCATTGGACGAAAGCTGCGGCGCCAACCTTGCGCCGCGATGGCGCCGAAGTTTTGGCGATGCTAGGGTGCCCGCCTGTTTTTGATCGCCGCCCCATCGGCGCCGTTGCGTCGTGCATGGGAATTGGCTTGGAATTGACTTGGGAATTGACGTGTCCACCTCCCTTTTCGCGCGTTACAAGGACACGGTCGGTCGCGGCCTGATCGAGAGCGACGAGGGACAGCATCTCGTTCTGCGCAAACTCGAAAATTTGCGCCTCGCCCTCGCCGATTATCAGCCGGCGCCAAAGCCGAACGGCCTCTCGCGCCTGTTTGGCGCGCGCCGCGACGAATCCTTCCTCCCCGGCCTGTATATCTGGGGGTCGGTCGGACGCGGCAAAACGATGTTGATGGATTTCTTCTTCGAGGAGGCCCCGTTACAGCGCAAGCGCCGCATCCATTTTCACGCCTTCATGGCGGAGGCGCATGCGGCCATTTACGCCTGGCGGCAAGCGGACCGGCACAAGAAGGCGAAGGGCGACGATCCGATCGCGGCGGTGGCGGACGCCATTGCAGGGGACGCGCTGCTGCTGTGTTTCGACGAATTCCACGTCACCGACATCACGGACGCGATGATTCTCGGCCGGCTGTTCACCGCCTTGCTGGAGCGCGGCGTCGTCATCGTCGCGACGTCCAACGTCGAGCCCGACGGACTCTACAAGGATGGCCTCAACCGGGCGCTTTTCGTTCCCTCCATCTCGCTCATCAAAGCGCGAATGGAGGTCGTCGAACTGACCGCGCGCACCGACTATCGCCGCGAAAAATTACAGGGCCAAAAGAGCTGGTATGTTCCATCCAACGAGAGAGCCGCCGCGGCCCTTTCGGGCGCCTTCGAGGCCCTGAGCGGCGTCGAGCGCGGCAAGCCGATGGTGCTGCGCGTGCTCGGCCGCGCGCTCGCCGTCCCCGAGGCGCACGCCCATGTCGGGCGATTCTCCTTCGCCGATCTTTGCGAGGCGCCGCTGGGTCCCTCCGATTATCTCTATATCGCGCGCTATTTTCACACGCTGATCGTCGACGACATTCCTGTCATCGCCGCGGGGCGCCGCGATGTCGCCGCGCGGTTCATCACGCTGATCGATGCGCTCTACGAAGAGCATGTGAAGCTGATCGCCTCCGCCGAGGCCGAACCCGCCGGCCTCTATCTCGGCGTCGAAGGAAATCAGGCCTTCCAGTTCGACCGCACCGTCTCGCGCCTCATCGAGATGCGCTCGGAAGCCTATATGGCGCTGCCGCATGGCTCGGTCGCCTCGCTGGCCAGCGGCAACACGAGCGGACTGGTCGAAACCTGAAGCCCGCGCGAAACGATCCTATCGCGAGGCTTGGCCGGCCGGCTCGATGGGAGCCTCCAAAATATAGGCAAATCCCCAGCCGCAGGCCGACATTCGCTTTTTTATCGGTCTTTTTGCACAAAACTCCCTCAGGCGCACGCGTCCGTCGGCGCTGGCGGCGCGAATCGAATTCCGTTATGGTGCGCCCCGAGCCTGTGCCGAGCAGCCGCGTTTTCGGCAAACTGCGCCGGGCGCCATCAGCCGAGGGCGATTTTCCGCCTCTACGTCGAAAACCCTTCATCAAGAGAGCAAAAGCTTGATTTCGTTCGCTCGCCGCGTTCAGCCCCGCAACGGCCCGGCGGCGCAGGCGAAGGCCCCGGCAGCCCCCCAAACATCCAGCCATCAAGCCGTCGCAGACTGGCGACCGACGAGGAAATAGAGAAAATGGCGCGTAGCAAGATCGCATTGATCGGAGCCGGACAGATCGGCGGCACACTGGCCCATCTCGCGGCGCTGAAGGAGCTCGGCGACATCGTCCTCTTCGACATCGCCGAAGGCACGCCGCAAGGCAAGGCGCTCGATCTCGCCGAATCCGGCCCCGTCGAAGGCTTCAACGCATCGCTCAAGGGCGCCAATTCCTATGCCGACATCGCCGGCGCCGACGTCATCGTGGTGACGGCGGGCGTTCCACGCAAACCCGGCATGAGCCGCGACGATCTGCTCGGCATCAATCTCAAAGTGATGGACGCGGTCGGCGCCGGCATCAAGCAATACGCCCCGGACGCCTTCGTCATCTGCATCACCAATCCGCTCGACGCGATGGTCTGGGCGCTGCAGAAATCCTCAGGGCTGGCCCCCGCCAAGATCGTCGGCATGGCCGGCGTTCTCGATTCGGCGCGGTTCCGCTATTTCCTCTCGGAGGAATTCAATGTTTCGGTCGAGGACGTCACCGCCTTCGTGCTCGGCGGCCATGGCGACGACATGGTTCCATCGCTGCGCTACTCGGCGGTCGCCGGCATTCCGCTGCTCGACCTCGTCAAGATCGGCTGGACGACGCAGGCGCGGCTCGACGCCATCGTCGAGCGCACCCGCAAGGGCGGCGGCGAGATCGTGAACCTCCTGAAAACCGGGTCGGCCTTCTACGCGCCTGCCGCCTCGGCGATCGCGATGGCCGAGTCCTATCTCAAGGACAAGCGCCGGGTGCTGCCTTGCGCCGCGAAACTCGAAGGTCACTATGGCGTCGACAATCTCTATGTCGGCGTGCCGGTCGTGATCGGCGCCAATGGCGTCGAGAAAATCGTCGAGGTCGAGCTCGACGAAGCCGAAAAGGCGATGTTCGCCAACTCCGTCGCATCGGTCCGCAGCCTCGTCGAGGCGTGCAAGACCATCAATCCGTCGCTCGCCTGATTTGTCGCTTCGGGGACCCGCGCGGGAGCTAATTGCTGAATTCGGCGTATCGGGGATGCCGCCATGAATATTCACGAATATCAGGCCAAGGCGGTTTTGAAGGAATTCGGCGTCCCGGTGCCGCGCGGCGTTCCGATTCTGGCGGCGGGCGCGGGGAGATCCGCCGCGGCCGACCTCTCTGGCCCCATCTATGTCGTGAAATCGCAAATCCATGCCGGGGGCCGCGGCAAGGGGCGTTTCAAGGAGCCTGAGGCCGGTCCGCAAGGCGGCGTGCGGTTGGCGAAATCTCCCGCGGAGGTTGAAGCTTTCGTCGGTGAGATGCTCGGGCGGACGTTGGTCACGGTTCAAACCGGGCCTGCCGGCAAGCAGGTCAACCGTCTCTACCTCGAAGAAGGCTCGAACATCGCGAAGGAGCTCTACCTCTCGCTGCTGGTCGACCGGGAGACCAGCAGGATCGCCTTCGTCGCCTCGACCGAAGGCGGCATGAACATCGAGGACGTCGCCCATAATACGCCGGAGAAAATCGTCTCGTTTTCGGTGGATCCCGCGACCGGCGTCGAGTCTCATCACGGCCGCCGGCTCGCCAAGGCTTTCGGGCTCGAAGGCGACCTCGCCAAACAGGCCGGAAAGCTTGCGACGCAGCTCTTCGAGGCTTTCGTCGCCAAGGACATGGCGATGCTCGAAATCAATCCGCTGATCGTCTCTGCGGAGGATCGCATCATCTGCCTCGACGCCAAAATCTCGTTTGACGACAACGCGCTCTACCGCCACCCCGAGATCCTCGCGCTGCGCGATGAAACGGAGGAAGACCCAAAGGAGATCGAGGCCTCGAAACACGATCTCAACTACATCTCGCTCTCTGGCGAGATCGGCTGCATGGTCAACGGCGCCGGCCTCGCCATGGCGACGATGGACATCATCAAGCTCTATGGCGCCGAGCCCGCCAATTTTCTCGACGTCGGCGGCGGCGCGACCAGGGAGAAGGTGACGTCGGCCTTCAAGATCATCACCGCCGATCCGCAGGTCAAAGGCATTCTCGTCAACATCTTCGGCGGCATCATGAAATGCGACGTCATCGCCGAGGGCGTGATCGCCGCGGTGAAGGAGGTCGGCCTCGCTGTCCCCCTCGTCGTGCGGCTTGAGGGGACCAATGTCGCGCTCGGCAAGAAAATCATCGCCGAATCTGGTCTCAACGTGATCGCCGCCGAGGATCTCGACGACGCCGCCCAGAAGATCGTCGCCGCCGTCAGGAAGGCCTGAAGCCATGTCGATCCTGCTCAACAAGGACACGAAGATCATCTGCCAGGGCTTCACGGGCAAGAACGGGACGTTCCACTCCGAACAGGCGATTGCCTATGGCGCCTTGATGGTCGGCGGCACGTCGCCCGGCAAGGGCGGCTCGATGCATCTTGGCCTTCCGGTGTTCGACACCGTCGATGAGGCGAAAGAGGCGACCGGCGCCGACGCGAGCGTGATCTATGTCCCGCCGCCCGGCGCCGCCGACGCGATCTGCGAGGCGATCGACGCGGAGATTGAGCTGATTGTTTGCATCACCGAGGGGATCCCGGTACTGGATATGGTCAAGGTCAAGCGCTCCCTGTGCGGATCGAAATCGCGGCTCATCGGGCCGAACTGCCCCGGCGTCATGACCGCGGGCGAGAGCAAGATCGGCATCATGCCGGGCAATATCTTCAAGAAGGGCTCGGTTGGCATCGTGTCGCGGTCCGGCACCCTCACCTATGAAGCCGTGTACCAGACCACCCGCGAAAATCTCGGGCAGACGACAGCCGTCGGCATCGGCGGCGACCCGGTCAAGGGCGCGGAGTTCATCGAAATCCTCGAATTGTTCCTGAAAGACCCGGACACCCATTCCATCGTCATGATCGGCGAGATCGGCGGCGGCGCCGAGGAAGACGCCGCGCAATTCATCAAGGACGAGGCTCGGCGCGGGCGGAAAAAGCCGATAGTCGGCTTCATCGCCGGCCGCACCGCGCCGCCCGGGCGCCGCATGGGCCATGCAGGCGCGATCATCAGCGGCGGCAAGGGCGGCGCGGAAGACAAGATCGCCGCGATGGAATCGGCCGGCATCCGCGTCTCGCCTTCGCCCGCGAGGCTCGGCGCGACGCTCGCCGAGCTGCTGCGCGGATAGAGCCGCGCCGCGAACGAAAGCGGCGCCTTGTTCTGGAATATTGTTTTTATATTTCAATGTGTTGTGAATAATTGAGGCGCCCCGCACGCAAAAAGATCATGCCGAAAAGTTGAGAAAACTCTCGACATCATTATGAGTGCGCGTACGTAAGATAGAGGTTGATTGGTTCATCGTGCGATCGCGGCGGGAGGCCAGGGAGCCTTCGCCCTTTTGCGATTTTGCGGCTCCGCGGGGCCGGATATTCAGGGACGAAACAGATGGCGCGCCAGAGTGGCACTGATGCGACGAATGGTTCGGGGGGCTCCAGCGCGGGACGCTCGGAGTCAAACTCCAAATTCACGCAGACCTCCTTTCTCTATGGCGGCAACGCCGCCTATGTCGAACAGCTTCAGGCCGATTTCGAGCGCGACCCGAACGCCGTCGATCCCGAATGGCGGGCTTTTTTCGCGCAGCTCAGCGATGATAGCGCGGCGGTCGAGCGCAGCGCGAAAGGACCGCAATGGCGCAAGCCGAACTGGCCGCTCACCGCCAATGGGGAACTGATTTCGGCGCTCGACGGCGATTGGGCGAAAGCGCCCGAGCCGGCCAAACCCGGCGCCAAATCCGAGTCCGCCGCAAAGCCGGCGGTCGGCGCGGCGCCGGCGACAGACGTCCAGCTGGCGACGCGGGATTCCGTGCGCGCGCTGATGATGATCCGCGCCTACCGGATGCGCGGCCATCTGCACGCCAAACTCGATCCGCTCGGCATCGAACAGCCGAAAGACAACGAAGAGCTGCACCCGGCGACCTATGGCTTCACCGAGGCTGATTATGATCGCAAGATCTTTCTCGATCATGTGCTCGGCCTCGAATTCGCGACCGTCCGCGAAATGCTGCCGATTCTGCGCCGCACCTATTGCGACACCATCGGCTTCGAATTCATGCACATTTCGGATCCGGCCGAAAAAGCCTGGATGCAGGAGCGCATCGAAGGGCCGGGTAAGGAGATCACCTTCACACGCGAAGGCAAGCGCGCGATCCTCAACAAGCTGATCGAGGCTGAAGGCTTCGAGAAGTTTCTCGACGTCAAATATACCGGCACGAAACGGTTCGGCCTCGACGGAGGCGAAGCCATGGTTCCGGCGCTGGAGCAGATCATCAAGCGTGGCGGCGCGCTCGGCGTGCGCGAGATCGTGCTCGGCATGGCCCACCGCGGACGGCTCAACGTTCTGTCGCAGGTGATGGGCAAGCCGCACCGGGCGATCTTCCACGAATTCAGGGGCGGATCCTATACGCCCGACGAGGTCGAAGGCTCGGGCGACGTCAAGTACCACCTCGGCGCCTCATCCGATCGCGACTTCGACAACAACCAGGTTCACCTTTCGCTGACCGCCAATCCGTCGCATCTCGAGATCGTCGATCCCGTCGTTCTCGGCAAGGTGCGCGCCAAGCAGGATCAGCTGCACGACGTCGTCGATCGGACCCATGTCCTGCCGCTGCTGATCCACGGCGACGCGGCCTTCGCCGGCCAGGGCGTCATCGCCGAATGTTTCGGCCTGTCCGGGCTCAAGGGCTATCGCACCGGCGGCTCGATCCATTTCATCATCAACAACCAGATCGGCTTCACCACCTCGCCGCGCTACTCGCGTTCGTCGCCCTATCCGTCGGACACCGCGAAAATGATTGAGGCGCCGATCATTCACGTCAATGGCGACGACCCGGAAGCCGTGGTCTACGCCGCCAAAGTCGCAATCGAGTTCCGCCAAAAATTCCACAAGCCGGTCGTCATCGACATGTTCTGTTACCGGCGCTTCGGCCACAATGAAGGCGATGAGCCGAGCTTCACCCAGCCCTTGATGTACAAGAAGATCCGCGCGCATCGCACGACGCTCGACATTTACGCGGAGAAGCTGCTCGGCGAAGGCGTCCTCGCGCCGGGCGAACTGGAGAAGCTGCAGTCGAACTGGCGCCACCGCCTTGAGACGGAGTTCGAAGCCGGGCAGGCCTACGAGCCGAACAAGGCCGACTGGCTTGACGGGCGCTGGTCGGGCCTAAAGCCCGCGCTGCTCACCGCCGAGGATGACCGGCGCGGGCGCACCGGCGTCGACCCTCTCCGGCTGAAGGAAATCGGCCTTCGCCTCACGACGATCCCGCAAGGGTTCAACGTGCACAAAACCGTCGGCCGGCTGATCGAGAATCGTCGCAAGATGATCGAGACCGGCGTCGGAATCGACTGGGCCATGGCCGAATCGCTGGCGTTCGGCACGCTGGTCGATGAAGGCCACCCGGTGCGTCTGTCCGGTCAGGACAGCGAGCGCGGCACCTTTTCGCAGCGCCACTCCGTCCTCAATGATCAGGAGACCGAGGCGCGCTACGTGCCGCTGAACCATATTCGCGACGAACAGGCGCATTACGAGGTCATCAATTCGATCCTCTCGGAAGAAGCGGTGCTCGGATTCGAATACGGCTATTCGCTGACCGAACCCAATGCGCTGGTGCTGTGGGAGGCGCAGTTCGGCGATTTCGCCAACGGCGCACAGGTGCTGTTCGACCAATTCATTTCATCGGGCGAGCGCAAATGGCTGCGCATGTCGGGCCTCGTCTGCCTGCTGCCGCATGGCTATGAGGGGCAGGGTCCGGAACATTCCTCGGCCCGCCTCGAGCGCTATTTGCAGATGTGCGCCGAGGACAACATGCAGGTCGCCAACTGCTCGACCCCGGCGAATTATTTCCACATCCTGCGTCGCCAACTGAAGCGCGAATTCCGCAAGCCGCTGATCCTGATGACGCCGAAGTCGCTGCTTCGCCACAAGCGCTGCGTCTCGACGTTCGATGAATTCATCATCGGCTCGTCGTTCCATCGCGTGCTGCGCGACCACGCCGAGAAATTCCCCGCCGAATTCAGGCTGCGGCCCGACGCCGAAATCCGCCGCGTTGTGCTTTGCACCGGCAAGGTCTATTACGACCTCCTCGAAGAGCGCGAGAAGCGCGGCGTCGATGACGTCTATCTGTTGCGCGTCGAGCAGCTCTATCCCTTCCCTTTGAAGGCGCTCGCCAGCCTGCTCTCGCGCTTCAGGCAGGCCGATGTGGTCTGGTGTCAGGAAGAACCCAAGAACATGGGCGCCTGGAATTTCGTCGATCCCTATCTTGAATGGGTGCTCGGCCAGGCCAGCGGCAAAACGCGGCGCCCGCGCTACGCCGGCAGGCCGGCGGCGGCGGCGACGGCGACCGGCCTGATGCCAAAGCATCTGCACCAGATGAAGGCGTTCATGGATGAGGTCTATGCAACATAACGCGGCGATCCGCGGCGAGTCATTTCCTGCGCCGGTTGTCGGCGCGCCAGGTCATTTTCAGCACGGTGGGGCGTAAGATGACGATTGAAATCCGCGTTCCAACTTTGGGCGAATCCGTCAGCGAGGCGACGATCGGGCGCTGGTTCAAGAAAGCGGGCGACGCCGTCAAGGCGGACGAACCCCTGGTTGAACTCGAAACCGACAAGGTGACCCTTGAAGTCAACGCGCCCTCGTCCGGCGTGCTGGCGGAAATCGCCGCCAAGGACGGCGAGACGGTTGGCGTCGGCGCCCTGCTCGGGCAGATCAGCGATTCCGGCGCAGCGCCGGCGAAGGACGTCAAGGCCGCCGCCGCACCCGCGGCGAAGGCCGCCGCCCCGATCATTCCAGCCGCGAATCCAGCGGTTCCAGCCGCGGCGACCGGCCCCGCCATGGCGCCCTCGCCGGCCGCCGCAAAGATCGCCGCCGACAATGGCCTCGATCCGGCCGCCATCGAAGGCTCCGGCGTTCGCGGCCAGGTGCTGAAGGGCGATGTGCTGGCCAAGATCGCCACCCCCGCTCCCGCGGCCCCGGCGCAAGCGCCCGCGACCCCCGCGCCCGCTGCGCCTGGTCCTGCGCCGGTGCAGGCGCGCGCGACTTCGCCCGCGACCGACGCCGAACGCGAGGAGCGCGTGCGCATGACGCGGCTGCGCCAGACCATTGCGCGTCGTCTCAAGGACGCGCAAAACACCGCCGCCATGCTGACCACCTTCAACGAGGTCGACATGAGCGAGGTCATGGCGCTCCGGGCGAGATACAAGGATGTGTTTGAGAAGAAGCACGGCGTGAAGCTCGGCTTCATGGGCTTCTTCGTCAAAGCCGTCGTCGGCGCCTTGAAGGAGATTCCCTCGATCAACGCCGAAATCGACGGCGACGATCTCGTGTTCAAGAATTACTACCATATCGGCATCGCCGTCGGCTCGGAGAAGGGCCTCATCGTCCCCGTCGTGCGCGACGCCGACGCCCTCGGCCTCGCCGGCATCGAGAAGACGATCGCGGGCCTCGGCAAGCGCGCGCGGGACGGCCAGCTCAAGATTGAGGAATTGCAGGGCGGCACTTTCACCATCACCAACGGCGGCATCTATGGGTCGTTGATGTCGACGCCGATCCTCAACGCGCCGCAGTCGGGCATTCTCGGCATGCACAAGATTCAGGAGCGCCCGGTAGCCATTGGCGGCAAGGTCGAAATCCGCCCGATGATGTATCTCGCGCTCTCCTACGACCACCGCATCGTCGACGGCAAGGAGGCGGTGACCTTCCTCGTCCGCGTCAAGGAGGCGTTGGAGGAGCCGGCGCGGCTGGTGCTGGATATTTGAGCTTCGATCGTTTGTAGCGACGACGCCCCGAGCGCCCACGCCGGGGCGATTTTGTGAGGCTTCATGTCAACCTACGATCTCATCGTCATCGGCGCCGGCCCCGGCGGCTATGTCTGCGCCATCCGCGCGGCGCAACTCGGCCTCAAGGTCGCCGTCGTCGAGCGGCGCAAGACGAAAACGCTCGGCGGCACCTGCCTCAACATCGGCTGCATTCCCTCCAAGGCGCTGCTCTACGCCTCCGAAAAATTCGCGGAAGCCGCCCATGACCTCGCCGCCCTTGGCGTCGTCGTCGATGCGCCGAAACTCGATCTTGCGGCGATGCTGAAGCACAAGGACGACACCGTCGCCGCCAACGTCAACGGCGTCGCGTTCCTCTTCAAAAAACATAAGATCGAATCCTTCTTCGGCGCCGGCGCGATCAAGGCGGCGGGCCAGGGCGCGATCGAGGTCGAAGTCACCGCCGAGGACGGCGCGAAGCAGACGCTGACCACCAAGAACGTCGTCATCGCGACGGGATCGGATTCTGCGCCTCTGCCCGGCGTCGAGATCGACGAGGAGCGGATCGTCTCCTCGACCGGCGCACTCAGTCTGGCAAAGCCGCCGAAGGATCTCCTCATCGTCGGCGCCGGCGTCATCGGCCTCGAACTTGGCTCGGTCTGGGGCCGGCTCGGCAGCAAGGTGACCGTCGTCGAATTCCTCGACCGCATTCTGCCCGGCATCGACGCCGAGGTCGCCAGGCAGTTTCAGCGCATCCTGCAAAAGCAGGGCTTTGTCTTCCATCTCGGCCAGAAGGTGTCGAAGATCGAAAAGGGCGAGCGCCTCAGCGTGACGATCGAGCCCGCGGCGGGCGGCGAAGCCTCAACCCTTGAGGCCGACGTCGTTCTCGTCGCCATCGGGCGCCGTCCGGTCACCGACGGCCTTGGCCTCGAAAAAGCCGGCGTCGCGACCGAGCGCGGCCGCGTCGTCATCGACGATCATTTCGCCACCAATGTTCCCGGCGTCCACGCGATCGGCGATGTCGTGCGCGGCCCGATGCTCGCCCACAAGGCCGAGGACGAGGGCCTTGCGGTGGCCGAAATTCTCGCCGGCCAGCATGGCCATGTGAACTACGAGGTCATTCCCGGCGTCGTCTACACAAGCCCGGAAATTGCGACTGTCGGCGCGACGGAGGAAGATCTGACGGCGAAGGGAATCGCCTACAAGGTCGGCAAATTTCCCTTCACCGCCAACGGGCGCGCGCGGGCGATGCGGCAGACCGACGGGTTCGTCAAAATCCTCGCCGATGCGGCGAGCGACCGCGTTCTCGGCGTCCACATCATCGGCGTCGGCGCCGGCGAACTCATCGCCGAGGCCTGCGTCCTGATGGAGTTCGGCGGCTCCTCGGAAGATCTGGCGCGCACGTGCCATGCGCATCCGACTCTGTCGGAAGCCGTGCGCGAGGCGGCGCTGGCGGTCGAGAAGCGGCAGATTCATCTGTAAAAGGGCAGCCCTAAGCCTCGCTTGCCCGAGATCGCCGCCAGCCGCGCGGCGATTCCCCTGTCCAGCGCCGGAACGCGCGCGAGAAATGCGCCGGATCGCCGTAACCCAGTTCCAGAGCCGCGGCGGTGACGCTCGTCTTCGCCTGCGTCAAAAGATCGGACGACCGATCGAGCAGGGCTCGCCGCAATAGCCCCTCGAAACTCGCGCCGCCCGCGGCGAGTTCGCGCTGCAGGCTCCGGCGCGGAATCCGCAGACGGCGGCAAATCCAGTCGACCTTCGGACGCCCATCGAGAAGGCCGAGATCGATGAGATGCGCGACGCAGGCGACGATGTCTTCCGGGTCCGGAAGTTCGTCCGGATCGCTCGGCCCCGGCCCCGGCGCCCGCGGGTTCGTCGCCTCGAGGAGCTCGGCCGGAAAGGCGATCGTCGCAGCCTCGCCTCTCGAAAGGTCGCAGCGGAACACGGCTTCGACGGCCGTCCGCGCGGCGAGCGGCGGCCCCGGCAATTCGACCCGCGCGGGCGTCCAGCCGGCCCCGGCGAAGCGGCGGATCAGATCGAGCATATAGCCGAAGGCCAGCATCTCATTCTTTTGCCGGCCGACCTCGACCCGGTCGGTGAGGCCATACGTCCATTTTGCGAGGCCTCCCGAAACCGTGAGGTTGAGGCGTGTCGATGATTGCAACAGAGAGCCTATGGTCGCGCCGGCGCAGGCGATCGCCTTGTCGAGACGCGGCATGGTCTCCATTTGCCTGCCGTAGGGTCCAAGACTGGCGAATCCCGCCTCGGTCGACAACCGCGCGGCCAGCGCCTCGTCGCCGATCTCGCGCGCCGCGCATTCGACCAGATTGAGCTGATCCCTGAGAAGGATGAGACGGTCCGGCTCGTCGATCAGCCGCAAAGGCAGCTCGGCGCGCCGGAACGCGCGGGCGACCGAGCCGCCGGATCGCTCCACGATGTCGGCGACCGGCCCCATCGACCGCGCCCTGGTCAGCCCATAGCTGCGCATGTTTCCGCCCTCTCGATCCAAGAGCCTGAGCGGGATGCGGGCGGAAAAGTGCTGACACTTTTCCTCATTCCGCTCCGGAGAAAAGTGAGGCGCGTGGCGCAACATGGCAAGCGGCCATGCCCGCGCCTCGCTATCGTCTTTTGGCGGCTGCGAGAACCGGCCCTGAAGAAAATCTTACTTTTAAACAACCAGTTACGCGACGTCTGCGGCGAGGGGACCAGCCCCGGCCGCGGCCGCATCGGCGTGAGGGAGGGAAAAATGCCCGGTCAAGACAAGGATGGGATCACGTCGGCCTGGAAGGCGGCGATCGCGAAGTCGGGCGAAGCGCTGCTTCGCCACGCCATTGTGGAGGTTCCTTGCGACAGCCCGGACTGGGTTGATTCGGGGCTTGACGTTCGCGCAGGAGAGACCGTGACGCTGCTTTCAGCCGGCGCGCTCGGCGTTGCGGGCGCGCCGGAGGCGAGCTTTCCCGCCGATCTGTTTTTGTGGCGCCGGATCGGCGCGCATGGCGCCATCGCCAATTTTCCGGCGGCGGCGGAGACATTCACAGCGAAGGAGTCGGGGCGGCTCTTTTTCGTCGCGCATTATCCCGGCGCATGGCTCGACGAGACGGGCGGCCTCGCGCCGGACTGGCCGCGCAACGCCGGCGTCGGCGCGCTCGCCGTCGCGATCCTCGTCTGGAAGGAGCCGGCGGCCGACGCGCTTGCGCTCTTCGCCGCAAAAGACAAGAGCGGGCTTGCGGCCAGCGCGCGCGCGCGCTTTCTCGAACCCGTCCGGCCGCCGCGCGGCTGGGCCGGGCTCTGGCGCACCGGCGCCACGGAAATCTTCCGCGAGCCCTTCGTTGCGACGGACGCTCCGACCATCGTCTGCCGCTGCGGCGGCAATGCGGGCATCATCAAATATCCGGTCGACATTCCACTCGACCCCACGACGCGCCTGTCCTGGCGCTGGCGCGTGATCGCGCTGCCTTCAAAAGTCGCCGAGGACAGCGCGCCGACGCATGATTATCTCTCGATCGCCGTCGAATTCGATAATGGCCTCGACCTCACCTACATCTGGAGCGCGGCCCTGCCGGTCGGGACCGTCTTTCAATGCCCGTTGCCCTGGTGGAACAAGCATGAAACGCATCAGGTCGCGCGCTCCGGCGAAGCCGACCTCGGCCGCTGGCTGGACGAGGAGCAGCTCGTGCTGGCGGACTATGCGAAGGCGATCGGCGGCGCGCCCCCGCAGCGGATCGTCGGCGTCTGGCTGATTGCGGTCGCCGCCTTTCAGAAGGCCCGGGGCGAATGCGAATATCAGGCGATCGAACTTGCCGGCTCGGGCGCGCGCGCCGCGATCGGACCGTAAGCGGGGGCCGCCTCAGACATCCTTGAACGGGAAGGGCGAGACGTTGCGCGTCGATTCGTCGACGAGCAGCGCGCGCAGGGCCGGCGGCGCGGCGCGCTGCGGGCAGGCCGGCCGGTCGCAGAGACGGCAGTTGATGCCGATCGGCGTCGCCTCCAGATTGTCGAAATCGAGCCCCTTGGCGTAGACGAGCCGGCGCGCATATTTGATTTCGCAGCCAAGTCCGATGGCGAAGCGCGGCTCGATCGCGCCCCAGGGCGTGATCGACCGGCGCACCGTGCGCGCGATCGAGAACCATTGCGTCGCGTCGGTCAGCTCGATCACCTGCGTCAGAATGCGCCCCGGATTCGAGAAGGTCGCATGGATGTTCCAAACCGGGCAGGTGCCGCCGGAATTGGCGAAGGGAAAGCGGCTCGACGAAAACCGCTTCGACACATTGCCGGCGATATCGACGCGCAGCAGAAAAAACGGCACGCCGCGCGCGTTCTGCCGCGACAGCGTGGTCAAGCGATGCGCCACCTGTTCGAAGCTGGCGCCAAAGCGCGCCGCCAGGAGCTCAACGTCATAGCCGACGAGTTCGGCCGCCTCCTGGAAGCGGCCATAGGGCATCATCAAGGCGCCGGCGAAATAATTGGCGAGCGTCACGCGCAGCAGTTTGCGGGCGACTTCGTCGGATCCCTCAAGGCGCGAAACGGTCTCGTTCAGAAGCGCGTTGAACTCGGTCAAGGCCAGTTGATAGGCGGCCTGAAAGGTGCGCCCGGGCTGATCCATCACCTCGGAGATCATCAATTGCTTGCGGTGATGGTCGTACCAGCGCAGGCGATCGCCCATCACTTCGAGGGGCAGCGCCCGGACGCGGATGCCATGGCGCGCGCGCAGATATTCGACGAGCGGAGAGAACAGGCCCTGCGCATCGTTTGGCAGCGTCGCGGAAAACGTCTCCGCCGCCTCGTCGAGGCCGGCGAAATGATTGCGCGCCTCCTGCAGGATGCCGCGCACCTTCTCGATCGGGCTTTCGCCGAGCAGGGGTTCGGCGCGGTCGCGGTCGCCGCCGGAAAAGACGCCGGCCTCGCTCGCCTCGCGGGCGGTCGAATAGGCGCGATAGAGGCGCAGCATGGCGGCGAGCAGGGCGGGCGAATGCTCGGCGGCGTCGCGCACTTCCGCGCGGGGGACGGCGGCGTCGCGAAACAGCGGGTCGGCGAGGATCTGCTCCATGTCGCCGACCGACTGCTCGCCCTCGATCTCCATGAAATCGCGCGGATCGATGCCATAGACGTCGGTGAGCCGGATCAGCACCTGCACGGTGATCGGGCGCTGGTTGCTCTCCATCAGGTTCAGATAGCTCGGCGAGACATCGAGTTCGTCGGCCATGCGCGCCTGGGTCAGCCTGCGCTCGCGGCGCAGGCGCTTGAGGCGGGGGCCGGCAAAAATTTTTCGTGGCGCTAAATCCGTTGCCATTGTAAACTCTTTACTTACAGACATATTTACATCGAATTTAATTTACTCTCTTACCTCATTATGCGCCTAATGTCTTGCCTGAAAACAGGATTTGCCGCCTATATGCCGGCAACATTCTCCCTGAAAATTTGTTGAAGTCACATAATGGGAATTCAAGAAATTGTGGAGAACGAAATGAGCAAAGCGGTCAGTTTTGAAAGCCATATGAGGCGCATCCGATGAATTATCAAAGCCAGTTCCCCCAGCCCAACGAATACCAAAGCCATATCGCCGAGGTGAGCCAGCTCGTCGCGCGCCAGAACGGCGCCTGGAACGGCATCAACCCTGAGTCGGTGGCCCGGATGCGCCTGCAGAACCGCTTCCAGACGGGTCTCGATATCGCCAGATACACGGCCGCCATCATGCGCAAGGACATGGCCGCCTATGACGCCGACTCCGCCAATTACACCCAGTCGCTGGGCTGCTGGCACGGGTTCATCGGCCAGCAGACGCTGATCTCCATCAAGAAGCATTTCGGCACGACCGACCGGCGCTATCTCTACCTGTCCGGCTGGATGGTCGCGGCGCTCCGTTCCGATTTCGGCCCGCTGCCGGACCAGTCGATGCACGAGAAGACGTCGGTGCCGGCGCTGATCGAGGAGATTTACACCTTCCTGCGCCAGGCGGACGCCCGCGAGCTCGGCGGCATCTTCCGCGGGATCGACGCCGCGCGTCGGGCCGGCGACACAGCCAAGGAACAGACGCTGCTGGCGGCCGTGGAGAACTACCAGACCCACGTCGTGCCGATCATCGCCGACATCGATGCGGGCTTCGGCAATGCGGAAGCGACCTATCTGCTCGCCAAGAAGATGATCGAGGCGGGCGCCTGCGCACTTCAGATCGAAAACCAGGTGTCCGACGAAAAGCAGTGCGGCCACCAGGACGGCAAGGTCACCGTGCCGCACGAGGTCTTCCTCGCCAAGGTGCGCGCCTGTCGCTACGCCTTCCTTGAGCTTGGCGTCGAAGAGGGGATCATCGTCACCCGCACGGATTCGCTTGGAGCCGGCCTCACCCAGCAGATCGCCGTCAGCCACGCGCCGGGCGATCTTGGCGACCAGTACAATTCCTTCCTCGACTGCGAGGAAGTCGCGCCCGGCGAGGCCCGCAACGGCGACGTCATCATCAACCGCAACGGCAAGCTGCTGCGGCCGAAGCGCCTCGCCAGCAACCTCTATCAGTTCCGTTCCGGCACCGGCGCGGATCGTTGCGTGCTCGACTGCATCACCTCGCTGCAGAACGGCGCCGACCTGCTGTGGATCGAAACCGAAAAGCCCCACGTGGAGCAGATCGCCAGCATGGTCGATCGCATCCGCGCCGTCGTCCCGAACGCCAAGCTGGTGTACAATAATTCGCCGTCCTTCAACTGGACGCTGAATTTCCGTCAGCAGGTCTATGACGCCTGGGAAGTCGCCGGCAAGGATGTCGCCGACTATGATCGCGCGGCCCTGATGAGCATCGACTATGACGGCACCCCTCTCGCCGCCGAGGCCGACGAGCGCATTCGCACCTTCCAGGCGGACGGGTCGAAACGGGCTGGCATCTTCCACCATCTCATCACGTTGCCGACCTATCACACGGCGGCGCTGTCGACCGACAGCCTCTCGAAGGAGTATTTCGGCGCGCAGGGCATGCTCGGCTATGTCCGCAACGTCCAGCGCGAAGAAATTCGCGGCGGCGTCGCCTGCGTCAAGCACCAGAACATGGCGGGCTCGGACCTTGGCGACGATCACAAGGAATATTTCGCCGGCGAAGCGGCCCTGAAGGCCGGCGGCGCCCACAACACGATGAACCAGTTCGGCTAAACCGGACCCTTATCGGAAGAAGACAGAGCGGCCCGGAGCGCGAAGCTTCGGGCCGCACTGCTATTTGGCGCGCATTGACGCATCGATTCGCTGGTTCTTTTCGCTCATTTTGTTAATCTGTTTTCTGCAAAATGAGGTCCGACTCAGCGCCCGCGCGGCGCTACGGCGTTGACCCGTTCGTTGACTTCACCAATGGCCGCGAGTGGATGCCCATGACGGTTCTCGAACTCGATTCTCTCGATCTCGCCGCGCTGCTTTGCTCGCGCGTCTGCCATGACGTGATCAGCCCGGTCGGCGCCATCGTCAACGGCCTTGAGGTTCTGGAGGACGAGAGAGACCCGGAGATGCGCGCCATCGCGCTCGATCTCATTCGCAAGAGCGCCGAGACGGCCTCGGCGCGGCTGCAATTCTGCCGTCTCGCCTTCGGCGCCGCGGGCTCCGCCGGCGCCTCGATCGACACGGGCGAGGCCGAAAAGGTCGTCCGCGGCCTGTTCGCCGATCAGAAGACGCAGATCGAATGGAATGCGCCCCGCGTGCTGGCGCCCAAGAACAAGGTCAAGCTGATCCTCAATCTCTGCCTGATCGCCGCGGGCGCCATTCCGCGCGGCGGCGTCATCACGGTGACGGTGCGGGAGGCGGGCGGCGCATCGGGCGACGGCCTTCGAATCAGCGTCGCCGCGAAAGGGCCGAACGCGAAGCTCGCCGGTCACACGCCGGCCCTGCTCGCCGGCGTCCCGGAGCATAATGCGGTCGACGCCCACGCCATCCAGCCCTTCTACGCGGGCCTCGTCGCCAGGGCGGCGAACATGACCCTGCATGTAAGCACTGAGGCCGATGTCGTGACGATCGAAGCGCTGCCGGCGCTGGCGCTGGCGCGAACCGAGACAGCCTCCGCCGTCGCCTGACGGCGACGCGCCCCAGCGTCGGCGGCATACCGAGTTTGCGCGACGCTCGGGACTTGTCTGGCTCGACGCCGTAGAATCTGGCGACGCGCGCTACTCAGTTCATGATCGCTTAATTTACAATCACCGCCCAACGGTCGCCGCGCGCCGCGACTCGATCCGCGCGCGCGACGCGGCCCCTTACGCCGTAATCCGTTCCTCATCATCCAGCGGTTCGCGCAGCACATAGCCGCGGCCCCACACCGTCTCGATGTAATTGCGGCCGTGGCTGGCGTTGGCGAGTTTCTTGCGCAGCTTGCAGATGAACACGTCGATGATTTTCAGTTCCGGCTCGTCCATGCCGCCATAGAGATGATTGAGGAACATCTCTTTGGTCAGCGTCGTGCCCTTGCGCAGCGAGAGCAGCTCGAGCATCTGGTATTCTTTACCGGTGAGGTGGACCCGCGCGCCGGTGACCTCGACGGTCTTCTGGTCGAGATTGACGATGAGGTCGCCCGTCGCGATGACCGACTGGGCGTGGCCCTTCGAGCGCCGCACGATGGCGTGGATGCGGGCGACGAGTTCGTCCTTGTGGAAGGGCTTGGTCAGATAATCGTCGGCGCCGAAGCCGAGCCCCTTGACCTTGTCCTCGATCGCGGCGAAGCCGGAGAGAATGAGGATCGGCGTCTTGACCTTGGCGACCCGCAGCGTGCGCAGCACCTCATAGCCGGACATGTCGGGCAGGTTCAGATCGAGCAGGATGATGTCGTAATCATAGAGCTTGCCGAGGTCGATCGCCTCCTCGCCGAGATCCGTCGTATAGACGTTAAAATTCTCGGATTTCAGCATCAGCTCGATGCTTTGCGCTGTCGCGCTGTCGTCTTCAATCAATAAAACGCGCATGTTGGGTCCCCACATTGCCCCGCCGGGTCGCCCGCCGGCGCGCGAAATCGTTCTTGAGTCTCCCCGCCGGGCGCGTCGTCGGCCCAGCCGTTAACCCCTCATTCCGAGTTTCGTAACCTTAACGGCCATTGGTTAACAAAAGCATTCCCGCAGCCCGCCGACATCCAAATCCAGCGCCGCCCGAATCAATTTTCGCCCGCGGGCGATAAGGGTGGCGACACTGTCATCGAACGGAGTCTGCCCGCGCAAGCTTGCGCGACGAAGAATTCCGCCTTTCCCCCCGCAATGTTTTCTGTCCCCTGGCCGGATCATTGGCGGCGCATCGCGGCAAAAGCCGGGGTCGATGACCAAAAAGCGGGCCGAATCGGCGCGCGGATGGGCGTTTGCGCGAACGAGGTAACGAATGGGCAACTTTACTGCTGCAAACTTTCCAGGTCGGACGAGATTCTAGACGAGACTTCGGGCGGTTGTTCGCGGGCGCAAGCCGCCAAGCGCGCGGCCGCAGTGCGGCCCCGCCGGGCGCCGCTCATCGCCGCCCCTTGGGAGTTCAACAATATGAAGCTGCAGGAAACACTCATTCGCCTCAAGCGGTTTCAGGTCGAGGAAAAGCGCCGCAGGGTCGCGCAGATTGAATCGATGGTCGCCGAATTCTCCAAGATCGCGCGCGAGCTTGAGCAGGAGGTCGCGATCGAGGAGCAGCGCTCCGGCATTTTCGACACCGCCCATTTCGCCTATCCGACCTACGCGCGCGCTGCCCGCACCCGCCGCGACAATCTCAACCGCTCCGCGGCGGAGTTGATGACCCAGCTCGAAGACGCCCGCGGCCGGCTAGAGGACGCCCTCGACGATCTCAGCAAGGCGCAAGGTTTCGACGCCCGCGACCCGGCGGCCGAGGGCGCCGGCGAACTCGCCCTCGCCGGCCAGGCGAAACCGGGCCTGCGTCTGCGCGCCGCCCAGGTCTGACCCGATAACGTCGCGCGCATCGGCCTGACCGAGCAGCCCCAGCTCGACCGCGCGCCCGCGCGTGCGCCGCATCGTCGCGGCGCCGGCTCCTTACTTCTTTACCGAAAATTTTGCGCCTTTCGCGCCGACATGCGGTAAGAGAAAAGTCGCCGCGCGGCTTTCCTGTCGGGAGCGTCATGAAACGAGTTCTGGATTTCGTCTGGCCCGCGATTGGCTTCCTCGCGGTCGTCGCCTCGGTATGGCTGCTCTACCGGGAATTTCGCGGCCAGCAGATCGGGCCGGAAGTCTGGCGCGCGCTCAAGGCGATCCCGCCGTCGCGTTATGCGCTCGCCGTCGCCTCGACGCTGCTCGCCTATGCGGCGCTCGCCTGGTACGACAGGATTGCGCTGCGCCATCTCGGCGTCACGCATATCTCGTGGTTTTTCATCTCGCTCTGCTCGTTCACGACCTACGCTCTCGCGCATAACATCGGGGCGAGCGTCTTCTCCGGCGGGATGGTCCGCTATCGCGCCTATCACTCGAAGGGCCTGACCGCGGCGCAGGTCGCGGTGCTGGTCGCGATCTGCTCGCTGACCTTCGGGCTCGGCACGATGCTGATGGGCGGCCTCGTCCTCGTGTTCGAGCCGCATCAGCTGGCGCGATTCCGCGGCGTCCTGCCCGACGCCCTCACCACCCCGGCGACGGCGTTCACCGTTGGCGTCGTTTTGCTGGTCCTCGTCGCGATCTATATGATCGGCTCGATATTCGGCTTCAAACCGGTGATCATTCGCGGCTTCCGGCTGGAATATCCCAAACCCGGCATCGCCATCCGGCAGCTTCTCGCGGCGCCGCTCGAACTCATCGGCGCGGCCGGCATCATTTATTTCGCCTTGCCCACGGTGGGCAATCCCGGCTTCTTCGTCGTCCTCGCGGTGTTCATCGCTTCGTTTTCGGCGGCGCTCGCCTCCAACGCGCCGGGCGGCCTTGGCGTCTTCGAACTTCTGTTCATCAAGGCCATGCCGGCGACGCCGCAGGCCGAGGTGCTGACCGCGCTTCTCGTGTTCCGGCTGTTCTATCTCATCATTCCGCTGCTGTTCTCGCTCGTCATCGTCGTTCTGTTCGAGCGCAACAAGCTGAAGGAAGTTCTGCACCACGAGGAGCGACACCCCGCGGCGGCGCCCGTCGAGACCCGGGCAATGGCTGACCGGCGCCCGCAAGCCGACGTTTCCTAGATCACAAGACCGCCGAAGGCCTCTGGACGGGATCCAAAGGCTCCGGGTGAGCGTCGCGCGAGGCGGCGGACCTCGCAACAAGGGCGAAAAGCTGGTCTTTAGTTGCAGACCCGGATGCGGCGATAGGCGACGACGTTGCCATAGCCGTCGACGACGGGCTGGCGGGCGAAACCGCAGGCCGGCGCGTAATAGGGGGTCGCGGTCGCGGCGGCTGCGCCGAGCGCAACTCCGGCGGCGGCGGCGCCGACGCCCCAGCCCAAACCGGGGCCCCAGCCTCCACCCCAGCCCCAGGGATGATAGCCCCAGGCGGCGGCGGGCGTGGCGGATGCGGCGAGGCCAAGACTCAGCGTGGCGATGGCGAGGCCGGCGGCGATTGTCCTGCGAACAGTGCTCATGACCCTCTCTCCTTGCATTCGCCGCGCGGGTTCCGTGCGGCGACGTCTGGAGGTTAGGTCCGCCTGAGGCGGCAGGCTGTGCGCGGATGCACGCGTTCGTTAACGATTGTTAATTTGGGGCGGCGGGGCGGGGTAGGACGCCGCCGCCGCGGCTTCCAGGATCAGGCGCGCGCCTTAGGCCAGCGCGCCGTGGCAGTGCTTGTATTTCTTGCCCGAGCCGCAGGGGCACGGCTGGTTGCGGCCGACCTTGCCGTAAGCGGCCTCCCCGTCCTGCGCCGGGCGCACCAGCGTCGCGGTCGATCCGGCTTCCTCGGCGCCGAACGCAGGCGCGGCGGGATGGAAGGCGAGCGTCGGCGCGGCGGAGACGGGACCCTCGAAGGACGCCCCCGCGCCGGTCTGCAGAAAAGCTCCCGGCGCGCTTTCGGGCGCCGGCGGCCGCTCGAAGGCGACCTCGACGCGGGAGAGCTGCGTCGTCGTCGCCTCCCGCAGCTGCGCAATCAGCTCGTCGAAAAGCTGGAAGGCTTCCGACTTGTATTCGTTTAGCGGATCGCGCTGCGCCATGCCGCGCCAGCCGACCACCTGACGCAGATGGTCGAGGGTCAGGAGATGCTCGCGCCAGAGATGGTCAAGCGCCTGCAGGACGACCTGCTTCTCGATATAGCGCGTGACTTCCGGGCCGTTCTTTTCGACCCGCGCGGCGTAGGCCTCGTCGGCGCCCTTCTTCAAGCGCTCGCGCATGTCCTCCTCGGTGATGCCCTCTTCCTTGGCCCAGTCGGCCAGCGGCAAGGCGATATTGAACGCGGCTTCGACCGAGTGGGCGAGCCCTTCGACATCCCAGGCCTCGGGATAGGCGTCGGGCGGCACATGTTTGGCGATGAGATCGTCGACCACGCCCTCGCGCATGTCGTCGATCATTTCTTCGAGCGAATCCTTCGCCATCATCTCGCGGCGCTGCTCGAACACGACCTTGCGCTGGTCGTTCATGACGTTGTCGTATTTCAGGATGTTCTTGCGCATGTCGAAGTTGCGCGCCTCGACTTTCTGCTGCGCCTTCTCCAGCGCCTTGTTGATCCACGGGTGGACGATCGCCTCGTCCTCCTTGAGGCCGAGCTTGACCAGCATGTTCTCCATGCGGTCCGACCCGAAGATGCGCATCAGATCGTCTTTCAGCGACAGGAAGAATTTCGAACGTCCCGGATCGCCCTGACGGCCGGCGCGCCCGCGCAGCTGATTGTCGATGCGCCGGCTCTCGTGCCGCTCCGTCCCGATGATGTAGAGGCCGCCGGCGGCGATCGCCTTGGCCTTGAAATCCTCCACCTCGGCGCGGATTTCGGCTTCCTTGGCTTCGCGTTCCGGGCCTTCCGGCACATCGGCGCATTCCTGCGCGACGCGCATCTCCACATTGCCGCCGAGTTTGATGTCGGTGCCGCGGCCGGCCATGTTGGTGGCGATGGTGATCGCGCCGGGCACGCCGGCTTCCGCGACGATATAGGCTTCCTGCTCGTGGAAGCGCGCGTTCAGCACCGCGAACAGTTTCGATGGCTTGGCGGATCGCGCCGCCGCGTAGAGCTTTTCGAGCGCGCGCGGCTCGGTGAAGTCGATCTGCTTGTAGCCCTGCGCCTTCATCGCCTCGGCGAGCTGCTCGGATTTTTCGATCGAGGTCGTGCCGACCAGCATCGGCTGCAGTTTGGCGTTCGCCGCCTCGATCTCGCGGGTGACGGCGCGCAGCTTCTCTTCGGCCGAGCGATAGACTTCATCGTCTTCGTCGAAGCGCTCGACCGGCACGTTGGTCGGAATTTCAACGACGTCGAGCCTGTAGATCTCGGCGAACTCGTCGGCCTCGGTGGTCGCCGTTCCGGTCATGCCGGCGAGTTTGGCGTAGAGCCTGAAATAATTCTGGAAGGTGATCGAAGCGAGCGTCACGTTTTCGGGCTGGACCTGCACATGCTCTTTCGCTTCAAGGGCCTGATGCAGCCCTTCCGAATAGCGCCGGCCCGGCATCATGCGCCCAGTGTATTCGTCGATGATCACCACTTCGCCGTTGCGCACGATATAGTCCTTGTCGCGCTGGAATAATTTATGCGCGCGCAAGGCCTGATTGACGTGATGGACGATGGTGACGTTGACGGCCTCATAGAGCGAACCCTCCGTCAGGATCCCCGCCTCGCGCAGCAGCTCCTCCATGTGTTCGTTGCCGCGTTCGGTGAGATTGGTCGAACGCTGCTTCTCATCGACGTCGTAATCCTCACGGTCGAGGCGCGGCAGCACTTTGTCGATCGAATTGTAGAGTTCCGACTTGTCGTCCGAGGGTCCCGAGATGATGAGCGGCGTGCGCGCCTCGTCGATCAGGATCGAATCGACTTCATCGACGATCGCAAAGGAATGGCCGCGTTGCACCATATGCGCGAGCTCGTATTTCATATTGTCGCGCAGATAGTCGAAGCCGTATTCGTTGTTGGTGCCGTAGGTGATGTCGGCGGCGTAGGCGCGGCGGCGCTCGTCGTCCTCGACGCCATGCACGATGACGCCTGTGGACATGCCGAGAAAATGATAAATCGCGCCCATCCATTCCGCGTCGCGGCGGGCGAGGTAATCGTTGACGGTGACGACGTGGACGCCCTCGCCGGCGAGCGCGTTGAGATAAGTGGCGAGGGTGGCGACCAGCGTCTTGCCTTCGCCGGTGCGCATCTCCGCGATGGCGCCCTCATGCAGCACCATGCCGCCGACGAGCTGGACGTCGAAATGACGCTGTCCGAGCACCCGCCGGGAGGCCTCGCGGACCGTGGCGAAGGCCGGCGCAAGGATGTCGTCGAGCGTCTTGCCGGCCGCAAGCTCCGCGCGAAAGGCCTCCGTCTTGGCTGCGAGCTCCGCATCGGTCAGCTTGCGCCATTCAGGCTCGAGCGCGTTGATCGCCGCGACTTTGGGCCGATAGCTCTTCAGCCGCCGATCATTCGACGATCCGAAAATCTTCTTCGCGAAGGAGCCCAGCATATTCAAAAAACCCTTTCCTGCCGCCAAACAGCATCATCGACCGGATCCGATCGCGCTTTGACGCCTTCGTCCCGCTTCAACCAAACTTGCCCGCTTTTGCGCGGCCCCGCTCCCGCTGGCGCCTGCTCCCTGCGTAGGCGCCGCTCACTTTTTAATCTCTAAAATGACCCAGCTTATCTTTCGGAAATACTCTGCGCGGCGCGTGTCCGCGCCGCGATCCGTTGGCGATAAGCGCTGTAAAACTTCACGTTTCGCGAACGCCCTCGCGGCCGCAGCCGCCCGCGCGCCTGCCGCAAAGCCTCTCGCCGCGCCCCCAAAAACCTCGCCCCTTCAGCCCTGGAGAGATAAGATTGCGCCCGGACCTTGTCAAACCCGGCTGTCCGTGCATGTTTCCCCGCGCGCAATCATCAGGCCTAAAGCCGAAGGCCTGGCGCGGCGCCACGGCGATCCCTTCGTTTCCATCTTAAAAAGCCCGGAGCTGAATTGCATGTTGAATAAGACATCCTCGCGCGCCATGGCCGCCGGCCTCGCATTCGCCCTGGCGATCGGCGCCCCGTCCCTCCTGCTTGCAGATCCAGCGGCAGCTCCAGCATCCGCCAAAGTGCTGGCCACGGTCAACGGACAGCCGATCACGGAGGAAGATCTGAAGATCGCGACCGAGGATCTGGGGCCGAGCCTTCCGGCCCAGATTAAGGGCAAGGCGCGCGAATCCTATATCCTCGATTTCCTCATCGACGGCGTCCTTGTCGCACAGAAGGCGCAGGCCGAAAACCTCGACAAGACCCCCGATTTCGCCGACAAGCTCGCCTATTATCACGAAAAACTTTTGATGGAGACGAAGCTTGGCCAGATCGCCAAGGCGGCCCTGACCGACGAGGCCCTGAAAAAGACCTATGACGAGGCCGCCAAGGCGCAAAAGCCCGAAACCGAGATTCACGCGCGCCATATTCTGGTCGCCACCGACGCCGACGCGCAGGCGGTGATCAAGCGGCTCAAGGGCGGCGAAGATTTCGCCAAGGTCGCGAAAGAGGTTTCAAAGGATACGGGCTCTGACGGCGGCGATCTTGGCTGGTTCACCAAGGACAAGATGGTGCCGGAATTCGCCGAGGCGGCCTTCAAGCTGGAGCCGGGCACAATCTCCGAGCCGGTGAAGAGCCCGTTCGGCTGGCATGTCATCGAGGTCGAGGGCAAGCGCGAGAAAACCTTCCCGCCCTTCGACGAGGTGAAAGATCAGGTCAGCCGCTATGTCGTGCAGAAGGCCCAGAGCGAGCTGGTGACGGAACTGCGCAAGACCGCCAAGATCGACCGCGCCGAGCCCGAGGTCGATCCCAACGCTCCGCCCGACGCCCCGGCGCCCGACGCTCCGGCGCCGGCCGCCGCGCCCGAGAAGAAGTAACGAGCGGCCCGAAATCCGGCGCGCGAACCTCGAGTTCGCCGCGCCGGGTCCGGGCTGAGCCGGTCTCGCGCGGGACGCTGCGCCGGTTCGGGCCCTCGACTGGCGTCGCCGACATCGCCGACGCCCGCCGGGCTTCCCCCCTTGAAGGATTGCATCGAAGGACCGCACCCATGGCCGCCGCCCCGTCGCCGCTCGCGCCCAAATCCTATCCCGAACTGCCTGAAATCGAAGGGGTCCGCTTCGCCGCGGGGGAGGCGGGCATCCGCTACAAGGGCCGCACCGATGTGATGATCGCTCTGTTCGACAAGGGGACGCAGGTCGCCGGCGTCTTCACGAAATCCAGATGTCCCTCCGCGCCAGTCGACTGGTGCCGGGCGCGGCTGCCGGCGGGCAAGGCGCGCGCGCTCGTCGTCAATTCCGGCAACGCCAACGCCTTCACCGGCAAGGCCGGCGCGCAGGCGGCCAAGCTCACGGCGGCGATCGCGGCGAAAGCCACGGGGGCGCCGCAGACCGAGATCTTCCTCGCCTCGACGGGCGTGATCGGCGAACCGCTCGACGCCTCGAAATTCGATGGCGTGCTGGAAAAGCTGGCGGCGAAGGCGAAGCCCGGCGACATGTTCGAGGCCGCCACGGCGATCATGACGACGGACACCTATCCGAAGGTCGCGACCGTCGGCGTCGAAATCGACGGCGTCCCGGTGGCCCTGTCCGGCATGGCGAAGGGCGCCGGCATGATCGCGCCCGACATGGCGACGATGCTCGCCTTCGTCTTCACCGATGCGCCGATCGCCGCGCCGGCCCTGCAGGCGATGCTGTCCAAAGCCGTGCAGGGATCCTTCAACGCCATCACCGTCGATAGCGACACCTCGACCTCCGACACGCTGCTGCTGTTCGCCACCGGCGCCGCCAGAAGTCGCGGCGCGCCGGAAATAACCGCCGCGGGCGACCGCCGCCTCGCGCCGTTCAAGATGGCGCTCGACGCGCTGCTGCTCGATCTCGCGCATCAGGTCGTGAAAGACGGCGAAGGCGCGCGCAAATTCGTCGAGATCACGGTTGTCGGCGCAGCCTCGAACGCCGCCGCCAAGCGGATCGCCCTGTCGGTCGCCAATTCGCCGCTGGTCAAGACCGCGATCGCGGGCGAGGACGCCAATTGGGGCCGCATCGTCGCCGCCGTCGGCAAGGCCGGCGAAAAAGCCGATCGCGACCTTCTGGCGATCTGGTTCGGCGATATTCGCGTCGCGACCAAGGGCCAGCGCGATCCGCGCTACGACGAAGCCGAGGTCTCCGCGCTTATGAAGAAGCCGAAAATAGACATCTATATCGAGATCGGCCTCGGACGCGGCCAGGCCACCGTCTGGACCTGCGACCTCACCAAGGAATATGTCGAGATCAACGGCGATTATCGCTCGTGATGCTCGAGAGGCGAATTCGAGGGACGAATTCGTGAGGCTTGCCGCGTGAAACTGCTTCTCGTCGTCGCCTGCGCCCTGATCGACGCGGACCGGCGCGTGCTGATCGCGCAGCGGCCGGAAGGCAAGACGCTCGCGGGGCTCTGGGAGTTTCCGGGCGGCAAGATCGACGCCGATGAGCGGCCCGAAGAAGCCCTGATCCGGGAGCTGCGCGAGGAGCTTGGCATTGAGGTGAAGGAAGCCTGCCTCGCGCCGCTGACCTTCGCCAGCTACGCCTATCCCGATTTTCATCTCATCATGCCGCTCTATGTCTGCCGGCGCTGGGCCGGGTTTGTCGCAGCAAAGGAGCATCAGGCGCTGAAATGGGCATTCCCGAAAGATTTGCGGTCTTTTCCGATGCCGGCCGCCGACGCGCCGCTGATCCCAGCGCTGATCGATCTTCTGGGGACATGAGGGCGCCGGGAGCCTCGGATTTCGAACGACGCATGGCGCCGCGCGCGAATCTTCGCTAGACCATTTGACGGCGGGCGCCTGGCGACGCGCGGCGCCGCCCGCTGGAAGATGTGGCGATCTAGCTCCGGCGATGCGGCCGGTGCAGCTTGTTCCGTCAGAGGGCTACCCGCTTGGTCGTTTTTGAAAATGTCGGCCTGCGCTATGGCATGGGCGCCGAAATCCTCAAGGACATCAGCTTTTCGATCGAGCCGCAGTCCTTCCAGTTCCTCACCGGCCCCTCCGGCGCCGGCAAGACCACGCTTTTGCGCCTCATTCTCCTGTCGCTGCAGCCGACGCGCGGCATGATCCGCCTGTTCGGCCGCGACGCCTTAAGCCTCGACAAGTCCGCCATCACGGATCTGCGCCGCCGCATCGGCGTCGTCTTCCAGGATTTCCGCCTGCTCGATCATCTGACGACTTACGAGAATGTCGCGCTGCCGATGCGGGTGCGCGGCATGGACGAGGCGACTTATCGCGGCGAAGTCACCGAGCTTTTGCACTGGGTCGGACTCGGCGAGCGCATGAACGTGCTTCCCCCCGTCCTCTCCGGCGGCGAAAAGCAGCGCGCCGTGATCGCCCGCGCCCTCATCGTGCGCCCGCAATTGCTGCTCGCCGACGAGCCGACTGGCAATGTCGACCCGAATCTCGCGCGACGGCTGCTGCGCCTGTTCACGGAGTTGCATAAATCCGGCACGTCGGTCGTGATCGCGACCCATGATCTGGCGCTGATGGACCAGTTCGAGGGCGCCCGCCGTCTCGTCCTTGGCGATGGCCGCCTGCATATTTTCGACTAGACTTGATAACCCCTCCGGCCGCGTGAAAAAAAGGCCCGCGATGAGCATAGGATCAGTGGCCGGGAACCTCTTTCAGGCCGCGGCGCAGGCGCTCAACGAAAGGCGCCTGCGGCGCGAGTTCCGGCGCGAAAAGGCGCTGGTGCCGGCCGCCTCGATCGCCGGCCGCGCGCTTGTCACCGTCGTCGCCATCATGACCTTTCTCGCCGCGCTGACCGCCGGCGCCGCCATCCTCATCGCCGACGCCTCGAGCGCCTGGCAGAGCGAGGTCGCGCGCGAAATGACCGTCCAGATTCGCCCCGCCAACGGCCGCGACATCGGCGCCGACGCCGAAAAGGCCGCCGACATCGCCCGCAAGGCGCCGGGCGTCGCGCTGGCGCGGCCCTACACCAAGGCCGAGTCGGAGGCGCTGCTGCAACCGTGGCTCGGGAGCAATCTCGATCTTTCCGAATTGCCGGTGCCGCGCCTCGTCGTGATCCGCCTCGAACCGGGCGCCAGCCTCGACACGGCGGCGCTCGGCCGCGCCATCAGCGAAGCCGTTCCGGGCGCGAGCCTTGACGACCATCAGCGCTGGCTCGAACGCCTCGCCTTGATGGCGAAGACGGTCGTCGTCGTCGCCGGCGTCATTTTCGTTCTGGTCCTCGTCGCCATGACCCTCGCCGTCACCTTCGCGACGCGCGGCGCGATGGCGGGCAACCGCGAGATCATCGAGGTGCTGCATTTCGTCGGCGCGGCGGATGATTACATCTCGCGCCAGTTCCAGCGCCATTTCTTCCAGCTTGGGCTGCGCGGCGGCGCGATCGGCGGCGGCGCGGCGATCCTCGCCTTCTACGCCGCCTCGACGCTCGCCGCCTGGACGCGCGCGACGCCGGGCGGCGATCAGGTCGAGGCGCTGTTCGGCGGCTTTTCGCTCGGCCGCAACGTCTATGTCGCGATCCTGCTGATCACCGCGGGGATCGCAATCGTCACCGGACTCGTGTCGCGCATCATCGTGTTCCGGCACCTCAGGGATTTGAGCTGAGGAGACAGGCGCGCCATGCGTCAATACGATCAAAGACAAAGGGCGCGATCCGGATTAGGAGAAATTCTGTACCCGCGATGATATAGCGCCATTCCCCGAGGACGTGTCATGGACGCCGCCCGAACCGCAAGCTCCGACGCGGACCACGCCGAAATCGAAAAGGCCATCGCCGCCTGCGTCGAAGATTTCTACGGCAAGGCCCGCAAGGATCCCATGCTCGGCCCCGTGTTCAACGCCGCCGTCGCCGATTGGGACGTGCATCTGCGCATCGTCGCCAATTTCTGGTCGCATGCCCTTCTGAAAACCGAGCGCTACAAGGGATTCCCGTTCCCGGTCCACCTGCAGCTTCCGCTTAAGCCGGAGCATTTTCCGCGCTGGCTCGAACTCTTCGAGGCGAGCGCCAATAAATTCCTGCCGCCAGCCTACGCCGAGGCGGCGATCACGCGGGCGCAACACATGGCGCGCAGTTTCATGTGCGGGATTTTTCCCTTCGCGGACAAGGACGGGAAGCCCGCGCGGCGGCCGGGCTGAACTTTCCCGTTATGGCTTCGCCACCATCACATAAAGATTGGTGAGCGGGATGAGGGTGGCGAGGACGCCCCAGAAATACCAGCGCCGGTTGAGCCGCCAGTAGAGCGGCGGGATCGCGCCGCCATTCTCGAAGCCCTCTGCGAGCCGGGCCTGCCGGATCTGAACGGGAATGAGGATCGCGACCCAGATCAGGCCCGACGCAAGGAACGCGGCCTGCGCCCAGACGAGCCAGGACGTCGATCTCAGATCATACCCGGCCGCACTCGCCATGCCGTAGCCGCCGACGAGAATCAGGACCGCGCCGCCGAACGTGAACGCCCAGTCCGTCAATGTCACCAGCCGCTGCGCGAAGGCGATCACTTCTGCATTCCGGGTTCTGTCGGCGAAGGCCTTCCACACGCCGGTGACGATTATATTGCCGAGAAACAGCACGATCCCCAGCATGTGAATGATCTTGAAGCTTGTGTACGACAGCAAGGGAGAGACTCCTCAAACGCCTCATTTCTGTTTACGCTGTATACATTGCTACGTTTACAGCGTCAACATTAATGAATGAGGCCGAGCCATGCCCGCGAAACCGCCCCTCGCGCCAAAGCCGCCGGACGATGGGCGGAGCCTCAAGACCCGGCTGATCATCGCCGCGCGGGATCTGCTCGAACGCGACGGGCTTGAGGCCGCGACGCTGCGCGCGACGGCGCGTTACGCGGGCGTCTCGCATATGGCGCCCTACCGGCATTTCAGGGACAAGGACGAGCTTCTCGCCGCCGTCGCGGAGCAGGGCTTTCGGGAAATGACCCGGTTTATCGACGCCGCGGCCTGTCGCGGGACAGAGCGCGACGCCGCAGGGGTGGCCTATGTCTTGTTCGCGCTGGAGAATCCGGCGCTCTACAGGCTGATGTTCGGCGTCAATCTCTCGCCCCGCGCGCGCTTTCCGGGTCTCGTCGCAGCCGGCGCGGAAGCCTTCGAGCGCTGCGTCGCCGCGACCGGCGTCAAAGCTGAGGTTCAGGCAGGGGAATGCGAAGAGCCGCCGCCGGCCGCCGTGGCGCTGTGGTCCATCGTGCATGGCCTCGCCACACTCGTCATTGATGGGCTCATCGCGATGCCGCCCGAAGGTCCGGCCCGCGACGCCCGGATCGCGGCTATTCTGGACGCCGCGCCTTAGAGCGGGATGAGGAAAAGTGGGAACCGGCCCGCACCCCGCCCTAGGAATCGATCACATTCGTCGCGCCTCGTCAGGGGCGCCCAGCCTTTTTCCGTAGAGGAACGGGCGGCCGGAGCCGCCGCCCGGATCAGTAGCCGTGGCGCCTCGCCCGGCCGGCGGCGCTGCGCGGCGTTCTCGGATGGCCGACGACCGCACCCGCCTGCGAGATGGAGATTCCTTTCGCGAGCCAGGTCTGCGGCGGCGCATCATCGACGAAGCCCGCGACGAACAAGGCTCCAAGGATAGCGGCTGCGCGGATTACACGATTAAACGTCTTCATGGCGGATTTCTCCCAAAAACCAATGCAGGACCCGGCGGCGCCGCGGCCGCCGGAACGCTATTTACCCGCTGGATTGCGACGCGCTGTTGTCGCGCGGCCTGTTCGAGGCGCTTATTGTCGTCCGCCGACCCGGAGTCGACGGATGTATCTTGAACGCCGACGCCGCGTCGGCGTTCAACCCGGGACGATCACCATCCACGAGACGCCGAAGCGGTCCGCCGCCATGCCGAAGCGCGGCGAAAAGAACGTCTTGCCGAGCGGCATCTGCACAACGCCGCCGTCGGCGAGGGCGGCGAACACGCGGTCCGCTTCCGCTGCGTCCTTCGCGGCATAGGACAGCGCGAAGCCCTGAAAGTCGGGCTTGCCCGAGCATCGGCCGTCCGACCCCATGACGACGCCGTCGCCGATTTTCAGGCTCATATGCATGACTTTGCCCTCCGAGCCGGGAGGGATCATCCCCTCGGGACATGGATCGGGGCTGTCCTTGTAGCGCATCAGCATTTGCACCTCGGCGCCGAAGACTTTCTGATAGAAAGCGACGGCTTCGTCGGCGCGGCCTTCGAAAAACAGATAAGGTTGAATCGCCATGATAATCCTCCCGATTTGGTGTTGAATCGGACTGGGTGAATCAGCCGGCAGCGGCTGTGTTCAGAGGCCGGCGAGATATTCGGCGAGCTGATCGAGCGTGCCGCCGCAGCCTTGTTTCATGCCGTCCATCGCAGCCGTGAAGGTCGCGCGCTCCTCGTTGCTCGCGTTGATCGGCCGCCAGCTGATGGTCAGCTTCGTGCGCTGTCCCTCGGGCTCCAGCGCGAAGTCGGAGAGCATTTCGAGCGGCCAGGTCGGACTCATCGGGTGGCGCGCAAGCCCGCCGTCCTCGTCGGAGAACGAACTGACGAGCGTGATCCGCGTCGTCTCCTTGATCTCCTGATAGATGAACCGCCCCCACATCGCGCCGCCGTCGGGGGTCCTCAATCCGTAGAGATATCTGCCGCCAGGGCGGAAATCCATCTTCGCGGCGACGACGGGCAAGCCCTTCGGCCCCCACCATTTCGCCATGCGCTCCGGCTCCGTCAGGGCCTTCCAGAGGAGCGCGGGCGACGCATCGAAGCTTCGCGAGATAACGAACGGATCCAGCACATCGGCCGGGGTCGCGTTTTGGGACGATACCGCCATGATAACCTCTCAAGGATTGGCGAGAGCGCTTGCGAGCCGCGCCAGATTGTCGAACGCGCCGGTCCAGCCGTGCTTGTGCGAAGCCGCGGATTCGCGACTGCCGAGGCCGGACTGGACGAAGATCATGTCGGTCTTGCCATCGCGCTCGTTCAGCGTGACCGTGATCTCGCTCGTCATGCGCGGCTCGAGGTCGTTTCTCTCCCATTTGTGGGTGAAGACGAGGCGCGATGGGGGGTCGATCTCCAGATAGTCGCCAGCATGGATGTATCGTCGCCGTCCGGCGAGCGCATGCCGGAGCGCCACTTGCCGCCGATCTTGAGATCGGCCTCGGCGAAGAGCACGCGAATCCCGGCGGGGCAGATCCAGCGCATCAGGTGCTCGGCCTCGGTCCAGGCTTTCCAGACGAGGATGCGCGGCGCGTCGAAGGTGCGATGCAGGATCAGCGTATGGCCGTTTCCCGGCTCGCCGGTCGCCCGCGCCAGCCCTTCCAGAATTCCCGCCCATCCGGCCCTGACGCTGGCGTCTAGCGCCGCCCATTCCGGATCAAGCTCATGCCTCAGCGTCAACAGGCTGCCGCCGCCTCCGTCCGGCCGGATGTCGACAGCGACGGCGGTTGAACTTCCCTGCCGATCGGCTCCGAAGCTGAAGACGATGCGGCTCGGACGGACGATTTCACGATAAACGCCGAAATGCGTCGCCAGCGTCTCGCCGCGCTGCTCGTGGATGGCGAAACCGCCGCCATTGCGGCCATCGATCTCGACATGCTTCGAGACCCCATCCGGCGTTGCGAAGAGCCAGGCGCCGACGGCGTCGGGATCGAACCAAGCGTCGAACACGCGTTCTGGCGGCGCCGCGAAGCGGCGCGAGACAGCGATGGCCGGACTCCGCGTCTCAGCCGCGAGGCGCATCGGGATCCCCTTTCTGCAAGTCGTTGAGATAGGCGTCGAGCCGGTCGAAGCTGCCTTCCCAATACTGGCGGTATGTTTCCAGCCAGCCGGCTATCTCCCGCATTGGCGCGGCCTCGAGCCGGCAAGGTCGCCATTGCGCCGCGCGCCCGCGGCTGATGAGGCCGGCGCGCTCGAGCACCTTGAGATGCTTTGAAATCGCTGGCTGGCTAGTGGAGAACGGGGCCGCGAGTTCGCCAACCGAGGCCTCGCCCTGCGCGAGCCTTGCGAGGATCGCCCGCCGGGTCGGGTCGGCGAGCGCAGAAAGCGTGGCGCTGAGGCGGTCCGTCATAACAAACCAATCTGTTATATAACCAGATGATTATATACAGCGCCAAACCGCCCGTCAAGCGCGCCGTTCGACCCGCTCCGCGTCAGCGCTCGCCGACGTTAAGACACGGTTGCCTACACCGGCACCCGCACGGTCGCCCTCAAGCCCCCCATAAAACTGTCGCTCAGCGTGATGTTGCCGCCATGCGATCTTGCGATGTCGAGGGCGATCGCAAGGCCGAGCCCCGTGCCGCCGAGATCCTGGTTGCGCGCCTCGTCGATGCGGAAGAACGGCCGGAACACGTCTTCCCGCAAGGCCGCCGGAATGCCCGGCCCGTCATCGTCGACGTGGATCGTCAGGAAGCGCTTGTCCCGCACCGCCTCGACGGCGACGTTCTTGGCGTGGATTTGCGCGTTGCCGATCAGATTGGAAAGGCAGCGCTTGAAGGCGTCCGGCCGCAGCGTGACGATGGGATCGCCGCTATAGGCGATCTTGACGTCGAAGCCCTCGCGAACGGCGTCGAAACGCAGCTCCTCGAGAAAGTCGATCATGTCGATCTTCACGGCGCTCTCGCCGGCGGCGCCGCGGGCGAAGGCGAGATAGGCCTCGAGCATGCGCTGCATTTCGGCGACGTCCTTTTGCAGCTCCTGCGTCTCCTCGCTGTCGCCCATAAGCGCTAGCGACAGCTTGAAGCGGGTCAAAACCGTGCGCAGGTCATGGCTGACGCCGTTCAGCATCGTGGTGCGCTGCTCGATGGCGCGCTCGATGCGGCGCTTCATCTCGATGAAGGCGAGACCGGCCCGGCGCACCTCGCGCGCGCCGCGCGGCCTGAAGTCGCGGTCGCGGCCCTTGCCGAATTCCTCCGCGGCGCCGGCGAGCGACAGAATCGGCTTGATCTGACTGCGCAGGAAAATCACGGCGACGACGATGAGGACGAAGGAC
>Ga0181530_10000445_pt1:0-5000 | contig 52751 bp, 46 predicted proteins | sample PEATcosm2014_Bin_42_FD_119769 | JGI IMG/M metagenome (GOLD analysis project Ga0181530, IMG submission 119769) | Peatland microbial communities from MTU Mesocosm Facility, Houghton, MI, USA - PEATcosm2014_Bin10_60_metaG | ecosystem: Environmental > Terrestrial > Soil > Wetlands > Peat...
TGAAAGCTCAATAATCACGCGGCCCTCTGAAACGGGAGGGCTGCAACGATGCGGCGGTCGATGACCTCCAGGTTCTGCACGGTTGCCGCCCGCCTGACATCGAACAGGTTCTTGCGGGCGCCTGCATCCCTACGCAAATTTCTGGCCGGCGGCACTAGGAAAACCCGCGGCTAGGCTTGTACAGAGCCCAGAGCCTCGGATCAGCCTCGGCTTGGGTCATCTTTGGGATCGTCGCCGTTGCGGCGCTTGATGAAGTCGAGGAACAACTCGGCGCGCTTCACCTCGACGGTCGAGGCGTTGTCCGGCGTCACGCGCAGGAAGGTCTGCTTGGCAGTGGCGGGCTGACCCATTTCCAGCTGCGTCTCGCCCAGGGTGAGCAGCAGTTCGGCGTCGCGCCCCGAATCCGGGTAGCGGTGCAGCGCCTCTTTGATGCGCAGGATGGCGCCCTTGGGATGGCCGCGGCTAAGATAGAAACGCGCGACGAAGACCTCGTGATCGATGAGGCGGCGCAGGACATCGCGTCGCTGTTCGCGCGCCTGCTTGACGTACTTTGATTTGGGGAAGCGGTCGATGAGGTTGTTGAGTTCGCGCAAGGCATCCAGCACCGCGGACTGGTCCTTCTCGTAGGACGGCGGGATGAGGAACCAATCATCGGGCATTTCCTTCACGTAGGCTTCAGCGATGCGGAACGAGACGTAGCCCTCGTCGACTTTCTCGTGCTTCGGGTGCAGGCGCAGAAAGCTCTTGTATCCGTCGATAGCTTCCTGGTAGCTGCCGCGCTCGAACTCGGTGTCGGCCGCGGCCAACTCGGCCAGGGCGGCGTACTTCGAGAAGGGGAACTTCTGCTTGACGTAGGTGAAGTAGCGCAACGCTTCGGTGTAGTTCTCCTCCCTCAGCTCAGCCAGGCCCTTTTCGTAGTTCTGCTTGGCCGTGAGGGAGAAGTTGATGGGCTTGCTGTCGTCGCTCGTGGCACAAGCCGGGAGCAGCAGGCAGGAAAGCAACAAGATCTTGCAGGAAATGCGAAGCACGGGCGTAGTATCCTACGTTCACAATGCAGCTGCGTCCATGGGCACTCACGATGGCTCCCCTGCTCGGCGCGATGTGTGCGCACGGTTTGGGCGACAGTGCTGTCGAGACAGCGCAGCAAGTCGACTACGCGGCACCGGCGCAAGCCTCTGCGCTCGCCGGGGCACGCTGCCAGGGGGGGCAATGTCGTTGCCGCAGGCCTGGCGACAACGCGGAAACCGTTCCCCCGACCCCGAATTACAAACGTTTCGAGATCCGCATGTCGATCGTGACAGGGGAGATTGTGCTCACCTCCCCGGCGATCGGGCGCCTGCACCACGACGGCAAGCAAGAGGAATGCTTCTACGTCGACCTGCCGGCGGACAGCCGCCACGAGTTCGTCATCGAGAGCCGCGAGGCGCACAAGGGTATGGGCATGATGCCTTCCGTGCGCATCGCCGAGTACGGTCCCAGCGGTCCCTGGTGGTACGACGTCCTGGCCATCGGGTGCGGTGCGGGCGAACACCCTTGCGATCGCCCGGCTGCCCGGGACTGGGAGCAGAGCTGGTTCGTCCAGCGCAAGCGCGGCCGTCTCGACGCCTGCGGGTCGACCGTGGTGTCGGCGCTCAAGTGGGATACCTCGGGTGGCCAGGCCATGTTGGACGGCGGACTTCTACGCGACTTCCGTGTCGAGTTCGTGCTGGCGGTCAAGGCCTTCGCCACGCAGCTGCCGCCTCGGGATCCCCGCTGCGTGCCTCAGTAAAGTCGACAGTTGACAGGGGACGGCCGAGGGTGGAGATAGAGGCCCAGTCCTGCATGCCCCATTGTCCCAGTCTTGGCCCTGTCGCCGGTTGACGCCCGATGAAATTGCACCTGATTGGTATCGCCGGAACGGGTATGGGTTCTCTGGCCGGGCTGCTGCGCGCCGCTGGCCACGACGTGCGCGGGTCCGACGAGCATGTGTATCCGCCCATGTCGACCCAGTTGGCCGAGCAGAACATCCCAGTGATGGAAGGTTTCCGGCCCGCGAACCTCGACTGGGCCCCTGAACGCGTGGTGGTGGGCAACGTGTGCCGACGCGACCATGTGGAGGTGCTGGCCGCCACCGAGCGCCACATCCCGCTGGTTTCGTTTCCCGCACTCTTGTCCGAGCTGTTCCTCACCTCGCGTCGCTCCGTCGTAGTGGCGGGAACCCATGGCAAGACCACCACGTCCTCGCTGATGTCCTTCGTTCTCGCCCAGGCCGGCCGCGATCCCTCGTTTCTCATCGGCGGCGTGCCGGTGAACTTCCGCCAATCCTGGCGCCTCGGTACGGGGCCGGAGTTCGTGGTCGAGGGCGACGAATACGACACCGCGTTTTTCGACAAGAAGTCGAAGTTTCTGCACTACCAACCGCAAGTCGTGATTCTGACTTCGGTGGAATTCGACCACGCCGACATTTTCGCCGACGAGGCCGCAGTCAAGGACGCCTTCCGCGAATTCATCGCTCTCATCCCGCCCGAGGGACATCTGGTGGTGTGCGCCGCCTCGCCGGGCGCGAGGGAGGTGGCACGCGCGGCGCGCTGTTCGGTCACCAGCTACGGTCGCCCGGGCTCCGACGCTGACTGGACCTTCGAAGTCACCGGCAGGAAGTTGGGAGGACGGACGATCCTGCGGCTCGCACGCGCGGGCAAGGTGATGGGAACCCTTGACGTGGGTGTGGCCGGCATCTTCAATCTCGAGAATCTGACTGGCGTCATCGCGGCCGCCCAGGTCTTGGGCGTCGAACACCCGGCCATCGCGCAGGCCATTCGGCACTTTCTCGGGGTCAGACGGCGCCAGGAGATCGTCGGCGTGGCGGCCGGGGTCACGGTGGTGGATGACTTCGCCCATCACCCGACTGCCATTCGCGAGACCCTGGGCGCGCTCAAAGGCCGTTACGGCCCCGGCAAGCTGATCGTGGCCTTTGAACCGCGCTCGGCCACCAGCCGGCGCTCGGTCTTCCAGCACGACTTTGTCGACGCCTTGGCGGTGGCCGACGAGGTCGTGCTGGCGCCGCTCTACGCGCCCGAGAAGGTGCCAGCCGAACAGAGGCTGGACGTGGAGCGCCTGGCTGCCGATCTGCGCAGCCGCGAGGTACCGGCCCGACTGGTGTCCGGTGTGCCCGCTACCGTCGAGCATTTGGCCGGTCGCGCGGCGCCCGGTGACACGGTCGTCATCATGAGCTCGGGCGACTACGGGGGACTGCACGACAAGCTCCTGCATCGGCTGGGTGATCCCGTGCGCAGCGCGCGACCCGAGGACCGGGAAGCGATCGGCCACCTGCTCAACCGAGTCGGAATCACCCACGCCGACTTGGACCGCACCTGGCCGAGCTTCTTGGTCATCCCCGCTGCTGGCGAGGCAATCGACCGCATCACCGCGTGTGTGGCCGTCGAACCCGCCGGAGACGACGCCTTGTTGCGGCTTCTCGCTGTTGCACCGGAACGACGGGGGGAAGGACTCGCCTATCTCTTGATGGAAAATGCCATGCGCAAGGCGCGCGCCGATGGGGCGTTGCACTTGTATCTTGTCACCGACGGGGCGCAGGGCCTGGTTGGCGAGAAGCTCGGGTTCGATGTCATCGATCGCAAGGACGTGACGTCGGCCATCGCCGCCGGCAACGAGTACCAGATGGCTCGATCCAAGACCGCGATCTGGATGCGCAAAGAACTTTGACATGAGAACCTGGGAGGGTTCGCTTCGCCCTTCGGCCCCCTACCCGCCTCCTCCTCCCCACTCGCTTCGCTCGGCCTCGCCAAACCCTCCCGCGATGGTCCGCGGCGAGCAAAGCTCGCCGGCTCCCCACGCGACCGGTCGCTAGTCGCCGACCACGATGCGGCGCAGGTGCTTCTTGCCCGCATGAAGAAGCGTGCCTTCAGCCGCGATCTCCTCAAGCCGGATCACATCGTCAATGGACGTCACCTTGCGCTTGCCCAGCCTGACCCCGCCTTGCTCAACCAATCGGCGGGCGACGCTCTTTGAGGTGGCCATGCCCACGGCGTGCAAGAGGTCGACGATCTTGAGCCCGGCCATCACCAAGGCGGGGGCGAGGGAGTAGGTGGGTACGAGGTCGCCGGTCTCGCCGCCGCCGAAGGCTGCCCGCGCGGCCAGTTGGGCTCTTTCGGCCGCGTCTCTGCCGTGTACGGACTCCGTGACCGCGTAGGCCAGCGCCTGCTTGGCAGCGCGCAGTTCCGCGCCCTCCAGCGCCGCGAAACGCTGGATCTCGTCGAGAGGGATGAACGTCAGCAGCTTGAGGAAGCGCACCACGTCGCGATCATCGACATTCACGAAGTACTGGTAGAAGTCGAAAGGGCTGGTCCGCACTGCCGAAAGCCACACCGCTCCGGCTGCAGTCTTGCCCATCTTCGCGCCTGACGCCGTCGTGATGAGGGGAAAGGTCAGAGCGTAGGTTTCCGCCTGGTGAAGGCGGCGGACGAGATCGGTTCCCGCCAGGATGTTTCCCCACTGGTCGTCGCCGCCGACCTGCAGCACGCATCCGTAGCGGCGGTAGAGCACCAAGAAGTCGTAGGCTTGCAGAAGCTGGTAGTTGAACTCGATAAAGGAGAGCCCCTTTTCCAGGCGCAAGCGATAGGCCTCGGCGGTCAGCATGCGATTCACGCTGAAGTGCCGCCCAATATCGCGCAAGAAATCCAGGTAGTTGAGTGGCGCCAGCCATTCGGCGTTGTCCAGTACCAGGGCGTGCTCTCCGGCGGCGCCCAAGAAACGGCGCACCTGCGGCTCGATCTGGTCGCGGTTGTTCTTGATGGTCTCGACCGTGAGCATCTGTCGAAGCTCGGTCCTGCCGCTGGGATCCCCCACCATGGCGGTTCCGCCCCCAAGCAGTGCGATCGGGTGGTGCCCGGCGCGCGCCAGGTGGGCGAGCGCCATGAGTGGGATCATGCTGCCCACGTGCAGGCTGGAAGCCGTGGGATCGAATCCGCAGTAGTAGGACACAGGTCCCTTGCGCAGCAGGT
>Ga0181530_10000445_pt1:12500-52751 | contig 52751 bp, 46 predicted proteins | sample PEATcosm2014_Bin_42_FD_119769 | JGI IMG/M metagenome (GOLD analysis project Ga0181530, IMG submission 119769) | Peatland microbial communities from MTU Mesocosm Facility, Houghton, MI, USA - PEATcosm2014_Bin10_60_metaG | ecosystem: Environmental > Terrestrial > Soil > Wetlands >...
CGACGAGTTCGGGGACGGTCTTCTTGATGGCGCGAATGGCACGCTGGACGATGCCTTCCGGGTGCCACGCCTCGCTTCCCACCGAGTCCTTTCGCTCCGGCAGACCGAACAGGATCACCGCCGGGATACCGAGGTTGGCGACAGCTTCCGCCTCACGCGAAAGCTGGTCCACGGAGAAGTGGAATTGTCCGGGCAGCGATGCGATCTCGCGGCGTACTCCTTTGCCGGGGCACGCGAAGAGCGGAAAGACCAGATTGTCGACGGAGAGCGCCGTCTCGCGAACCATTCGACGTAGGGCTTCGGTGCGGCGCAGTCGCCGGGGCCGGTTCTCTGGGAATGACATGCTAGTGGCCTCCGTTTGGTGAATATGTGCGGGCAATCGCCGAAATCAGCGCATCGATGTTTGGCTCCTTGGCAACCACCGGCGAGAGTCCATGGCGGACTGCCTCGGCTGCTGTGGTGGGCCCGATTACCGCGACGGTCTTGCTCGCCAGGAAACTGGTACCGTGCTTCTCCACGAAGGCACGCAACGCCGACGGGCTCGCGAAAATCGCGACGTCAAAGACCGGCGGGGGTGGCAGCGGACTGAGTGGAGCCGTCTGGTAGGCGGCGACCACGTCAACTTGGCACCCTCGGTCGCGCAGGGCCTCTATCAGCGCATCGCGACCGGCAAAGGCATGTGGGAAGAGCAGGCGGGCGCCGGTTTCGAGGTTGCGGAAAGCATCCATGAGGCCATCCTGGCGCTGGTCCGAGGGCACAAGATCGACGTGGGCTCCCGCCTTTTCAAGCGCCCGTGCGGTTTCCCTGCCCACTGCGGCCACGCGCGGGCGAGCCGAGCCAGTCGGAAAGCGGCCGCCATCCATGCGTGAGGCAGTGAACGAAACCGCGGGCTTGCTGGTGAAGATGATCCAGTCGTAGCACCCAAACTGCCGGAGCGCCTGGTCCAGTGCCTCCCAGGATGGAGGAGGCAGCACCTCTATCGTCGGATAGGGAATCACGGTGGCGCCCACTGCTGACAGAGCCGCCGCCCAGTTGTCAGCCTCGCTGCGCGCCGGCCGAGTCACGAGCACGCGGAGTCCTTCAAGCAGCGGCCGTGACATGACGAGAATTCCGCGCTCTATGCCGCGTGACTACTCTTCCAGTTCGACATTCCAGTACGACGCGTTGGCGAGGTCCAGGAAAGGCAGCCATTCGCGGTAGCGCACGCCATCGCCGGAGGTGCGGAAGGTCGGGGTCCAGTGGGGACGGGTCGGTGCGCGGAGAAGGTGCATTCTGGCCTGCTCCGGAGTCCGCGCGCCCTTGGCCAGGTTGCAGTCCACGCAGCAACAGACGACATTTTCCCAGGTGGTGCGACCGCCCTGGGATCGAGGCTTGACATGGTCCAGATTCAGATCCGAGCGGGCGAGTTGCCGGCCGCAGTACTGGCAGGTGTTGGCGTCTCGCGTGTAGATATTGTGGCGCGAGAACCGGACCTTGGCCTTCGGGATGCGGTCATAAAGCTGCAACATGATCACGCGCGGCACGCGGATGGCGCGATTGACAGTGTGAATGACGTCGTCGCCGGTCTCGGCGGAGAGCTGCGACCAGCTATCGAAGTCGAACATCCGAAACTGCCGGTCGACGGCCTGCGCCGCGCCCAGATACAGCAGGCTGAAGGCCCGTTTCACGTTTGTGACGTGGATAGGCTGGAAGCTCCGGTTGAGGACAAGGACGGCCGAGTTGATCACGACGCGTCCGTTCTGGTGCTGCCTACCGCGAACACCTTGGCCATTGACGCGAAGTAGAGGCCATTCCTTTCCCCTGCGCCGCGCCTACGCGAAGCGTCTATTAGGGGTATCGACCGCCGGAGCGGCCACGGATTGCTGGCCGCGCTCATGGGCCGTGATGCTAACAGAGCGAAGCCGGGACGGCAAAGGCTGTAAAATGCCAGCGCCTTGAACACCCAAACGCTGTCCGCATTGGTTGCCGCGATCGTCAGCCTGGCGATCGGTGGCGCCGTGCTTCTGCGTGAACCGCGGAGGGCGGTTCATGTCCTTTTCGCGACGTTCGCCTTCAATATCGCGGTCGAGAAGCTCCTGTCCTTCTTTTCCACCGGCGCGGCCGAGCCTGACTCTCTCATCAGGTGGGCCGTCATGGCCGCCACGGTATCGCTTCCGGCGACCGCGCAACGGTTCTTCCAGGCCTTCCTCGGCGACGAGGCTGGGCCGCCGCCACTCTCCCGCACCACCGTCGTTGGTGCGGGACTGCTCTACCTGGCGCTTCTGCTGAGTCGCTTTCTCGCCGCACCCATTCACACCGCCCTGTGGTTCCACGCGGCCCTGGTCATCTATGTCTTCGTTGGCCTCTACCTGTCCGTCTACTACCTCTATCGTCGCTACCGAGGCACACCGTCGCGGGTCGAGAAGATCCGGCTACTCTACCTTCTGATCGGTGGCGTGGCGACGGTGACGGCGGCGTTGCTGGATCTCATTCCCGGCGCGCCATCGTTCGGGAACATCTTCATCACCATCTATCTCTATTTCCTGTCCCAGACTCTGGCCCGCTACCGCTTGCTCGACCTCAACGAGTTGCTCGGCCGCATGGTGGTGCTGGCCACCCTGGTCATGATCGCCACGGTCATCTACGGCCTCCTCTTGGTGAAGTGGGTCGAGCTCGACGAGCTGGGTGTGTTCTTTCTCAATGCCCTGGTGGCATCGACCGCGATCATCATCGTGTTCGAGCCCTTGCGCACGCGGCTGGAGCGCGTGGTGAATCGCTGGATGTTTCAGGAGAAGTACGAGCTGTTCCGGCGCATCGAAACCCTGCGCACGGACCTGATGAACGTCATCGACGTGCGCGATCTGGTGCCGCGCGTGCTTTCTGCGCTTGAGGCTTCCCGCCGGGTCACCCACGCTTCGCTCTACACGGTCGACCCTGACGGCTCGGCCTACGAGCTGGCCGGTCATGTCGGACCGCGGCCCGAGGGACGTTTGGACGCGGTTGCCTATCGCGCCTTTCTCGAGCGGCTGCGCCGCGCCGGTGTGGTGTCCATCGAGGGACTTGAGCGAGAGCTGGCGGCCCTGCGCAACACCCAGAGCGAGGAGCGCGAGAGCCTCCTACTCATGGTGCGCGCCCTGGAGCTGCTCAACGCTTCGGTCGTGCTGGCCGTGATAGGCGAGGAGCAACTTCTTGGCATGCTGTCTCTGCGCGATGAGCGCCTGCGCGAGGCCTATTCCTCGGAAGAGATCGAGCTGTTTCGCGGGGTGGCTGCGTCGATCGGGGTCACCTTGCAGAACTCGCAGGTGTACGAGCGTATGAAGGAACGCGATCGCTTGGCCGCGCTCGGCCAGATGGCGGCCGGCCTCGCCCATGAAATCCGCAACCCACTGGGATCGATCAAAGGCGCGGCCCAGTTTCTGCAACCCACCGGGTCGCAGCCGTCAGATGCCGGTGGCACGCGCGAATTCTTGGACATCATCGTCGAAGAAGTCGATCGGCTGAACAAGATCGTGTCGCAGTTTCTCGACTACGCGCGGCCCTATCGTGGCGACCAGAATCCACTCGACATCAACGACGTGGTTCGCAAGACGCTGCACCTCATCGACAAGGAACGCAGCGCCGGGGTGGATATCTCGACCAGCTTCATCGAGGGACTTCCCCCGGTGCGGGCCGATGCTCAGCAGCTACGGCAGGTGTTTCTCAACCTGACGTTCAATGCGCTCGAGGCCATGCCCCAGGGAGGCAAGCTGCACGTGTCAACCAGCTTGCGCCGATCCACGCGCCGGGGCGCAGCGGCTGCATTCCTGGAAATTCGTTTCCGCGACACCGGCGTGGGAATCCCGCCGGGGGATCAGCGCAACCTTTTCATTCCCTTCTTCACCACCAAAGAACGCGGCACCGGGCTGGGTCTGCCCATAAGCCAGCGCATCATCGAGAACCACGGTGGAACCATTGAGGTGCGGTCGCAGGCGGGCGCCGGCTCGACGTTTTCCGTGCTCTTGCCGGTGGAGGCCGACGCCTATGCCTCTTACGCGGAATCCAAGAAAGGCCCGCCGCCCCTCCCGGGCTCCGGCCCCATCCCGCTGTCGCCGCCCGCGGTTATCTCCTCGGCACCGGCCCTCGCGGCATCGCCGCCGGTGCCCTCTGGGTTGAAATGAGCTAACGTCAGGCCGTGCCCGGCAACGACACTGAATCCAAGCGCGTTCTCATCGCGGACGACGAACTCAACATGCGCCGCGTGCTCGAGGCGATCCTGCGGCGCGATGGCTACGACGTGGTGACGGCAGCCAACGGGAACGAGGCGCTGGCCAGCATGAGTCGTGGCATCAACATGGTCATCACGGACCTCAAGATGCCGCTCCTCGACGGCATGGGCCTTCTGCGCAAGCTCTCGGTCGACTACCCCGATGTGCCGGTGGTGATGATCACCGCGCACGGGTCCGTGGAAAACGCCGTCGAGGCGGTCAAGCTGGGCGCCTTCGACTACCTCGAGAAACCTTTCGACCAGGAGCAGATTCACCAGATCGTGGCCAAGGCGATGCGCACGCACATGCTCGCGCGTCGCGATGCCCGGCCCGAGGATACGACCGCGCACGGGCGCTTCCGGCTAGTGGGGGAATCACCCGCGATTCGCCAGCTCTACGCGATCGTCGAGAAGGTCGCCGACACACCCTCGACTGTGCTCATCACCGGCGAGTCGGGCACAGGCAAGGAGCTGGTGGCGCGGGCCCTGCACGACAATTCCTCGCGGCACGCGGGGCCATTCATCAAGATCAACTGCGCGGCCATTCCCAAGACCCTGATGGAGTCGGAACTCTTCGGTTACGACAAGGGGGCGTTCACCGGCGCGGTGGGCTCCAAGCCGGGCCGTTTCGAGCTGGCCCATGGTGGCACCCTGTTTCTCGACGAGATCGGCGAGATTCCGGTGGAGATGCAGGTCAAGTTGCTGCGCGTCCTGCAGGAATCGGAGTTCGAGCGCGTGGGCGGGATCAAGACCATCAAGGTCGACGTGCGCCTGCTGACCGCGACCAATCGGGATCTCACCGCCGAGATCGCCGCGGGCAACTTCCGCGACGACCTGTACTACCGGCTCAACGTCGTACCCATCCACCTGCCCGCCTTGCGCGAGCGGCGCCAGGACATCCCCTTGCTGGTGGACCACTTCATCGCGCGCTTCAACGACCGCCTGAAGAAACAGATCACCGGTGTCGAGCCCGCCGCGGTGGACCGGCTGGTGGCGCACAACTGGCCCGGCAACATTCGCGAGCTGGAGAACGTCATCGAGCGAACCATGCTCTTCTGCGAGGGGCCGCAGATCTGGCTGGAGGACCTGCCCCCCGAGCTGGGCGGGGTGACCCTTTCCTCGTCGCAACACGAGCTGCCGGCGCTGGCGGTGGCCGTGCCTCCGGCGGCGAGCCCGCCGCCATCGGCCGCGCCGCCGGTAGGCGAGGAGGTGGGCTCGCTCAAGGAAGCGGTACGCGTGGAGACCGAGCGTGTCGAGCGCGAGCTGATCCAGCGCGCCCTGGACGAAACCGGAGGCAATGTGACGCAGGCCGCGCGCAAGCTACAGATATCGAGGAAGAGCCTGCAGACCAAGATGAAGGAACTGGGGTTGCGGGATCGCGAGTAGCGAGCGCAGCGATATACCCAAGATCCCTCGTGCTTGTGGTATCGTCGAAGCCGCATCGTGCGAGGGACTGGCATACGCATCGTTGGCCTTCTGGCCCTGGTTCTGGTCGGCCTGACCGGGTTGGCCCAGGCCGCCGAGGAAACTCCTGTGGTGACCGGGCGTCTTCCCGCCCGCGAGTGGATGGACTGGACCGTCTCTCTCAGCTACCTGCACGAGCAAGAGCACGGAGCGTTGAAGCGGGAGGATGAGGTGCAGGATACCGGGGGGATCGGGCTGGTGAGTGATCTGCTTTACCAGCACAGCCGGGACGTGATGCAGCTTCGCGGCGAGGCGGGACTGGTCAAGGACCTGAGCCTCTTCGCGGTGCTGTCCATCGTGGTGGCGGACCAGCGCTCGCTCGATTTCAACCGGACCAACGACTGCGCGGCCGTTCCCAGCCCCTGCGTGGACGCGAGCAACTCGACCACGTTTCGCGACGGCATCCTTTCTGGGAACGGGACTCCACCCGGCTCGGGAACCGCGTTCCGCGGTCCCACACGGCATGGCGTAGAGTACCTGGCCTTGGGGGCAAACTGGGCCGTGTTCAACCAGGCCCGCGACGACACCAAGCCCACCTGGATCCTGCGCTTCGAGACGCGGTTGTCCGTGGCGGACGACATGCGTTTCGATCCGGCGGCTCCCACGAAGAACACGGCCGTGGGGCCTGGCTACCACCAGTTCATCCTGTCCACGTTGTTCTCGCGACGCTTCGGCCCGCTGGAACCCTATTCAGGAGGCTGGGTCGTGCTCCCGGTGCTGACATCGGGTAGTCCATTTTCCGCGCCCGGCCTGAGCGGTGGAGCGCAGAAACGCCTGGGCTTCGAAACCGGCGCGGAAGCGACCCTGTGGGAAGACAAACAGGCCCACCACCGAGTCGCCTACGAGTTGCGGGGTCAAGCGGAATTGCGCTTGGATGGTCTGGAGCAGGGCCCTCTCTGGGAGGCGTTGTCCGGCGATCCGAGCTGCGGCCCCAACAATACGGCCGCCTGCCGGCCCGGCGTGGACCAGAACAGCAACGGCGTTGCCAGCCCGAATCCCGGGGTCACGCGTAGCCCGAGTTACGGCCAGATAGGTGGCGACACGGGCCTCATCATTCGCATCGGGCCGCACGCGCGCCTGCGCAGTCTTTTCGGTCTGTTCTGGCAGCAGTCGCACGATCTGACGGACGGCTCGTCGGGCAACGCCGTGTACGACGTGCCCGGCCGGCGCTACCGCGTCGAGAACGCGTACTCCTGGCGGATCCTGGTCGACGGCGGCGTGGTTTTCTAGCCGCTATTCGCGCGTCCGCAGGTCCAGCACCAGCCGGTAGGTCTCTCGCCGCGGGCGACTGGTTTCGCTGGCCAAAGCGTCGGCCGCATCGCGCGCCGACAAACCTGACGCCAGGAGAGCCCGCGCGCGCGCGCGCATGTCCTCGTCGCGTTGCCCGTCGGCTTGCGGGTCCTGTGCGGAAGCGCCACCCACCAACAGGGTCACCTCGCCCAGGGGACGTTCGCTCGCGTAGCGAGATGCAAGTTCGGCCAGCGTGCCGCGCACGAATTCCTCGTGCGTTTTGGTCAGCTCGCGCGCCACACAGGCGGGCCGGTCCTTGCCCAGGATAGCGGACAAGTCGGCCAGGGTGGCCGCGACTCGATGGGGCGATTCGAAGAAGACCAGGGTGGCGGGCAGCGACCGAAGCTGAGCGAGCAGACCCTGGCGTGCGCCGGTCTTGCGCGGGGGAAATCCCACGAAGAAGAAGCGATCGGTGGGCAGGCCGGAGGCCACCAGCGCGGCCAGCACCGCCGAGGGCCCTGGCACGGGCACCACGCGCGCGCCGGCCGCAATCGCCGCACGCACGACGCGGTAGCCGGGATCGGACACGCTGGGGGTTCCCGCCTCAGAGAGGAGCGCAATGCTCGCACCCGAGCGCAGCAAGGCCGCCGCTTGCGCGGCACGCGCGGGTTCGTTGGCATCGAAGCACGACTGCGTGCGACGGTCGATGCCGTGCCCATCGAGCAGTCTTCGCGCCGAGCGGGTGTCTTCGGCCAGCACCAGATCCGCGGTGCGCAGGGTTTCCAGCGCCCGCGGTGAGAGATCCTGGGTGTTGCCGATGGACGAAGCCACAACATAGAGCGTGCCAGCGTGAGATTCGGTCAATAGCTTCTCCGTCGCCATAGGTCGTGTCCGTCGGCCAAACGCCAGCGGTCACGAAACGCCATGAATCCTCGCACGACGGCGCGGCCCTGTCTTGCTATGATTCGCACACACGATGGATCTCCTCGACGATCCAACTTCGACTTCTCCGAAACAACCGGAGTCCTTCATGCGACGCCTACGTAAGACAATCATCCTTCTAGCGGCCTGCGCCCTCGCCCTGGTTCTCACCATCCAGCACCGCGGTGATGACATACAACTGGTCGCCAACGCCTCACTGTCCGCCGCGGTTCACACCGACGGTTCGACCTACGAACTGGCACAGGCCCAGATATTCACCAAGGCGCTGTACTACGTGAACAACCAGTACTTCGACAAGACCCGGCTCGATCCCAGGCGCATGCTGGTGGGCGCGCTGGACTTCTTGCAGCGGGACGTGCCGGAAATTCTGGTCGACCGCTTTCCCGAGCAGGATCCCAAGCAGGTCACGGTGCGGGTCAACGGCGAGCAGAAGACGTTTCCCGTCGAGCGCGTGGATTCGCCCTGGACCCTGCGCAGCACGCTGCAGGACATCTTTCGCTTTATCCAACCGCGCTTGCAGCCCGTGGCGGCCAAGGATGCGGCCCGCCACCTGGTCGAGATCGAGATGACCGCGACCAACGGCATGCTTTACACATTGGATCCGCACTCGGTTTTGCTCGACGTGGACAGCTACAAGGACATGCGCACCACCACGCAGGGCAAGTTCGGCGGGCTGGGCATCGTCATCGAAATGGATCGCAAGGGGCGCATCCTGGTCAAGAAGCCCATGCCGGATACCCCGGCCATTCGCGCCGGGCTCAAGGCCAAGGACCACATCGTCCGCATCAACAACGAGTCGACCATCAACATGACCCTGCAAGAGGCGGTGGATCGGCTGCGCGGCGAGGTGGGTGCGCCGGTCGACGTGTACATCGAGCGGGCCAGTGCGCCGGCGGCAAAGAAGTTCACCATCGTTCGCGATTTCATCCACCCGCCCGCCATCGACCCGCCGCCGCGCGTGCTCGCGGTTCCCGCGAGCGCCGGGCAACCCGCTGCCAAGGTCGGCTACTTCCGCGTGATCAGCTTCTCGGCCAACACCGAGAGCGACCTCAGCCGGGCTTTGGCCTTCTTCGACCGGGAAAAGGTCAAGGCCATCATCATGGACCTGCGGGGAAATCCCGGCGGGCTGTACGATCAGGCGCAGAAGGTGGCCGATGCGTTCATCGAGTCGGGCGTCATCGTGTCCATGGTCGGGGTGGGTGGGGCGCAGCGCAAGGACGAGCACGCCACCCGCGATGGCGACAGCAAGGTTCCGTTGGCGGTTCTGGTCAGCCAGAACTCGGCCAGCGCTTCCGAGATCGTGGCCGGCGCCATCAAGAACCTGGACCGCGGGGTCGTCATCGGTGAAACCACTTTCGGCAAGGGCTCGGTGCAGATGCTGTTCGACATCCCATCGCCGGTTCCCTTCGGCAACAAGCCCGAGGACGACAAGCTGGGGCTAAAGCTGACCACGGCGCAGTATCTGACCCCGGGGGATATCTCCATCCAGGGCGTGGGCGTGACGCCCGATGTGGAGCTGGTGCGCATGCGGGTGGAGAAGAAGAACGACGAGGCCTGGATCAACTTGCAAAATTCCACGCGACGGCGACAGGAATCGGACTACGAGTGGCATCTGGTGAGCCCGAGCGTGCGCACGGGCACCAAGCCCGAGGAGGTCGTCTCGTACCTGTATGTGCCGTCAGCCGCTGAATTGCGACGCAGACAAGATCTGGAGGACATCGACACCAACTCGCCCGATGACGACGACGACAGCGACACTGCGGAGCCGGAAGAGGATCGCATCGATTTCCCCATCACCCTGGCCCGCGACTTGCTCGCGCAAGCCCGCACGCCGCGCCGACTGGATCTCGTCAATTCGAGCAAGCCACTCTTCGACAAGGTTCGCGCCGAGGAGGACCGGCGTCTGTCGGCGGCGCTGGAAAAGCTGGGGGTGGACTGGAGCACCGGTCCAGCCAACCAGGCACCGGGCGAGATTCAGGTGACGCTGGCGGTGGCCACGGGCGAGGCCCAGGTGAAGGCGGGCAACCCCGTCAAGATCCGCGGCACGGTGAAAAACGTGGGAGCCACCACGGTCTACCGGGTGCGCGCGGTCCTCAAGAGCGACAACCCGCTGTTCGATGAGAACGAGATGGTATTCGGCAAGATCGCCCCGGGAGCGAGCAAGACCTACGACCTCACCGTGAAAGCGCCCAAGAGCAGCCTCACGCGCACCGACGTCATCCGGGCCGAAATGTCCGGGCAGGGCGCGCTCACCGCCAACAGTCCCGAGATGACCCTCAACATCGAGGGCAAGGCGCACCCGCTCTTCGCCTACAGCTACCAAACCATCGACGACGTGGCCGGGAATCGCGACGGCCAGGTGCAGAGGGGCGAACGCGTGCGCACGCTGGTGAAGGTGAAGAACATCGGGCAGGGCGCGGCGCTGCGGACCGAGGCCATCCTGCGCAACGGGTCCGGGCAAGAAGGGATCCTGATCAGCGCCGGTCGCTTCGAAAGCAAGGACCTAGCCCCGGGAGCCAGCCGCACGTTCACCTTCGTCTACGAGGTCGGCGCTGATTACCGTGGGGATGACTACCAGCTCGACCTGGTGGTGGCCGACACCGTTCTCGGGGAATCGGTGACCGACAAGATCAAGGTCAAGCTAGCGCCGGCTGGGCCTGCCCCTGCGGCCGAGGACCAGCCTGTCACCATCACGCGTTCCGAGGCGACTCTGCGCGAGGCGCCCGCCGACAATGCCCTGATCGTGGGTCATGCGCCGAAAGGAACCGTGTGGAGAAGCACCGGCCGCATCGGGGCCTTCCAGCGGGTGGAGATCGAGAGCGGCCGGCCGGCGTTCGTGGCTGCGGCGGATGTTGCGCCGGGCGGTTCGCTCCACGGCAGCTTCGTCCCCGAGTGGCAGGTGACGCCGCCCGTGCTGACCGTCAGCGCGCCCACGGTGGTGGCAGGCAACACCGTGCACCTCAAGGCGACAGCCTCGGACGACAGCCAGGTCAAGGACGTCTATATCCGCGTGTGGAACCGCGACTCCAAGCTGCCGCCCAAGAAGGTCTTCTACTTGCCCAACCGAGGAGACAGAACCCATTTGGCCTTCGAGACCGATGTGCCGCTGTGGCCGGGCAGCAACCTGATCCAGGTCTTCGCCCGCGAGACCAACGAGATCCAGTCGGTGCAGACCGTGGTGGTGCTCGACCGGGGCGCACCCGCGGTGGTGCAGAAGACCGCCGGGCAACCGGCGAAGTGAAAGGCGAAGGGAAGGGCAACCTGCGCGGGTATTCCGCCCGATGTGCACCCAAGGCAGAGACCATCCCGGGTGCTTCCGGGCGGCCTCTCCTTTCGTACTCAACAGAAAAGACTGGCAGCGCCCAGGCTAGCGCCACCACCAACACGCGGTCTCGACGAGCATCGAAGTTCGGAGGCACGCGTGCATGATGCAGACAGTGTAATCAGAAACCTTCCCTTGTCCAGCCGGCTCAGCGCGGGGTAGTGGCTGTACGGACAGCCGTGCGGCCCCAAGGTTGCACTGTGCTCTCGCCCGCGATGTTCTGTATAACGACGTGGTGGAAGCCCACGAGATGTTCGAATCACCGCACGCGCCAACATATCATCTGTCAGAATCCCTGACCCGCGGGCTGAATCCGAGTCAGGTCGCGGCGGTGACCTATCCGGCAGAGCCTCTGCTGGTGATCGCCGGCGCGGGCTCGGGCAAGACCCGCGTGATCACCTGCCGGCTGGCCCGCTTCCTGTCCGAGGGAGCCGACCGGCACCGCGTCCTGGCCGTGACCTTCACCAACAAGGCCGCGCGCGAGATGAAGGAACGCGTGGCGCGCCTGCTCGGGCACGAGGGAAGCGAGTTGCCCGGCATGTGGCTGGGCACCTTCCATGGCCTGTCGGCGCGGCTGCTGCGCCTGTATGGCGAGGCGGTGGGCATTCGCAAGGATTTCGTGATCTACGACGCGGACGATCAACGCCGACTCATGGCGCGCGTGCTGCACGACCTGAACATCTCCGAGAAGACATTCCCCGTGCGGCAGGTCGTGGCCATCATCGATCGCTGCCAGAACCAGGGAATCAGCGCGGCCAACTTTCCAGCCTCGAACCCGCTCGACGAGGTCATCGCCAAGGCCTACCGCAGCTACGAGCAGCGCCTCGCCGCGGCCAACGCGGTGGACTTCGGCGGACTTCTTCTCTGGGCCTTGCGTCTGGGCAGCCCCGACAGCTCGGTGGCCGCCACGCTGGCCGAGCGCTTCGACCACGTTCTGGTCGACGAGTTCCAGGACACCAACAGCGTACAGTACCGCCTGGTGCGGTTCCTTTCGCGCCGCACACGCAGCATCACCGTGGTGGGCGACGAGGATCAGTCCATCTACGGCTGGCGAGGCGCCGACATCCGCAACATCCTCGATTTCGAGCGTGACCATCCCGGCGCCGGCGTGATCAAGCTGGAGCAGAACTACCGCTCCTCGGGGAACATCTTGCGCGCGGCCAACGCCGTGATTGCGCCCAATACCGAGCGTCGGCCCAAGCGGCTCTTTACCGAGGCAAGCGCCGGAGATCCGGTCGTCGTGTTCGAGGGTGAGACGGAGCGCGAGGAAGCGGAGTACGTGGCCTCGACGGTGCAAGCCGGGCTGGACAAAGGTGCGGCGCCGCGCGACTTTGCCGTGTTCTACCGGACCAACGGTCAGTCGCGCGTGCTCGAAGAAGCTCTGCGCACGCGCAACCTGCCCTACATGGTGGTGGGAGGCACGCGCTTCTATGACCGCGCCGAGGTCAAGGACCTGATTGCGTACCTGCGCGTTTTGCAAAATCCCGACGACGCCGTGGGCCTGGGTCGCATCATCAACGTGCCTGCCCGCGGGATTGGCGACACGACTGTGGATCGCTTGTCGGCGGTGGCACGTGACCGAGGGGTCGGTCTGCACGCCGCCCTGGAGATCGCTGCCTCCGAGCCGGGCATCTTGGGGCAGGGACCGCGCAACAAGGTGGCCGCATTCAGCGAGTTGTTGAAGTCCCTGCGCGCGGCCAAAGATTCGCTGACGCCCGCGGAACTCGCAGAGAAGGTTCTGGAGGACTCGGGCTATCGCGATCAGCTGGCAGCGGAAAACAGCATCGAGGCCGAGGGTCGTCTGGAGAACCTGATGGAGTTGGTGGCGCAGATGCGCGAGTACGAACGCGAGGCCGAAGAGCCCACGTTGGCGGAGTTCTTGGAACGCATCGCCTTGGCTTCCGACATGGACAGCTACGATCCTGAGAAGGGCGCGGTCGCTTTGATGACCGTGCACACGGCCAAGGGCTTGGAGTTTCCCGAGGTGCTGGTGGTCGGCTTGGAGGAGGGCGTGTTTCCCCACCAGCGCAGCATCGACGACGATTCCGCGGTCGAGGAAGAACGCCGCCTGTGTTACGTCGCGCTCACACGCGCGATGAAGCGTCTGCACCTGTGTCGCGTGCGCTGGCGCCGGCTGTCGGGCCAGCAACTGGGCGGCGTGCCCAGCCGCTTCTTGGGCGATCTGCCGGCCGAGGTGATCGACCATGTGATCACAGCGCGACCGGCGTACCACGACGAGAAAACCGAGGGCGCTGGCCCCTGGCAGGGTCGCTGGAACCGAGGCGAGCCGCCAGCAACGGGGCGTGGACGTGGACTTGCCCGTCCCGCGCCCGCGGCCCAGTCCGGGACCATCACGCGACACTACGACCCAGGCATGGCGCGCGGAGAAGAGGGCGAGTTGGGCCTGCGCGTGGGCGGAAAGTTGCGACACGCGAAATTCGGCGTGGGCGAGGTGCGCGCATGGCAGTCGGTGGGCGACGATTTCAAGGTGACGGTTCGCTTTGCCAGCGTGGGCGTGAAGACGGTGATGGCAAAGTTCCTGCAAAAACTGTGATCGGTGACCACCATGGCATCAGAAAAACTTGAGGCGAACCGTCAGATGGTCGAGGCGGCCTTCGTGTGCGATTTCGTGCGTGTGCGCGAGTTGCTCGCTGCAGGCGCCGACCCGAACGCGCGCGATGCGGAGGGCCGCGCGCCTCTGCACCAGGCGGTGTTGGGTAACAGCGTCGGGTTGGTCGGGCTTCTTCTGGAGGCCAGGGCAGACCTGAACGCCGCCGACGAGCATGGCTGGACCCCGTTGCACTTCGCCGCCCAGGAATACCTGCCCGAGATCGCGCGCATCTTGCTGGCCAAGGGAGCCGACCCCAACGCCTGCGACGACGAGGGCTGTTCGGTGCTGTGGCGTGCGGTCTTCTCAGCGGCCGGCCGCTTCGATCTGGTTCGTCTCCTCTGCAAGGGCGGCGCCCGAGATGATCTCGCGAACCTCGAAGGCGTCGCCCCGCGGGCGCTGGCGGAAAGGCTGGGCTTCACGGTCTTCACCGCAAGCTGAGTCAGCCGGAGGCTCTTGCAGGTTCCCGGCCCCGCCAGGTTCTTCGACAACACCCGCGTCACCCGCATCGCGAAGAAGGGCAGCTTCCTGCAGTCGGCGCGCGCGGGTGTACAGGGACACCGCCCTTCTGTGCGAGCGCCGCGGCTGTCATACTGATGGCCCATGACCAGCGGCGACCCTGGCCAGCAGACTGCCCCGGCGGCCGCGTGGCCCTCGGGGAATGGCTATGTGCACCTTGCCGCTTTCCTGCTGTTGCTCTTGCACGCGGGCCTAGTGCTGCACGGGGCTCGCAAGAACGCGCCCGCCTTCGATGAAATGATCTACGCGCCAGCGGGTTACCTCACCCTGACGCAAGGGAATCAGGATCTGAACCGCGAGCATCCCCCGGCCATGAAGCTGCTGCTTGGTGCGACCTGGCTGGGCGCGGGAATCAACGACCAAGCAATACCTGCACGTGTGCACCCTTTCCTGGTCGGCCAGCGCCTTGTCTATGAAAGTCGAACGCCCGCCATGAGCCTGCTCTTGCGAGCACGGCTTGTCGTGCTGTTTCTGTCGCTGGGCACGGCGCTGGCCGTGTTTCTGTTGGCGCGACGCCTGGGAGGAACGCCGGCGGCGTTGGTCGCGCTGGCGCTTTATGCCCTGGATCCATTGCTGGTGGCTCACGCCGGTTTGGCGACCCTGGATGTGGGGACGGCTGCCTTCTTCTTTCTGGCTGCTTGTGCCTTGGGCTGGGCGGTCGCGGGCGGCTGGGGAGAGCTGCTGGTGGCAGGCACGGTTCTCGGCGTGGCCCTGGCGTGCAAGTTGTCGACGCTACCTCTGCTGCTGGGGCTGTTCGCATTCGTCGTCCCAGCCTGTCGTCGGAAACTGCCGGGCTCGCGCTGGCTGACTGTGGTGAGGGGCACGGCCCTGCTCGGCGTGGCCTGCCTGGTGGTTTCTCTGCTTTGTTTGCCCGCGGGCCCGCGCGCATTTCTGGACGCCATTGCTTGGCAACGAGAGCACGCTCATGCCGGGCATCCGGCCTTTGCCCTGGGTCGCTACGGCGCGCAGGGCTGGTGGTGGTACTACCCGGTGGCTTGGCTGGTGAAGACGCCGCTGCCCTCGCTGGTCCTGATGTTGTCCGGGCTGGTGGCCATCGCGACGCATCTGCGACGCGAGCCGCGCCTGCTGCTGCCGCATGCGGTTTCGTCGCTGGGATGCTTGGCGCTGGTGCTGGCTGGTGGAGTCGCCATCGGCGTGCGCAACTTGCTGCCGGTGGTTCCCCTTCTGTGCGTGGGTGGTGGATTGGCGGGCGCGCAGCTCTGGACGCAAGGGCGACGCTGGCGTTGGCTGGTTCCCTTGCTGCTGCTGTGGCTGGCGCAAGGGACGCTGGCAGCCCACCCTTCGGAGTTGTCGTTTTTCAATCAAGCCGTAGGCGGCATGGCCGCGGGTCCGCGCTTGCTGTCCGATTCCAACGTCGACTGGGGCATCGATCTGGCACGCATCCCCGCGGTGGTTGCTCGGCAGCCGCTGCGCCGCCTGTACCTGGCCTATTTCGGTTCAGCCCGTCCCGCGGCCCATGGCATTTCCCGCTACCAGTGGATGCCCGCCTACAACTTCGCGCCACGGCTGGCGGTCGACGGTTCCGACCCGCAAGGGCGCGAGTGGATCGCCATCAGCGAGACGACTTTGACCGGCGTGTATCCGCCCGGGCCTGATGCCTACGCATGGCTCGCCGACGTGGCCCCCACTGCGCGTGCCGGATCGAGCATCTTGTTGTTCGACATCACGGGCGACAGCCAGGCCCACAAACGCCTGGGCCTTGCTGCGCTTGCCGCGGGCTCCTTTCCTTCGGCCATTGTCGCGTTGGAGCGCGCGCTGGAACTGGCTCCGCAGGATGCCGACGCAACCTTGGGTCTGGTGGTCGCCAATCTGCGGTTGGGTCAACATCAGAATGCTTGGAAGCTTTGCCTCGCGGCACCGGCTGCTCTTCTCCAGCACCCGGCGTGCGAGTCGGCGCGGAAGCACGCATCGCGGGCGCTTCCCTAGAGCACCTGTTCACCGCGCGCAGGTCCGACCGGTTTCTCGCGTGCGTCGGACGAAGAGGATGCCAGCGCCGCTTCCCGCGCCCAGGAGCAGGAGGAGCACGATCCACCCCTCGGTTCGGTACTTGTCCGTCTCGTAGAGCCAATGGTCGACGCGGGCCCGGTCGTAGGTGGCCTTGGCGTCGATGGCGAGGCGGGTATGGCGACGCCAGGGCGCATCCTCGGAGGCGCGCTTCCAGTCGTCGCCGAAAGGCACGTGCCGCGCCAGCCAGAGATGGCCGAGGATGGGCTGGAACGGACCCAGCCAGACTGTGGGATAGGTGTCCTCGAAGCAACCCTCGCAGAAACCGCCCTTGTCCGCGGTCAGGGATGCGATGCGGTTGGGAGAACCGAGCCACCGGGTGCGCACGTCGAGCCCGATGCGAATGTAGTGGTCCCAGTAGAAGGCATTGCCCAGAAGTTGCACGCACAGGCCGACAGCCAGCACCGCGGCCGCCAGCACGCGCCCGGGCCGGCGCGCGGCGGAGAGAAAAGCGATGGCGGGAAGCAACAGCACGGGAACCGCGAAGACCGCGTAGCGCGGTCCCCAGGCCCAGTCACCCGGCCAGGAGGGAAAGCGGCAGTAGAACAAGATGACCGGCACGACGGTGGCGAGCATGGCCAGCACGGTGCCGCGATGGCTGCGCCAGAAACGCGGCAAGCCGAGCACCGCGAGCAGCAGCGGTGGCGCGTAGAGAAAGATGCTCTTGCCCGGCGAGAACAGAAAGCCCCACAGGCTGACCAGGACGTTCTCCACCATCACATTGCTCACCTTGGGGTAGCCGGTGTTGGTGATCGAGCCGAAGCGGAGATAGTTGTAGAGCAAGGCCATGAGCAGTCCGGGCAAGAACCCCAGAGCTGCCGCGACCAGCGCCTCGGCCAGGGAACGCAGCGCTTTCCGGTGCACCAGCACGACCAGCAGCAAGGCACCGGGGAACGACAGCGCGTAGACATACTTGGTATTGAGCAGCAGGCCGGCCCAGAGGCCGGTGGCCAGGGCCGTGCGTCGATCGAGTCGTTCCACGAGCTGGGAAAGCTCGAGAAAGAAGCCGGTGAAGCACGCGATCTGAGTGATCTCGCTGAAAGGAGAGCGGGCGTAGACCCAGACTATGCTCCCCGCCGCGAGCAGGATCGCCGCGAACCCGGCCAGGGGCGGCGAGGCACCGTGGCGCAAGCACAGGCGGAAGAACAACCACGCCACCAGCCCACCCAGCAGGGTGCCGGCCAGATGGCAGCCGAACACCGTCGACAAGTGCACCAGCTCGCGGCCCTGCCGCAGGTGCGAGAACCCGCCGCGAAAGGCCGCGCCCGGCAGGTGAACCAGCGAAGGGATCCAGGGCTGGGCTGCATAGAAGCGACCACCGCGGCCCGGTGGCGCATCCAAGGGCCAGCGGGTGGGCACCGCGACTCCCTGCAGGTTGACCATGGACTCGGCCACGTCGTAGATCGGCCGCGCGTCGCCCCAGGGCACCTCGCGGCTCATGCTCGCGAAGTAGAAACAGGTCACCGCCACGAACAGGTACACGCCCGGGCGCCAGCCGGAAACCGAGCGGACCGCGCGCCTGAGCAGACCCATTCCTCGCTCGAGGTTCAGCTTGGGCAGACTCACCGGGCGGTTCACTCACGCAAGAATGCCTTCTCGCCCTGGGCGGGTCCAGTGTGACGGCTGGTCTGGCGGTCACTTGAGAACGCTGAGACGGCTGCTGCGCTTGCCGGTCCCGGGGTCGGGCAGATTGAGTACCGATAGCGCGCAGGCCACCTGCTGGGCGATGCTGGCGAAAAGCTGGGCCACCGGCGAGGTCGGCTCGGCCAGCACCACGGGCTTGCCCGCATCACCACCGCCGCGCACTCCGGGCAAAAGCGGTACCTCGCCCAAAAAACGCACGCCCTCGCGTTCGGCCAGCTTGCGGCCACCGCCGCGCGAGAAGATCTCGTCGCGGTGCCCGCAGGATGGGCACAGGTAGTAGCTCATGTTCTCGACTACGCCCAGCACGGGAACCTGCACCTTATTCCACATGGCCATGGCCTTCTCGACGTCGAGGATGGAAACCTCCTGCGGCGTGGTGACCATGACCGCGCCGGTCACGGGAATGAGCTGCGACAGCGAAAGCTGCGTGTCGCCGGTGCCGGGCGGCAGATCCACCACCAGATAGTCCAGCTCGCCCCAGTCGACGTCGTCGAGAAACTGCTGCAGCAGCTTGTGCACCATGGGCCCGCGCCAGATGATGGCGGTGCCCCGCTCGACGAAGAAGCCCACCGACACCACCTGGATGCCGTGGTGGACTGCGGGCTTGATCCTCTGGCCCACACCGATGTCAGGTGGTATCTCGGGGTTGCCCATCATCTGCGGGATGGACGGTCCGAACACGTCGGCGTCGAGCAGGCCCACCCGGGCCCCTTGCTGCTGCAAGGCCGCGGCCAGGTTGGTGGCCACCGTGGACTTGCCCACGCCGCCCTTGCCCGCCGCGATGGCGACGATGTTGCGGACGCCCGGCAGTCTCTCCCGCTGCGGGCCCAGTCGCCGTGCCACCTCGGCCGAGAAGACGACTTCGACGCCGGTCACGCCGCTCAGTCGTCCCACCGCCTCGCGCACGGACGCCGCGATGGCATGGCGCGAAGGGCAGGCGGGCGTGGTCAACTGGACGGCGATGCGAACCTTGCCGCCGTCGACGGCCACTTCGCGCACCATATCTGCTGCGTGCAAACTGCGGCCCAGCGCCGGGTCTTTGACCTGGGCGAGAATCGCATGAACTTCGTCGACGGTTGGAATGGCGATCTCCTATTTGAAGGCTAGTGCTTGCCGGACTTGGGCACGGCGTGAAGTACGACCAATGGGTCGGACGCATCGGACCCCTGCGCATCGGGATGGTGGCCCATCTTGTGGCGCTTGACCGCCAGGTAGCCCGCGTTGTGCTGGTTCTCGCCCACCCAGTGTGAGACGCGGTCCACCACCATCACGCCGGCGTCTTCCAGTCCCTTGACCTTGAGCGGGTTGTTGGTCATGAGCCGCACCGAAAGCACGCCCAAGTCGCGCAGGATGGATCCTGCGATGTCGTAGGAGCGCTCGTCGGCTTCGAAGCCCAGCGCCAGATTCGCTTCCACCGTGTCGGCGCCGCTGGCCTGCAAGGCATAGGCGCGGATCTTGTTGCCCAACCCGATACCGCGGCCTTCCTGCCGGAGATAGACCAGCACGCCGGCGCCTTCGGCCGCGATCTTCTCCAGCGCGACGTGAAACTGCTCGCGGCAGTCGCACTTGAGCGACCCCATGACCTCCGATGTCCAGCATTCGGAATGCACGCGGGTCAGCACGTGGCCCCTGCCTTGGATGGGCCCGCGGACGATGGCCATGTGCTCCTGACACGGGTGGGGTGTTCCCGTCCCATTCTTGTCCCCCGACTCATGGTACACGAAGAGCCGAAACGGCCCGTGGACCGTCGGCAGATCGGCTTCGGCATATCGAACGAGCTTCATGGCAGTGAAGCGAGCAAGGTGGCTAAGCTACGAATGGGATCCGGCGTTGTCAACGCGCGTTCCTTCCGCAGTCTCCACCGTCGCGTCTTGCTTGCTCCGTCGGCGGATGTCATTCTTTCTAGTGAGATGTCCATTCTTCCGATTCTGCATTTCCCCGACCAGCGCCTGCGTGAGACGTCGCGCGATGTCACTAATTTTGATGACGAACTGAAGCGTTTGGTGGCGGATATGACGGACACCATGTACCTGGCCGAGGGCGCCGGACTGTCAGCCATCCAGGTCGGGGTTCCGCTGCGGCTCTTCCTAATCGACCCCGAGGTGGCGGGTCGACAGCCAACCGACCTGCCCATGGTCTTTATCAACCCCGAGATCATGCGCCTGTCCGCCGAGGCGCAGACCGGGGATGAGGGGTGTCTTTCGTTTCCCGGAATATTCGTGCCCGTGAAACGGGCCATGACCGCGGTGTTCAAGGCGCTCGATGTCGAGGGCAAGCCCTTCACGGTCGAGGGCAGCGGCCTCTTCGCACGGGCCATGCAGCACGAGAATGACCATCTCGCCGGCCGCTTGCTGATCGACATGGTGGGTCCGGTCAAGCGCCAGATCATCAAACGCAAGATGCGCAAGGAAGCCGAGGTCGAGGCGACTTGAAGGCGGGAACTGCAGCGGGCAAGAGCGCGGCCTAGCGGATGCCCACGCTGGTTCTGTCCCGCATCAGTTTCGAGGCTCGCCACGGCGCCACCCCTGCCGAGCGCCGGTCCTTGCGCCGATTTGAAGTGGACATCGAGATCGATGCGCCGCTGGAGAAGGCCCAGTCCACGGACCGCCTGACCGACACCATCGATTACCGACAGGTGGCCGAGATCATCGTGGGGATCGGGACGGGCAAGACCCACCATCTTTTGGAAGCCCTGGCTCGCGACATGATCAACGCACTGGTGGTGCGTCTTCCCGGGGTTGCCTTGCGCCTTGAGCTACGCAAGCTCAACCCACCGGACTGCCCGGGCCAGCCGGCCTGGGCCGCGGTTCGCATGGCGTATCCGGACGGCGAAAGAAAAGGCTGATACCGTTTCTCCGTCTACTCGTCGCGGGCCACCTCAGCCCGCAGCGCTTTCTTGGCACCCTGGGCGCGCTTGTCGGCCAGCATGCGCCGCTTGGCCCGGCGAGAGCGGCGCCGCTTCTGTCTCCGGATGCGTTCGCTCTCTTGCTGTTGCTGGCTTTGCCGGCCCAGCCGCGCGGCCTCGATGCGATCGGCCAGCAGCTTGCGTGCCAGGTACCGGTTGAGTCCCTGGGTGCGCTCCTGCTGGCACTTGACCGAGGTTCCAGTCGGCCGGTGCACCAGCACCACGCAGGTCGCCACCTTGTTCACGTTCTGCCCGCCCTTGCCGCCGGAGCGGACGAAGCTTTCCTCCAGATCATCTTCCTGGATCTGCAGCGTCGCCAGCCGTGCGCGCAACGCATTGGCCTTATCCGACGAAACCGGAAACAAGATCCCGGCGCCGCTCACGGCTCGTCCTCGTCGCCCTCGGTGGTGCTGACGTCCTCCCAGAAACGATCCCACGCCTCGCTGGTCGAGGTCAGAGCAATGGCCATGCCCGGCGACAAGCTGCCCTCGCGGCTGCCTTCCAGGTCGGAGAAACAGCGCACCACCACCCCCACGGCAAACACGGCCTCGCCGCGCGGACCGAGGACGCGCACGCGCAGCAAAGTCCCCACCCGTCGCGTCTCGGGGCACGCCACGAACAGGCCGCCCCGGCTCACGTCCACGCTGCGGCCCAAGAAACTGCTGCCGATGTCCACGAGTTGCAGCCGCACCTGGATCGAGCTGCGCCGTGATGCGCGACGCTCTTGCGGGACCGGCGGGGTCGGATCCTTGGGGGACACCCGTGCTACTCCGCCGGCGCGTCGACTGCGTCTCTGGTCTTGCGGGCGTCCGCGGATCGGCCAGCCAGGATCTCCCTGAGGAAGTTCTTGGCCGCTTCGTCCCACACATCGCCGAAGGTCTGCGCGTAGCCCACGGCCTCCTCGCGGCTACCTGCCGTGGCTGCTCCCAGGTTGGCCGCGCGGGCGGGAATCCGGCCGAGCAGGGCCGCGCCGAAGTGGGAATTCGCATTGAGCGCCTGCAGGATCGCGGCATGGGCGGCAGCCCTATCACCCGCGGCCAAGCGGGCGATGCCCAGGCTCATGAACGCACGGCCTGCTCCGGCCTCTGACTTGCTGGCCACTTCCAGAACCTGCACGGCGTCGGCTGGCCGCTTGAGCTTGAGGAGTGCGGCGCCAGCGATGAGCCGGGCCTCGGTGCCCACCGCGCCCTCGTCCACCACATACACGCGTTCGAGATCGGCCAACGCATCCTGGTAGCGTTCCTGATCGAAGGCCAAACACCCGAGGGCGTGGCTGGCGCGAAGGTACGCCTGCGCCTCCTTGCGCGAGAACGCGTCTTTGGCGCCCGACTCACGCAGCTCGGCGGCCAGTTTCTCCGAGACACGCAGAACCTCGTTAAACTCCTTGCGCGCAGCATCTTGGTCGCCCGCTCGCAGGCGTGCCAGGCCGATGGCGACCAGGGCGTCCGCCCAGTCAGGCTTCAGCGCCAGGGCCGCGCGGAATTCCTTCTCGGCAGCCGCGGGCCTGCGCTGCTCGAAAAGCTGCCAGCCCGAGGCGAGCAGCTCGTCGGGGTCGGGCGCCTGGGGCGGCGCGGACGCAGCCGCCTGGTCGTCGGCCAGGTGGCACTTCTTGTACTTCTTGCCGGAGCCGCAGGCGCAGGGATCGTTGCGTCCGGTGCTGGCCAGACGGCCACGCGCGGCTTCGGTTTCTTCGTCTCGTTGGGTTTCTTGCTTCGCTGGCTTTGCAGTCACGGGCGTAGTTTACCGATGACGGCCCCGGTTCGACAGTGGGAAGTCGCTTATCGACCGAACGGACTCAGCCGGGTGACTTCGGACTGCAGCCGCGCAAGCACAGCCTTGTCCACGTCGACCAGGCGAATGCCGAGTCGGTGCTCTTGCTTGGCCACCACCTTGCCCTTTCCGGTGAACAGTGCATGACCTTCGAAGCTCTCGATCACCACGTCGAAGACAGCGCCCAAGGACACGTTTTCGTCGCAGGGAACCACGAACCCGCCCAGGCGGATGTTGAGCAGGGGGTTGTTGGTGAAGTAGCCCACCGTGGCAGGGGTGAGCTTCACGTGCAGGTCGCGCCCGCTGACCAGCAGGCCGGGTTGCAGCATGGTGGCGCCGCGCAAGAGGTTGGTCCGCGAGGACGTCATGGAACTGGAGGACGGCGGCCCGGCGGGTGCGGGGGTGGCGAAGTCGAGCGGAACCGCCGGCGATCGTCCTTCCTCTTCGTTCACCTGAACGATGCGATCGAGAAATCGCCGCGCTTCCTCATCGAGATCGCGAAAGTGCACGCCCATGCCCGGGTTGGGCGCACCGGTCACGCGCACCACCTCGCCCTTGCCCCGGAGCAGCGACAGGCCGTCGGACAGCGCCAACTCGAAGTCGATGACCGTGCCCACCGGCCGCGGATCGGCGCATGACAGGAACATGCCGGAACGGCTGATGTTGACCGACTGGGTCTCGTGAAAATCCAGAATGCTTTCGTAGTGGACCTTCACCGGCACGCTCACCGTCACGCGGGGATCACGCGCCTGCATGTCAGGGCGCTGCGGACTGATGTCCGCCACGGAAAAAGAGCCGGTCGGCCGCCGCGCCGGCTGCTCGTTGGCCAGGGGAATGGACCCCGTCGCGCGGCGCACGGGCTGCTCGCTGGTTATGGGAATAGCCCCCGTCGTGCGGCGCCCCTTGTCGTCAGGCATGGCGAGCTGTCACGACTTGGGTGCCACGAAATCCGGCGGGTTGCGGCCTCCCGCGCCGAAGAAAAACTGCTCGGCCTGTTCGAGGAGAACCTGCTGCCCCACGGCTGAGGTCAGGTCGAGGCGGAACTCGTTGACGATACGTTTTGAGTATTCAATCCACTCCATCCACGCCTGCTGCGAGACGTGGTCGTAGATCCTCTTCCCCAGCTCGTTGTTGAAGGGCCTGTAGGCCACCCCGGGCAGTTCCTGCCCGAGTCTTGCGCATTTGACCAAGCGAGGCATTGACTCCGATTCGTCTCCAGAAACCGTTATTGTAGCACCATCGTCCCCCACCGTCTCGACTCCGACCCTGCGGCACTGCGCCCTGCGGGTCGCCAGAGCCGTCCGCTCGGCTGCGGCAGCGTTCCGCGCTCGGGGACGACAAAAGGTCCCGAGCACCCGGTCGACCAGCTACCGTTGCTCCCTTCCGGGCCTGGCGGGGTTCGCAAGTGTTCCGTCACCCGGGACCAGTCTTTCTTCTCGCACAGCCAGCGCCCGCGCGCCAGAGGGATCTGACGACACGGGAGTAGCGGATTGCTAGCTTCCCGCCAGGATCGTCCTGAAGAAGGCGAAGAACCGCCAGCTCATGGCCAGCGCGACCGCGTAGGGTGCGGCCTGCGCAAACAAGGTGGTGAACTTGAACCAGTGGCGCTTGCCTTCCACGTGGACCAGCACGTACGCGATCCCGAGCGCGGGGAAGAGCAGGATGAACACCATCCACCAGCGGTGGTCGGCGCGAAAGGCGTGCACTATCACCAGGATCCACGCCACGATTGACAACAGGCAAGCCACCGCCATCACCACGACCGATTCGACCAGCACGCGCTTGAACTGCGCACCCTCGCGGGCCGATAGTGGCGGTTTGCCTCTCGCGACCAGGGCCGTATCGATCGCGGTGGTCAGCGCCCGCTCCAACTCACCGGCAGCGTGCCCGCTTGCCGTGGCGTCGCGGACCGCCTGCTCGATTGTCTCCAGGGCACCCGCGGGCTTCTTGCTTCCATAAATCACGGCACCTCGTGGCGCGTCCTTGTCTGCCTGGCTGGTGGAGTCAACCAGCACACCGTCGGATACGACGGGCGTGGCCTCCGCACGAAGCTGGGCTGGAACTTGATCCAGCCAGTTGACGAAGACATCGCGTTTCGTGCTCGGATCACGGTAACGGTAGATCGAGTCGGCTCGGGCGGGTGAAGCCATCCCGGCCAGGACGAGCACGGCGGCCCACAACGCCAGCGTTCTCATGCTTCCATTACAGCGCGCGAATGCCGTGCTTGCCAACTTTAACACTACTGGTTGAAATTCGGACCGAGGGTGACGGGAGAATTTCAATCAGTAGTGTTAAGCAGCGGAACCCGATGGTAGGGCCATCAATTCTAGGGCCGCCTTGATGGCGCAGAGCAAGCTGACCTCGCTGGCAATGCCTCGTCCTGCAATGTCGTAACCCGAACCATGATCCACCGATGTGCGCACCACAGGCAGGCCCAGAGTCACGTTCACCGAGGCGCGGGGGAAGGCCGGCTTGACGGCTATCAAACCCTGATCGTGGTACATGGCCAGGATCAGCCGGTAGCGCTTGACCCGCTCGATGAAGAAGGAATCGGCAGGGAAGGGACCATCGCAGGCAATACCCTTGTGCCGCGCCCGCCGCATCGCCGGAACGATCGCGCGCGCCTCCTCGTCGCCCATGAGGCCGTGCTCGCCCGCGTGAGGGTTGAGGCCCAGCACGGCCACCGGAAGCTTGCGCCCCCAGCGGGCGCGACCCGCCTGCGCCAGCATCTCGATCGATTTCACCAGCCCGGCAGTCGTGAGATGGCCGGACACCTGGGCGAGCGGAATATGCGTGGTCTGTAGCGCCAGCAGATAGTCGGGCGTGAGGAACGCCATGCGCTCGTCACGCACGCCCAGCTTCTCGGCCAGGTAGCCGGTGTGGCCCACGAAGTCGGGAAGCAGCGCAGCCACGGCTTCCTTGGTGACAGGCCCTGTGACGATGGCCGCGATTCTGCGCCGCCTGGCCTGATCGATGGCGAAGTCCAGGTAGCCGAGTTGCTCGCGCCCATAGGCCGGCCTGCTGAAGCGAAATCGCTGCATGTCGATGTGGGAATGGGCGAAAAGCCGGAGCGCGGTGGGCGCAAGCCATGCGGTCGAGAAGTTCTGCACCGGCAAGATGGGAATGCGTTGCCGCAGCCGTCGCGCCGAATCCGCGAGCACGCCGGCGTCGCCCACCACCGCGAGATTCGCGCATTGCTTGCGCAGAGATCTCCGGATCTGCCGGGCCAGGGGCTGCTTCCCGCGCGCCAGCGTCGCGAACGCCTTGATGACGACTTCAGCCGAGATACCGGCTGGATCGCCCATGGTGATGAGGAGGTTTCTCGGCTTGCCCGACGGTGCCACATAGGCAGTTCACGCGAATTTCGCGCGCGATGCAAGTGGCGCGGTCAGAAACCGTCGCGATGGTGTAAGATTCTGCGAGGAGACAAGAGATGGAACTTCATGACCTCAACGCCGACGAGAGAATTGCCCTGGCCGCCCTGATCGAGTTCGTGGTGATGGCTAGCGGTCACGTGACCGAGGACGAGGAGCGCGAGATCCAGGCCGTCGTCGACGAGATTGGCGAGGACGCCTATCGCCAGGCCGTGGAGGAAGTCGATCGACGCTTTCCCGACGAGGAGGCTGCCAAGACGTTCCTCGGAACCATCACGCGCCCGGAGGCGCGTGATTTGATTTTCGGGGCGGTGATGGGGGCCGCGATGACCGACACCATCGAGGGCCACGAGTCCAAGATCCTCGACTGGGTCGCCAAGGAGTGGAAGCTCGAAGTCAAGTACGAGGAACCGCCCGAGGAATGAATGCGCGTTTTCGCTGACCCTGCGCCCGGTCGTCCTTGCCCCGCCTCCGCCCTCGCGGTAACTTGAACGAGGGTATCGTCCTTCGGGACGGGAGGACGAGTTGCCCAGCACAGGGAATCGGACGGTTCGTACAATTGCCTAGGAGGTTCTCACCATGGATGGCACGGACATCGTAACCAGGGACAAACTCGTGGCTGATCTGAAGGTGGTGATCAATGACGCCGAGGAGCTGCTCAAGATCACGGCCGGTCAGGCGGGTGAGAAGGTCGCGGCGGTACGCGACAAGGTGCAGCGGGGACTTGAGCAAGCCAAGGCCAAGCTCGTCGAGATCGAAGGCAAGGCCGTCGATCAGACCAAGGCTGCGGCACGCGCAACCGACGCCTATGTCCACGAGAATCCATGGAAAGCCGTGGGAATCGCGGCAGGGGCCGGCCTCCTCTTCGGGATACTGATCGGCCGCCGCTAGAGCCCCAATGCCAGACGAACCCTTGGCCGCGGCGTCGCACCGTGGGCTGCTCGGGTCGGCAAGCCATCTGCTCGCCGTGCTGGTTTCCGCAGCCGAGACGCGGGTGGGCATCTTGGCGACCGAGTTGCAGGAGGAGCGGGTCCGCCTGAGCCGGCTGGTCCTTTTCGGCGGAGCGGCGCTGTTCTGTCTCGGTCTGGGGATCGTCTTGCTATCGGTTTTTGTGGTCGTGCTCTATTGGAATTCGGATCGGCTGGCTGTCCTGGGGCTGCTCAGCGGACTCTTCCTGGGTCTGGGCCTAGTCAACGCGGTCATCCTCGCCGTTATCGTGCGCGGCTATAAGCGCCCGTTGCAGGAAACCGTGGAAGTGCTCGTCAAGGATCGGCAGAGTCTGGAGCAAGACTCATGAACCTGTCGCTGACCGAAATCCAGCGCCGCCGGGCGGAGCTGGTAGAACGTGCCCGCGCCGAGCGGGCGACGGTCAGGGCTGTGCTCGATGGCCACAGCAACCTGTTTTGGCTGGCGGACAGGGGGGTGGAGGTAGTCAAGTTCCTCGCGGCCAGAAAGGGCCTCTTGCTGGTCGCGGCGCTTGCCGTCGCCGTCGTGCAGCCCCGCCGAGCCTTGCGTTGGGCTGTCAGGGCGTGGGACCTTTTCCGGCTCTTCCGCAAGATAAGCCGCTCCTTCGCCTAGCCTACAGGTCAGGTAGGCGCCGCACACCCGGGTCAGGGGTGCTCGTGTCCAGGCGCTCTCCCGTCCGTGGATGGCGGAGGCCGGGGGGGGCCACATCGGCCAACGGGATGCGCACGAAGGGACGCGTGAGTAACGCGGGGTGGGGCACCTGCAGCCCCGGCTCGTCGATACTTTCTTCCCCAAAAAGCAGCAGATCGATGTCGATGACCCGGGCGCGCTTGGTCCCGTCTGCCGGCCGGCCCCGGCCGAGCATGCGCTCGACGCCCAGACAAGCGTCGAGCAACTGACGCGCGGTCAGTGACGTTTCAACCCGCAGCACTGCGTTCAGGTAGAGTGGTTGCGGAGCATTCCCCTCGGGAACCGTTTCGTAGATGCGGCTCTGGGCCCCAACCCGGGTGCCAGCCAGCCGACCGAGAGCTGCCGCCGCGGCGTACAGGAAAGCGCGCCTGTCACCCAGATTGGACCCCAGGGCGAGATACGCGGTGAGCACGGTCCCAGGATACCTCGACCGCCCCTCGTGGTAAGAACGGCCTTCCATGTTGCAGGCCCTCACAGCCGCTGCCCTGACCGGCCTGGTGACCGGCGTCGGCGCTTTTCCTTTCTTCTTCATTCGGCAGCTTCCGCGACGAGCCTACGACGGCATTCTCGGGTTGGGCGCTGGACTGATGTTGGCCGCCGCGACCCTCGGTCTGCTGCACGAGGCTCTCGAAGGCGTGCAGGGGGCTGCCGGCCTGGATGTGGGCCGCCTGATCCTGGTGGTCATCGGCTTCTTGGCGGGTGTGCTGGTGGCCAGCGTGATGGACCGTTTGATCCCGCACCGCCACGCCCGCGGCCACCGGAACCACATCGCCCCGGACTGTCCGGATGAGCATGCGCATGACCAGCACGTGGAGGTGCGCCAGAGCTATGCCATTGTCGGAGCCCTGTCCATCCACCGCATTCCCGAGGGCCTGGCCATCGGCGCCGGATTCGCGTCTGGACACGGGAGCCACCTGGGCTGGCTGTTGGTTTCTGCGGTGGGCATTCAGAATATCTGCGAGGGCGTGGTGATGGGTGCGCCGCTGCGCCTCTCGGGCGTGTCGCCGACGCGCGGCTTGCTGGTGGTAGCCGCAAGCGGCCTCGCCATCCCTCTGGGAGCGCTCGTCGGCCATGGACTTTCGTCGTGGACGGTCATCACCCTTCCCCTCATCCTGGCCCTGGCCGCCGGAATTCTCATCTACGTGACGTCCAATGAGATCATCCCGGAATCGCACAGCCACGGCCATGAGAGTGCCGCTTCGACTGGGCTGGTTCTGGGATTCCTCCTGACCATGTTGATTGGGGCGGTCTTGCGTTGATTGATGGACAACCCATGGACCATACTTGCGCCGTGAACCGCAGCGTCTCTCTCTTGACTATCCTGCTCGTGGCCATGCTGGCCCCTGCCTGCAGCAAGAAAATCGGTGATGATTGCCAGACCAACATCGACTGCGCCCAGGATGGCAGTCGCATCTGCGATCTCTCCCAGCCCGGGGGCTACTGCACGGAGGACGGGTGCGACGACAGCTCCTGCCCGTCGGAATCGATCTGTGTCCGATTCTTCGACCAGAAATTCCCCACCGGAGATTGCAGCAGTCCTCCTGGCACCATCGGCGAATGCCAGCCCGACGAACTCTGCGTGGTGTGCGGGCCCAACGACTCTGAGCCGGAACACGCCTGTTGTGTGCCAAGTGTGTCAGAGCGTCGCTACTGTGCGGTCAAGTGCGGCAGCAACAGCGACTGCCGGGGTGGCTACGTCTGCCGCACTTCCGACACCAACGGCAGCATTGCGCTGCTGCCCGACCCTGCGGACAGCGCGACTGCCAAGTTTTGCGCCCCAGTAGAACCGTAGCTAGCGCTTGAATCCGAGGAGGATGTCGGTGGTCGCCTGATCGGCTGCTGGGAACGGGTACTTCTCGAACTCCCCTGACGCGGCCCAGCGGAAGTCGGCCACCCGCAAGGGGCGCGGCTCTTGGTCCGGAAGAATGCTGGCCTGGTAGAGCGTGAGGTCCACCGAGTATCCGTCGTACTGATGGGTCCGTTGCGCCATGCGCAGCTTGACCTCGACGTCCACCCCGACCCGCTCGCGCAACTCGCGCTTGAGCGCTGCCTCGTCCGTCTCACCGGACTCGACCTTGCCGCCGGGGAACTCCCACAGGCCTGGCAATACCGCCGTCGGCCGCCGCTGTGTGATGAGATAGCGGCCTTCACGCTCGATAACAGCTGCCACCAGCCTGATGTGCGGCCCCGAATCCGACGTCATGAGTGAAGGTGAGGATTGTAGCACGAAGTGGGCCAGAGCTGTCCTCTTTCATCGTGGTCAGAAACGTCTCGCCCACACTAGGGGCGGGGTGGTGCTACCTCGACGTTCGCTCCGTTCCCGAGTTCGATAGGGGACACTCGCGCGGCGCCTACAACGTGCCCCTCATGTACCTGCACGGAGGGGGCATGAAAGCCAACCCTGACTTCCTCCGCGTGATCGAGCAGACCTTCCCCAAGGACCAGCCTAGAAGGAAATGCCGTTCTTCTGGCAGGCCGACCGCACCAGTTGCTTGTTGCGGTCGTCAAGCTTCTCGTAGGCGCGCAGGGCGGTGTCCGGATCGTGCAGCGAGCACGAGCAGATTGCGATGATCTGGTAAGCGCTGGTGAGCCCCGGCTTGGCCCGTAGTGCCTTGCGTGCGGCGTCCACGGCCAGGATGTACTGCCCGCGCAGCCATGCCTCGCGAGCCTGTTGGATCAGCTTGTCGGGATCCGCGCTCGGCTCGGTTTGGGCAGCGGGCGGCGCGGCCGGCTTGGGCTGGGCGCTGGCGGCCACAGGCTTGAGCGCCGGGGTTGGCTTCTTCACCTCGAGCCGCTGGCTCGACTTTTTTGCCAGCACTGCGCAGCGGCTGATGATCCAGCGCGCGGCCTTGTTGGTGCTGTCGACCGCCAGCACCAGATCGGCTTCGTGCTTGGCCTCGTCGCAGGCGCCGACCTTTGCCTTGTCCGACGCTGCATCCCCGTGCAATTTGATGTACTCCGTGCGAGCGGACTTATCGAGGACCGTTGCCCGTTCTTTGTAGACACTGGTCTCCGGGATCTCGCCCGCTCTGTGCAGAACCGCCTCGAAGTCCGACTTGTCTGCCGCCTCCTTCAAGGCGGCGAAGCGCTCGGCATTGTCCTTTTCGTCCTCGGCGAGCTTGCGCAGTTCCGCAGCCTCGCTGGAATCAGGCGCCGTAGTCACCGCCTTGCTGGCTGCGGCCAGAGCCACGTCCCACTGCTCGTTCGCCTGTGCCGACTTGGCGGCGGCCAACAGGTCCGCCAGGGTCTCCTTGGGCGCCGGTGGCTGCGGAACCGGCGTTGGCTGGACCGCGACTGGCGGAGTGGGAGGCGCGGGCGGCCGGTGCGGCCGCGAGCGGCCACCCGAAAGTGCGAAGGCAAGAACCAGTGCCACAACCACTACGCCGCCGCCCACCATCGCGTAGATCTTGCCTTTGCTCGGACCACCGAAGCCTGCCTCCCAGTCGCCCTCACCCTCCGCGGTGACGAAGCGCAGTTGCACCTGCCCAAGCTCGATCTCGTCGCCCGGCGTGAGCAGCACGCGATCGTGGTCCACCCCATTCACGCGAACGCCGTTCGCGCTTTCCAGGTCCACGGCGTAGTACTGATTGCCTTCGCGGAGGATGCGGGCGTGATGCCGGGAGATGGACTTGTGCTCGATGACGATGTCGTTCTCGGGCGTGCGTCCGATGACCAGCGACGGGCGGTCGAGAGTGAACTCGCGCCCCGCCATGAATCGGCCCACGATCACCAGGCGCGCAGGCGGAGAGGCTGAGTCTGGCGTCGAGCCCTCGTCAACCAGGCTATGCAGCGGTATGGTGGGCTGCGCTTCGATGACATCATGCACTTCGGGCGCTGGCGGCGGCGCCGCAGCCTGGGCCGGGGACCAGGCCGCGCCAGCCACGGGTGCATGGGCAGTCGGAGCGCCGGCCACGGCCGCGGCGGGTCGATCCTCCTTGATAGCCATCCGGTAGTCGCCGATGAGGAAGACGTCCCCATCCTTGAGAGAGGTGGCCGCCGATAGAACGGCGCCGTTGAGCTTGATGCCGTTGTAGCTGGAGAGGTCTTCCAGCAGCAGAGCACCCTGTCGTCGCACCAGGCGCGCGTGGCGTCGCGAGACGTTCTGCTCGCTCAGACGGATAGTGTTGCCTTCCTGCCGGCCGATCGTGATCTCGTCGCGGATCAGCGGGACAACAACCGTCTTGCCTTCGTCATCCTCGATGAGGAGTTTCTGCATGGGAGTACAGGAGCCTCGCCAGGAATGACTCTAGCCGCAGCGTCAGGTGGGATCAAGCGCGCACTGACGTGGGAACCCTGAGAGGGTTCTCGCGACTCGTGGCTCGGATCCGCTACTTGATCAAAATCAACGCTGCCCCGATCACGATGGCCATGCCAACGATGAAAGCCGCCACCACGACGGCGACCGCCACGTTCTTGTTTTCTTGCAGCTCCCGACGCAAGTTGTAGGGAGTCACCAACTCCCAGATGTAATAACCGATGATGAGCATCGCGATTCCTGCCAGACCCAGAACCGACGCGTCAAGAACCAACCGCCAGAGGGGGATGGGGATCATGGGAGGCATGGGCTACAGACTCCTCAACTCTGGGTAAGTGGTCATCAGGTCCGTCTCCGTTAGTGAGTCTTCGGCATCGGCAGGTGTCCACACCACCTCAAGGCCTAGAAGGGCGTGGGATGGGACTGCCCCGAGTTCGCTCAGTGCAGCCTCCAGGCTTTCGCGGTCACTCACCGCGTGAACGTGCACGAGCTGCACCCGCGTGGCCACAATCACGGTCACGACCAGATACTCCAGCGGCTCCGTGCCCACGCTGGGGACCGCCTGTGCCCGGCGCAGGGAACCGTCGGCGGCCCGGATGCGCTCCACCTCGAAGCGCGCTCGCTCGGCCATGGCAGCGGCATTGAGCTTGGTTTCACCGTTGGTCATGCTCATGGGCCCGCTGGCTTCGGCAAGAGCGTAGCGGATCGAGTCCTTCTCACGCAGCAACTCGAGTGCGGTCTGATGGAGAAGCTCGGCGAGGCCCACCTCACTGGATGTGTCGCCCTGGCTTGCGAAATCAGCCAGGCGAGCCTGAAGGTGGCGCGCTGAACGTCCGAGGCCGAGCTGGACCTTGCACACGTACGATTCGCCCGATGCCTCCTCCGCATCATCGTCGGACCATGCGCCGGGGGTGCCACGGCGGACGGCCCGGCGAACCGCACGCATGACCGCGACCACGCCCAGGCCCACCACTCCCAGAAGCACGAGGCTGCCCATGAGGCCGAGGCCGCCGCCGCTGCCGTAGCCACCCAAGCCCCAACCGAAGCTGGGCAAGAAGAAGAAGCCTGAGCCCCCGCCGCCATACCCGCTGCGCCCGGTTTGGTAGCCGCGCGAGAGGCTGCCGGCACCCGAGCGAAAACCGCTGCGGCTACCAAAGCTGGCACCTGAGCGGGGACCGGCCGACGCCAGGCCGGGCAGCAGTGCCCACAAACTCAAGACAATGGCCATGCGGCGAATGGACTTCATGGGCGATCCCTTGCGCTTGACTAGCCTAGCGGCGGCCGGCCGCGAAGGCAAAGACCATCTACGAACTGCGTCGGCCAGCGGCAAGGACCCACATTTCTGGGCTTGGGGCTGGCGAACATCCGCGAGGACACCTCCGATGCTCCCGACAGAATTGCAGGGACTCTCCTCGCGATTCCGGCTGGATAACCCTGATGGCGAGTTTGATTTAAACCCTGATGAGAGTCTGATGAAAGCCCGATGAGGGACTGATGCCGGCCTGATGAGAAGGGCGATGTGAAAAACTTGCTGGGCTCCGCCACGGGTATACCGTCGGCGTCAATGGGTTACGCAATCTCGGCAGGACGCAAGACAGTGAAGCCGCCCCTAGGTTGCGAGGGCCATCTAACCAGGCACCAGGCGGCGATTCATCTCGGCCTGCGTAGCGAATTCAAGATCCGCCAGTTCGAACGCGACGGACGACTGCACGCGGTTCGCGGCCGCATGGGCACGGCCTTCTACCCCGAGGCCGAGGTGCTGGCGCTGCGGGCCGCGCTGGGCGCCACGCCTCGTCCTGCGCCGGGACGCTGGTCAGATGCCGATCTGATCGCGCTCCTGCGCCAGCCGACGCCATCGGGACGGCTGCGTACGGCGGTGGACCTCGTCACGGAAGCAAAGATAAACATTGCCCGCGCCGAGCGGGTCTACCGCTTTTGGAGCAAGCGCGACGAGACCCTGGCGGCACGCGTGACCCGCGCTGCACGCCTTGTGCGCGCGGACGAGCCGGCGGCAAACATCCCGTCGTCCGTCGAGCATCCGTCCACCGTGCAGGCGCCCGGTGCGTTCCGGCCGACCGTAGCCGGCGTGGACAAGCCTTCGCCGAGTGAGCGGCGAAGCGCCGCTCGCGTGGCACACGACGGGCTTGTCCGATCTTTGCGGGATCCTGACCCGCGCGTCCGCGCCGAAGCATTCAGCAAGCTCAAGGAGGGCCCGCGGCCCTGACCCGGGCCCCTTGCCGCAGAAGACAGAAAATCGGAGGCCGCACATGCCGCGTAGACGAGTCACCATCGAAGCAACCCTGCTTTCCGAGGTGGAGAGCATCGGCAGAAGAGAGGGCGTCTCGGTCAGTCAGATCGTCAATGAAGCGCTCGCCATCGCGCTTGCGGAACGGAGGCGTCGATTGCAGACGCCCCATGGCGCCTGCCTGCCCCGACCCATTCCTTCCGGCTCACGCCGACCGGACCGCGAGGATATTCTGTCGGTGCTGGATTTCTGACCTTCTACACCGGGACCACGTCCGACAGGTCGACCTCGACGGCTTCGGTGGGCAGGGCGCCGCGGTCGAAGCGCAGGGTGTTGTCGCGCGCGCGGTTGAGCGCCACCTGCTCGAAGTAGGCCTGCACCTGGGGAATGGCCTCGGCCAGCCGCTCCACGTACTCGCGCTTGAGGAAGAGCACGGTGCTGCGCAGAGTGGCGCGTACCGTGGCGGAGGTCGGCTGATCCGTGACCAGCGACATCTCGCCGAAGATGTCGCCTGGCTTGAGGCGCGCGAGGGACACGGCGTCAGGCGTATCTGCTCGCGCCACCACCTCGACCTCGCCGGCCAGCACGAGAAACAGGCCCTTGCCCCGCTCGCCCTCGCTGATGAGTTCGGTCCCGGCCTCGACCTCGAGGCCCTCGAAGCGACGAAGCAGCTCGCCTTGCTGGGACTTGGTGAACGGCACGAAGAGCGGCGATGTCTGCAGCAGGTTCTTGATCAACCGCTCGCGCGAAAACCCGTCGAGTGCCGCGCGGATGGCGGGCAACCTGGCGGTGACATGGGCCAGGGCCTCCTTGCTGACCCCGATGACGTCGGCCTCGCTCGCCGCAGCCACCGAGGCGGTGCGCGGCTGGCCGGTGATGAGCGCCATCTCTCCGAAGAGCGTGTTCTCGAAAAGGCGCGCCACATCCTTTTCCCCGGCCGGCGTGTTGACGAAGACCCGCAACTCGCCACCCGCCACCAGGAAGAGCGAATCACCCGCGTCGCCCTGACGCACGACCAGCTGCCCGTCGTCCAGTCGGAGAACGGTCAGCGAGCGCAGCACGGCCGCAAGTGATTCGGGGCCCAACTCGGACAGGAAGGGCAACGGATGATACTGCTCCTGATAGCCAACGAAGACCGAGAGATCGAGCGCGGTCTTGCGCGCCTGTTCGATGACATGGCTCGGGGATCCGGCGTGGGCGATGTCCCCAATTTCCAGCATGGTGGAGGGATCGACGGGTGCCGGCCGGACTGCAAAACGCGCAAGCAAGGGCGAACCGGAGGCGTAGGTCTTGACCAGCAGGGCGAAGATGTCATCCACCGGCTGGCCTAGCTTACCCAAGGCATGGGCGGCCACGATGGCCGGCAGCGGGTGGCCGGCGCGGACGTCGTGGATGGCCACGCTCCGGTAGACTTCGGCCGCGGCATCGGTCCGCCCCGCATCCACCAGCACGTCCCCGATGGCGAACCGGGTTTCGTAGTCGAGCGGAAGCGCGGCTAGAATTCTCTGGTACGCGCGCAGGGCGCGCGGGTGATCGCCGTTTCTACGGAAACGACGCGCCTCGTCCCTGGCTTCACGTAGAGTGATCTTCATGGGTCAAGATTCGGTCAAGCCGCCGGCGGAGGCAAGGCCGGCGAGCCCCTGGGCGTGAATTTCCGCGGGTTGTCGATCCGGCCACCGCTGCAGCCACGACCTTCTGCGGCTTTCGCAGGAGGTGAAGAGTGGCAGCCCCCCTGTCAATCGGCAGAGAATTAGGTAGTATGGTCCTCTGTTGACTGCTATCAGGTCCGACCGGGCCTGGCTGACGAATCCAAGAACACCCTGCCCCTTGACGACCATGGAGAAGGATCTAGAGCGCGGTTTGCTGGAGATTTTTGCGCGGACCCTGGTTTCGCTCCCCTTCGATCTCAAGATCCTGCTCGAAGCGGTGTCCGACCCCGATCTGGACCATGGCGCGCGCGAAGTCGCGGCGGCTGCGGTCGTGTACATCATCGCACCCCGCGACGGGAACGTCGAGCCGTACCTCCGACACAGCGAGGACGTGCTGGTCCTTCGGCTGGCCCTGCGCAAGATTCTCAACGACGGGGGCGAAGGGGCGCCGGCGTTCCGCGACCGCTTCGCCGAAGATCTCAGCCGTCTGGACCAGGAGCTGGAGCTGATCGAGCGGGCCTGCGGCAAAGATCTGGTCGCCTGGCTCGACAGCCGCTGGTCCGTCCTGCGCAAGGCCGTGTACGCGCGCAAGAAGATTCCCCTGTTCGTCGACGATGAGGAAGTCGGCACACTCCTGTACGACGAAGGACTGAAATTCGGCACCAACTATCCGATCAGCGAAAAGACCCTGGAGGGTCGGCTCAAGCAGGCCCAGCCTATCCTGGACCACCTGCAGCGGAAGTGGGACCAGGACAAGAAGAAGATCACCCCACACTAGGATAGAGATCCGGATGGCGCGAAGTTCCGAGGTCGTGCCGTTTGGCGCGACGCCCGCTGGGGTCTTCGACATCGCCTGCCGCCTGGCCGAGAGTGGGGGCTCCCTGCCCACGGAAATCACCGAAGCGGCGCGGGCGGTGGCTGGCGAGTTGGGATCGTTTCCGCCGAACGACGTGCGCAACGCCCTGGAGAAGCTCATCACGGCCCCGCACGCCGACGACGGTCTGCGGTGGCTGCACGAGGCAGGTGTACTGCAGCAGGTACTGCCCGAGTTGGAGGCGACGGTGAATCTCTCGCAGGAGGCAGGCCGTCGGCACAAAGACGTGTGGGAACACACCAAGCAGGTGGTCATGCAGTCGCCGGCCCAGCCCATCGTGCGCTGGGCCGCTCTGCTGCACGACATCGGTAAGGTGTCCACCCGGGTCATGCTGAGCGACGGCAAGGTCACCTTCCACCGCCACGCCGAGGTGGGGGCTCGTCTGTTCGATACTCTGGCGCGCCGCCTGGGTTTTGTCCGCGCCGAGCGCAAGCGCATCCGCTTCCTCATCGTCAACCATCTGCGCGCCAACGCCTATGAGCCGGAATGGACCGACGCTGCCGTGCGCCGCTTCGATCGCGAGATGGGCGACGCGCTCCCCGATCTGGTCGAGTTGTCACGGGCCGACGTCACCTCGGCGCGGCCGGGTCGGCGCGAGGAAGCCGCACGCAACATCGAGGCTCTGTTGCAACGAATCGCGGCGGTGCGCGAACTCGACGCCCGCGTGCCGCCGTTGCCACCAGGGGTGGGCAACGCCATCATGGTGGCTTTCGCTATTCCGCCGTCGCGCCGGGTGGGCGAGTTGCGCAAGCTGTGTGAAGACGCCATCGAACGTGGCGAGCTACTCGAACGACAGCCGGTGGAGTACTACGTCGACTTCCTGAGACGCCAGGGGATCGCGCGATCATAAGAGGGGCACGCGGGATACGACCCAGGGTGCGCAGCAGTTCGTCTGCCATGGCCGGGCTGTGAAGAAGAAGGCTTGGCGGTTCAGCTGGCCTCGACGGCGCCGAGGGTGCACGCGCTCGGGCGCGGGTTGCCACGCTGATCAATGGGCGGGCAGCCGGTGCCCACTCCGATGGCTGGGCTACCCGCCGCCGGGAGCATCGTCTTGGTCGGTCCACCATTGTCCTGTAGCGGGCCGAGCGCGGGATCCGCCACAGTGATTGAAGACGTACACTGTGTGCCGCCGCTGGGGAACTGCAGATTGGGTCCGCTGCTGCCGTGAGCTTCCGCGCAGTTGGTCGTGCCGTCCAGCGTCCCCCGCAGGTTGTTGGCCACGATGGTGTTCTGCAGCTTGACCCCGGTGTCGCCACCGAAGAGTCCGTCGCCCGTGTTGCCCGCCACCGTGACGTTGAGAAAGGTGCCGGTCACGGCGTTGGCGAACCAGACGCCGCCTCCACCGGAAGCCGTGTTGTTCGCGATGGTGACGTTGGTGAGGTTGGCGATGGCCGACTGGCCAATCCAGATGCCGCCGCCATAGTGGCCGGTGTTGTTGGAAATGGTCGTGCCGCTCATGTTGATGGTCACGTATTCGAGGTAGAGGCCGGCCGCGTTGCCGCTGTTCGCGTCGACCGAGTTGCCATCGAAGGTGCAGCGGTCGATGTTGACGTCCTCGTCGTGGTAGCCGACGCGAAACACGGCGCCGCCAGCGGCATTGGCCTGGTTGCCAGTGAAGCTATCGCCGCAGAAGGTGAGCGACACGTTCGCGCCGTCGTAGCTGAGCGCGCCGCCGTCGCCGCCGTTGCCGGGATTGCCGTCGGTCCCGGTGGCCGAGTTGTTGGCGAAGGTGGTGTTGACGATGGTGACGTTCTCGTCCTGCGTGCCCACGGCGCCGCCGTTCGAGCCGGTATTGTCCGAAAATGTGCTGTCCACGATGATGAGCGTGCCCACGCCCTGACCGTTGATGGCCCCACCCGACACGTCCTCGCCGCTGGACGCGCATTGATTGTGCGAGAAGATGGAGTTGATGACGGTGAGCGAGCCGCCATCCTCGAAGATGGCACCCCCGCCCTTGGCCGTGCTGCTGGTGTTGGGGACGTCGCTGGTGAAACCGTCGACGAACGACAGGTTCTGCACGGTGAGCAGCGGTGTGGCGACGTTCCATGCGCTCATGATGTGGAGGATGCGGGAGGTGCCCCCACCACTCAGCGTCACCTGGCCGGCGCCGTCGATGGTGGTGTCCTTGCCGACGGGCACCTCGGAGGTGACGTTGATGGTGACCGGCGCCGAGCCGCAGTTGAACGTGACGATGCCGCCGCTCGCGACTGCGGCCCGGAAAGCCGCCTCGGTGCAACTTGCGGCGCTGCCGTCGCCCACGACCGTCGTCGGGCTGGACGTGTCAACCGGGCTGGCCGGCACAACGCAGGTCGCGCTCGGCGGCGGAGTGCTGTGCTCTCCTCCGGTGCCGGCTGCCCCGCCCGCGGCGCCAGTCCCGCCAGTGCCACCCACATCGGTCGCTCCGCTGCCCCCGCCGCACCCGTCTGCATCCGCGGCGACGAAAAAGATGGACAACAAGGACAACTTCACGAAACACACCCGAGTCGACATGGCACCTCCAGTTGCATCTGACATTCGACCACCGACGACAGTTTACCCCATCACGAGCAGCAGCGACATGGTCGCGGGGCAAAGCCCCGTATTGGCTGTCGACAGAGGCTTGCGCTACACTGACGGCTGTCGATGCCAGTCGGGAGACGTAGATTGACCAGCCATGGGATGCTCTGGATCTTTGTGGCGATAACCACCGTCACGGCATTTGGCTGCGGAGCGAACGACAGTGGCAAAGCTGGTTCCGGGGGCGCTCCCGCGTCGAGCGCCGGTGGAACGACCAATCTTGGCGGCACAGCGGCTGTCGGCACGAGCAATGGCGGAAGTGTGAACACGGGTGGTGGCGGGGCAACGGGTGGGTCGACATCAGGCAGTGGCACCAGCAGCGACTGTCCGGAGGGCGTCTCGGTGATGTGTGGCATGGTGGCCGCGCACAACAGCGTTCGCGCGGCCGCGCCCAGCGCCAATCCAGCGCTACCGCCCATGACCTGGGACGCCACTTTGGCGGCCTTTGCCCAGAACTATGCCAGCACCTGTCCTGCTGGGCACAACCCCAACCGTACGGTTGAGGGGCAGACCGCGGGAGAGAACATGTATTTCACCAGTCAGCCCAATCCGGTTCCGCCTGCACAAGTCGTGCAAGGCTGGGCTTCGGAACAGGCCAACTATGTGTACCCGGCCAACACCTGCGGCGGAGTGGCCTATACCTCGGCGACTTTTAGCTGTGCGACTTGTCCGGAGTGCGGGCACTACACGCAGATCGTCTGGCGCACGACAATCAAGGTCGGTTGTGGCGTGGCCACAGCCTGCAGCGGCAGTTTTCCACAAGTCTGGGTCTGCGACTACTTGCCGGCGGGCAATGTGGTTGACCGCAGTGGCAATCTGCAATTGCCGTATTGACCACGGGCTGCTAGTCCGCCGGCGTCTGACCAAGGATCGCGGGACGGAACTTGTAGCCGTAGACGATGGTGCCCTTGTTGCCGTCGTCGCGCAGCTTGCGCGTGACCATCTCCACCGGCATCCCGATCTCGATCTTCTCCCCTTCCACGTCGGTCAA
>Ga0181530_10000446_pt1 | contig 52722 bp, 42 predicted proteins | sample PEATcosm2014_Bin_42_FD_119769 | JGI IMG/M metagenome (GOLD analysis project Ga0181530, IMG submission 119769) | Peatland microbial communities from MTU Mesocosm Facility, Houghton, MI, USA - PEATcosm2014_Bin10_60_metaG | ecosystem: Environmental > Terrestrial > Soil > Wetlands > Peat | place...
CGCGATTTCCGAAATCATCAAGTGGATGAATTACGTCACGGAAGGGCGGTTCTTCACCGTGGCCGCCGATCTTTCGGAGTCGATCAACGTGGAGCACGGCAGTTTGTGGGGACACTACAGTCCCACGGAGAATCCGCTGGGCACGCGCCTGAAGGCGCCCATTGAAGAAGCGGGCAATGTTTCCACCGCCATCGGGCTGGTGAGTCAAAGTGCTTCCGTCGATCCCGAAAAATTCGCCGGCGTTTGGGCTTTGAGCGGTACGTACGGAGCGTTCACGCCGCTGATGTACACTCCGGCGCGCGTCTGGAGTCAACAAAATCAGGACAGCAAATTCCGCGTCGGGGTGCTGCATATTCTCGCAGCGCACTCCGGTCCTGAAACCGCGGCCGACGCGCGCACCCACTTCGGCATTTTCGCGCCGCAGGTGTGGAAGCTGTTCCCGCGCGGTCAGGTGATCAATCTGAGCTTTTGGGACTACAACGATGTCGCGCCCGGCTACTTCGCGGCGGCAGAAATCGCGGCGCGCGATCCGCACGTAGGCATCATCACGATTGAAGTGGCGCGTCCCGATTTCCCAGTCGCGGATCGCAACCATTTCGCCGACACCGATCTGCGTGCTGCGGCAAAAGGTCTGTACGTGATCCGCGATTTCGCGCCGGACAAGCCGCGCCACGGTTACGTGATCGCGCAAGGATCGAGTTCCACTGTGAATCTCGTCAAGGTGCTGCCGAAACTCGAAGCGGCCGGTGTGAACGTGAAGGTGATCGCGGCGATCAGCGAGGAGTTGTTCGATCGCCAGCCGCAAGCCTATCGCGATTCCGTGCTGCCGCCCGCGGCCCGCTACGATTTGATGGTGGTATCCACGGGCACGCGGCGCATGTGGCCGCTGCGCAACCTCGGTCCGTTGACGGATGAGTATTCACTCACCTCCGACTTCGACAACTCCTGGCGAACCGGCGGCCTGGAAGCGGATGTGATCGCGGAAGCGCATCTCGATCCCGATTCGATTTTCGCAGGCGTGCAGCGATTCGCAAACGAACGCGAGCGCCGCATCGGCGATCAACGCAGCATGATCGGCTAGTCGAGGATGTCAACAGAGTATGGGAGGCGCTCATGCTTGACTGTCTTTGTAACATCGTCGAAGGTAAAGTGCCGTCGAAGAAAGTATTCGAAGACGACCCGCGCTTACCGCATTCGAAGACATCAGTCCGCAAGCTTCCACGCACGTCCTGGTGATCCTCAAGAAGCATATTTCCGGCTTGCCGGATGCGGAGCCAAGCCTCTCGCATCCCCAAAATACTTCCGGACGTCCGCAGCTACATCCTCCGGGGTGCGGTCGACGGCCGCTTCCCAATGCAGGCGCTCCAGGTGCATCGAGTCGCTGCGATAGAACGGCGTCATGGCCGTTCGTGTGACCATCGTCAGGTTCACGCGATCTGCGCCGTCCTTGCCCAACTCGCCGGAATACAGTGCCAGATTGAAGCTGTTGTACCCAATCGAGTCATACCACGCGAGTACTCGGCTAAGGCCCGAAGCGAGCTTCTGAACGTCGGCGGATGAAAGGTCGAGGATGGTCGCGCGTTCGCACAGGACAGCACGGACCTCGTTGAATCCGATGGGTGCGAAAGGTGTCATCCAGACGATCGGTCCGTCGCGAGAGATCATGCGCTCCGCAAGTTCCGTCTCTTCTGACACAAGATCGTTCCAGAAACAACGCCCGTTCGCGTGCCAGTAGGCCGCAACCGATGCATGCTGCATTCGCATCATCGATGTCGGGAATGGATCGACATACAGTTGGCTATGCGGATGGGGAAGAGAACCACCGGAGGGATAAAGATAATTGATGTTGTAGGCGCAGAACCGCGCATCCGCATCGAACTTCGTGACCGCGCGTACGTAATCGAGCGAGGCAGCCAGGTTGTCGGCAATCAGGGCAGCGGTGAAATCGCGCATGCCCAGCCAATGCCGTGTTGTGAACACCGCGACACTGGCGTATTTGGAATACGGCACCAGGTTAGGAAACAGGACGGTATCGCCCACTCGAATGCGTCCGGCCGGCGTGATTTCCGTGGCGATGCGCGGCGTTACTTTGTCGATGCGTTCTGCGCAGAATGGGCAAGTCGGGTCCGGCGTCCGAAACGCGCCCAGCGCGGCGTCATTACTCGTTTGCAACTTAACGCCTTCAGCGATTCGGGCCGAGGTGCCGAGCAGCGGGTCGAAGCGGACCTGCAGCTTACGCTCCGAGTACGCTTCATCGCCGGGGTTTTGGAAGCGCGAGAACATACTCTCGCGCCGGAATTGGATCGTCATAGCTAAGTACCCGATACCCTCCCCTTCAAAATTGCCAAGCGTTTGATTTCTTCGGCCCCATCATTGGAACGAGAAGACTGTATTCGAGACCGCAGGTTCGCTCGGCAAAATTGAGTCCCGATCCCGAAAACTTGGAACGGGCCAGGAGTGCAAGCTTAGCGAATCGCAGCGCTAACCATGCGCTGCCAGTCCCGCATCTTCTGCGCGTACGCCTCCTCCGTCACGCTCGCGACAAACTGCAGACCCTTTTCCGAAGTCGCCGTATGCACGTAGTGCACATGCACTCGGCAGCGCTGTTCGCCGAGGGCCTCGACTTGTACCCGCACCCGCGACAACCGCTCGCCCTCGACCACGTATACGTACTCCGCGACATGCTCCCGCAAATTGGCCTCAACGATGGTCCATAGCGAGTGTTCTCCGTCCTGGTCGAGGCGAAAGACGGAATTCGCCTGGAACACAACCTCCGCTTGCGGCGGGTACACCGGCTTCGGATCCCAGCCCTTCACCCAGGCGCGTTCCCCTTCTGGCGTGAAGAACAGCAACCCTCGGTCGGCGCTGGTATCGAGTTCAAATGATCCTTCGCGAACCACCTGTTCCGTGGTTTTCTTGCCCGGCGACAGTTCGAATTGGAGTGCGGGAATGATCGCTACGCCCCCTACCGCAAACAGCATCATCCAGTTCATCTCTCCTCCAAAAGAGTTGGTACCCCCCACCCCCCCCATAAAATAAAGTCTTTCCCCACAGTAACTTACCAAGGAGAAATTGCAAAGTATTCTGCTCAAAGGGGTTAGACTGCACCGCAACTGCCGTGTTTTGAAGACTTTGCGATCTGTTCTGTAAGGTGTTCCGTCCATTGGACTTAGCTCGCTTCGCAAGGCTACTGTTTTGAATACCTTGCGAATATTCGGTCTTGACAACTGACAACCGGCACCTGGCTTCTGACAACTGACAACCGGCAACTGACAACTCGCTTCTGACAGCTGACAACCGACAACTGACAACAGCTTCCCATAAGTACAAAAGGGCAGGAGCGTAAGTCCCCTGCCCTACCTATCCAGTATCCAACTGCACCACTATCAGGTCAAGCAAATACGTCACCAAAATGCATTTGATTCCCACAACGGGAATCCGCTAGCAGGAAGCAGCCGCCACTCGTGACCAAATGGGGCACCCGCCGTTCGTTGTACACTGACCCGTTCCCATCGCAGTCCCGATTCAGTCACGTGGCCTATGGGATTCCCTTCCTTGGAATCGAAGGTTATTTTCACGTTTCTGAATTACAATCTCTTGGCAGCACGTGACATCATTCATTCATGAACCCAGATTTGGCAACTCACCGCGCCGAAAGTTCCACCATTACATCGGGACGGACCGAAAACGAATATCGGATTCTTGATTTATTTTGTTGTGCCGGCGGGGCCGGGATGGGCTACGCTCAGGCGGGATTTGAGGTCGTAGGGGTCGATATTAATCCACAGCCCAGTTATCCGTTCACATTTATCCAAGCGGACGCTCTCCACCTCGACGCGAAGTTTCTTCTATCCTTTGATGCCCTGCACGCCTCACCTCCGTGTCAGGCTTACTCGGACTTGGCGAAGCGAAATGGGAACGGGCACAGGATAGATACGAGTCGTTGGGCATGATAGGGTCTTCAGAGTCGCTGCTATGACTTGCTTCCCCTAGACAGGAACTCTCTAAGCCAAGGCGTTACTAGCCGGTCATGTGCTTGGGGGTTCGCCTCAATAAAGGCGATAAACCTATTGCAGGCGTGGTGCACCACTCCACGAATGCAAACCTCACATCCTTCCGCACAGTGGTTATGATTGTGCTCTAGGACAGTAACCGGTTGCTTTTTACACTCACCGCTGTGTGGGATGTTTCGAGCGTGGAAATAGCAGTAGTTACTGTCGTACCCGCAGATGGGACAGACCCCTTTCTGCTGCTCCAGAAGCCTGTCCCGAAGGTTTCTCCGCTCGGCTGCAGTCATGCGGTTTCTTCTTTTCATTTCCGAGAAGCCAGCCAACCTCGACTTCTAGCACCTCAGCGAGAGCCCTCACTTCATAGTCGAGAACATGGCGGAGACCGTTTTCAATTTTGGCGATTGCCGCGCGGTCTAGCTGGACGCCGCTGCGCGCGACCTTTCCAGATAAGGCATCCTGCGTTAGCGCCGGTCTACAAGCTTTGCGCGCCTCAGCAACGCGCCGACCAATGATGTTCTTGCGCGCTTGCTTCGCTTTCACGTTGAGAGATTAATTTGTTAGGAGGTCAAATGTGTTCTAAACTAGAACATCAAAGCGACGCCTGCGCGAAAGGACTGGCCTTCCAGTTGGACCGTTCCACACAACAGAAAGGGCAAGTCGGCGAGCGGCAGGCAGAATTGAAGGGCACGAATTCGATGCAGAGGTCTGGTCGCCGTTTAGATAACCGGTCCGTACAGCCCACTAATATTAGCCGGTCGTCCTGGGCAGGGCGCGCGATCGACAGCTTCGCGAGGCTGACCGGCATGACTGCCGACTTGCGGGCAGAACCTGAAGTAGTGCTCAGCGACTTGCTTGCCGACCTCATGCACTGGTGCGATTTCCAGCGGATCGATTTTGAGAGCGCGCTTGGACGAGCTCGCGGGAACCACAACAAGGAATCGCGTGCGTAGTTCGGATGTAAAGCCGCCAGTCTGTTTGGCTGCTATCTCAGGTCAGGCGAGCTGGAATCGATGAACAACGTGCCGTGTACGATTGGCTTCGCAAGAAGTTCGGCGACTGATGGATAATTTGTCCCCCGATCGTCGCAGCGCTAATATGCGGGCTGTAAAAGGCCGGGACACGCACCCGGAAATAGCCGTACGTCAGATATCGCACCGTCTGGGGTACCGCTTTCGGCTGCACGTCCGTAGTTTGCCGGGCAAACCAGATCTCGTATTCGCAAGCCGCCATAAGGTGATATTCGTTCACGGCTGCTTCTGGCATCACCACAGCTGCAGGCATGGATTGCAGAAACCAAAGACGAACGCGGCGTTTTGGAAAACGAAAATTGCAAAGAACGTGGCACGCGATGCAAGAACTCTTCAGCGGCTAAGGAATGAAGGGTGGCATTGCTTAGTGATTTGGGAGTGCGAAACGCGGGACGAGGGTCGACTTTCGAAAAGGCTGATCAGATTCCTTAGCGGCCGCTGAGGCAGCGCCGCCCACCCACTCTGAAGCTGTGAGCTATCGTTTGATGATCGGGTTATAGCCTTCCGCCACCAGCTTGGCTTTCATGGCTTCCGCTTCGGCCACACTCGCGAAGGGACCTACCTGCACGTGATAGAACTTGTCGTTGGTGACCGGGTTGTTCACTACAAAAACGTTGTAGTCCTTCTTGCGCAAGGCGCCGGCGAGGGCGACGGCGTCGTCCTCGCGCGACACCGCCGCGATCTGCACCACAATGGTTCCCGGTCCGGTCACCGGAGACGTGTGCGAGATCACATCTGGACTACTGAGGACAGTCGTAGCCGCTGGATCGGCCGCTGGCCCAGCGGTAGCTGTAGCCTTCGGACCATGAGCGGCAGTGGATGCCGTTGGCGATGCTTCGGTAGCCGGCGGCGTTCTGTTGTCGTTCTGCTGCACTGCTTTGTAGAAGGTAAGGCTACCTTGCTGACTGGCGGCTTGGGTTTCGTCAGACGCCGGCGCCTGTGTGCCGGACTTCACGCCGACTGCGGCTGACGGCTTGCTCTGGCTGGTTCCGGAACTTGCCGGCGCTGGATCGGATGAAGCGTTTACCTGCGCCGGCTGATCGTTCAAAGTCTGCTCGCGGCCTGAGCTCTTGCCCAGCGAATAACCGATGGAAAAGAAGACTCCGCAAATCGCTGCCAGCAAGAAAAACAGTCCCAGCAGCTTGCCTGCGCCCAGGGTTATTTCGGTGTCCTCAGATGCCATCGTGTGCACAGATAACCTCGCTCAATTGGCCCTACATCATCCCTTGTCCGCCGAGGGTGGAAGTGCGGCAACCTTTGCCGCATCCAGCTTCACCAGGTTTTGCAGTCCGGCTAGCAAGTCCACCGGAACCGGGAAAATGATGGTCGTGTTTTTCTCCACGCCGATTTCGGTCAACGTCTGGAGGTAGCGCAACTGAATGCTGACCGGCTCGCTGGCCAGCAGATGGGCGGCATCGATCAGGCGCTGCGCGGCGGCGAATTCGCCTTCGGCATGAATGATCTTTGACCGCTTCTCGCGTTCGGCCTCGGCCTGCTTGGCCATGGCGCGCGTCATCGTCTCCGGCAAATCAACCTGCTTCACCTCGACGTTGGACACCTTCACGCCCCAGGGATCGGTGTGCTGGTCGAGGATCGATTGCAAGCGCAGGTTGATCTTCTCGCGATGCGCCAGCAACTCATCCAGATCGACTTCGCCCAGCACCGAGCGTAGCGTGGTCTGCGCAAACTGCGACGTCTGGTACATGTAATTGGAAACCGCGACTACGGCTTTGTTGGAATCGACCACGCGCAGGAAGATGACCGCATTCACCTTCAGCGTTACGTTGTCGCGGGTGATGATGTCTTGTGGCGGGACCTCCAGCGCCTCCTGCCGCAGCGAAACACGCACGATGCGGTCAATCGGCGCGAAAACCAGAATGATGCCGGGGCCTTTTGGAGTGCCGAGCAAACGCCCAAGCCGAAAAATAACGCCGCGCTCATACTCGGCCAGGATCTTGATCGAGTTGATGATGTAAAGACCGACAATAATGATGACAACAATGCCAGCTATACCGGGCACGGGACGCCTCCAGCACAATAGAAGTTTAGAACGGATGCTACTGGAGATTGTAGGCCCAAGTGGCGAGGAACCCAAGTTGGCAACAGAAGGCAGTGGTCGGTTGTCAGTTGTCGGTTGCCAGTCACGGAGCATCTGGGCCTACTCGCAAGAGAGGCTGACGCGGGGGTCTGGATGGTGGGCGAGGATTACGGTTCGGCGACCGACGGTCGCCGGGGAGAATGCGGGTTGATTCCACTGACAACTGACAACCGGCAACTGACAACTGATTTCCTACTTCTTCTCCACTTCCAGCTCCAGCCCTTCGACTTTGCGCACCACCACGTGATCTCCAATTCCGACCCGCGAAGGCGCGTGGGCATTCCACAGTTCGCCCAGCACGAAGACCTTCCCTTCCGGATCGATGTCGGTGCGCGCTTCGCCAACTGCGCCGATGAGGCCTTGGGATCCGGTCACAACTTTATTGCGGCGTGCGCGAAGCGCGATAGTCATCAGGAAAACGGTGATTGCGCCGATGGGCACGCTGACCCCCAACGCCGTCCACAGGCTGACGCGCATCTGCGGAATGGGCCCGTCCACCAACAGCAGCCCGCCCAGCGCCAGCAAAGCGACGCCGCCAAGGCCGAGTACACCATGGGTCCCAAACTTCGCCTCCAGCACAAACAGCACAAACGCCCCCATGATGAGCGTGAACGACGCATAGCGCGTGGGCAACAGGTTGAGCGCGAACAGCGCCAGCAGAATGAAGATGACCCCCACCACGCCGGGCACAATCGCGCCGGGATGATTGAATTCTGCGTACAGCGCGAGTGCGCCCACAGCCAGCACGATGAAGGCGATGTTGGGATCAAGCAGGAAGTCGAGAATTTGCTGCCGCAGCGTCATCGGCATCTCGTCAACCTTGGCTCCCAACAGGTCCAGCTTCACCTGCTTGCCATCGAAGCGCTTCACCGTGCGCCCTTGTATCTGACGAAACAGATCGTCCTGGTCCTTGGCTACAATGTCGATCAGGTGCTGCTGTAGCGCCTCCTGATCGGTCCACGATTTCGACTCGCGGACCGCGCTCTCCGCCAATTGCACATTGCGTCCGCGCGGCCCTACGAACGAGCGCATGAAGGCGGCAGAGTCGTTCTCCACCTTGGTCTTCATGATGTCGTCCATCTTCTCGCCGCCAAGCGTGACCGGATGTGCCGCTCCGGTGTTAGTACCTGGCGCCATAGCGGCGACGTCCGCCGACTCGAGAATAAAGAATCCCGCCGAAGCCGCATTGGCGCCGCTGGGCGCAACGTACACGATGACCGGCACGGGCGAGGCGAGAATTTTCTGGATGATCTCGCGGGTGGAGTCGACCAGGCCGCCGGGGGTGCTCAGCTCGATCAAGACGGCATCGGCATTGGTCTGGCGCGCGTGCTCGATGGCGCGCTCAACGTATTCCGCGCTGATGGGCTGGATAGTGTCGTCCACGCGGATCTTGACCACACTGCTGGCGAGGCAACTGGAGGTCAGCAGAACCACCAAAAGAGAGACAACTAATATCTGAAGTGTCATCCTGAGCGGAGGCGCGCCGAGCAATATCTGCGGTGTCATCCTGAGCGAGCGGCCGACTTTGCCGCGAGTCGAAGGACCCCTATTAGGGCGTCGACGGTTGAATAGCGGTGCTTCGACTGGCGCGGCCCACTGCCGCCGCACTCGCTCAGCTCGACATAGTAATTGCATAATCATGTTCCACATCTATTGTGAACCTGTTTGCCGCGCCGCGATATCCCGTTTTAGCGCCAGCGCCGCGGCGTTGCCCGGCTCCAGCGCCAGCGTGCGATCCACTTCATCGACCGCTGATTGCACCTGGTCCTGCTTCAGATCAAGCCGCGCAAGTAGCAGCAGGCCGTCGACATTAGGTTTAAGGCGAACCGAGCTTTGCGCTTCAGCGCGTGCCCCGGTCACGTCGCCTTTTTTCTCCAGCAGCAGCGCCAACTGCGCGTGCGCCACTTCGTTGCTGGAGTCAGCGCTGATGGCGCTGCGGAATTCAGCCTCCGCCTGGTCCGGCATGTTTTTCGCCAGCAACTCCCTGCCCCGTTCCACGTGATATTTGGCCTGCGTACTCCCATCCATGGTTGCCAGGCGCGCTTCGGCGAAGTTGTGGATCTGCATTTCGAGCTGCCGATAGGACGCCTCATCGTAGTTGCGCTTGATCCGCTCCATGGGAAGGTGAAGCTGGTTCGGCGGCAACAACGTATTCGCCGCACCGGCAACCGCAGATTGCGCGGGCGGAGGCGGCACACCGCGATTGATCATGTCCAGCAGCGTCTTGGCCTCGCTGTCGGTTGAGCGTTGCTGCAACTCGTCCTTCAACTGCCGGCTCGCCGCCGCGCTGTCCCCATTCTTGAAGAGCGCGACCGCCAGGTTGAAGCGGTAATCGGCATCGTTAGGGTCGGCATTGACGGCCTTGGCGAAGTACTCCACCGCGGGAGCGCGACGGCCACGCCGCGCCTCCACCACTCCCATGTTGTTGTAGATCTCAGTCAGTGGCACCCGGGTCGACAGGTAGTTGAAGGCGGCAAAAGCCTTGTCGAAATTGCCACGATAAAACTCGGACATTCCTAGCCAGAAAATGGCCTCGCCGGCGGCTGGATCGGTTTTCGGAATGCGGGCAAACCACACCGAGGCCGACTCATATTCATGATTGTCGAAATACGTCTTGCCCAACTGGAGCATGGCCAGGGTGTAGTTGGGATTAAGTTTTATCGCATCGTGGAAGTAGTGGATCCTCTGCTGGTAACCAGTGGCCAGAGTTCCACGAATGTAGTTCTCGAAGGCATCCAGACGGATTGGGGGAAAGGCTTTCAGAAATTGATCGCGCGTCATTGCAGGACGCACAGGCATTTGCTGCAACAGCTCCCAGGCCAGCATCGTTTGTAGGTCGATCAGATTGGTGAGCGGACCGCTGCTTTCCACCGCCGGATACAAATGCAGCTTCTTCATGTCGAGCAGTTGAGCGTGGGCGGTAAAGACGCTGCCGTCGAAGGTGTACCTGCCCATGACGACATAATCCGCGTCCATCTGTTCGGCGATGCGATAGAGCGTTGCCCGCGAGGGCAGCACGGCCTGCGGAATGCCCGAATGGTCGAAGGCGTGGATGCGGTCGTCGCGACGCAGGACGTATAGCTGCGAAGAAGCCATGTGTTGCGACAGGACCTCAGGAAATGCTTCTCCAATCCACTCCAGTCCGGGGGCGCTCGACTGGTTTTCGAAGGGCATAACCATGATGGTCTGCGTTCCGGGGAAAGACTGGCCAGGGGCATTCCGGCAGAGCAAGGCGAGCGCAAAGCCCAGAACAATGGCAAGGCTATGCAAGACTCGGGATGGAAAGCAGGCCAAAGCAAGTCGATTATAGCCGTTGCAGATGTTCTCGGGGAGCTCGCTGCTCTGGGCTTATGTAGCTAAACACATCCAACTGCTGCTCGTCTTTTCCACGCGTGCTTTCTTCTTGTCAGGTTGTGCTGTGGAAACCAGAGTAATGCTTGGTCCTACGTCAGTTTTCTCCAAAGCTTGTGCACGGCTAGAGGATAATGTTCCTTTATAGTGAAATTCGATCGTTAGATCTTTAAGGAATGGACCCGTTTCATGGAAGTGGTGAATGTCAAACCTCTTCACTGGAGGTCTTTTGAATCGTCGTAGCTTCGTCACTGGGGTGTCGTCCGTCTGTTCCCTCGTCCTGCTGAGAGGTGGGTTTGCATCCAGCGAACAGAAGTCCGGATTAGAACAGCGCGTCCGGGCACAGATGGACCTCGGTGTGAGCGACGGATTGACCGTAGGCGCCGTGATGATAGTAGTTCAGCGGGATAAGGTGCTGGCACTCGAAGCTGCCGGATACTCCGACCTCGATACAAAGAAGCCAATGCGCACAGACGCCATCTTCGACATACGCTCGATAAGCAAACCGATCACGGTCTTTGGAGCGCTGCTTCTGGTGGACGACGGAAAGCTCGGGCTGGACGATCCACTGGCCAAGTTCTTGCCTGAGTTCTCGCGAGTCCAAGTCAAGGGGCAAACACAAACGACAGGTGTTCTGATTACGATCCGCCAGTTGATGACACACACTTCCGGCATAGCTGCGGAGAGGCCCCCGGAGTTGGAGAACATCACCCGAACCTTCGATCACACCCTTGCTCAAACTGTGGCTCTGGTAGGCCAGCAACCCTTAGATTTCACTCCGGGTAGCAAGTGGACATACAGCAGCTCGGGAATCGCGGTTCTGGGGCGAGTGATCGAGGTGGTGTCCGGTCAGCCCTACGAAGGCTTTATGGAACAGCGTATCTTGGAGCCACTGGAGATGCAGGACAGCTCTTTCTACACGAATCGTGCCAAGGTTAATCGCATCCCAACGATGTACACGGATCAAGGCGGCCGTCTTGCAAAAGACGCGATGGATGTCACGCGTCCCGGCCAGAAATACCCCGGCCCTGAGTTTGGGCTTTTCTCGACTGCCGAGGACCTGCGGCACTTTTGCCAGATGATGTTGAATCGCGGCTCTTGGCAGGGTCGCACGATTCTCTCCCCCAAGTTGATTGACGAGATGATTCGTCCTCAAATGCCGACTTCTGTCCCGAAATACTATTCAGGTTTGGGGTGGGCCGTTCACCCCAAAAAGGCGGCAGAGATGAGCTATGCCGTGACCGACGGAAGTTACGGAGCAAATGGAGCGAGTGGAGGGATAGTCTGGATCGATCCAAGCCTGCAACTCATCCGCATCTATCTTACCCATCACTTCGGCGGGGATTTTACAGATGCGAACCCGGTGATGAACGCCGCATTGCCCGGCTAGCTCCGCGCCGTTTGCTGCAGTCTGGGCAAAAACTCACACTTCCTGAGAAGTCACGTATCTAGGCTAATGTCCTACACCTATCGGGGACTCGTTTACTGCTGAGTTTTGCCGCAGCCTGCTAAGGCACCGAAAGGCACGTCTGTGGGGGACGACCTCGTCCCGAAAGAGGACTGTCGCCAGGGGTCAGACGAAACCTTTTTCCGTCACTCCGAATCCAATTAGCTGACAGCCGGGTTTCCGCTTGTGAAAGCGCATGACCAGGCTTCGGGGCCAGCCTGGGCAGGTTGACGAGGGGTCGTCAGCTGCCGGCAGCGAGGAGGTGGCTTGTGAGCCTGTTCGAAAGGGTTTTCGGTTGTTCCCACAAACGTTGCAGCTTCCCCATAACGGTCCGCGGCAAGCTGCGCCGCAGCCCAGCCGCCTCGGTTACAGGACCCTACGTAGTATGCCTGGATTGCGGACAGGAATTCCCTTACGACTGGAATGCAATGAAGCTGGTTGAGCCGCAGCGTGCAAAGGCTTCCGATGCCGTGCCCGCCTATTCCGGTCCCAAGGCCGCGTAACGGATTTGTGGTGTTTTCGAGCGTGTATCGCGCAGCGCCGATAAAAGGACGCTTTGAGTAGCGTCCTTTTATTTTTTCAGAGCACTCAGCAGTGCTGTTTCCTAGTGGCTAATTTGTACTAGTGCTTTGTAACTGAAGTTCGAAGAATAAGTAGAAGCGCTTTGAAAGGGCACGGCTTCAGCCGTGCCGTAGCGATGCCGGAAGGACGCGGGCTTTAGCCCCTGCGGTCGCTGCCGTCGAGCGCATATAGAGGCTCGTGATTCAGTTAAAGCACGCTAGCGGCGGGTATTGGCTTCGGCCTCTGCTTCCTGCAATGCTTCCTTGGAGATCTCGCGCAGACGTAAGGCAATCTCGAACTTCGGTGTGGTTGGACCGCGACCCCAGCGGCCGAGCTCCCAATGCCCACGCACAAATTTCGCGCTCGGCACCTGCGACAAATCCACCAGCAGCGGATACTCGCCCAGGTAGAATTTCTGCGGTAGCGACGCCACCGGCTTCGTGTCCCACGTGGTGCCATCGGCTGAAGTGAACAGGCTCACCTCGATGGCTTCCTGCTCCACTATGGAAGAGATGGAGAACGTCAGCAGAAAAATGCGATTGGCAGCTTGACTGATGTCGAGCGGCTCGCTGTCGCCCTTAGCGCTGACAACGGTGTTGGCAGGTACGAGGAAGGCATCCAGCATGACGGAACCATTCTACCGAAGCGGACATTAGCGCACGGTGACGGCGGTCACACGAAGACCTATTGCCGCGGCAGCTCTTCGAAGAAGCTGCGCAGCACGCAAGCGAATTCTTCCGGCTGCTCCAGCGCGGCATAATGCCCGGCGCGCGGAATCACTTGCAACCGGCTGCCGGAAATTTGCTGCCGCATCAGTTCGGCTTCGGCCCTCGCCTCGGCTTCTCCGACGATGATCAGGGCGGGAACGGAAATCGTCTTCAGCGTCGCCATCGAGTCCGGACGATCGGCCATGCCCTGCTGCACACCGGCGATGTCCTGTGGCGACATCTTCTGCATCATGCGGCGCGCCGCGTCCACGATGTCCGGCCGATTACTGACCGTCACCGGAGAGAGCAGCTTCGGCAGCATCTCCTCGATGAATCCGGCAGTACCTTCGCGCAGGACTTTGTCCGCAATTGCCAAACGGTTCGCCCGGCTTTCGGGAGTCTCAGCGGGAGCGCGGGTGTTAGCCAGGACCTGTGCGGCGACGTGTTCGCCGTATCGCCGCCAGAATTCAAACAGCGCGTACCCGCCGATGGAAACGCCGACAAAGAATCCCTTGCTGATCCGCTCTTCGCGGCAAAGCGCGGCGAGATCGGCAGCCAGCTTCTCCATCGCCGCCGGGCCGAGGCCTAACTCGGAGTCGCCGTGCGCTCGCAGGTCGGGCATGATCAGCCGGTATCGCGTGCTCAGCCGTTCGGCAACCGGTCCCCAGAAGCTATGGTTCAGCGGAAACGGGTGCAGCAACACAACATCAGGGCCATTGCCCGCGACTTCATAGAAGAGTTGGGCATCGGAGCTGCGGAGTGTGGGCATCAACTCGCGGCAAAATGCGAAGGGATATCCCCTTGTTCCCATCCCTTAAGGATGATTACGACCCCTGGTAAGGTTGTGGCGTGGTGGCGGGCGGCGCGGCAGGAACGTACTCCGGCTCTTCCGGCATCACGATCCACGCAATGATGTAGGCCAGCACTCCGCCACCGCCAAACAGGGCCACGATCAGCCAAACCACACGCACCACAGTGACATCCAGGTCGAAGTACTCGGCGAAACCGGCGCAGACCCCGGCAATCTTGCGATCACCGCGCGAGCGCATCAGTTTGCGCCGGCCGGCGACCGAGCCCACTCGCGTGCCGCAATAGGCGCAGAGATTGGCGTCGTCCTGAATCACCTTCCCGCAGTAGTTGCAGTACATACCGCCTCCCACAGACTTATACGAGCAGGATAAAAAAAGGTTCCCCAGGATGCAACGTGCCCTGCCGCCCGGAAGGCGCACTGCACCATTAAGGAAGCTCTGATTAAGTTGGGTCTTTGAAGGGGACGGCCGTCAGGCCGTCCGTATAATGCTCGATGTGAGAATGGGCTTCAGCCCCTGAGGGACTCTCAACTGACTTAATCAGAGCTCTCTTAACTATGTCCAGGATCGTTACCATGAAACGTGCTCTTGGTGACTTCCCTGCTGAGATGACCTAGTCGGGCCGTTGCCTCGTCCATGCTCCGGCCACATAGAACGACTCCGATGGTACCGGTGAGATGCTGGCGCCGATGCTACCGCCCACTGCGTTCTCCGCAATGGCTTCGTAATATCCTGTAGAGCTGCCGCCGGCGCTCTCCGCCCAGAACGCCCAGGTGCCCCAGGTGGTTGTTACATCCTGGATCTGGAGATAATACGTTCCCGCTGGAAGCTCAAGGTTGGGGATGGCAAAGCCCACTTTCCAGGCAAAGAACAGGAACCTTGTGAGGTATGGCGGCTGCAATCGGGACAAGCTGACAAATCCGCCCCCTTTCACAGTCCCGCCAAATGGCTCGGTGGTGATTGCCCACTGTAAATATTCCGGCGCGTTGCGATCGTCCACATCGTAAATCGTAAGCACCGCGTTGCTAATCGTGGCGTCATCCGAAAGCATGAAGGAATTCGCTACCACCGATCCCAAATTCACGTGGTAGTAGCCAATGTCCCCATCCGGGCCGTTGTCATACAGGATTTCCTGACCAGAAGCTGGCATTGACACCAGGAAGCCTATCGCCAGAACACTTGCACTAAAGAGCGCCCAGAAAATTCTCCGCCCGCCCATAGATGCCACTCCTTTGCGACGCGTACAGTCTTCTTGCCCGGTTCGTCAGTCGCAATTCCCGAAGCATACACCGGGGCGCATCGCTAAGCTATGATTATCTTTCCGGCGCAGTTCTGCCGCTCTCTTGCCGCTCGTAGTAATCTCAACTCTTCATGATGGCTACAACCGAAACCCTCACCCCCGCTCGCTCCGCTGCCAAAAGTTATTCCCGGAGCACCCCTATTGCGGTGGCTCTCATGAGCTTTGCCGCGCTACTTCTGGAACTGGGACTCACGCGGCTGTTCTCGGTGGTGCTCTTCTACCACTTCGCGTTTCTGGCAATTTCGATTGCGCTCCTTGGCCTGGGGGCTGGCGCAGTATTCGCCAGCCTGCGCCATCAGTGGCTGTCGCGCTGGTCTATCAACCAGCTCGGCGCTGTGCTGTGTGCGGGGAATGCCGCCGTGATCGTTGCCGTGCTGGAGCTGGTTGTGCACACCGCGGTATCGCTCCACCTTAGCTGGCCGAACTTCTGGCGGCTGACGGCGCTCTATCTCGCCTCGGCAGTGCCATTTTTCGTTACCGGACTGTTGTTCTCCATCGTCTTCGCGCGGCATCCGGCACGCATCACTCAGCTTTACGGAGCGGACTTGCTGGGCGGCTCGCTGGCATGTCTGGCGCTGGTGCCGCTGCTGAACTTCATCGGCGGACCGAACACCATTCTGTTCGCCGCCATGGCCGTGGCTTTAGCCGCAGTGGCCTGGAGCACGCCGGGCAGACGAGTTGTCCTCGCATCTGTCGCTGTCATCGTGTTGGCGCTCATTGCCGCCAACTTCCGCAACCGGCTCATCGATGTGGTTTACGCCAAGGGCATGAAGCGCATTGTCCCGATGTATGCTCGCTGGAATGCAATTTCTCGCGTCGAAGTCGACGATCAGGGACTGGCCAAGGCGATCGTGATCGATGCCGATGCCCAGACTTTCCTGATGAATACCGACCCGTATCATTGGCGGGACGACTATCGCCGCAACCTGATGTCGGCGGCGCCCTCGGTGGCCAACGTGCTGCGGCCGCAAGGCGACTTCGCCATCATCGGTCCCGGCGGCGGTGTGGACGTGCTGCGCGCTGTGGCCAACGGCAGCACCAATGTCACCGGCATCGAGATCAATCCCATCATCGCCAACGACATCATGCGCGACCGCTTCGCCGACTACACCTATCACCTCTACCAGATTCCTGAGGTGCACATGCACGTCAGCGATGGCCGCTCCTTCGTCCGCAACAGCCGCGACCAATACGACGTGGTGGAGATGACCCTGGTGGACACCTGGGCCTCAACCGCCGCCGGAGCCTTCGCACTGAGCGAAAACAACCTTTACACCGTCGAGGCCTTCCGCGAGTACTTCGATCACTTAAAGCCCGATGGCATGATCGCCATCACGCGCTGGGAGTTTGCCCAGCCACGCGAAGCCCTGCGCGTTGCCTCGCAAGCCATGCAAGCCTTACATGAGATGGGCGTCGAGGACACCGCGGGCAACTTCATCGTGGTCAGCGACGGGGCTTTAGACACGGATGGCAAGCCGGTAGTGGTGCTGGCCAAGAAGTCGCCATTTACGCTGGAGGAGCAGCGTGCCGTGCTCAATCACATTCAGGGCGTTGATGGGCGCGATGCCAACCTGAACCTGCATGTGCTGTATCTCCCGGCGACTGCGGACCGGCCAGGCATGGCGCATCCGGCATTCGCGCAACTCATTCGCGGCCAGGATGCGCTCGCGTTCTCCAAATCGTATCCCTACAACGTCTCCCCGGTCACCGACAATGCGCCGTTCTTCTTCTTCACCCTCAAGCCGGAGCAGGTGTTCCGCGGCACCGACCAGGGCGGCATCGACTGGAAGGTGAATCTGGGCATCGCGATCCTGGGCATTGTGCTGCTGGTTTCCATTGCAGCGGTGGTCGCATTTCTGGTGCTGCCGCTGGCGCTCTCGCCGGAAACCCGCTCGGGCCGGAGCCTTGGCGTGCTGTACTTCATCGCCATCGGCCTCGGCTACATCATGGTCGAGATCGCCTTTATCCAGCGCTTCGTGCTCTTCCTGGGATATCCCACCTATGCGCTCACCGTCGTGGTCTTCCTGATGCTGCTCTCAAGCGGAACCGGCAGCCTGATTTCACGCCGCTGGTTTAGCGAACCTACGCGTGTCTTTCTGGCGCTGGCGTTCATCGTGGTCGCGCTACTGATCTACGTCTTCGTTCTGCCACGCCTGCTGGAAGCCTTGATCGGGCTTGGGTTCGCAGCCAAGCTTGTGATCAGCGGGCTGCTGCTGATTCCGCTCGGCTTCGCGATGGGAATGCCTTTCCCCAGCGGCTTGCGTGCTCTCGCCTCCGGGAAAGGCAGTGAAACCCAAGCCACGCACGGCGCAGTGGAGTGGGCGTGGGCGATGAATGCCGCGTCCAGCGTGCTGGGCTCGGTGCTGGCCATCGTCATTGCCATCCAGTTCGGATTGACCGCAACCCTCGCCTGCGGCGCCACCGCCTACGTGCTCGCGATGATGCTGCTGCCAACCTTTCGGAAGGCCGGGATCAGCAGCCATTCCTAGCTTCGCAAGAAGGGCTTTCAACCAGTCGTGTGATTTAGCCATTCACGTCGCCTGAGCGAGTGACAAGGACGGCCCCCAGAGTGTGCTAAGGAAACTCTGATTAAGTCCGGATTCCTTGAAGGGGACGGCCTTCAGGCCGTCCGTTAAATGCCGCAATAGCAATGCGGCTTTAGCCGCTGAGGGACTTCTCCTTAACTTGATCAGGATTCTCCAAGTCCACCCTGGCCGCTCGGACAGTCCCCGCCCAGTGGCATGATTTCGTGTTATATTTGCCCCCAGATGCTGAATTCTTTGCAATATTGGCTGCATGACCACGCTCTTTACCTCGAGGTCCTTGTCGTAATCTTCAGCGGCCTGGTGGCACTCTATGCCGATACGGTGCGGCACTTTCTTTCTTTGCCGCCGCAACGGCCGGGCACCTGGGTCCTGAAGGCGCGGCTGCTTTCGGTGAACTCGAAGCTCTTCAATCTGTGCGAATGCCACAATAACGCATTCGCCACCCTGGTCTACGTGGCTCGCTCCTTCGTCTTTGTCCTGCTGCTGATGGGAATGTTCCTGGGAGGAATTTTCCTGGAAGTGGTGTCCATCCGCTCCGCCATCCGTGCCGGAGGGGATCAAGAGGTTTACACCAGTTTCCACGCCAATCTCGACATCTCTCTGGCCCTGATTTTCATCGTGGTGGTTTGTTGCCGGCTGTTGCTGTTGGGAGAATTTCTCTATCGCCTGCGCAACTTCAAAGGCTACGATCATTACCTGATGGAACACGTCGCCGAACTGGAAGAGAAGCTCGTGGTCGCCGAGAATACCACCTCTGGCTCGGTTCCCGATTGAAGTCGCCGGACTGGCGCTCGTCCCACTCGGGATGACAACTGCCCGTCCTCCGTAGCATCCTTGAAACAGCCCTATGACACCCTGGGCCATTTCGGCCGTTCGCCAGATCGCCTTTGCGCTTTTGCTATTGCACTGTGCCGGCGCGCCGGCGCAACAGCGCGCATCGTTCACGCCGCCTCACGTCCCGGCGCAGACCACTGAGGGCAGCGTTACCTCGGGCCCCGTCCTGCCGCTTTATCACGCTCTGCGCGGCGTGGGACTCGATTCGCAACGTGTCTTCCAGGTCCGCGAAGCGGTACTCGACCGCGAGGACGTGCACCTCTGGCTCAACGATGGAACCATCGCCTTCACCCAGGCCGTCGACGGCCACGTCACCGGCGCTTACTTCGAAGGCGATGGAGAAGTGCTGGTGCGGCCGCCCGATCGCATGGAGCGCGCTTCGCTGGGGCTCTTCATCAATGCTGGGGTGCTGGAGGAAAAGTTTTCGTCAGGCTATCTGCGCTTCAACGATGACACCGCGAAGGAGCTGGAACCGTTTCTGCGTCCGCCCGAGGACGCTGCCGATTTTGTCGCCCGCAACGATGGCCGGGCCCGCACTCTTGCCGACATGGATGCGATGCGGCTCTGTATCTCCTTCACCAGCGCGCCGCCTGTTGCCGCTGTGGACGGGCCTCCGCCTATTCCTGATCGCCTGTTGCACGCCCGTCTGGCGGGCGAACATTATGGTGTCTTCGATGTTTTCTTCGACACCCGCAGCCCCGAGCAAGTTGTGGTCGGCAATGCCTCCTCGCACGGCAACCAGATTTATTACGACCTGTGGATGAGCTTTCCCATGCGGTCGCTGCGCAAAACGCCGCTCTCCGACACGCGCTTTGGAGGGCCGACCGGTCCGCTGTGGACACCTCATGTCCTGTCGACCAGCAAGTACACTATCGACGCGACTCTGGATCCTTTGCGCAACTTGTCGGCGGAGGCAACACTTGATGTGGATGTCAAAGAAGGCGGCACGCGCATCGTACTCTTCGAGCTGTCGCGTTACCTTCAGTTGAAGCGAGTGGAGTACGAAGGCCAGCCGCTGGAGTTCATCCAGAACGAGGCCCTGGAGGGAAGCGAACTTTCGCGGCGCGGCAACGATACCATTGCGGTGGTCTTTCCCGCCCCGTTACAGCCCGGCGCACATTTTCCGTTGCGCTTCACCTATGCGGGCTCGGTGCTCTCCGATGCCGGAGGCGGATTGCTGTACGTGGGGGCGCGCGGCACCTGGTATCCCAATCGCGGCATCGCCATGGCCAACTACGATCTCACCTTCCGCTTTCCGCAACCATGGTCGCTGGTCGCCACTGGCAAGCGTGTTTCGCTGGAGCGCGAAGGCGACGGCTTCGTCGGGCATTGGATCAGCGAGCAGCCCATCCCCATTGCCGGATTCAATCTTGGCGAGTACGTGCGCAGCTCCGCCAAGGCCATGAACATTGAAGTTGACGCTTACGCAGCTCGCGGGACCGAATACCAGCGATCGGCTCCCGATGCCGCAAATAGCTCGTCTTCGCTGTTGTCGCCACACGCGCCGGGAACGGTGGATCCCATACCGTGGCCGCCGACATCCTTGCAGAATCCCACCGGCACCGGGGAATCGCTCGCCGAGCGCGCAGCGGAAACTCTTACCGCGCTGTCGCAGATGCTGGGGCCTTATCCCTTCAGCTCGCTCTCGCTCACGGAAAACCCCAGCGCTGAGAGTCAGGGCTGGCCAGGATTGATCTTCTTGTCGAGTTACGCCTATCTCCAGCCCGAGCAGTTGCGGGCCATGAACCTCTCGGCGGCCGATGCCGTCATCTACAGCGAAGTCATGATGCCGCACGAGCTGACGCACCAGTGGTACGGCGACCAGGTCTCGTGGGCCAGCTATCACGAGCAGTGGCTGCTGGAAGCCTTCGCGAACTACTGCTCTCTCCTGCTGTTGGAGCGCACCCGGCCGGCTGACGTTCAGCTCACGCTGGAAAACTATCGCCGGATTTTGGGCAGCACGTCACGCGAGGGGCGTCGCCTGGTGGAAGCCGGACCGGTGACGCTGGGCAGCCGGCTTTCATCGTCTCACTTTCCTAACGGGTACGAGATCATCGCTTACGGTCGCGGCACCTGGCTGATGCACATGTTGCGCTGGATGCTGCGCGATGCCTCGCGTACCCAGGCCAATCCCGGCGGCGACGACAGCGTCTTCCTCGCGCTGTTGCGTAATCTGGTCGATCGCTATCGGGGCAAGGAAATCACGAACTCCGACTTCGAACAGGCTGTCGAGGAAGTTTTGCCGCGATCGTTGTGGTTCGAGAATCGCAGGTCGCTGGACTGGTTCTTCGATGGCTGGGTCAACGGAACCGCGTTTCCACAGCTTGAAGTGTCGGGCGTGAAGTTCGTGCGCAGGGCGGCAGGAACCACCGTCAGCGGAGTCATTCGTCAGGAGTCCGCGCCCTTCGACCTGGTCACCAGCGTTCCCGTGTACGGCATCGAGCAAGATCGGCAAGTGTATCTTGGCCGCGTCTTCGCCGAAGGCGCCGATACCCGCTTCACCCTGCCCGCTCCGGTTGACGTGAGGCAATTGGTGCTCGATCCCTACCATACCGTGCTCACCCAGCCGTGAGCATTGGGCCGCCGTCGGTCAACTTGCGTCGCTTCTTTGGCGCGGCTGGCCGGAGCGGAGCCAGGTCTTGTTGGTGCGTGGCCTCTTTCTTCTTCAGGTCGTCAAGAATCTTCCTCAAATCGAAATTGAAACGCGCGGCGTAGGCCTCGCGTGCCGTCCGAACCCCGTCCACAATTTCGTTGTGCATCTTCATGCTTCGACCCCATCAGTTGCTCTCATTACCCAGAATTGTTCCGCTTTCTTTTTGCCGTTTTCTTTTCGCGGCGACTTTTCTGGCTGGCTCGCGCTTGCCGGAGCTCTTCCACGTCAGCAAGATCGCGCATTCGGCCCGCGGCGATCTTCGAAGTGATCAGATCGGCTTCGGAGATGAAGAAGGCAGTGAGACCGCTGGTAATATCAATAACGCCCGACACACGATTCTTCCACGCCGTGTCGAAATCAATGCCATCTATGCCTGGCAGAAGGTCCACCGCAACCGGCTCCCGACCGAAACGAATGAACTTTGTGGAGTCCCCCAAGTCCTCAGGTGTGATGCCTTCTAACGGAGCTCCGAAGCTTGCAAGCGCGTTATAGACTGCCTTGGCATTTTCTGCGTCGGCTTTTATGAAGATATCGAGGTCCTTGGTCGCGCGAGGCTGTGCATGAAAGGAAACGGCGTATCCGCCGACAATAAGGTATTTAACGGCGTGGGCGTGGAAGGACTTCAACAACTCTTTGAAATCGGAAATCATCCGCTGTTTTGCCCTTTAATCCATACAACGAAACAGTAAGCTCCGCGACCGCCTCCATGCGCTCGTGAACCGGACGTGAATGCCAATAACGGTACTCGTCCGCTTTCATTTCCGACAGGCTGGAGTAAGTGCGAATGATTGCTTCCATGCGTTCAATTATAAGGACGAACCCTCGCTATGTCCCTAGATATCCAAATTCTTCACATCCAGCGCATTGTCTTCGATGAACTTGCGCCGTGCCTCGACGTCTTCGCCCATCAGCGTACTGAAGATCGTCTCCGTCTCGGTGATGTCTTCCAGTTTCACCGACAGCAGCGTTCGCCGCTCAGGATCCATGGTCGTCTCCCAGAGCTGCTGCGAGCTCATCTCGCCCAGACCTTTGTAGCGCTGGACGGTGTAGTCCTTGCGGCCTTCGTTGAGCACATAATCGAACAACTCGCGCGGCGAGCTCTTCTCCACCGTTTCCGCCTCGCTCTTGCGCTTCGATGCCTTGGGACTCTTCTGCTCGGCTTTTTCCTGATCGGCGCGCTCCGCGTCGCTCAACTCTTCCTTGCCATTCCCGCCTGCTTCCTTCTTCACCGCCTCGATGAAATACGGCGGCTGCATGTACTGCTCAATGTGCTTGTACTTCGACATCATCTGGCGGTACTCGGGCGTCGACGCCAGCTCCCAGTTGATCACGTGCTCCGCGCCCTGCGCGTTGACGAACTTCAGCTCCCACAAGCTGTGCTCTTCCTCGAAGTGCGTTTCGATCGATTTGATGCCGCGCTCCTTCGCGATCGCCTTCAGCGACTTCTCCAGCGCGGCGATCTTCGCGGCCGCTTTCTTGCTGTCGCCCTCGAAGTCGGCGCGCTTCACCAAGTCTGCTTTGGGCAGCAGCTCCGTGATCTGCTCGTCGCGAATGCGCTTGTTCACCTTGTCGAAGAACCCGATGTAGTCGTTCAGCGTAGTCATGAACCTGGTCAGCGGAGCGCCGTCGAGCGCCGCTGCGCCTTCGCCGTAGCGCACCACGATGCCGTCCGCCGCGCGCTTCACCATCACCTTTACGAACTCCGCGTCGTTCTTGATGTACTGCTCGAACTTGCCCTTCTTGATGCGATACAGCGGTGGCTGCGCGATGTACACATTGCCGCGCTTGATCAGCTCCTGCATATGACGGAAGAAGAACGTGAGCAGCAGCGTACGAATGTGCGAGCCGTCCACGTCGGCGTCGGTCATCAGGATGATCTTGCCGTAACGCAGTTTCGAAATATCGAAATCTTCTTTGCCAATGCCCGTGCCCAGCGCCGTGATCATGGCGCGAATTTCTTCGTGGCCCAGCATCTTGTCGTAACGCGCTTTTTCTACGTTGAGGATTTTGCCCTTGAGCGGCAGGATCGCCTGGAAGCGGCGATCGCGTCCCTGCTTGGCGGTGCCGCCTGCGCTCTCGCCTTCGACCAGATAGACTTCGCAGCGCTCCGGCTGACGTTCGGAACAGTCGGCCAGCTTGCCCGGCAGACCTCCGCCATCGAGCGCGCCCTTGCGACGAGTAAGGTCGCGCGCCTTGCGCGCCGCCTCGCGAGCACGAGCAGCTTCAATGGCTTTGTTGATGATTCGCTTCGCGATCGGCGGATTCTGTTCGAAGAACCCTCCCAGCCGCTCGTTCACGAATGCTTGCACCGTTCCCGCAATGTCGGAGTTCAGCTTGCCCTTCGTCTGACCCTCAAATTGCGGCTGCGACAGCTTCACACTAACAACCGCGACCAGCCCCTCACGAACGTCATCGCCCGTCAGATTTTCCTTCACATCTTTGAATAGTCCGAGCTGCTGGCCGGCATAGTTGACGGTGCGCGTCAGCGAGGTTCGGAAGCCGGACAGATGCGAGCCGCCGTCGACTGTATTGATGTTGTTGGCGAAGCTGAACACCGTCTCGGAGTAGCCGTCGTTGTATTGCAGCGCGATCTCCATGGCTACGCCATCGCGCTCGGCTTCCATATAGATCGGCTTGTCGTGCAACACGCTCTTGCCGCGGTTCAGGTGCTTGATGAACTCGGCGATGCCGCCGTTGTATTTGAACTCCGTCTTCTTGGGCTCGCCCGTCTTCGGGTCGGTGGTGCGCTCGTCCATGAGCGTGATCAAGAGACCTTTGTTCAAAAATGCGAGCTCACGCAGGCGCTGGGCCAGGGTGTCGTAGTTGTATTCCGTGACGGTGAAGATTTCCTTGTCAGGAACGAAGTGAACCTTCGTCCCCCGCTTCTTGGTTGTGCCCGTCTTCTTCAGCTTGGAGGTCGGCTCGCCCTTGGAATATGTCTGTTCCCACACGGATCCGTCGCGCCAGATCTCCAGCTCCAGCAGATGGCTGAGCGCGTTGACGCACGAGACACCGACACCGTGCAGCCCGCCGGAAACTTTGTAGGTGGAACTGTCGAACTTCCCGCCCGCATGCAGCATGGTCATCACAACCTGCGCTGCGGGCAAACGCTCGCCATCAACATCCATCTCGTCGACAGGAATACCGCGACCGTTGTCGACGACCGTGATCGAGTCGTCGATATGGATGGTGACGTCCACGCGATCGGCGAAGCCAGCCAGCGCCTCATCCACCGAATTGTCCACTACCTCATAAACGAGATGATGCAGTCCCATCTCGCCAGTCGAGCCGATGTACATCGCCGGGCGCTTGCGCACCGCTTCCATGCCGCCGAGGACCTTGATGGAATCGGCAGTATAGTCTCCATCGGACTGGCCACTGCCATTCTTCGCGGTCTTGGGCGAGACTTTTTCGCTATCGATTTCCTGTGCCTTGTTATTTTCGGAGGCCGCCGCAGCGGTTGCTGGGGAATCTTTCGCGGGCATCGTGCTCCATTCTCAAGAGAACAGCGTCATCACATTACAAGGGCAATCGCACCGGTCGAAGTAACTCGACAGATAACCCTATTTGCACACATTTCAGCAGTTTTATGGGGTCGTCAACCGTCTCTTATTTTACCATATCCAGGGGCGGTTTTTGATGTTGTCCGTGGCAGATAAGTTATTATGCTACAATAACTTATACGGCATCCAGGATATCCACAGAGGGGGACAACCACTTCCTTCAGCAGAATCAGAATTCTACGTGGCGTGTTACCTTTCCGTAAACGCAATTACAGTGGGCGCAAGGCAAAGACAAGAACTCAAAACGCGCTAACTGTCGAGCTCATCTTAGCCAATCGGTTGGCTGCAAAAGGCGCAGCGGCGCGCCTCGATGGGAATGTCGCTCTGGCATTCGGGACACTTTTTTTTGTCGGGCAGCGCCTGCTTCTCAAAGCGTTTCATCAGGTGATTCACCGGCAACACTACGAAGTAATACACCGCGGCGGCGACCAAGAGAAACGAAATCACCGCATTGATGAAGTCGCCGTAGAGGAACTTCGAGCCGTTCACTACGAAGTAGAGCCCGGAAAAGTCCGGCTTCTGGACAATTGCGGCGATGATGGGCGTTAGCAGGTCTTTGACGAAGGCCGCCACCACCGTGCCGAAAGCGGCGCCAATCACTACGCCGACTGCCAGATCGACAACGTTACCGCGCAGAACAAAATCGCGAAATCCTTTGAACATGCGTCCCTCCCCGGTTGCAAGCGCGCACCGCTTCACGCGCCTTGAATGGAAATCTCAAATTACGCGAAGGCAAGTAACATGTCTAGCCGAATATGTGTGCTGGCAGCCGATTTTCAGGCGCCTATTCCGCCATGCCCGGCTTGAAGATCATGCCGCGGCTGGTTTTGCCATTCATGGCGACGACGAGCGGCGAGTCGAACCGCAGATGCCGCACGCAGCCATGCTCTTCCATCGCGGGCTGTTCGGCGAGCCATTGCCAATCGACGAAACCTTCGCCGGCATCGGGATTCACGGTGAAATAGCCGATCTGGAAGGCGGTAAGATTCTGAAAGAAGTGGCTGCCTTGGGAGGGCGCTACGCGGAAGTCGTGGAATCCCGACTCCACGATGACGCGCGCGCCGGAAATCTGGTCCCAGGCCACAGGGATGCCCAGCCAGGGATCGGTGGAACCCCAGCGGCCCACGCCGATCAGCACATACGGAACGTTGGCTTCGCTCAGTCGAGCATTGAAGTGAGCGACGCTCAGGGCCACGTCATGGCTGCGCGCACGCTCGAAGCGATGCGAATCAACCACGATGACATCGCGCAGGTCCTGCAGCCGCCCGTGTCCCAGCACCATCGAGCTCTGGCAAATGAGCCTTGGCGGATCGACGTCCTCAAGGCGGATATCCTCGCCCTCTCGCGAAAGCACCAACGGCCTGAGCTGCAAAAAGCCAAAATCGGCGGCATCGTTCGCGTTCCGCGGCAGACGCACCGCAAACTCAATCTCCACCGGCCTGCCCAGCGCGTCTTCCCCCATCCCCATCAGCCGGTCCAGGATCTGGGGCAGCGGAAATATTCCGTGCTTCAGAATCGGAGCGAAGCTCACAATCCGTGGTCCCTTGCGGCTGAGTCCGTCGTAAACCGCGTGATTGTCCGCGGAATAAGTGGAGGCCAGCATCTGTAACGTGCCATCGCCCTCGGCAACATCCAGGCCAAAGGACACCTCTCGCAGCTCGCTGCCGGGATCGTCGGTGTGAAGCGGGTGATTGAGCTCCAGCGCCCAAAATTCCGTTTGGGAATTCGCCAGCATGTCCTCCACCGAGGAAAACTGCACCAGATGCCGCGGATGGCGCGGGCTGAAGGTAAGACACTTGCCGCCGCTGACCACCCCGCGTCCCAGTCCCAAAGCCACGGCAGCAAAGCCGTCGGCAACCTTTATGGGCCCGATCGGATAGAAGTTGCGCGATCGCACCACGCCAGAAAAATCTGGATAAAAGCGGTTGCCATGGGCAGCCCCAACGACCTGTTGCACCACCACTGCCATCTTTTCTTCTTCCAGCCGGTAGGGAGTTGCTCGCACATAGGCTTTGGCATGTTGGCTGAACGTGGAAGCGTACACCAGCTTGATCGCCTCCAACAGTTGCTCCAGACGCACCTGGATGTCGGCATGCTGATTGCCCAGCATGAACGTCTCGTACACTCCCGAGAAAGGTTGGTACTGCGAGTCCTCCAGCAGGCTGGAGGACCGCACTGCCAGGGGATAATGCACTGCCTCCAGAAATGCGAGCAAGTTGTCCAGCAGCAAAATAGGAAAGGACGCTTCCAGAAATCGGCGTGTGATTTCGGCGTCGTCGGTGCCGTGAATGGCGAGATCCAGTAGATCGTTGTCATCGAGAAAGCGATCGAATATCTCCGTCGTTAGGACCAGCGTCGGCGGCACGGCGATGCGAATACCCGGAAAACTGCGCGCGACTCCGCGCTGCCGCAGGATGTGACGGATGAACGCCAACCCGCGCGCCTTTCCGCCCAAGGAGCCACCGCCGATCTGGAGAAAGAACGACTCGGCGGGCTGAAAGGTTGCGGGATTGAATTCGCCGATCAGCGTTTGACTTTGCTCGCGGCGATATTCCGCAATCGATTCGATCAGGTCGTGGCGCAGGTTTTCCAGCGTGCCGAAGTCGCTGACCTTGCGCGGCCGCAGCTTCTGCGCCAAAGCGAATTCCGTGCGCGCCATCAGCCAATGCGAGAAGTGGTTGCGCTCGGCGTGATAGGCCAGGCTTTCCTCAGGAACCGTCGCTAGCGAGGTTTCCAGGGCGTTCAAGTCGGTGGCGCGCCCGACTTCTGTCTTTCCATCGGGCAAGTGAAAGACGAAATCTCCGAAGCCCATTTCCTCGGTCAGAATGTGGCGCAGATCGCCCAGCAAGGTCGGCGAGCGCTTCTGCAAGAACGAAAACCCGTTCTGATGCGCCCGCTCGATGAACTCCGTCCGGCTTGATTGCAGCGCGATGGGTACATCAGGGACGGTCTCGCGCACCATGCGCGCCAGCTCGAAACCGGCCTCGGGCGTGAGTTCGCCCGCGCGCGGAAATTCCACGTCGGAGATAACGCCCAGCAAGTATTCGCGGTACTTCATCACTTCCCGCTCCGCCTCCTCGTAGTTGGAGCAGAGCAGGATCTTGGGGCGCGCTCGCATGCGCACCAGCTTATGTGCCACGTTGAGTGCCTCGCTCAGCAAGCGTCGCGACTGGCTGATGATCTCGGTGTAAATCACCGGCAGGAAGAGCGAGTAATACGTGATGTCGTCTTCCACCATGAGCAGGACGGGCACGCTCATGGCCTTGGTATCGTGCAGGACATTCCGCTTGTCTTCGATGTAGTTGACCATCGAGAGCAGGATGCGCGCGTTGCCTTGCCACAGGAAGATGCGATCGATGTCCGTCTGCGGATTGCGAGCGACGAAGTTTTGGATCTCGCGGTAATCGTAGGCCAGGACGATCACCGGAACGTCGAGGCCGGCGGACTTGATCTCGCTGGCCAATTGCGCGGCGTCCATGTCACCCACTTGCAGGTTAGTGACAATCAGGTTGAAGCGCGGCTGCGACCGCGCCATTTCCACTGCCTCTTCGCCGCTGGAGACATGCGTGATGCCGGGCACCTGATGCAGGTTCAGCTCCAGCGACTCGCCGATCAGCAGCTCATTGAGACGCCCGTCCTCGCGCAGGATGAACGAATCGTAGAGGCTGGAGACCAGCAGGATGTCGTTCACGCGGAACGGCATCAGGTTCTCGAATCCTTCGAAGAGGCGCTCGGAAGGCGGGGCGGGATCGGGAGTGGGGCGCGTGGTGGTCATGATTTGTAGTGTAAGGGCGAAGCGGTGGAAGCGACGGCTTTAAGCCCGGCGAAAGCACAAATGCCAGTTCGCATCGATCCGGTTTGTATCAGGGCATGGCTTCAGCCATGCCGCCAAGCACACCAAGATCAATGGGCTTTAGCCCCTGCAGCCTTTCGCTTTGCCAAATACGTAAAGCAATAAGGAAATTCGTTGGGGGAATCCGTCAGAGCAGCTTTCATCGGGTTCTCGGCAAGATATTGCTGATGCTTTAGAAAGCTCTCCCGATCGTTCACACGCACTTCCGAAAATCCGTGCTGCCAGACCTCGCCCGAATACCGAAACTCCTTCTTCAGGCGATAAGAAAATCCGCCTTTGATAAACTGCATCGCCTTCTCAATCGTCATGTCTCCATGGACCGTGACTAATAGATGCACGTGGTCCGGCATAACTACAAAGTCATGCACTTTGAATTTTCGCGCCGCCACGTACGAACGCAACGTCTCGATGAACAGCATCGCATTGCGCTCCGATTGCAACAAGGCTCGGCCCATGCTCGTTTTCGTGGTGACAAAGAACGTGCGCGATGGGCTTACGATTTGACTCGGACTCGCATTGCGCAGAGGTACGGACATGTGCAGGGGCTAAAGCCCAGTTCCTTCTTACGCTCTTGCGGCACGGCTGAAGCCGCGCCCTGATACAAAACTCAACTGCCTCTTAAATAGGGCCGTCCGGCGTCTCATTGAGGCGCCAATGCGGCCATTGCCTCGCCCACTTATCGAACTGATCGTCAAAGGTGCTTAGTGACAGTTTCAACCCGGCGGCCTGTGTTTCGAGCCAACTCGTAAGTTCCGCCTGATACTCCACCCGAAGAGATTTCACGAATTCATCCCATGTTCGCCGCATCAGCAGGACGGTTCCATGTGTATGACTCGGGCCGTCAAAGGCTATGTCGATTTCCGACGTCCCGGAATTTAGGTCTCTGGAGTAAGTCAAATGCGAGAGTGTCTTGTTGAGCGCGCGCCGAAGCTTTGTCTTTGGATCAAATGGTTTTTCGTCCCACAGTATCTTGCAGCAAAAATCAACGGCATGGATATTGTCGTTGCCGCGCGGCAAAGGTCCTAGCGCACCTGCAGGGTTATTCCGGAACTCCGCTGTACCCTCTTGAAAGAACTCCGCCAGATTGCGCAGATGCAGGAGGAAGGACTCCTGCCTTTGGTGATTAACCGGCGTTTCGTACGCCACTGCCAGCAGATCTGCGGCCCGTAGAGCTGCGGCGAGAAGGGCCGCGTACTCCCAAGCAACGTGCTTGAGTGCGTCGTGCACCTGTCGCTTCTTCGGTAACACATTAATTCCTTCTGTCGAAACCAAACGGGGTGGATCTCTCCACCCCGCATGATACTCAAGCTTGACCTCAGGAACTACACCAGTCCCTGGTCCAGCATGGCATTGGCGACCTTCAGGAAGCCGCCGATGTTGGCGCCGTTCACCAGATTGCCGGGAGTGCCGTAGGTTTCGGCGGTCTCGAAGCAGGTCTTGTGAATGGCCTTCATGATGTTGTGCAGCTTCTCGTCGACCTCTTCGCGCGTCCAGCTCAACCGTTGGCTGTTCTGCGACATTTCGAGGCCGGAGGTAGCCACACCGCCTGCGTTCGCCGCCTTGGCCGGACCATAGAGGACTTTCGCCTCCAGGAACAGCTTGGTGGCTTCCAGCGTGCTCGGCATGTTGGCGCCCTCGGCAACGACCTTCACCCCGTTGTTGATGAGGTTGGTCGCGTCCTTGGCGTTGATTTCGTTCTGCGTGGCGCTCGGGAAAGCGCAGTCGGCCTTGATGTTCCAAAGCGGGTTGTAGCCCAGCTTCAGATCGGTCGGCATAAAGATCGCCTTCTTGAACTGGTCCGCATACTCACGAATGCGGCCACGCTTGGCGTTCTTCAGCTCCATGATCCAGCTCAGCTTCTCGTGGTTGATGCCGTCAGGATCGTAGATAGCGCCGTCGGAGTCGGAGACCGTGACCGGTTTCGCGCCCAGCTGAAGCAGCTTCTCCACCGTGTACTGGGAGACGTTGCCGCTGCCGGATACCAGGCAGAGCTTGCCATCGAGCGAGTCCTTGCGGGTCTTCAGCATTTCCTGGGCGAAGTACACGCAGCCGTAGCCGGTGGCTTCCGGACGGATCAGCGAGCCGCCCCAGTTCAGACCCTTGCCGGTCAGCACGCCGGTGAATTCGTTCCGAATGCGCTTGTACTGGCCGAACATGAAGCCGATCTCGCGTCCGCCCACGCCAATGTCGCCGGCGGGAACGTCGGTGTCAGGGCCGATGTGACGGCACAGCTCGGTCATGAAGCTCTGGCAGAAGCGCATGACTTCGTTGTCGCTCTTGCCTTTGGGATCGAAGTCCGAACCGCCCTTGCCGCCGCCCATGGGCAGCGTGGTCAGCGAGTTCTTGAAAACCTGCTCGAAGGCCAGGAACTTCAAGATGCCGAGGTTGACGGAGGCATGGAAGCGCAAACCGCCCTTGTAGGGGCCGATAGCGCTGTTCATCTCAATGCGGAAGCCGCGATTAACCTGAACATTGTTATTGTCGTCAAACCACGGCACGCGAAACATGATGAGGCGCTCGGGTTCAGTGATGCGCTCCAGGATTTTGGCGGAAATGTACTCCGGATGTCTCTCCAGCACCGGGCGTAGAGACTCAAATACTTCCTGCACGGCCTGATGAAATTCAGGTTCCGCAGGGTTCTTGGCCTTTACCAGCGCCATGATTTCGTTGATGTAATTGGCCGGAGTCTTGATTCCGGCAGTAGTGGTAATTCCAGCACTCATAGAGGTCCTCCTCGAACCTTTTCAACTCTCTTTAGGGCCGATACAGAGATATAACCGTTCGCCAGCAGACCAAGGCGAACTTGTAATTGAGGCCAAGACTATTTGAATCCTCGGCTGGCGATCTGGCAGTGACTGCTATCACCTGAGGGGGTGACCTAGCCCCGGACTATGGTAACGCCGGACAGAGCAGGCAGGAAAGGAAATCTTCGATCAGAACGTCTCTAGAGGAAACGGCCTGGTAATCGAGGATCAGTCCATGCGGGCGGTTCGAGCGGTTCGCGGTGGCTTTCGACGGCGGCCTCAATATCGGCGGCGAAGTCAGTATCAAGAATCGGGGACTCCCCCGTTTCTTCCTCGTGCTTCTTAGCCAGTGCGATGCATTCGGAGATGGTGCGGCGTGGCGGCACTGGGGCATGGATCGCCGCCACGGGCAGCTGGCCGCGCTCGCTCTCGATGACCACTTCCGTGCCCGCACGGACTCGGGCCAAAACCGAGGCGAAATCACTCGCGGCTTCCGCTTCTGAGATGTGGATCACACGATCAGCGATGGCGCGATTATACCCTGACCCCTATTCCCGGTAACGCGCTCCGCCGTGGCGCACGTCGGCGCCGCGCACCCAGAAGATCACGTCCTCGGCAATGTTGGTGGCGTGGTCGGCGATACGCTCCAGGTTGCGGGCGATGAGGAGGACATTCAGCGCCGGACGCGTACACGACGGTTCATCTTGCATTTTCTGCACCAGCACAACGAATGCCTCGTCCTTCATGCGGTCCACGATGCCGTCCATTTGCAGAACCGTTTCGGCCACCTCCGCCTTGCCATCCAGAAACGACTCGAGAGCGCGCTGCACCATGGTGATGACGACGTCGGCCATGCGGGAAATGTCGACCGGCAAATCGATTTCCGGCTCGCTGATCAGGTCGAGCACGCGCTGCGCGATGTTGACGGCCTGGTCGCCCACGCGCTCCAAATCGGCATTGATCTTGACCACCGCAAGAATGAAGCGCAGATCGACCGCCATGGGCTGCTGCATGGCCAGCAGGTCGAGCGCCAGCTCGTCGATTTCGCGCTCGGCGTCATTAATGGCGCTTTCGCCAGCCATCACCATCTGGCAGAACTTGCTGTCACGGGTGCGGTATGCCTCGATGGCGCGATCGATGGCCTGCTCGGCAAGCCCTCCCATCCGCAAGAGTTTTTCTTTTAGATCGTCCAGTCCCTGCTGAAAGCGGCTGCGCATTATCCAAACCTGCCTGTCACATAATCTTCCGTCCGCTTGTCGGCGGGCGTGGTGAAGATCTTCTCGGTCTTGTCGTACTCGATGAGGCTGCCCATCAGAAAAAATCCGGTAAGCTCGGCGACTCGCGCCGCCTGTTGCATATTATGAGTCACGATAACGACCGTGTAATGCTGTTTCAACTGAAAAATGAGCTCCTCGATCTTGCTGGTGGAGATAGGGTCCAGGGCGGACGCCGGCTCGTCCATCAGCAGGACCTCCGGCTCGACGGCGAGCGCGCGGGCGATGCAAAGCCGCTGTTGCTGACCGCCGGACAGGCTTGCTCCCGACTTCTTGTGCAGATGATCTTTCACCTCATCCCACAAAGCAGACAGCTTGAGTGATCGCTCCACCAGTTCATTCAACTGCTTGCGGTTTCGGAAGCCGTTCAGCTTCAGGCCGGCGGCGACATTGTCGAAGATCGACATGGTCGGAAAGGGATTCGGCTTCTGGAACACCATGCCGATGCGGCGCCGCACGTCGACGGGATCGGACCCGCTGCCATACACGTCCATTTCGCCAACTTTGACTGAGCCTTCGGCGCGGGCCTCGGGAATGGTCTCGTGCATGCGGTTCAGGCAGCGCACAAAGGTACTCTTGCCGCAGCCGGAGGGACCAATCACGGCGGTCACGTGGTTGGCAGGCATAGTCATGTCGATGGAATGCAGCGACTGGTTCTTGCCATACCAGGCGTTCAGTCCGCGTACCTCGATTCCCACACCCATTCGAGCTCTTAAGCTCCCTTCATCATTCCGCGACTGGTCACAATGCGGACCGCCGCAACCGCGGCGACGATCAGGAGGATCAGGATCAGCGCTCCCGCCCAAGCTTGCTTGTGCCAATCGTCATAGGGCGAGATGGCATAGGTGAAAACCTGCAACGACAGTGCCGCGGTCGGCTGGTTCAACTTCAAGTTCCAAAACTGATTGCCGAACGCAGTGAACAACAGCGGAGCGGTTTCTCCCGCCACGCGAGCAAAGGCCAGCATACAGCCGGTGATTACCCCCGCCGAGGCGGTACGCAGAGTAATGGAAAGCGTGGTTCGCCACCTCGGGATGCCCAGTCCGTAGGCTGCTTCGCGGATCACATTGGGTACCATCAGCAGCATCTCTTCAGTGGCACGCGCCACCGTGGGAATCATCATGATGCCCAGCGCCACGCCGCCGGAAAATGCCGAGAAGTGCTTTTGCCGGAGGACGATCAGCGAATAGACGGTAATGCCAATCACGATCGAAGGCACCCCGTTCAACACGTCGGCGGTAAAGCGAATGACGTCGCCAAAGCGATTGCGCCCGTACTCTGCCAGGTAGATGCCCGAACCGATGCCCCAGGGAACGCCAATCAGGCTGGCCACCGCGAGAATCAGCCCGGTACCCACGATACCATTCGCCATACCCCCGCCGGCTTCGCCTGGAGGCTTTGGAGTTTGCGTGAGAAACGCCCAATTGACGGAGCCGATACCCTTGATTACCAAATAGGCAAAGATCGCAAGCAGTGGAACCAGTACCAGGATGGCGGCCAGAACGGCGAACCCGGTCGCTCCCCAGTTCGTGAGACGGCGCCACAGACTGACCGCTTGTGAAGTGGACGGTGGCACGGAGTTAGGCAATCGTCCTCGCAGTTCCGCCGGTAATGCTCCATACCAGCAAACGCGCCAGCGCGTTGACGATCAAAGTCACGATGAAAAGCGCCAATCCGATCTCCACCAGGGCGCTGAGATATAGGTCCCCCGTGGCTTCGGTGAACTCGTTAGCGATCACGCTGGCCATGGTGTACCCCGGCGCAAACAGCGATTTCGCGACCTGGGGTGTGTTGCCAATAACCATGGTCACGGCCATGGTTTCGCCCAGCGCGCGCCCCAGTCCCAGAATGACGCCGCCCACAATGCCAATGCGGGCATTGCGCAGAACACCCATGCGAATCATCTCCCAGCGGGTTGCGCCGAGAGCGAGCACTGCTTCGCGCTGATTCTGCGGCACCGCCGACATCACCTCACGCGTAATGGAAGCGATCACGGGGATAATCATGATCGCCAGAATGATGCCAGCCGCCAGCATTCCGAGACCATACATCGGGCCGGTGAAGAGTCCTGTCCAGCCCAGCGTCCTTGCCAGAAATGGCTCAACATAATCGCGCAGCAGCGGAGCCAGCACGAAGATGCCCCACAATCCGTAAATCACGCTTGGAATGGCTGCCAGCAATTCCACCAGAAACGAAATGATCGCCCGCAGGCTTTGGGGACACATTTCGGTGATGTACACCGCCACGCCGACGGAAAGCGGCACCGCCAGCACCAACGCCAGGAGTGAGGAAACCAGCGTGCCAAAGATGAACGGCATTGCCCCGAAGTTACCGTTCACCGGGTCCCAGTCATGTCCATAGAAGAACTGGAGGCCGAACTGGTGCAGCGACAGCCTGGACTTGTCGACCAACTCCCAAACCACCAGCACAACGATGGCAAAAACTGAGACTGCGCTGAGCACGATGATCCAGCGGAATACCTCGTCGGGCATTCGGCTGCTGCGGGGATGAGAGTGCCTGATCTTCTCCAGGGCAGCGCCCGTCTTCCCTCCTTGCCGTCCGGCATCAACCTTGGCAAGCGATGGCATCGACGTCACCGGCTTGGGAAGCCGCTCAAAGGGCCCGGGCGAATTCATCGGATCGACGCTATCAGACATTTGTTACAGCCCGGTTAAAGCAGCACTTGGCATTTAGCATTTAGCTGGCGCATTAGACATTTTACCGCTAGCGTTAATGGTTCGCTTCTAAGACTAACTGCTAAGTGCCAAGTGCTAACGGCTGCCTTTACGGCTTCACCTGGGCGGTAATGGCGGCCTTCTCCATCTCCACCACTTGCTTCGGCAACGGAGCATAAGAAAGCGCCTCGGTCATGGTCTGGCCCTTGTCCGCCATCCAGAAGAGAAAATCCTTCAAAATCTTGCCCTTATTCGCATCTGCAGGGTTGGTTGGAACCAACAGCCATGTGAAGCTGGCGATGGGATAGGCGTCTTTGCCGGGAGGGTTGGTGATTGACACTCTGAAGTCAGCCGGCATCTTTACTCCCACAGCCGCTGCGGTCGTACTCTCCAGACTGGCCTTAATGAAGTTGTGGGAGGAGTTCTGGACCGTGCCGAACGGAATTTTGTTTTGCAAGGCGTAGATCAGTTCGATGTAGCCGATAGATCCCGGGAGCTGCCGGATCGAGCCGGCAACGCCTTCGTTGCCCTTGCCTCCTATGCCCACCGGCCACTTCACGGAAGTGTTCTTTCCAACCGTGTTCTTCCAGTCGGAACTGACCTTCGAAAGATAATCGGTAAAGATGTACGTTGTGCCGCTGCCGTCCGAACGGTGGACCACGGTAATGTTAAGGTCGGGAAAATTCATGCCGGGATTGATCTTGGTAATTCTTGCGTCATTCCACTTCGTGAGCTTGCCCAGGTAGATATCGGCCAGCACGTCAGGCGTAAACTTCACTTCGCCGCTCACTCCCTGGATATTGTAAGCAGGTACCACAGCGCCCAGGACGGTCGGAACATGTAGAACCTTGACCTTCGACTGGGCGATTTGCTCGTCGGTCATCGGGCCATCACTGGCTCCGAAGTCAACCGTTCCGGCCTGCACCTGGCGAATGCCACCACCGCTGCCGATCGACTGATAGTTGATCTGAATGTTCGAATGTTCGTTGTGGTACTCGTTAAACCACTTGGAGTAGATAGGATAAGGAAAGGTGGCACCGGCGCCATTCAATGTCGTCTGCGCCAACGCGCAGCTCGCCAGCACAGCGATGCAGAGAAGCACCCTGAAGGAGCGAATCACGTAGTTTCCTCCTGAATTTTGCGAAATAAGTCCAATCGTGGTTCTACGCCCGCTTTGTTACAACTTCCTTACATAGCGGTGAATTTCGCATGAAGACAAGCACTTATGTGGCAAAGGTTTCCCTTGTGCCGGGCAAAGCACCAACAATTGTAACGCCGGCTAGGTCAGGCTCTTCTGCCGCCGCTTCAAATCTTCAATGAACATTTGCTCCATAGGCTTGTCGTAGGCGCGCAATACATGACGAACACTGTGTCCACTGACCAGATGACAAACCTCCTCGGCGAGGTTCTTAGCGTGGTCGCCGGCGCGCTCCAGCGCTTGCGTCATGAACAACACGTGGAAGCTCTCCTGCCGCGGCGAGCCCTCATGGTTCTCCAGATGCCGTATAAAGATCAGATTGCGTAAGCGGTCGAGTTCGGCATCGGAGCGCAAGACCGACAGCGCACGATTGAGGTCACGCTGGCTGAAAGCGTCGTGAACGTCGCCCAGCATCTTCTCCAGTCGCGATGCCATCACGGTAAGGTCGCGAATGTCCTGCAACTCGATGCGGCTGCCTACGGCCGCTGCGCGGTTGCTGCAATTCAACAGAAGGTCGCCGATGCGCTCCAGGTCGATGATGAACTTCAGGCAGGCCAATAACTCGCGGGCATGCTCGGCCCCGGCCTCAGTGATAACTGAAGTCACTCCTTGATCGATGACGCGGTCGAGGGTGTCGAGTTCCTTCTCGCGCTCCCGAACACCGTCGAGTACAGATGCCACTCCCGTCGCAATTCCCTCGGCGACGATTCCTGCTGCGCTTCTCGCCACTCGGCAAGCCTGTAGCGTCTGCTCCTGCAGTTGCGCGCAGATTGCTTCGGGGGTAGGGGTAGGCTTGGGGACGACGGTGTCGGCTGAACTCATTCGGTTCTCATAACTTGCACAAGCAGCGGCACGCTCGCCTGGGTCCTGATTCCTCGATCCAGCACTGCCGCGAAGCAAACGGCCTTTATACGAAGAATAGCCACGGTTCGTGAATTCTACGTGAAATCTAGATTACGTTCGCTTTAATTCACAGGCCGGGCGCATTCGAATTGCTAACAGTTGAGTCTCCGCTACACCGTCACGGGCACGTGCTGCCGCGGCAGGGTGAAGTAGAAAGTCGAGCCGTGGTTCAATTCGCTCTCGGCGCGAATTGTGCCGAAGTGTGCCCGCACCACGTGCTTGGCAATCGCCAGACCCAGGCCGGTCCCGCCTGATTCGCGCGAACGAGTCTTGTCCACCCGATAGAAGCGTTCGAACAAGCGCGGCAGGTGTTCGCTGGAAATGCCGGAGCCGAAGTCGCGAACATAGAACTGCACGCCTTCCTCGGATTCGCAGGCGCCCAGCAGGACCTTACCGCCCTGATTGCCATACTTCAGCGCGTTGTCGATAAGATTGGAAAATACCTGGTGAATGGCATCGCTATCCACCAACACAGCAGAGGACGCAGTGTTCATCAGCGCGAGTTCGATACCGCGACTGGCTGCAACCTTGTGAAACGTCTGGACCGCGTCATCCAGCAGCTCCTGCGGCATGGCGAGTTGAAGATTGAGCTTCAGCTCGCCCGATTCGACTCGCGCCAAAACCAGCAGGTCTTCGGTGAGTCGCGCCATCCGCATGGCGTTCTTGCGAATGATTTCGACGAAGTCCCGCAGGTTGCCGGGCATACTGCGGCTATCCAGCAGGGTTTCGGCATAACCTTGAATGGAAGTCAGCGGGGTGCGCAGCTCATGAGAAACATTGGCGATGAAGTCGCGCCGCGTCTTCTCCGCTCGCTCAATCTCGGTCTGGTCGTGCAACACCGCAACCGCGCCCCCGCCGGGCATGGGAGCAGCCGTCACATCGAAGATCCGTCCGGAAAAAATCTTGGCGGCGCGGGCTACGGTTACGTCACGAGTGGTCAAGGCGCTCTGTACCGACGCCAGGATTTCCGGATCGCGCACCGATTGCACCAGCGGAGCGCCCAGTCGCACGCCGCTGGGCAGCAGACGCTCCATACGCTGGTTGGCCCACAATACACGCTCGTCCTGGGCGACCGCGATCACCGCTTCCTGCATAGAGTTCAACAGCGTCTCTAAAGTCTGCCGGCCCTGTTCCAGGGCGCTGAATCCTTCCTCCAGCTTGCGCGCGGTCTTGTCCAGCGCCGATGCCACATGCGCAATCTCGTCGCCTGCTCCTTCCTGGATTCGCGCTGATAGATCGCCGGCGGCCACGCGCTCGGCAAAATCGGTGATCCGAAGCAGCCGTCTGCCAATCGATTGGGTCGCGACGAAGGCCAGTAGAAGGGCCAGCAGTCCGGCGACAGCAGAGCCTTCGAGGAGGTCGCGGCGAATCTCACCATTGGCTTCGCGAATCGAGCTGAGGGGATAGGCCATGCGCACCGCACCTCCGGCAATAGGCACGGCCACGTACAACAACTCCACGCCGACGGTCTTGCTGAGGCGCGTGGCGCTTCCCATCTGGCCGTGCAATGCGGCAACAAATTCCGGTCGCGTAGCGTGATTCTCCATCTGGTTGGGGTCGGCATCGGAATCGGCTCGGACCTTTCCCGTCGAGTCGATAACCGTGATCCGCGCCCCTGCCGCTTGCGCCGCTTGCTTCGTTATCTCTTGCAGAGAACCCGGAGGCGCGCTTTCGACCCGGGAAGCGAACATTGCCGTTTTTTGTCGCAAGGAGGTCTCAAGGTCACGGCGCAACATGGTCTCCCAGGTATGACCGATGAGCAGATCGAGTGAGACCGTGCACGCCGCAATGACCACCAGGGCCGCGAGGAACAACTTGACGAAGATGCGACTCTTCACGGTTTCGAGTCTCTTTACGACTTGGGGATTTCGAAGCGGTAACCGGCTCCGCGCACCGTCTTCAGATAGCGGGGCTCGTCAGGATTCTCCTCAATCTTCTCACGAATACGGCGCACATAGACGTCAACCGAGCGGGGTGTGACGTAGTGGGTATCGCGCCAGACGGCGTCGAGCAGTTGATCGCGGGTAAACACCCGGCCGGGATGCCGCGCCAGATATTCCAGCAGACGGAATTCCGTGGCCGTGGTTTGCGTGAGCTGCCCGCGCACCGTCAAGGTCATGCCGCCGCTGTCGATCTCGATGTCGCCCGCCTTGACGATGGCGGGCGCGAGGGGACGTTCGAACCGCCGCAACACGGCGCGTACCCGGGCCACCAGCTCGCGCGGGCTGAAGGGCTTGGGAATGTAATCGTCGGCGCCCATCTCCAGCCCGATGACGCGGTCCGACTCGCTGGCTTTGGCCGTGAGAAAAATGACCGGGGCCATGGTCAGCGATGAAGTCTGGCGGATGCGGCGGCAGAGTTCCAGCCCGTCGCCTCCTGGGACCATGATGTCCAGGAGAAACAGCGACGGCGCCTGTTTTTCGGCCTCCGCGATGACTCCGGCGGTGGCGGTGAAAGTGCGAACGCCGTAGCCGGCAGCTTCCAGATGGTGACGAACCAGACGCAAAATGTCGGCGTCATCTTCCACAACAAAGATGGTTTGCTTCACGGCTGTATTGTATCCGACCGTAGGCGTGGAATTATCGTATGTGGGGATCACATACGTAGGTTACATGCAGATTTGTTACAGGATGATGAAACTGCAGGAAAGTAATTGCAAGGGGAATCCAGATCTTAATCGGCTACCATGTCCCACAATGTGGCAGCCGAGAGATAGCGGCGCCGACTGGTACCACACTGTAGGACATCAAGAGTTGCGAAAGTTAGCCCAAATGCAAAGCGTTCTGCGAGGCGGAGGACCTCAGTGAATACTCGTCGACCAGGACCGCGTCAGGTAATCGGTCATACTGAGCGAAAACATGATAAAGAGCCAGAACAGGGCCGCGACTACGGTCACCATGGTCAGCTTGGTGCTATAGCGCAGGTGCATGAAGAACAGCACAACCAAGGTACCTTTCAGGGTAGCAATCACCAGCGCCACTACGATGTTGAAGATGCCGAGATCCACCGACGCCGCAAACACCGTAAGCCCGGTACACACCATCAACGTGGCCCAGATGCCAACGTAAAGACTAACTGGCACAATGTGGGACTCAGGAGTGAAATGTTCTTCCGCGTGTTTCATCGCTAGCCGCCATGCTTCTTGCTGATCAAATAGAGCAGCGGGAATAGGTAGATCCAGACCAAATCGACGAAGTGCCAATACAAACCGACGATTTCCACCGGAGTGAAGTACGAAGGGCTGTAGGCTCCCCGCAGCCCGGCAATCACAATCCAGGCGACCAGCCCAACCCCGATCACCATGTGCGTGGCATGCAGGCCGGTCATCGCCCAGTACAGCGAGAAGTAAATCTCGGTGTGCACGGGATCGGTCGCCGGATGCGCCGGATCGCCGGTCTCAAAGTGAAAGTTCGGGCCAGGAAATTCGTGATTGACCCAGTGTTCGTGATATTCGACCGCCTTGATACCCAGGAAGCCGAACCCGAACAAGATGGTGATCAACAGCAGAACGGCCATCAGCTTGGGCTTGCCGGTCTGGGCGGCCCGGACCCCCAGCGCCATGGTCAGCGAGCTGCAAATCAGCACGGCGGTATTGGTGGCGCCCAGCCAGATATTCATCTTCTGGCTGCCTTCGACGAAGGCGTGATAATAGGAGGCGCGGTACACCAGATAGGCGCAGAACAGGCCACCGAAGAACATGATTTCAGTCAGCAGGAACATCCACATGCCGAAGGTGGAGGTTTCCTGCTGCTGCTCCATGTCGGCAAAGTGATGTTGCAGCGCGTGCTCAGCGATTTGGATATCGCTAGTGGCCAACCGTGACCTCCTCTTGCGGCTGATGCTCGTAGTCGTAGGCTTCCCAAGTCACCACTGGCGTCTCATCGAAGTTGTGGGTGGGCGGCGGAGACGGCGTCATCCACTCCAAGCCGACGGCGTTCCACGGATTCGGGGGTGCCGGTTCGCCATAGCGCAGCGACCAGAGGAAGTAGATCATCGGCAGAATATAGCCGACCGCAAGGATTGACGCTCCCGCGGTTGACAGCACATTCAGCACCTGGAACTCCGGCGGATACGAGTGGTAGCGGCGCGGCAGTCCCATGTAGCCGATAATGAACAGCGGGAAAAAGGTGGTATTGAAGCCGACGAATACCAGCAGCGCCGACAGCTTGGCCCAAGCTTCGGGATACATGCGACCGGTGATCTTCGGCCACCAGAAGTGCAGCCCGGCCATATAGGCCATCACCATGCCGCCCACCATGACATAGTGGAAGTGGGCTACCACAAAATAGGTGTCGTGGACGTGCACGTCGAGCCCCAGCGACGACAGGAATACACCCGTCAGCCCGCCGATGGTAAACAGCCCGATGAAACCAAAGGCGTAGAGCATCGGCGTTTCATATCGTATGGAGCCTTTGTACATGGTGGCCGTCCAGTTGAACACTTTCACCGCCGAGGGAATGGCAACCAGGTAGCTGAGCAAGGAGAACACCAGAGCGGCATACACGGAAATGCCGGCGACAAACATGTGGTGTGCCCACACCAAAAAGCCGAGAACCGCGATCGCGATCGACGCCAGGGCGACGAACTCGTATCCGAAGACGCGCTTGCGCGAGAAACAGGTGACGACCTCGCTGATCACGCCCATGCCGGGCAGAATCATGATGTACACCGCAGGATGGGAGTAGAACCAGAACAGGTGCTGGAACAGAAGCGGATCGCCGCCCAGTTGCGGATTGAATACCCCGATATTGAAAGCCCGCTCCAGGGCCACCAGCAAAAGCGTAATTGCGATCACGGGTGTGCCGAGCACCATGATCAGCGCAGCGGCGTAATTTGACCAGCAGAACAGCGGCAGACGGCGCCAGGTCAGGCCCGGGGCACGCATGCGGTGGATGGTGACAATGAAGTTCAACCCGGTAAGGATGGACGAGAATCCGGTAATGAAGATGCCGACCGCCGCGCCGATCACGTGGGTGTTGGAATAGTGGGTGCTGAATGGGGTGTAGAAGGTCCAGCCGGTATCGACGCCTCCCGTAACCATGGCGGTAAGGGCGGTGATGGCCCCGGCCATATAGATGTACCAGCTCAGCAGGTTCACCCGCGGGAAGGCCAGGTCCTTGGCGCCGACCATTAACGGAATCACGAAATTGCCGATTACTGCCGGCACCGACGGAATCAGGAAGAAGAAGACCATGATGATTCCGTGCATGGAGAACAGCTTGTTGTAGGTGTCCGACGACACCAGGTCGCCCGCCGGGGTCAACAGCTCCAGCCGGATCAGCATGGCAAAGAAACCGCCGATCCAGAACATGACTGTAATCGAGACCAGGTAAAGCATCGCGATACGCTTGTGGTCTGTCGTCAGCAGCCACGACTTGATGCCGTAGTTCGAATTCAGGTAATTCTCGCGCTCGACGGCTTGTACTGCGGTTGCCATGTCAGACACCTTTGGGTCTTAAAGCCTTATTGCACATTCGACGTCTCGGGAGCAGCGGGCTGATTGCTCGCTCGCTCCTTCGGTTGCGGTTGCTCCAGCGACTTGATGTAGGCCACCAGCGCCATCAGGTTCTCTTCGGACACTTGTCCCTGGAAGCTCGGCATGATGGGCTTGAAGCCGGCGACAATCTTGGCGCCGGGATTCAAAATCGATTCACGAATATAGTTCTCGTCCGCGACCACGGTGCGGCCATCGTCCAGCAGGACCGTCCTACCAAAAATCCCGGCCAGGTTCGGGCCGCGGCCCTGAGTATCGGACCGGTGACAGGTCGAGCAGCCCAACGCCTGAAAGAGCTGCTGGCCATTGCCCGCCAGCGAGCTCGAGTCGCCACCGCTGCCGAGCCACGCCTGAAATGCCGCCGGCTCCATCACGATCACTTCTCCGATCATTGCCGAGTGGTTCGTGCCGCAATATTGCGAGCAAAACAGATGGTAGGTACCGGTTTTCGTTGGCCGGAACCATATTTCGGTAAACCGGCCGGGCAGCACATCAGCCTTGACCCGAAACGCCGGCACGAAAAAGTCGTGGATCACGTCCTGCGAACTCATGATCATTCGGACGTCACGGCCAAGGGGCACATGCAATTGATCGATCTCGCGCTGTCCGGTTTCGTGCTCAAACTTCCACATCCACTGCTTACCGACCACGTAAACTTCCATCGCTCCCTTGGGCGGGCGCGCCTCCTGAAAATAAATCAGCGAACCCCACGCAAAAAAGATCATGCAGATGCCTAGAGGAATCAGCGTCCACGCCAGTTCCAGTGGTAGCGAGCCTTCAATCTGCACCGGATGAGGATGGGCCGAGCGGCGGTACTTCACCGCGAAGACGAAGATCACCGCGAAGATGAGCAGCGTAAAGAACGCCGACACCGCGACCAGCAAAAAATAAAGTCCGTCCACCTGCCATGCCAGTGCCGAGGCACGCTCAGGAAAGAGTGGGAGGTTCTTCCACATATCGATCAGGCCCGTCCTGTTCCCTTGTTGCCACCATGCGTTTCGCGGCGGAACATCACGATAAGAAATCCGCCCAGAACCAGCATGGTGGCAGCTCCCGCCAAACGAATGATGTTGGTGACCACAGCGCCGTAACGTCCGGTCTTCGGGTCATAGTGATAGCAGTACAGCAGCATCTGGTCCACCACGTTGCCGATGTTGCCGCGCGCGGCCTCGATCAGCCCCAGCCGGATATCCTTCGGCGAGAACTCGACCCCGTAGTAATACTGGGCAATCCTGCCCGCTGGAGTGACGATCATGATTGCGGTAGCGTGAATGAACTGCTTCGTCTGCGGATCGCGGCGGTAATGAAAGCCCACCGCATCGGCCAGTTGTTTGATCTGGGGCTGCTGGCCCGTCAGAAAGTGCCAGCCCTCGCCGTTGGTCCTATGCTCCAGATGCTCGTTGATGCGGGCGATGTACGTCTGCTTCGCGGCTGCAGCGTCCTTCGGCGTCTCATCCGGATTGAAGCTGACCGAGACGATTTCGTATTCATTGCCCGGAGTGAACTTCAACATACTCAGCGCGCTTGCCTCGCCAACCAGCTCCTCGCCGCAAAGCATGGGGCAGGTGTAGTACACCAGGTTCAAGATCACCGGGCGGCCGGAGCGAAAATAGTCGCCCAGCTCAACCGTCTTGCCGGTCTCGTCCTTGAATTGCAGATCAAGCGGTATCTGCTGATTGAGCCGCTGATCGATGCCGACGTTCGCGAGATCGGGAGGCGAGACCTGCGAAGCGGGCTGCGAGCTCTTGTCCTGGAACGACGAGGGCGGCTGAGCGAAGGCGGTTGCGCCGGCCATCGCTAACAGCGCAAAAACGAACCCTCCGATTTTTTTCGAATGCAACATCACGGCTGCTTCTGTTCTCCACCCGCTGGTTTAGCGGAGCTTTCACCGCCCGCCGTCGGCCCCAGCGGTCCGGCTTGCATGTCCAGCATCCTTATGTTGCCGGCTGCGGTCTGCGTGTTGATCTCGGGCGGAGGAGAACTCGGGCGCACCGGCAATCTCCGCTCCACGATCAACTGCATCGCCAGCGAAATGGGGATGTGTATCGTCCCACTGGGATCGGCAAAGGGCTGCTTCACATTCAGCAGCTCCTGCTCCGAGTTGACGAACCGGGTCATCTCCCCCGCGTCGTAGGTCTGCAGACGCGGCTCCGGAAAAACATCGAGGTTCACCGCCGGCGCATTCTGCAGCACAGATCGCGTGCCGCCCGCCGGCGCCGCCTTCTGAGCCTGTTGCGCCTGGTACATCGGATTCAGCGCCGGCTGCGGAAAAAGCTCCTGGCTGCGCGCCATGAAGCGGAACATCCCCCACAACACCAGCTCGATGAAGACCCCGGCGACCAACAGCCCGACCAGGAACCAGAGAATTCCGCGGGCACTAAGATCGGCCCGCTCATAATCCACCTGCGGATTGCGCAAAGGATCGTGATTCGTGTTGTTAGCGGCCATGTCCCGATCCTTGATGCAAGAAGTTTTCTACCTGCGGCTCATAGAGCGGCAATAGCGGCCGCTGCTGGAAGTTGTAAAAGAAATTGGCCAGCCACAAACCGCCAAGTCCGATAGGCGCTGCCAGGTACGAGATGCTGAACAACTTGGCGTCGCGGAAGTTCGGTATCACGTACCAATAGATGTCCACCATGCGCATGCACATGATGAAAAATGCCAACCCGATCAAGCGGCTGCCGGCACGCTTGCGCTCGCGCGAGAGCAGGAGCGCGAAGGGCAGCGCGAAGTGAAACAAGACAATGGCAATGATGATGTAGCCCCAACCGCCGCGGATGCGATGCAGGTACCAACTGATCTCGTCTGGCAGGTTTCCTGACCAGATGATAAGCCACTGCGAGAACGAGAAGTACGCAAATAGCATCACGAAGGCCAGCGTCAGCTTGCCGAGATCGTGAAACTGCGTAGGTTTAATGATCTCGCGGTACGGACTATAGCGAGTCAGTACCGTCAGCATGATGATGCTGAAGCAGAGTGCCGACATTCCCTGGCCCGCGAGAAAGATCAGACCATAGATGGTTGAGCCCCAATGCGGATCGAGCGACATCACCCAATCAACTGCGGCGAAGGAAATGGTCAGCGCATAGAGCATCAGCCCGACACCGCTGAGGCCCTGAAAGCGGGGATAGGTTCCCGTAGCAATAGGGGCATCCTGCCTGTCGCCACGCCGGCAAAGCTGGTAGCCCAAGAATCCCCAGATCACGAAGTAGAGAAGCCAGCGGCCGATCCATTTCGGCTGAGTGAGATACCAACTGTTCTCGTGGGTCAGCGCCGGGTCGGTCATCCAAGCGTAAAGATGAGTGCGCAGGACGAGGATCGGAATAAACAGCAGGAACATCAGCGGCAGACATTTCACCGCCGCTTCCAATACTCGGCGAATCGACAAGCCCCAGAAGCCGCCGGTGAGATACTGCAACATCAGCAACGCCAAGCACCCTAGGGTCAAACCAGTGCAAGACATGTAGGCGATCAGGTAGCCGCGCAAAAACTGGTTCAGGTCTGCGTACGCTGCAATTACGCAGAATACGACGCCCACAATACCCACCAGCAACGACCGGCTTTGCCAGTGTGGGATGTCGGCGGGGACGGCGAAATCGGCTGCGCGCAGATTGAGGCTTTGGTTGCTCATGGCTTTTGCGCGCCTCCCTTGGCCGGCGCCGCTTGCGGCGGAGGCACAGTTGAGGCAGCCGTCGTCGCCGCCTGCGTGTCATAAGCAGGCATGATGAATAGGCCGGGCGGCGGCGTGCTCGCGACCTGCACGCCGGAAGGAACATCAGCCTCGGTTGCATGCTGGCTCAACTGCAGCGCACGGATGTAGGCAGCGATCGCCCAGCGGTCGGCCGGCTGAATCTGCTCGGCATAGTCGGGCATAGCGCCGTAGCCATTGGTCATCACATCGAAGAAATATCCGATGGGTGCGCGCCGCAAACGTTCGATGTGATAGGACGGCGGACGCTTGAAGCCGCGCTGCACAATCATTCCATTGCCATCGCCAATTTCGGAATGACAGGGCGAGCAATAAATATTGAAGCGCTGCTGTCCGCGCGCCATTACCTCCGCCGTGACCGGAAAGGGCATGAAGTCGCCGTCGTTGCTGCCGATTTTGCCGGTGTAGAAGTAGGTGTCGGCGTCCAGATGTCCGCGAGCTACGGTGCCGGAAATAATGGGCCGCGCCGAGCGATGGTCGGCGTAGAAATCGCTGGCCGTCAGCGGACGCTGGTACGGCTGCTCCTGCATGTCTTCACGGCAGCCCGCCAACAACAGCAAAGCGATCGTTGCCAGCAGACAAGCCGATATCCTGCGCGGCGACGACTTCTCGCCTCGGTACTGCGGATCGGAGGCCGCAATCTTGAATTGTTCCAGGCCGTTAATGCGGCACCTCCGAAATCGACAGCGGCTTCAGACTCACCATAAACTCCTGCGTCCTCACCAGATCAAACTGCGGATCGGCCGCCTCCACACACAGGAAGAAGCGATCGCGCGTGACCGCGGAAAAGCGGTCCACGTTAAACACCGGATGATGCGGCATGGGAAGTCCGTTGAGCGCAAACATGCCGAACACGCCTGCCAGTCCGCCGAACAAGACGGTCATCTCGAAGGTAGGAATGATAAACGCCGGCCACGAATGCCACGGCCTGCCGCCGACGTTCAGCGGATACGAGATGCAGTTGATCCAGTACTGGAGGCCGTAAATCCCCGTTCCACCCAGCAGACCCCCGACCAGCACAATCAGCGGCACGCGCGTCTTATGAAAGCCGAGCGCCTCGCTGGCTTCCTCGATGGGAAACGGGCTGTAAGCATCCATCTTGCGATAACCGGCGGCATAAGCAGCCCTGGTTGCCTTTACCAAATCGGTGGAATTTTCGAACTCCGCCATCAGGCCGTAGATGGCTGGTGTCAGCGGCTGTTTCATTCGGCTTTCACCTCCGATTCCGGCAGCAGTTGGCGCATTTCAAAGATGGAGATCGCCGGCATGATGCGAATGAACAGGAACATGCACGCGCTGAAGAAGCCGAGAGTGCCCAGGAATATCGCCCAGTCCCAACGAGTTGGGGTGTAATGTCCCCAGGCGGATGGCAGGAAGTCACGAGCCAGGCTGGTAATGACGATCACAAAGCGCTCCAGCCACATGCCTATAAGAATGTCGAGTGAAATCAGGAATAGAAAAACGGTATTGGAGCGCAACTTCGGAATCCACAGCAGCTGCGGCAGCAGGATGTTGCACAGGATCAGCGACCAGTACATTACCGCATACGGACCGAACCACCGGTTTTGCAACATGGCGCGCTCGTAAGTAGAGCCGCTGTACATTCCAATGAATGTCTCAAAGAAGTAGCCATACGCCACGATCAGGCCGGTCGCCAGCATGATCTTGGCCGAGTTTTGCAAGTGGCGCATGGTGATCAGCGATTCCAGGTGATAGAACTTGCGAATCGGAATCGCCAGCACCAGAACCATGGCAAATCCGGAATAGATTGCGCCGGCAACAAAGTAAGGCGGGAAGATGGTGGTGTGCCAACCCGGCACGATGGCAACGGCGAAATCGAAGCTGACGACCGTGTGTACGGAGAGAACCAGCGGCGTCGCCAATCCCGCCAACAGCAAGTACAGCGACTCGTAGCGCTTCCAGTGCCGCGCCGAACCGCGCCAGCCCATGGCAAAGATTCCGTACAGCTTCTTAGTGATGGGATGCTGCGCCTTCTCTCGCATGGTGGCGAAGTCAGGCACCAGACCGACATACCAGAACACTGCCGAGATAGTGGCGTAGGTTGAGACCGCGAACACGTCCCACACCAGCGGGCTGCGGAACTGCGGCCAAACGCCCATGCTGCTGGGATAGGGGAACAGCCAGTACGCCAGCCACGGACGGCCCAAGTGCAGGATGGGGAACATCCCCGCACAGGCCACGGCGAACAGCGTCATGGCTTCCGCAAAGCGGTTGATGGAATTGCGCCAGGTCTGCTTCAGCAGCAGCAAAATCGCCGAGATCAGCGTACCGGCGTGGCCGATGCCGATCCACCAAACGAAGTTGATGATGGCAAAGCCCCAGGCTACGGGAATCTCGATGCCCCAGATACCGACGCCGCGAATGAACAGGTAGGTCACCGCGACCAGCAGCACCATGACAAAGAAGCCGGCGATGAGAAATCCGCTGAGCCAGCCCAGGCCGATGGGGCGCTTGAGGACCGCGTCGGCAATGGTGTCGGTGACGGTGCCGTAGGTCTCCCCAGGCAACATCACCGGCGGCTCATCCGGCCACGGTACGTCCTGGAGAAGCGTTTTTTCCTCTGGTCCTTCCCTCATCGCTAACTGGGCTCCGGCGGTTCAAGTTCAGGGTTCGGATTCTGCACGATCGCCATATACGACGTGCGTGGACGAGTGTTGAGATCTTCCAGCAGGTTGTAGTTGCGCTGCTGGGCTTTGATCTTCGAGACGCGGCTGTTGGGATCGTTGAGATCGCCAAATACGATGGCCCCGGCCGGGCAGGCTTGCTGGCAAGCAGTAATCACTTCGCCGTCACGAAGCTTGCGGTTTTCCTTTTCCGCAGTTATACGGCCGTGCGCAATCCGCTGGATGCAGTAAGTGCACTTCTCCATCACGCCGCGGCTGCGGACGCTGACCTCGGGATTGCGCATCATCTTGTACTGCGGTGTGGTCCAGTCCTGCCACAGTAAGAAATTGAAGCGGCGTACCTTGTACGGACAGTTGTTGGAGCAATAGCGCGTGCCCACGCAACGGTTGTAGACCATGTCGTTCAGGCCTTCGGTGCTGTGGACGGTTGCCCCGACGGGGCAAACTACTTCGCAGGGAGCGTTCTCGCATTGCTGACAGGGCACCGGTTGGTAGTACATGCCGGGATTCTCCGTGCCGCCTTCGTAGTAAACGTCGACGCGCAGCCATTGCATCTGGCGGCCGCGCTCGGTCTGCTCCTTGCCGACGACCGGAATGTTGTTCTCCGCCTGGCAGGCCACAATGCAGGTCTTGCAGCCGACGCAGGAGTTCATGTCGATGGTCATGCCCCACTTCAGTTCGGTGTACTGATAGTTGGGATAGAGAGTCATCTCCGGCGGAGGCGATTCCACGCCTTCGTGCGCGAAGTCGGGATTCTTGATGAAATCCTGCAACGTGGCTTTGCGAATGACGTGGCGAGCATAGAGGGAATCCGACTCCCCACGCGGCAGATCGGAAAAGTCGATGTACTGGAAGCCCTGCGGATGCGCGAAATGAAATCCTTCGCCAACTTTCGTAATCCTGGTTTCGGCATACCACGGAGCATCGCTGCTGCGCAGCTTGTAGCCGCTGAAACCAACATCGGTGCCAACACGCCCCGCCTTGGTGCGCCCATAGCCGAGAAAGACGGTAACGGAATTATCCGGATGACCGGGCTGTGGCCATATTGGGCCTTTTACCTTGCGGCCATTGACGTCGATTTCGATAATGTCGCCCGTCTTAAGTCCCGACTTAGTGGCCTGATTGGGGCTAATGAGTACTCCATTGTCCCAACAAAAATTCATGATCGGCTTGGGCGTCTCCTGCAACCAGGAGTTATTAGCGCGGCTGCCGTCGTAGATCAGCGGATCGCGGCGGAAGATCACCTCCATCTCTTCCGGACCCACGCTGTTCGTCGCGGGAAGATTGCCGCCTTTGGCCGAAATGTTCTTCGCAGGAAAAGCAGTATCGGCGATGTAGCCGTCGTTCAGAGCCTTGCGCCATGCGGTGTCGAAGTCGCCCTTGATCTGATCCTGCCAATACTTGCGGACGATGTCATAGCCCGCGGTTTCGGACGAGCCGACCAGCGCAAAAATGAATTCGTACTCGCTCTTGCCGTCGTACAGCGGCGCAATCAGCGGCTGAACAATGGAAGCAGTGCCGTCAAAGGCGCGGGTGTCACCCCACTGCTCCAGATAATGCGTGCCGTTGATATGCCAGTGAACGTGATCGTAGGTCTCGTCCTGATAAAGACCGTGCTGCACGCGCAGCGGCACCTTGTCCATCGCATCGGCGAAGCCAAAGTCGACCGGCGCGTCGTAGACCGGATTGGTGCCCATGATCAGCAACAAGTCAACCTTGCCGGCACTCATCTCGCCCACGAGCTCTTTCAACGCGGCGGTCTGGTCCTGCGGCTTGACTTGCACCGATTCGGTGTAGACCACGGTGTTGCCATTGGCGCCCAGCGCTGCATTCATGGCGTGCGCCAGCGCGTGGACTGCCGGCGACTGATTGTCGCCAGGGATGACTACCGCCGCGCCTTTGTGCGCCTGAAGGTCCTTGACAACAGCGGCGACGAACCTCTGATGCTCGGGTTTGGCATTGCCTCCGCCGGCCACGCCGAGTCCGGCAGCGATGGCACGAGCCACCTGCTCCACTTCCGAAGCACGCACCGGCAGCCGATGATCGGCCTTGCCGCTGGTGTTGGTCGGGGTGCTCTGAACGGAATATAAGCGGGCCATCTTCTGCTTGAGATCGGGATTGCGCCGCGCCGCGAACTGGCGTGCGTAGTAGAGAAAGCCCGGATAGCCGCTGGAGAGGAAATCACCATCGAGCGAGAGGATGATGTCGGCTTTCTCCAGGTTGTAGCGGGTCTCGACGTACTGACCGAAGGCCATCTGCGATCCGGCGCGCACGCTGTCGCGATTTACCGGCTCCCACTGCACCCATTTCGATTGCGGAAACGCCGCCTGCACCTGGTCCATCAGCGAAGCCATGGTGGGCGAACTGGTGGGACCGCTGAGGATGCGCAAGCCGGCGCCCTGCACCGCGTTCTGCGAATTCAGCGCGCCCTTGAGCGCGACTCCGTAGTCGCTCCAGGCCCTCATCTCGCCGAGATAGGTGATGATCTGGGAGCGATCGGGGTCGTACATGTCGAGGATGGAAGCTTGAGCAAAGACATCGCTTCCACCCAGCCCGGCGGGATGTTCGGGATTGCCCTCGATCTTGGTGGGACGGCCTTCGTGGCTCTCTACCAGCACCGGCGTGGCATACGCCCCAAAAGGCATGGCGCTGGCGAAGAACAGCGGATTGCCCAGGACAACTTCGTTAGGCTGCCGGACGTAGGGGACGATCGGCTCCAGCGGCATCTTGACGCAGGCGGAGAGGCCGGCCAGGGCCATGGAAGCGCTCATCAGCTTCAGGAAGTCGCGGCGCGAAGCGCTCTCCGGCCATACCGAAGCCTGGCGTGGAAATTCGCGGTGCAGCATTTCGAAAAAGCCATCGCTTTGCGCCAGCTCTTCCAGGCTACGCCAATATTGCGGACCGCTCTTGGCGCGCGAAAGCTTCTCCCGCACTTCAGCGAGCTCCATCTTGCCGGGACAGACCGATTCGATTCTAACTAGGCTCTCTTTATCCATCTTCTCGCAGATCTCGAAACCCAACGTTCTTCAAATTCAGCGCACGGCCCATCAAGCGCATCGCGCTCAACGGTGACAGGTGGAGCAACTGGTAATGTCCTCAACAGTGCGAATGTTGTAGCTATGCTTTAACGCGTTTCCTAAAGCAATCTGATCGGTGAAGACAGTCCCGTCGAACTTCACCGGAGTATCGGAGCTGGGCTGCTGATAAGCCATGTTGAACACTTGATCGCGCGGCCGCAGGAACTTTTCCGGGGCGCGATGGCAGTTCAAACACCACTCCATCTGCAACGAGTTGGCCTCATAGGTCAGCGGCATTTTGTC
>Ga0181530_10000447_pt1 | contig 52716 bp, 56 predicted proteins | sample PEATcosm2014_Bin_42_FD_119769 | JGI IMG/M metagenome (GOLD analysis project Ga0181530, IMG submission 119769) | Peatland microbial communities from MTU Mesocosm Facility, Houghton, MI, USA - PEATcosm2014_Bin10_60_metaG | ecosystem: Environmental > Terrestrial > Soil > Wetlands > Peat | place...
ATGTCTCGCATAGCCTATGTCGATGGCAGCTACCGCCCGCATCGCGAGGCGGCGGTGCATATCGAGGACCGCGGCTATCAATTCGCCGACGGCGTCTACGAGGTGGTCGCGGTCCGCGGCGGACAGCTCGTCGACGAGGGGCTGCACCTGCAGCGGCTGCGCCGCTCGCTGCGCGAGCTGCGCATCGAAGGTGGGCTTGGCGATGGCCCGCTCGGGGTGGTGATGCGCGAGGTGATCCGACGCAACGGCGTCCGCAACGGCATCGTTTATCTTCAGATCACCCGTGGCGCGGCGCCGCGCGACCACGCTTTTCCCAACGCGCCTCGGCCCGTCCTCGTCGTGACCGCGCGTCGCTCCCGGCCGCCCAACCCGAAGCTGGGCGAGGAGGGGATCGCCGTCATCACGATCCCTGACATCCGCTGGCAGCGTTGCGACATCAAGTCGGTGGCGCTGGTCGCCAATGTGCTCGGCAAGCAGCAGGCGCGCGAGGCCGGCGCCTACGAGGCGTGGCAGGTCGATCTGCTGGGGCGGATCACCGAGGGCACTTCGACCAATGCCTGGATCGTGACCGGCGACAATGTCGTGGTCACCCGGTTTGTCGACAACGCGATCCTCAACGGTGTAACCCGCTTGGCGCTGATCGAGATAATCGGGCGCGAGGGCTATCGGTTCGCCGAGCGCACGTTCACCGTGGCCGAGGCGAAATTCGCCCGCGAGGCCTTCCTCACCAGCACCACCTCGGACCTGCTGCCAGTCGTGTCGATCGATGGCCACATGATCGCCGACGGCAAGCCTGGGCCGCTGAGCCAGAAGCTGCGCGCGGCCTATCTCGCGCATGCGGAGCAGGCGTGAACACATTGCCGCCTCGCCTGGCGCGGCCGCGCGCGATCATCTTCGATTGGGACAACACGCTCGTCGACAGCTGGGCGACGATTCACGACGCGCTCAACTTCCTGATGGCGGCAATGGAGCGCCCGCCATGGACGATCGATGAGACGCGCGAGCGCGTGCGCCTCAGCCTGAGGGACGCATTTCCGGCGATCTTTGGCGAGCGCTGGGAAGAGGCGCGGCAAATCTACATGGACCGGTTCCGCGCGATCCACATCGAGCGTCTGACCCCGCTGCCGGGGCGCGAGGCGATGCTGCGCGCGCTCGCCGCGGACGGGCATTATCTCGCCATTGTTAGCAACAAGACCGGCACGGTGCTGCGCAGCGAAGCGGCGCATCTCGGCTGGACCGCACTGTTCGGCGCGATTATCGGCGCGGGGGATGCGCATGCCGACAAGCCGCATAGCGCGCCGGTCGAGCTGGCGCTTCAGCCGAGCGGGATCGCGCCGGGTCCTGACGTATGGTTCGTCGGCGACACCGCGGTCGACATGGAATGCGCGCTCGCCAGCGGTTGCGTTCCGGTTTTGCTGGGCAACGACGAAATCACGCCGGAGTTCACCGAGTTTCCGCCGGCTCTGGCGATCTCCGACGACGCGGGTCTGTTTCGCGCGTTGCGGGGGTTGTGATCGCGCTATCCGCGCCCATCTTCGTAGGGGTATGGGTCAAACGGCTGCCGGGATAATTGCCGCGGCCGATCCAAGAGTGGAGTCAGGAGCCACCCGATGACGTCAGACAAATCGCAGAATGTTCAGGACGTGTTTTTGAACCACGTCCGCAAGAATAAGACACCGGTAACGGTGTTTCTCGTCAACGGGGTCAAGCTGCAGGGCATCATCACCTGGTTTGATAATTTCTGCGTGCTGCTGCGCCGCGACGCGCATTCGCAGCTCGTCTACAAGCACGCGATCTCGACGGTTATGCCGGCGCAGCCGATTCAGTTGTTCGAGGGCGGTCGCGAGGAAGACGAGCCCTGACAAACGCCGAGCGCGCCGTTACCGCGACGACCGGCCGCGCCCTCGTCGTTCATCCCGCGTTGAAGACCGCTTCCGGCCGCCGGCCGGAGAATGGCGCGGTGCGCTCGCTCGAAGCACGGCTCGACGAGGCGGTGGGGCTCGCGCGGGCGATCAACCTCGACGTCGTCGGCGGTGAGATCGTGCGTCTCAGCCGGCCGGCGCCGGGCACCCTGATCGGCAAGGGCGGGGTCGAAATGCTGGGCGAGGCGATCGCCGAGAACAACATCGGGCTCGTCGTCATCGACGGCGCGCTGTCGCCGGTGCAACAGCGCAATCTCGAACGCCAGTGGAAGGCCAAGGTCATCGACCGCACCGGCTTGATCCTGGAGATCTTCGGCGCACGCGCCCGTACCCATGAAGGCCGCCTGCAGGTAGAGCTCGCGGCGCTCTCGTACCAACGCTCGCGACTGGTGCGATCCTGGACTCATCTCGAACGCCAGCGCGGCGGTTTCGGCTTTCTCGGTGGCCCCGGCGAAAGCCAGCTCGAAATCGACCGCCGTCTGATCGGCGAGCGCATCGGCAAATTGAAGCGCGAGCTCGACGCCGTCAAACGCACCCGGGCGCTGCACCGCGAGGCCCGGCGGCGCGTGCCGTATCCGATGGTCGCGCTGGTTGGCTACACCAATGCCGGCAAATCGACCCTGTTCAACCGCCTCACGCGCTCGGCGGTCGGCGCCGAGGACAAGCTGTTCGCGACCCTGGACCCGACGATGCGGCGGCTCGACCTGCCGTCGGGCAAGACGGTGATCCTCTCCGATACCGTCGGGTTTATCTCCGACCTGCCGACCCATCTCGTCGCTGCGTTCCGCGCGACCCTGGAAGAGGTGACCGAGGCTGACATCGTCGTCCATGTCCGCGACGCGCACCATCCCGACAGCGCCGCACAGCGCGCCGACGTGCTCGCGGTGCTGACCGGTCTCGGGCTCGGCCAGCTGATCGAGGACGGGCTGATCGAGGTGCTCAACAAGATCGACCTGCTCGATGAGGCGTCGCGCGACGCGTTGGTCAACCAGGCGCAGCGCAACGACGAAGTCGTCGCGTTGTCGGCGGCGACCGGGGAGGGGTGCGACGGGCTGCTCGCGCTGGTCGCCCGCAGGCTCGAGAGCACGACGCGGGCGGTGCGCATCGACGTGCCGCTCTCCGACGGCAAGACCCTCGCCTGGATCTATTCGCGCGGCGAGGTGCTCGGCCGCCGCGACGACAGCGATGAAGCGCATCTGTCGGTCCGCCTCTCCGATGCCGATCTGGGCCGCCTCCGCCACCGTCAGCGGGTGCATTAGCGGATTGAAGCGGGGTGGTACCGGCCATCTGCGTGGGATAACAAGCCAAGCAACAATCGTCGCCACGGGATAATCAAAAAGAAGCCCCATCGCGCCTGGGATCGGGAAAAAGCAAGAACATCCCGCTCCGGCTCGACCGACCAGGCATCAATCCCCCGTGACCACGCCCAGCAGTGCGCGGCCGCCCGACAAACCGGAAATATGGGCCTCGGCCCCCCGCTTGAGCGGGGAAGACGAAGAAAAATTGCGTCGCTATTCCTCTTCCCGCACCAGCGCCTCCGCCGCGTCGGGATCAGCACAGGCGAGGATCGCGACGGCCGTATGGCGCGCGAACCCGGCACGGGCGAAGGCGGCGAGTTCCTTGACGCGATCGACGTCATTTTCCCTTGGGCCGCGCCGCCAGGGGCCGATCCGCCGGCGGCGGGCAAAGGCGCAGGCCGCGGCGAGATCGGGGTTGCCGCCCGCTTCGCGCAACGCCTCGAGCGCGTCCGCCGCATCCTCGGCGCCGACCCCCTTCGCCGCGAGCCCGGCGCGGATCGTGCGCAGCGACTGGCCGCGCCGCGATCGCGCCCGCGCTTGCGCGCCGGCATAGGCCGCGTCGTTGACCAGGCCCGAGGCCCGGTAACGGACAACCAGCGCGTCGATCAGCGTCGCCGCCGCGGCGAGCGCCTCGCGATCGCCCTCGAGCCGGTGCCGCGCCCGGCGCAGCAGCACCCGCCGCAACCCCTCGGCCGAACTCGCGTAGCGGCCGAGATAATGCAGCGCCCAGCGCTCGATCAGCGCGCTATCGATGCCAGCTTCGCTCATTGCTGCCGCTCGCCGCCGTGTGCATGGCGCGTTCCGCAAAACTGATAGGAGATTGCCGCCGAATTGTCCTCTACGATCAACCGCCTCTAACCATTCCATGACCCCATTGTGAGCGAAGCGGCCGTTTCTCCTCCAGCGACCCTGCCGCGCCTGCGCGTGGTGATCCCGCTCGTCGTCGGCTGCGCCTTTTTCATGGAGGGGCTCGATTCGACGATGATCGCGGTGTCGATCCCGGCGATGGCGAAGAGCCTCGGCGAAAACCCGCTGCGCCTCAATCTGGTGATCGCGAGCTATCTGTTGAGCCTCGCGGTGTTCATCCCGGTCAGCGGCTGGATCGCCGACCGGCTCGGCACCCGCATCGTCTTCTGCATCGCGGTGCTGATCTTTGCCGGCGGATCGGCCCTGTGCGGCCTTGCGACCAACCTGCCGATGCTGGTCGGGTTCCGCGTCATCCAAGGGTTCGGCGGGGCGATGATGACGCCGGTCGGGCGGCTCATCCTGTTGCGCAGCTTTCCGCGCGCCAGCCTCGTGTCGGCGATGAACTGGATGACGATCCCGGCGATGATCGGCCCCACGGTGGGTCCCATCGTCGGCGGGTTTCTGACCAGCTACGCGTCGTGGCGCTGGGTGTTCTACCTCAACATCCCGATGGGCATCCTCGGCGCAGTGCTGGGCTTCATGCTGTTCGAGAATTTCCGCGCCCCGGCGCCGAGCCGCTTCGATATCGGCGGGTTCCTGATCGCCGCGATCGGTCTCTTCATGTTCGAGTTCGCGATCGAGAATTTGGGCCGGCCGATGATCGCGCCGTGGGTCGGCGAGATGTTCTTCCCGATCTCGTTCGTGATCTTCTACATCTATGTTCGCCATGCGCGGAAAAGCGCCGCGCCGGTGCTCGACCTCAACCTCCTGAAGATCAAGACCTTCCGAATCGGCACCCTCACCGGCGGCGTGTGCCGGATGGGGCTCGACGCGACCCCGTTCATGCTGCCGCTGCTGTTCCAGGTCGGCTACGGCCTCAGCCCGATGCAGGCCGGCTCGCTCAGCTTTTCCTCGACCCTGGGCGCGATGCTGGTGCGCTCAGGCTCGCGCTCGCTACTGCGCTGGGCCGGGTTCCGCCTGACGCTCGTCGTCGGCGCGATCGGTGCGGCGGCGTTCACCGCGGTCTTTGCCGCATTCGACGCCGGGACGCCGATCTGGATCATCGTCGTCTGCGTGCTGATGTCGGGCTGCGTGCGCAGCATCCAGTATCTCGCGCTCAACACGATCAGCTTCGCCGACGTGCCGTCGCCGCTGCTCTCCCGCAGCACCAGCGTCAGCGGCGTGTTCCAGCAGCTGGCGCGCGGGTTCGGCGTCGCGTTCGGCGCGGCGCTGCTGGCGATGGTCGCCGGGCAGGATCATGTGACGGTCGACAATTTCCGCCTCGTGTTCCTGTTGATCGCGGTGGTGCCGCTGGCCTCGACGATCGGCTTCCTGCGCCTCAACGAAGACGACGGCTCCGAGGTCAGCGGCCACGAGGCCCACCATCCGGCGACGCGTTAAAGCTTCAGTAACCTCAGCTTCCCCGACCCGAGCCGGATGGACAACCTATTGAAAGCTCGCAGCTAACGCCGCACATGGGTCTGACGCACGCGGCGATCTGGAACAAAGCCGAGCGACTCCCAGAATGCTTCGCTGCCGGAAGCGGCGTTGGTCGTGATGACACGGCCGGCGGTCCCGGGGCGGGCGGTGAGGGCGCCGGCGATCGCTTCGCCAATGCCGAGGCGGCGATAGCGGACGCGCACATAAAAGCGCCTCATCCGCAGAGCACCCGGCGTAAACGGATCGAGCGTCATTCCACCGATACCGGCGAGAACATCATCCGCGTAGCCTGCAAACAGCGCCTCGCCATCGCCAGCGAATAGGTTCTTGCCGGACGCCCATTCGGCGGCCAGTACGTCGAGCATGCCAAACCCTTCGGCCCGTGCCTCCGCTTGCATCGCGGCGAACTCGACGGGCAAGGCAGCGATGACCTGCTCAAGCCGGATCATTTCTCGTCTTGCTTGACCTGCCGCCACAGCGCTTCGAGCGCGTCGAGGTCGCGACCGAAACCTTGCTCGGCGGCCAATGCCTCGACTTGGCGAAAGCGGCGCTCGAATTTCGCCGTGGCGCGCCGCAGCGCGGTCTCCGGCTCGATATCGAGCTTGCGCGCGAGGTTGGCCACGGCGAAAAGCAGATCGCCAACCTCATCCTCAAGCCGGTCGGCGCTCGTCCCAGCGTCAATTTCCGCTTCGATTTCAGCGACTTCCTCGTTGATTTTTGCGATGACGCTGCGCGCGTCGGGCCAGTCGAAACCGATCCGTGCCGCGCGGCGCGACAGTTTGGCGGCGCGCAGCAGGGCCGGGAAGGCGAGGGCGACCCCGTCGAGCACGCTCTGGCTGTCGCCGCTCGCCGCGCGCTCGGCCGCTTTGTGCGCCTCCCAGGCTTCGTTCTGCGCCGCGACCGAGGCGATCTCGACATCGCCGAAGACATGAGGATGACGCCGTATCATCTTGTCCGATATGGCGTTTGCCACATCGTCAAAGGCGAAGAGGCCGGCTTCCTCGGCCATGCGCGCATGGAACACGACCTGCAGCAGGAGGTCGCCCAGCTCGTCCTTCAAACCCGCCATGTCGCCACGCTCGATCGCGTCGGCGACCTCATAGGCCTCTTCGATCGTATAGGGCGCGATCGTCGAGAAATTCTGCGCGCGATCCCACGGGCAACCGTGCTCGGGGTCGCGCAGCCGCGCCATGATGTCGAGAAGGGAGTCTATCGGCCGGTCCATCTTCATTCGATCCATAAGCCGCGCCGCTTATGCCATTCTTCGATCGACAATTCGGGGTAGCCGTCGAAGCAATCGTCCTCGGGGCCGATCTGCGGTTCGACCCAGCTCGCCTTGTCGCGCAACAGCAGGTGCACAGTGGCCGGCGGCTTTGGCAAGTCGCTATCGATCGCCGAAGCGAACGGGTGCATCAACTCGGGCCACGCATCGTCGCTGACCCATAAAGGGGTGCCGCAACGCTTGCAGTAATGGCGGTCGGCCGAGCCCGTGTGCCCGTCGATCGGGGCATTCCATACCCCGAGCGCGTGTTTGCCGCGGACCTTAAGAGTGTCCGCTATCCCCATGATATTGATTGCGTAACCGCCGCCACCCGCGCTCTTGCGGCAGATCGAGCAATAACAGCACTGATAAGGGTAGGGGGTGTGGCTATCGACGGTAAACGAGATCGCGCCGCAACGGCACGAGCCTTCGAGACGCATCGGCATTCAAACCTCCGCGGCAAGCCGCTTTTTCAGAAATATTCTTTGATGATCAGGTGGATATGGCAGGGTTGCGAACACTTCGTAGCCGAATTTCGGATAGAAATCCGGGCCCTGGAACGAGAACGTATCGACATAGGCCGAGTGGCAGCCAAAGGCGATTGCTCGGCGCTCCGCCTGGGCGACAAGACCGGTTCCGATCCCGGTGCCCCGCAATTCGGCGTGCACCCATAGCAAATTGATGAACAGCCAACCGGCGTAGAGATGACCGATCAGCCCGGCGCGGATCGCATCGCTGTCGTCGCGCACGAAGAGGCCGAAATAGTCGTACTGGTTATCCGCTAGGAACGCGGCGTTGTAGGCGCCGAGCGCCTCGTCGACAAATTCCCGATCGCCCCAAGACGGGTTCTGTTCGGCACTAAACCGGTGGCCGGGCGGCAAGTCCACGGTGATATCCTTCGGCGCGGGAGAAGGGCCGCATGCTACCCTTGTCGACCGAATGCGTCATCCTTCGAGCCAAGCTATGGACCGCAAAAGCGAACTCGACATCGTCCGCCGCGCCTACGCCAAGCAGGTCATGGCGGCATTCGGGACCGACGACCGTCGCGTCGAAAAAGCCTTCGCCACTGTGTCGCGCGAGGATTTCCTCGGTCCGGGGCCATGGCAAATCGTGCGCTGGAACCGAGGCTACGTGACGACGCCGCGCAGTGACCCGGTTTACCTTTATGACGACGTGGTGGTCGCAATCCTGCTGGAGCGGAATCTCAATAACGGCCAACCGTCGCTTCACGCCTGGCTCATCGCCAGCGCCGCGCCCAAAGCGGGCGAGCATGTCGTCCATATCGGTGTCGGGTTGGGCTATTACACCGCGATCCTCTCGTGTCTCGTCAGTCGGCGCGGCAAGGTCACGGCAATCGAGTACGATCCCGACCTCGCTGTGCGCAGCGCCCGCAATCTCGCCGATCGGCGAAACGTCACGGTCCTCAACGGCGACGACACCCAGGCCGATTTTGCGCCGGCCGACGTCATCTACGTCAACGCCGGCGCGACCCATCCGCTGCCGCATTGGCTAGACCGGCTGACCGAAGGCGGTCGACTGATCGTGCCGCTGACCGATGCCGGTTTTCCGCGCGGCGACATCCGCCACGGCGCGGTGTTTCGGACCGAGCGACGCGGCGACGATTATTTAGCGCGCCGGGTTTCGGCTGTGGCGATCTTTCCGTGCGCCGGCGGTCGTGATGCCGATGGCGAGAGCGCGCTTGCCTCCGCGTTCCTGCGCGGTGACGGCGACGACGTAACCCGGCTTTACGCCGTGACGATATCCCTGACGCCGATTGTTGGCTGCGCGGCGAGGGATGGTGTCTGGCTTATGCGTGACGGAACAGGGAATACGACCTCAACAAGTCGCATAATATATATTATGGAAAATAATGAGGCGACGTTACACTTGCCATAGAACACACGAAATATGGTATATAACCGCGAATGGGAGCGCTCGATAAATGCGTGCGCCAATTTGCGGAGATAAGCTCGTGCGTATCGGGTTCTTAGACGAAGCCGGTCGTTCGCGACACGAGCCGAAAATTGTAGTGGCCGGCATCGTGATCAACGGTGATCGGACGTACCGCGAGATCGAAACGCGGTTGCGGCGAATTGTCGAGGTTCATATTCCCGCTACGGATCGTCGTGGTTTCATTTTCCACGCAATCGACGTGTTTCGCGGTACGGGATACTTCAAGGATCACGAGATTTGGCCGCGATGCCGACGCTTTCCAGTCCTGCGGGATTTAGCAAAACTTCCTCGCTTGCTCGAAATTCCCATCGTATTCGGGCACGTCAATAAAGAGGAATATCGTCGCGAAATAGAACCGACGCTCGCGCTTCAAAAGACCGAAAAAGACCGTCTCCATGCCGCAGATGTGGCGGAGCACATGACGGCCTTCGCTACGGCGAAGATCGCCATCGAACGGCAAATGCGCACATATCCTCGCGACGAAATTTGCATGCTGGTTGCCGAAGATACGGATCGCGTCAAAAAGGCGGTCAAGAACGCCCATGCTCTATTACGCGATCCTGATCGGCTCGCAGGAAGCGGTTTTGAACATACGACTGGCCTGCCATTACAGAAGATTGTCGATACCCCGCACTTCGCATCGAAGGCTGAGTCCGCCCCGCTCCAACTTGCTGATGTTTGTGCGTACCTGATCCTGCGACGCCTCTTGCGGCGCGACGACTCGCAGGGATTTTTTGAAGAAATAGCTCCGCAACTTACTTGGAACGCGATCGACTTTGCGGAGCCGATGGGCCATGAGCGCGTGGGTCAAGGAGCGACTTGGTGACCTTACCGAAGGCGCGGTCAAAGGCTCCTTCCCTTTCATCGACTTCGACCTTGCGGGCCATGTCGATGAACCGTTTATGTTGCGCGGGGTTGTCGGGCTTGGGTGCGGGCTTGCGTGGCATGGCTCCAAATATAGCACTATTTGCGGCAGGGGAATGCTGCCAACAAAGCCGCCGCCGCATCCTGCGCAGTCGCCGACCGGCTAAGCAATATGGCGAGGGCTGCAATGGCTAGGCCAACGTACCCAAGCCCGACGATCCGTCGCGTACTTATTCCGAAGCGGGTATTCCACCCGCCGTTCTGCATGTCCTGTTTCAAGCCGATCACGACAGAATTTGCCATGGAAGGTATTCTTCGACGAGAAGCATCTTGGCGGAAAGCCCTCGCGTCTGCCCGAGCCGCGCCGTCGCTGCCTTCAGCCAATTCTGGCAATCCGGAAGCGGCAACAGCCACAGACCCGTCGCCAACTCTTCTGCCGGCCCCGAGGGTTGGCCAACTCGACGGAGAAATTCCACGAGGTTCGCCGGGCGACCCGCTATCTGTAAAAGGACGGCGCGCATCAAAAGGACACGGAGAATGTATTGCCGCACGTCCGGCATCTGAAAACATCCTCCCTAGCGCTACCGGGGATGCCGTGGAGCGGGGAATGAATTCCGTTCTCCATCCAGCAATGAGGGCATTGGTAATCAGCCCCAATCTTGACCTGAAAATCCGCAAGGCGCTTCGGCGCGAGGCGCGCCGCATCGCGCTCCGCCTTCTTTTGCGCCAGTCGCATTTCGAGGTCCGATACCTCTTGTTCAAGTTGCGATGCGAAAGTTTGCGCGTATTCAGCCGCTTCCTGAGCGGCGCGTCGAAGTTCGCGTTCCGTAGACATGATTAGTTTCGCTCCCTGTTCGGTGTGGCAACCGCAGGATAGCGAGGGCGGGGGCGAGCGTCATTGCTCGTCCCCGTCGATGAATGGAAGGCTTAACTGGCGCGGCTCCGCTCTAAAACGGTGGATCGTCGAGTGCCTGTTGCCGACGAGTTGTTTGATAAGTGAGCCGTTTGCCCTTGGCGCCGATCACGGCACGAGCGGTGCGCGCCGCATCGTCGATGCCGAGTTTGATGCGATTGTTGTAGCGGAAATCGAACTCGGCGAGATATCGGTCGATGTGCTTCCGATCGATGTGCTGGTAGACGCCGATCAGCCCGCGCTTGAACACCGAGAAGAAGCCTTCAAGGGTGTTGGTGTGCGCGTCGCCACGGACATATTCGCCCTTGGAGTGGTCAACGAATTCGTGCTGCCCCTCGGGCATGATCTTCCGATACGCCATGGCGCTGTCGGTTCTGAGTTGGGCATCCTTGTCGAGTTGACCCCACAGAGCCTGCCGCACGGTGCGATGGTCGAGAAACTGCGAGCGAATCGGGCCGCCGCGCTCGACAAGGCTCAATACCTGCCGGTTCTCGCGAGGCGGCGCGTCAACCGGACGGCGGGTTTTTGGCGAGCGGGTGATAAAGGTTTCGTCAGCCTCGACAATCTTGCCGCCGCTGCCGAGCGGGCCGGTGCCACTGCTCCCGCTCATCATTTCGCGGACGCGGTGCCCGAGGAACCACGCAGTTTTCATGCTGCCGCCGAGGGTGCGCTGCAACTGACGAGTCGAGATGCCTTTCTTGCTGCTGCAAACGAGGTAGATCGCTTGCAACCAGATGTGCATAGGGACGTGCGAGCTTTCAAATACGGTGCCCATGCGGACGGTGAATGGCTTGCGACAGGCGCGGCAATTCCACAGACCTTTGCGAGTGGTCTTACCTTTGGACTTGCTGGCTTCGCCGATGACGCCGCAATGCGGGCAGACTGGGCCAGCGGGCCAAAGCCGCTCTTCCACATAAGCGAAAGCGGCGTCTTCGTTGCAGAGATGGGGTTCGAGCAGTTCGGAACGCATGGCGGCAACTCCTTGACCGCCAAATCATATATGATGAGGGTTCTATGTCAAGTGTAACATCGCCAATAATGACGGTGTTCAGCCCGGGCGCTTCGTCATGAAGACCCGATCATAGCCCGCTTCGCGCCCACGACCGGTTTCGACAAAGCCGAGCCGTTTATAGAGCGCGATGTTCTCGACCATCGTCTCGTGCGTATAGAGCCGAATTTCGGAGAAACCGTGCCGTCGCGCCTCCGCCTCGGCGAACGCGATCATTTGGCGGCCGAGGCCGGTGCCCTGACGATCCGGACGGACCGCGATATTGTCGAGCAGCAGATGGTCGGGTTTTGCCAGCAGCACGATGATCGCGACGATTTCACCGCCCTCGTCGAGGACGGTGACCGATCCGGCGGCGATCTGGGCGGCGTAATCGTCAAGCATCGGCCCCGGCGGCTGGCCCATCCGCTCGAGATAGACCGAATACGCGTCGCGCACGATCGCTTCGACCGCTTCGCGATCCTGCGGCATTGCCGAGCGGATCATGGGTCCGGCACCTCGATCGTGAGCCCGTCCCGGCCCGGCTCGACCCCCGGCGGCAGCTGTTTGGCGAGCTCGCCGTAGTCGAGCGGCCGATCGAGATGGGTCAGCATCGCCCGCTTTGGCTGGACGCGCGCGATCCACGCGAGAGTCTTGGCAAGGTGGCTGTGCGTCGGATGCGGCTCATAGCGCAGGCAATCGACGATCCACACTTCGATCCCGGCGAGCGCGGCGAAAGCGCCGTCGTCGAGCTCGGTGACGTCGGTCGAATAGCCGAGCGCGCCGATGCGCAGGCCGAGCGTCGTGCTGTAGCCATGATCCTGGACGAACGGCGTCACCGGCACGCCAGCGACCGAAAACGGCCCGTCGATGACGTGCGGCGTCAGGGTCGGTTTATAGAAGAAGCCATCGGGAGCCACCGGCTCGAGAACATAGCCGAACCGATGCTCGACCTCGGCCAGGGTGGTCGCATCGGCGTAAAGCGCGATCGGCTTTTGCATCAATCGGTTGACCCCCCGCAGATCGTCGATGCCGTGAAGATGGTCGGCGTGCGCATGGGTCAGGATCAGCGCGTCGATATGGGTGACTTGGGCGTCGAGCAGCTGCTCGCGCAAATCGGGTGACGCGTCGATCAGGATCACCGTGCCGTGGCATTCAACGAGCAGCGAGGCGCGGCGGCGGCGGTTGCGTGGATCGGCGGGGTCGCAGGCGCCCCAATCGCCGCCGATCGCCGGCACGCCCATCGATGGCCCACAGCCGAGCATCGTTACTTTCATGACCCAACGGAGGCTGGCGGCGGGGTCGCTTTGCCGAACAGCCGGAAAAAATTACCGGTCGTCGCCGCGGCCAAGGCTTCGGGCTCGACGCCCTTCAACGTCGCTACCGCGGCCGCGGTAGCCGTGACAAAGGCGGGCTCGTTGCGCTTGCCGCGATACGGCACCGGCGCGAGATACGGCGCGTCGGTCTCGACGAGCAGCCGGTTGAGCGGCAGGTCGCGCACGATCGCGCGCAAATCCTCCGCGTTGCGAAAGGTCACAATACCCGAGATCGAAATGTAGAAGCCGAGGGTCACGGCGGCCTCGGCAAGCGCCCTGCCCCCGGTAAAGCAATGCAGCACGCCGGGCGGCGGCGGCTTCTCGTCGGCGAGGATCGCGGCAATCTCGCTATCGGCCTCGCGCGCGTGAATGATCAGCGGCAGGCCGGTCGCGCTCGAGGCGGCGATATGGGTGCGGAACACCTGCTCTTGCACGTCGCGCGGGCTCAGATCGTAGTGGAAATCGAGCCCGGTCTCGCCAATCCCGACGACCCGGGGATGCGCGGCAAGCGCCGCGAGCTGGTCTGCAAGCAGTTCGGCATGATCCGCCGCCTCGTGCGGGTGCGCACCGACCGAGCACCATATCCGGGGGTCGCTCTCGGCGATCGCCTCGACCCCGGCGAACTGGTCGAGCCTGGTGCAGATCGTCAGCATCGTACCGATCCCAGCTGCGAAGGCGCGCGCGATCACCGCCTCGCGCTCCGGCGCGAAATCCGGAAAATCGAGGTGGCAGTGGCTGTCGACCAGCATTCTCGCCCTATCCCGCAGCCCGCTCGATGGCAAAAAAAGCGCTCATGATCGTCTGCTTCCTATCGAGATTGAGGCCGTCGGTGCGGGCGAAGGCGTCGCCGATCTCCGCCCGTACGCTGGCCCAGCGCGATGCCTCGCCGCGCGCGCCGCGCTGTGCCGCGGCGGTGGCCCGGCGCGCGAGATGTTGCCGGAGCAGCTCCTCGACCGTGCGATAGGCGTCTTCGGCGTCGGCTCGCGCCAGGCGATCGGCGAAACCGTGCAGCGCCAGCGGGTCGACGCCGCCGCGTCGCGTCAGCATCGCCGTCAGCGTCTTGTTAAGTTCGACGCCGCCCGAGGCGACCAGATCCAGCGCCCGCCCGATGCTGCCTTCCGCGAGGCTGGCAACAGCGTCGGCCTCGGCGTTTCCGAATTCGGGGCAATAGCGCGCCAGGAGGCCGCGCACGATCGCGGGCCGCAGCGGCGCCAGTGGCACATGGCGGCAGCGCGAGCGGATGGTCGGCAAGAGCCTGCCGGCGCTGTGCGCGACCAGGATCAGTAAGGTGCGTCGCGGCGGCTCCTCGAGGATTTTGAGCAGCGAATTCGCGGCGTTGCGGTTCATCTCGTCGGCGCCGTCGACGATCACGACGCGCCAGCCGCCCTCGGCCGGGGTCAGATGCAGAAAAGCGCCGATCTCGCGCGCATCGTCGACGACGATCTCGCCGCGCAATCGCTTGCGGCGCGGGTCGTAGGCGCGCTCGACGGTCAAGAGATCGGCGTGACCGCCCGCGGCGACGCGACGGAAGACCCCGCTCTCCGGCGACACGGCGAGCCCGGTTTGCGGCGCGGCGGCGGCGCCGAACATATCGAGCCCCCCGCCCTCGCCCGGCGCCGACAGGACGTAGCGCGCCAGGCGGAACGCCAGCGTCGCCTTGCCGATGCCGCGCGGCCCGCTGAGCAGCAGCGCATGCGGCAGCCGGCCAGCGTCAAAATTCTGCCGCAGGACCGCTTCGACGGCCTCGTGGCCGATGAGATCGGGGTTGGCGCGCGGCGCGGGCGCGTTGGTTTCCGCGGTCATTCGAGATGCAACCCAAACCGTCGTCCGACCGCCGCGGCGATCGCCGCATGGACGTCTTCGACCGATCCCGATGCGTCGATCACTGCGCAGCGCGCCGGCTCGTCCGCGGCGATGGCGAGGAAGCCGGCGCGCAGACGTTCGTGAAAACTTTGATCGAGGCGTTCGAACCGGTCGGCGCGACTAGCTCGCTTAGCGACCCGCGCCAGCCCCTCGGCGACCGGCAGGTCGAGGATCAATGTCAAGTCCGGGCCGAAATCGTCGAGCGCGAAGCGCTGCAGTGCGACCAACCGGTCGAGCGGCAAACTGCGGCCGTAACCTTGATAGGCCAACGTCGAGTCATTAAAGCGGTCGCAAATAACCCAGTTCCCCTTTTCCAGCGCTGGGCGAATCAGCCGAGCAACGTGGTCGCGGCGCGCCGCGTAAAAAAGGAGAACCTCACTAATAGCATCCCAACGGTCGTCGACGCCGGCTAGCAGAAGCTGACGGATAGCCTCGGCATTTGGTGATCCGCCCGGTTCCCGCGTCTCGGTCACGGTAAAACCCGCAAGCAGCAGTGATGCAGCCAGAAGGTGCCCCTGGGTCGATTTCCCAGCCCCCTCCCCGCCTTCGACGGTGATGAAATGACCGCGCGCGGTCAGTGTCGGCCGCCCCAGATCAGATAGGCGGCAAGGCTCGCCATGCGGCCGATCGTGCCGATCGGCGCGACATCGGTCGCGGCGAGGAGCGGCCGCTCGATCGGCTTGATGTCGGGACCGCTGACGACAACCTTGCCGATCTGGTCGCCCTTCTTGACCGGCGCCGGTATCGGGGAGTCGTAGACGACGCTCACCTTCAAGTCGCGGCGCGAGCGGCGCGGCAGGGTCACGGTCAGATCGCCGCCGATCGTCATGCCAACCTTGGGCTCGCTGCCGAGCCAAACTTCGGCGTCATCGACCTTGTCGCCGGCCTTGAACAGCTTGTAGTCGTTGAATTCGCGGAAGGCCCATTCGACCAAACGCTCGCTCTCGCTGGCGCGCGACTTCATCGAGGTCAGCCCGCCGATCACCAGAATGATTCGGCGGTCGCCGCGCACCACCGAGGCGGTCAGGCTGTAGCCCGCTTCGTCCGTATGGCCGGTTTTGAGCCCGTCGGCGCCGATGTTCAGATATAAGAGAGGGTTGCGGTTGCCCTGGTCTATATTGTTGAACTGAAAATCCTTTTCCGAGAAATAGTGATAGTACTCGGGAAAGTCCTGGATCATCCGCATCGCCAGCGTGGCGAGGTCCTGGGCGGTCATCCAATCGTTCGGGTCGGGCAACCCCGTGACATTGGCGAAATGGCTGTTCTTGAGCCCGATCTCCGGCGCCTTCTGGTTCATCAGGTCGACAAAAGCCGCTTCGCTGCCGGACAACCCTTCAGCCAGCACGACGCAGGCGTCGTTGCCTGACTGCACCAGCATGCCCTGGATCAGGTTTTCGACGGAAACGCGGCCGCCGATGCCGACGAACATCTTCGATCCGCCGAGCTTCCACGCCCTCTCGCTGACCGGGAACTCGTCGGTCAATCTGATCTTGCCGTCTTTCAGCATGCCGAAGACCACATAGGCGGTCATGATCTTGCTCATCGACGCCGGTGGCATCCGTTCTTCGCCGTATTTGTCGAACAGCACCGTGTTGGTTTCGGCTTCAATGATCAGCGCGTGCTTGGCTTCGGTATCGACCGCCGTATCGGGCGATGCTGGCGGCTGCGGTTTCAGCGCGTTTGGCTTGGTCTGGCCGGTTGCCGGTTTTGTGGGAGCGGCCGGTTTGGTCTGCGCGGCGATGACCGCCTCGACACCGGCCAGCGACACGAGCATCGCCACCGCGATGGCGATCGCGCCCCTGTGACCCCGGCAAGCTCTCATCGGTGCCTCCGCACCCGTGTAGCCGCCTATTTTAATCGATCACGATGTGGGCGTCTTGGTAGCCGTGCTCGATCATCTGGCTGAGCAGCCGATCGGCTTCTTCCCGCGTGTCGACCGGCCCGACCTCCATCCGGTAGCGCGGCGACTGGACCATGAAGCGATGCGACGAGGCATGCGACGTGACCGCCGGTCCGATCGCGGCAAATTCGGTCGAGCCATTGTTGATGATGCCGCGCTCGGCGGCGGCCTCGGCCTGCAGGCTCTCGTCCTTGAGGACCCGGACCCTGACCGTCGTCGTTCCGGAGCGCTCGAAGCCCAAAAGCTGCGCAACCCGCCGCGACACATCGAGAATGCGATTATTGGCGAAGGGACCGCGATCGTTGACCCGCACGCGGAGCGCGCGGTTGTTCTGCAGATTGGTGACCTCGACGATGCTCGGCAGCGGCAAGGTGCAATGCGCGGCGGTGATCTGATTGAGATCGAAGACCTCGCCGTTCGCGGTGTATTGCCCATCGAACGCTTCGCCGTACCACGACGCCATGCCGGTCTGGTCGTAAGCGAGGTCGACATGCGGATAGTAGGTGATGCCCTTGACGGTATAGGGCGCGCCGATTTTGTAGGTCGGGTGCGGCACCAGGTGATGCGGCCCCGCGGCCGAATAGGGCCCCGACGCCGTGCCGCAAGCCGCTAGCAACAGGCCGGCTGCGATCAGCAGCGCCGCCCGGCTCAGCAACTTCGCCCGCATCTGCGCCGCCGCTGCCTAGCCGGCCCCGAAGCTGTCGGCGAGCGTGCCGACGGCGGCAGCGAAAAACGTCGACTTGTTCCACTTCATGATGGCGCGAAAATTGTCGTAGACGAGGAGCGCCGGACCGCCGTCGGGCAGCACCAGCGACGCCTCAACCGGCTGTCCGGGGAGCGGCGACGCATCCGCGCCGCGGACGCCGAGCCGGCTCCACTCCGCCGCCGGGCGTCGCGAATCAAGTCCCGCCAGCCGCGTGTCGAAATTGGCCGGCACCACGACCGACCGGCCCCAGCCTTCGTTGCCGCGCCAGCCGAGCTGGGCGAGATAGTTGGCGATCGAGCCCAGCACATCGGCGCGATCGGACCAGATGTCGCGCTTGCCATCGCCGTCGAAATCGACCGCGTAATTGAGGAAGGTCGATGGCATGAACTGGCATTGCCCCATCGCGCCCGCCCAGGAGCCGAGCATCGCGTCGGGATGGATGTTGCCCTGATCGATGATGCGCAAAGCGTCAATCAGCTCGGGCCGGAAATACGCGGCGCGCCGCCCCTCGAAGGCCAGGGTCGCCAGCGCCGACACGACCTTGTAGTTGCCCATCACCTTGCCGAAATCGCTTTCGACCGCCCACAGCGCGACGATAAACCGGGGCTGCACGCCGAAGCGCTGGTTGACCCGCTGCAACAGCGGCCAGTTCTCTGCGAGCGCGGCGCGCCCGTCGGCGATCTTTTCCGGGGTGACGACCTTCTGCAGGAAGCCCGCCAGGGTCATCGTGTGCTCGGGCTGGGTGCGATCGAGCTCGATGACGCGCGGCAGGTATTCGGCGCGGTTCAGCGCGTAATCGACCGCCCCGGCGCGAAGACCCTGGGCAATCGCATCGCGCCGAACCGAGGCGATAAACGCGGCGAAATCCGCTCCGGCGGCGACCGCCCGCACCGCGCCCGCCGGCACGGCCAGCAACGTCGCCGCGAGCAGAGCCCGCCGGCTCAGCCGCAAAGACATCGTCTCCACGCTACGCAGATCCCCCACTTCCCCGGAATCCTTGTCTCACAACCCGCTGCCATCGGCAATGCTCTGAAAAGCATGGCGGCAGCGACGCAAAAGAATTCCAGCTATTTTGAAACCGGCGCGCTAGAGGTGCAAGAGATGCGGCAACCATAGCGAGATTGCCGGCAAATAGGTCACCAGCATCAATGTGACGAAGAGCACGCCGTAGAACGGCCAAATCTCTTTCATCACTTCTTCCATCCGGACCCGGCCGACGGCGCAGCCGACGAACAGGGTCGCGCCGACCGGAGGATGGCACAGCCCGATGCCGAGGTTGAGCAGCATGATCATGCCGAAATGCACCGGGTCGACGCCGAACTTCATGACGATCGGCAACAGAATCGGCGTGGTGATCAGAATCGACGGCGCCATGTCGAGAAGGCAGCCGAGGACCAGCAGCATCCCGTTGATCAGCAGGAGGATGACGTATTTGTTGCTCGACAGCGTGAGGAAGAATGCGGTGATTGCCGCCGGCATTTGCATCAGCGCCATCATGTAACCGACGCTGGCGGCGCAGGCGATCAGCATCATCACCATCGCGACCGTCCTGAGCGTCCGGTAGACGAGCAGCGGCAGATCCCGCCAGCGATAGTCGCGGTAGACGAACATCGTCACGAGGAACGCGTAGATGCAGGCGACCGCGCCGGCCTCGATCGCAGTGAACACGCCGCCCAGGATGCCGCCGAGGATGATGACCAGCGTGCCGAGACCCCAGATCGCCTCAAACGCGATCTTGAGCGCGTCCGGGATCGATACCGCCTCTCCGGTCGGATGCTGATAGCGATAGGCCAGGAAGAGGCACAGCACCATCAGCATCGCGCCGAGCAGCAGGCCCGGCACGACGCCAGCCATGAACAGGCTGGCGATCGAGATCGTGCCGCCGGTGGCGAGCGAATAGATGACGGCGTTGTGGCTCGGCGGCACCAGCAGCCCCTGGACCGAGGCGGTGATCGTGACATTGGTCGAGAACACCCGCGGGTAACCCGATTTTTCCATCTGCGGGATCATCACCGAACCGATCGCCGAGGCGTCGGCGACCGATGATCCGGAAATCCCGCTCATAAACGTCGTCGCCATGATGTTGACGAGCGACAGCCCGCCGCGCAGGCGCAGGAAGCCCACGAGGACGTTGGCGAAGGCGACGAGACGCTTCGCCATGCCGCCCTCGGCCATGATCGCGCCGGCGAGCACGAAGAACGGGATCGTCAGCATGGCGAACTTGCTGACCCCGCTGGAGATCTGCTGCATCACCGCCTCGACCGGGATGCCGATCCACAGCGCGCCGGCAAGCGCCGCCAGCGCCAGCGAGTAGGCGATCGGCAGGCCGAGCGCGATGGCCGCGAACAAAACCCCGAGCACGACAAAGATGTTCATCCGGAAGCCTAGTCCGGCGCCGCCGAGCGCCAATCCTCCTGCGGCGGCGGCGGGCCGATCGCGAGACGTTCGGCGACGAACAGCAGGGTCAGGGCGCCGCCGATCGGGATCGGGAGATAGGTTATCCCGACCGACAGGGCCGGGAATTCGGCGATCACCTGGTGCCAGGTCGCCGCGCACAGCCGCGCGCCCCACACGATCATGAACAGGCTGATCAGGATCATCAGCGCCTCGCCGGCGAGATCGACGACACGCTGTCCGCCCGGCGGCAGCGCGTCGCGCAGCACGGTGACGCGCATGTGGATGCCCGAGCGGTAGCACATCGCCCCGCCGAAAAAGGTCAGCACCACCGACAAGAGGATCGCCATCGGCTCCGGCCATGAAGAAGCGCTGTCAAGCACGTAGCGGGTATAGACACCCCAGGGCACGACCACCGCGATCAGCACCAGTGCGCTGCCCGCGACGATCGCGCACAGCCGATAGAGCATGTCCATCGCCCGGCGGATTGTTTGGGTCATCGGGCGATCGATTTGCTGCATGAGATCGGCGCGTCTCGAAGGACGCGCCGTCTCGAAGGACGCATTTACCAACGTCACGTCACCGCGCTGATGCGCTTGATCATGTCGGCGAACTTGGCGCCGTATTTGTCCCATACCGGCTTCACCGCATCCTGGAACGGCTTCTTGTCGGCGATCGGATCGACTTCGATATTGGCGGCCTTCATGCGGTCGAAGGCGTCAGCCTCCTTCTTGTCCCACAGCACGCGCGCGTCAGCCTGCGCCTCGCGCGACAATTTCTTGATCAGCGCCTGGTCGTCCGACGACAGCTTCTCCCAGCCGGCCTTCGAATAGACCAGCATTTCGGGCACGATCAGGTGCTGGCTCAGGCTATAGAATTTCGCGACCTGATAATGGTTGTCGAAGACAAAGCTCGGCGGATTGTTCTCGGCGCCGTCGACGACCCCGGTCTGCAGCGCGCTGAACACCTGGTCGTAACCCATTGCCACGCCATTGGCGCCGAGCGCGTTCGCCATATCGACAAAGATCGGGTTGCCGATTACGCGGATCTTCAGCCCCTTGAGGTCCTCGATCGCTTTGATCGGATGCTTGGTGTCGTAGAAGCTGCGCGCGCCGGCATCCATCCAGCACAGCCCGACCAGCTTGGCGGCTTCGTTGGCCGTGACCTTGTCGAGCAGCTCCTGCCCGATCGGCCCGTCGACCACCTTGCGCATATGGCCGACGTCGCGGAACAGGAACGGCAGGTTGAAGACATTGATCTCGTCGACCACCGGGCCGAGCGTGCCGACGCTGCAGCGCACCATCTGGATCGCGTTGAGCTGGGTCTGCTCGATGGTTTCCTTCTCGCCGCCGAGCTGCATCGACGAATACATCTGGACGCTGAGCCGGCCCTTCGTAGCCTCGTCGAGTTTCTTGCCGAGATTCTCGACCGCCTCGACCGTCGGATACCCCTTGGGATGGACGTCCGAGGCTTTCAACACCGTCTTGTCGTCGGCTATCGCATACCGACTCATGGCGGCAGCGCCCAAGGTCAACGCCCCGGCGCCGGCCAACAGATCCCGTCTCCGCATTCTCCCCTCCCCGCGTCACTCCGCGACCGGTGCCTAATTCGCCCCCGGCTCCGTCGCGTGCTAGCTGATTTATATGATAACCGACAACAAAAAGGGCGATCCGTTTCGGGACCGCCCTTCGTACTTCTTGCGATGTAGGCAAATACATATAATCGATCTGGATTGCATCAAGACCCCTAGCGCAAAAAATTTGCAGGGGATCTCATCAGGGCCCTGCGGGCCGAGGATTTTCGCGGGCTAATCGTCGGCGACGGTCGCCGCGCCGGCGGGGGCTACCACGGTGACCGGCGGCCGCTTCGGCACCCGGATCAGCAGCACCAGCGGCAGGGAGGCGAGGACGATGATCATCATCAGCTTGAAGTCATCGTTGTAGCTGATCATCGCCGCCTGGCGGGTGACTTCGGCATTGAGCGCGGCGACCCCGGACGGCGCGGTCAGGCTGAAATTCGACGCGAGGAAGTGCCCTTGGGCCAGGGGGTTGTCGGGGCGCAGCCCCTCGATCAGCCGCGAATGGACGATCTGCGTGTTCTGAGCGAGCTGCGTTTCCAGGATCGAGATGCCGATGCTGCCGCCCAGCATGCGCATCAAGGCACGAAGCGCGGTTCCCTGGCTCATGATGCGTGCCGGCAGGGTCGACAGGGCGAGAAGATTGAGCGGCACAAAGGTAAGGCCGAGCCCGAAGCCCTGGGCCAATCCGGCGAATATGATCGGCCACGACCCCATGTAAAGCGAATAGCCGGTCATCTGCCATAGCGAGGCCGCGGTCAACAGGAAGCCCACCACGATGAAGAGACGGATATCGATCTTGTTGACCGCCCGAGCGACGAAAAACATCGCGACCACCGTGCCAATGCCGCGCGGCGCCATCATCCACCCGGCATCGAACACCGGGTAGTTCAACAGGTCCTGCATCATCGACGGCATCAGCGCCAGGGTGCCGCTGAGGATCACGCCGACGGTGAACATCAGCAAGCTGCCGGCGACAAAATTCGGACTCTTCAATAGCTCTCGACTGAGAAACGAGCGCTCCCCGGTCGTCAGAGTGTGGACGATCAACAGATAGAAACACAATGCCGAGACCGTCGCCTCGGTCCAAATCTCGGTCGAGTGGAACCAGTCCTTGATCTCACCACGATCGAGCATCAACTGCAGCGCGCCGACGGCCATGCTCAGCATGGCAAAGCCCATCAGGTCGAACGCGTCGCGTTTTACGCCGCGGTTTCGACGGATGAAGAAGAGAATGCCGAGCGCGCATAACGCTCCGACCGGCAGGTTGATGTAGAAGCACCAGCGCCAGTCGAGATTGTCGGTGAGCCAGCCGCCCAAGGTCGGCCCGACGATGGGCCCCATCATCGCGCCGGAACTGAAGATCGCCATCGCGTAGCCGTGCCGCTCGCGTGGGTAGACCGTATACAGCGTGGCCTGGCCGAGCGGCACCAACCCTGCGCTGCACACCCCTTGCAGCAAGCGGTAGAGCACGAGTTGCGAGAGGCTTGTCGCCGCGCCGCACAGGGCCGAGGCGAAGGTGAAGCCGATGACCGAAGCTAGAAAGAGGTATTTGACGCCAAGACGATCAGCGAGCCAGCCGACCAACGGCATCGCAATCGCGGCGGAGACGATGTAGGACGTCAACACCCACGAAATCTGGTCCTGCGACGCCGACATGCTGCCTTGGATATGCGGCAAGGCGACGTTGGCGATCGTCGTGTCGAGCCCCTGCATGACGCAGGCGCAGATCACCGTCGTGGTGATCATGCCGCGATTGATTGGCGAAGCGGTCGCCCGTATCGGCTCCTCGCCTCTCATGTCGCCGCCCTAATCATGGGCGCCCGCCGCCGCAGCGACTGGCACTGACGCCGCGGCGACCGCCACGGGCGTCGAGTCGCGCAGCAGCAGCAAGAGCGGGATCGACACGATGGTGATCACCATCAGCAGCCAGAAATCGTCGATATAGGCGATCATCGCCGCCTGCCGCGTGACCTCGGCGTTGAGCGCGGCGACACCGCTCGGCGCAGTGAGGCTGTAGGGCGCGCCGAAGAGCGGCGTGTGGAGCAGCGGGTTGTCGGGGCGCAACGTCTCGATCAGCCGGGCGTGGATCGTCTGGGTATTCTCGGCCAGGATCGCGACTAAGGCGCTGATGCCTATGCTCCCGCCGAGATTGCGCATCAGGCTGCGAATCGCCGTGCCTTGGGTCAGGATGTGGCGCGGCAAGGTCGAGAGCGCGGTGATGTTGAGCGGCACAAAAGTGCAGCCGAGCCCGAAACCCTGGATCAAACCCGATACGACGATCGGCTGCGGGTCCATCTCGAGGGAGAACTGGGTCATCTGCCACATCGCGAAGGCGGTCAGGACGAGGCCGAAGAGGATGATGAGCCGGTTGTCGATCCGGTTGATCACCCGCGCGACAAAGAACATTGCAATCATCGATCCAAAGGCGCGCGGCGAGATGACGATGCCGGTGGTGAACACCGGATAGTTCATCAGCTGCTGCAACATCGTCGGCAACAGCGCCAAGGTCGCGGTCATGATCGCGCCGATCGAGAACATCAGCATCGTGCCAGCGATGAAATTCACGTTCTTCAACAGGTCGCGATTGATGAACGAGCGCTCGCGGGTGGTCGCGGTGTGAACCGCAAACATGTAAAAACTGAGCGCCGCGACCGTCGCCTCGACCCAGATCTCGCCCGAGTGGAACCAGTCCTTCAGCTCGCCGCGGTCGAGCATCAGCTGCAAGGCGCCGATCCCGAGGCTCAGGGTGATGAAGCCGAACATATCGAACGGCTCCCGATGAACATTCCGGCTATGGCGGATGAACACGAGGATGCCGATTACGCACAGGATGCCGACCGGCAGGTTGACGTAGAATATCCACCGCCAGCTGTAGTTCTCGGTGAGCCAGCCGCCGAGCAGCGGCCCGCTGATCGGCCCCATGATCGTGCCGATGCCGTAGACCGCCATCGCGTAACCGTGCCGCTCGGGCGGGTTGATCTGAAGCAGCACCGCCTGCGAGAGCGGAATGAGCCCGGCGCCACACACGCCTTGCAGGGCGCGAAAGAGCACAAGCTGATCGAGGCTCGTCGCCGCGCCGCATAGGGCCGAGGCAACGGTGAAGCCACCGACGCAGACGAGGAACACGTGTTTGATCCCCAGCCGACCGGCGAGCCAGCCGGTCAGCGGCATGGTGATCGCGGCGGCGACGATGTACGACGTCAACACCCAGGCGATCTGGTCCTGCGACGCCGACAGGCTCCCCTGGATATGCGGCAGCGCGACATTGGCGATCGTGTTGTCGACACCCTGCATGATGTTCGCCAGCATGATCGAGGCGGTGATCCAGCCTCGATTGGGAAAAGGAGCCGGCGTTTCCCCGCGCAATCTTGTTACCCCGAAAGCCCGGCCCGAAGACCGGCGTTCTTGTTATCTTCAGGCGGCGACCTGTTCGGCGGTGGGCGCGTCGCCGGCGACCGTGGTGCGGCGCATGTCGCGCACCTTCGTCTCGTCGAAGCGGCGCACCCGATGCATGGTCTGACGGTTGTCCCAGATCACCAGATCGTATTGCCGCCATTTGTGGACATAGACATTTTCCGGCCGCGTCGCCTCTTCGGTGAGGTCGCGTAGGAAGGCGCGTGCCTCGGGCACCGGCCAGCCGACAATCGTCCCGGCATGAGAGGCGAGATAGAGCGATTTGCGCCGGTTTTTCGGATGAACGCGCACCAGCGCCTGGCGCACCGGGCGGAACATCGCCCGCTCGTCGTCTGAAAGGTCGGTGAAGCCGAGGAGCCCGCGCGAGTACATCAGCGAATGCTCGCAAACCAGGTTCTCGATCGCTGCTTTCCTCTTGTCGTCGAGCGCGTCGTAGGCCGCGCGCATGTCGGCGAATTCGGTGTTGCCGCCCTTCTCGACGACGATCCGTCCGGAGAGAAGCGAGTACTTCGCCGGCACCGCGCGGAACGAGCTGTCGGAGTGCCACAGCTGATTGCCGAGATTGAACAGCCGCCGGCGGTCGTCGCGCGCCAACGGCCTATGGTCCTGGCCGAGGTTAGAGACATCGTTCATCAGCGGGTTGAGGCGCTTGTTGGGCTGGGCGATCGTGCCGCCGTACGAGTTCTCGATCTCACCGAAATTTCGGCTGAACGCGATCTGCTGCTCGTCGGTGATGTTCTGGTCGTGAAAGACAAGAACCGCGTGGCGGTCCATTCCTTCCTCGATCGCGGCGACCTCGCTTGGCGTGAGGGGCTGACGCAGGTCGACTCCACTGACCTCGCCGACGAAGACCGGATGGATCTGGCGGATCGAAATAGCCACCGGCGGCGTCCCGACTGCCTAAAGGACTGACAGACGATACGCTTCGGTCATTTCTCTGTCATGTAGGGCACGGGCTTGCCTGCCATGCCCTGCCGCCGTGGCGCAACCTTCGGGAGATCGTCCGCGTTGATTTCCGCCCTTCCATCCCGCGCCTCGGCAAACCGCCTTTTATCGCGCTGCGCTGTCCGCTAGCCTGCGGCATAGCAGTGACACGGGAGAGAGCCATGCCGAAAATCCTGATCCTCCACGGCGCCGGGATGAACATGCGGGGCAAAGTGCAGCTCGAGATTTTCGGGCCGATGACGCTTCCCGAATACGACGAGCGCATTCGCGGCTACGCCGCCGAATTGGGGCTCGAGATCGAGATTTTCCACTCGAATGTCGAGGGCGAGGTGGTCAACAAGATCTACGCCGCGAACGACCAGGGCGTCGACGCCGCGATCTTCAACCCGGCCGCGTTCGGCACCGGCTATCCGGCGCTCGTCGCCGCGCTGTCGCAGGTCAAGTTTCCGACGATCGAGGTTCATATCTCGAACCCGATCCGGCGCGGACCGGCCTCGCAGACTGCGGCGGTCAGCCTCGGCGTCGTCGCCGGTTTCGGCGTCGCCGGCTACGCGCTGGCACTGCGCGGTCTGCGTGACCTGCTGGCGGCGAAGAAATGAAGAAATAAGGCTATTCGGCCAGGATTTCGCCAATCCGTTCCGATGCCTTGAGCCCGTGGCCGGTCAGCACTGCGACCGTCGTCTCGTCGGGCCGGATCGTGCCGTCGGCGAGTAGCCGGCTCAGCGCCGCGCCGGCGGTCGCCGCGGTTGGCTCGACGTAGAGCCCGAGCCGGCCGAGCCGCTTCAGCGCCGGGCCGATCTCGTCTTCCGGCACGGCGACCACCCCGCCGCGCGAGCGGCGCAGCGCGGCGAGCACCTCGGCGACGCGTACCGGTCTCACTGTAGCGATGCCGTCGGCCATCGTCGGCGCGGCGGCGAATGGCACATAAACGTCGACGCCGGCATCCCATGCCGCCGCAAACGCGGCGCAATTCGCCGCCTGCACCGCGAAGAGCCGCGGGATGCGCGTTATTTCTCCGCGCCGCCGCAGCTCGTCGAAGCCGCGCTCGAGCCCCAGGATGTTGCTGCCGTAGCCGGTCGGGACAAGGATGTTGTCGGGCACGGCGAAGCCGAGCTGTTCCCAGAGCTCGAACGCGAGGGTCTTGGTGCCTTCGATAAAAAACGGTTGCCAGTTATGGCTGGCGTAGAAGCTGGTGTCCGCGACGGAAAGCGCCGCATCGGTCACCGCCTGACGCGTGCCGGGAATGGCCTCGACCGCGGCGCCGGTCGCGGCGATCTGCACGAGCTTGCCACGCGGCGCCGTCGCCGGGACGAAGATGCGGCACCGGATGCCCGCGGCGGCGGCATAAGTCGCGATCGAGGCGCCGGCATTGCCCGATGAATCCTCATGGATCGGACCGACACCGACCTCGATGAGATGGTTCAGCATCACCGCAGTGCCGCGGTCCTTGAACGAGCCGGTCGGCATCTGGGTCTCGAGCTTGAAGCGGATCGCGACGCCATCCCACCTGCGCGTCATCAGCGGCGTCCAGCCCTCGCCCATTGAGACCATCGGCGCTTCCGACAGCGCCAGCGCCGCGCGGTAGCGCCATAGCGATGCGCTGCTGGTGTCGATCTCGCCGCGAACGAGCCCCTGCCCCGGTGCGAGATTGAGATGGCTGCCGCACGAGCAGCGCCACAACGGCCGGTCGGCCGCGACGGTCGCGCCGCAAGCGGGGCAAAGATAGCGCGTGGGGTTCATCGGCCGACCTTATCGCCGCTCCGGTGCTTGCGCTAGGATGGGCCGTCGGACAGCCGGAGGACAGCCATGGACGAAACGAAGCTGGTCGGCGGCTCGGCCGATGACCGCCGCCGCTTGCTCGAGCGCATGGACGAGTACCTCGACGCCAATGCCCGCTTCGATTGGGAGCTACTGCAGGAAATCTGGAGCGGCGCGGCGGAGGCTGTGTTCTTCAACCTCAATGGCCATACCTACAAGGGCCGCGAGCACTGGACGCGGCTGTGGCGGTACTACAAGGATAATGTCGCGAGCGGTTATTGGACGCCGTTCGATGTCGGTGGCGTCGTCAACGGCGATCTCGCGGTGATCTGGTGCGAGCGCTACACCCGCTCCGAATGGCAGGGTACGGACCCGATGCCGTCGCGGCCATACGGCAAGGATTTCGTTTCGCGTTCGACCATGGTGTTCCGCAAGGAGGCGGACGACTGGCGGGTGGTGCACGTGCATTTCTCGCCGGCGAGCGAAGCGCCGCGTCCCGGCGGAATATGATCAGGTGCTAGGCGCCGCCGCAGCGATGCTCGGCGTCGGGTAAAGTCCAGACGCCATGCGTGCGCAAATTCGTTGTCTTGTACGCGCGGCCGCGCTCGTCGCCGGCCGGGCAGTTCTGCGGGATCGAGACCAGGCACATCGTCACCGGATCGCCGGCGCGCGACTGGGTTATCGCCGCAATCGTGTCGTAGGACACCTGGTAGCCGCCGTTGGCGAAATCGACCGCGCTGCCCGAGCCGGGCATCGGCTCTTTGGTGACGGCGTCTTGCAGCCGGGTGGTCACGTCCTTGATCGTCGTGTTGCTGCATTGGCCAAGTTGCATTGGCAATGGGTCGGCGGCGGCGACACCGATTGTCAGCATGATCGTGGCGGCGCCGATGGCGCAAAGCCGGCGAAGTCGCATTGCGCACACCCTCCCGCGACGTCAAATTCGCTGACAGCTATCAGCCCGCGGGACGGAAGGAAAGCGATGAGCCGAGCGTTGGCGTTGCTCGCCACGATGATGCTGCTCGCCACTGCCGCCGCACAAGCGGCCGATCCGGGCCCCGGCGAAGCGATGCTGCGGAAATGTGAAATCTGCCACACCCTCAATGAGGGCGGCCCCGCCAAGGTCGGCCCCAACCTGCACGGCGTTTACGGGCGCAAGGCCGGAACAGCGCCGGATTTCGCCTTCTCCGATGCGATGAAGAATAGCGGCATCGTCTGGGATGAGGAGACGCTGGCCAAGTACCTGCGCGACCCGAAAGATTCGCTTCCTGGCAACCGGATGTCCTTTCCCGGGATCGCCGACGAGGCCGTGCTCGGTGATTTGCTTGCTCGGCTGAAGCAAGCGACGCAATAAGGAGGCATGGCAGAGGCATCGATCATCGACGGCCAGGCCGTCGCCGCGCGGCTGCGGCAGCGCGTCGGCGAGGCGGCGGCGGAGCTGCGCGCGCGGCACGCGGTCGTGCCGGGCCTCGCCGCGATCATCGTCGGCGACGATCCGGCGAGCCAGATCTATGTCCGCAACAAGGCGCGCGCCTGCGCCGCCGCGGGCCTAGCTTCGTTCGAACATACCCTGCCGGGCGACGCGACCGAGGCAGAGATCATCGCGCTGGTCCGGGCGCTCGATGCCGACGAGCGGGTTGACGGCATCCTCGTCCAGCTGCCGCTACCGGCTCATATCGACGCGCGCGCCATCGTCGCCGAGATCGACCCGGCCAAGGATGTCGACGGGTTCCATCCGCTCAATATCGGCCGGCTGTGGGGCGGCGGGAAATCGCTGGTGCCGTGCACCCCGCACGGCTGCATGATCCTGCTCCGCAGGCTTCAGCGCGGCCTCGCGGGGTCCGAAGCTGTGGTGCTTGGCCGCTCGCAGATCGTCGGCCGGCCGCTGGCGGCGCTGTTGATCGCCGCCGACTGCACAGTGACCTTGGTGCACACGAAAAGCCGCGACATCCCTGGAATCTGTCGCCGGGCCGACATCCTGATCGCGGCGGCGGGTCGGCCGGCGATGGTCAAGGCCGATTGGATCAAACCGGGGGCGACGGTGATCGATGTCGGCACGAATCGGGTTGCGACGCCGGACGGTGTCCGGCTTGTCGGCGACGTCGATTTCACCGCGGCGCGCAAGGTCGCGGGCGCGATCACACCAGTACCCGGCGGTGTCGGGCCGATGACCATCGCCTGCCTGTTGCAGAACACCGTGCTCGCCGCCTGTCGCCGCCGCGGCTTGCCGGATCCGGCGCTGATCGACCCCTGAGCGAGGAACCGCGGCCGCGATTTCCTGCTAAGCGCCGCCCCCGAGTTGCAGCGCGGTGCTGGCGTAGATTTGCGCCGCCTGGAAAATCGATCGAGTCACGACATACTCATCGGCGGCATGGGCGTTTTCGCCGACCGGGCCAAAGACGCAGGTCGGAATGCCGTATCCGTTGAGGATATAGGATTCGTTGGCCGGCCCGGAGACTGCTAGACCGGGCTTGCGCCCGAGCGTGGTTTCCGCGGCGCTCTGCAGTGCCCGGACAATATCGGCATCGCGCGGGATTTCGGTATTGGGAATAAAGATTTCGGTTCGCATCTCGACCGAGAGGCCGGGCCGCTGCTCGGTCGCCTAGGCGACCACCCGGCGCACCGCCTGCTCGACCGTCGTTCTCGGAACCTGGGGGACCAGCCGGATATCGACCGTCGCGGAACACTCGGGCGGGACGATGCTGGGCCCTGAGCCTCCGCCGATCGTCGTCGGGGTCACGACGGTGCGGAAATCGGCAAACAGGTCGGATGCAGTGGGGTCTGGGAAGCGCAACCGTTCCAGCCGGAGCAAAATTTCCGCCAACCCGGTCAGCGCATTATGCCCGACCGACGCCTCCTGCCAGTCGCGCGAGCCGGAGTGAAAGGCCTTGCCTCTCGCGCGCAGGCTCAAGCGCAGCACCCCCCGATGGCCGATCTCGATAAAATCCATGCCCGGATAGGTGTAAATCGCCCCGCGCCCGGCGAGCCGGCCTGCCTTTTTCAGATAGTGAACTCCAAGGGTTCCGGTCGCGCCGGATTCCTCGTCGGGAACCGCGATCAGCATCGGTGGGCTGGGGCATGAACCGGGACCGAGCCCGCGGATCATCGCCATCGCGCCCAAGGCCGCGACCAAACCACCTTTGTTATCGATGGCCCCACGCCCGTAAATCCGTTCGCCGACAAGTTCCGCGCCGAACGGCGGGCTGGTCCACGCCGTCGGGTCGCTTACCGGTACCGTATCGGTATGGGCAACAAGCAATAGACCGACGCGGTCGGCGGGCGGTCCGCAATGGACGATCGCATTCGGCCGCGCGGCCTCGGCGCCGAGCAATTCCGCCGTCAGATCGTGCTCGATCGCGAACCGGGCAACTATTTCCGCAACGTCTTTTTCAGGATCTCGGCCGTTTACCGACGGTGTCCGGATCAGCTCTCGGCACAGCTCGATCAGGTCACGTTCCAGCTCCCGACCGAGATCAGGTATCGAGGAAGCGGTCAATCCGCCAGCACGTAGCGCTCGATCGCCTCGGCCCAGCCGTCTTCGTCGTTCGACCCGGTCGTCGCGCTGGCGGCGGCCTTGACCTCGTCGGTCGCATTGCCCATCGCGACCGAGAAACCGGCCTTGTCGAACATTTCGAGGTCATTGGTCATGTCGCCGAGCACCGCGATCTCGCTGCGCTCGAGGCCGAGCCGTCCGGCCAAGACCTGGACGATGCGACCCTTGTCGATGCCCGGTGCGATGACGTCGCAGTAGTAAACCTGCGAGCGTGCCGCGTGCGCCGAATGACCGAGAGTCTCCTGCATGACGTGTTCGACCTTGGCGATCAAATCGTGGTTGTTGCTGGCGCCGACGATCTTGCCGACCGCGCTGAAGTGATAATCGGTATAGGCCGACACCACGGTCGGCGGCACATCGATCGTGTGGATTTCGTGGTCGACATGGTCGCCCTCGCGATTGAGGATCACCCATTCGTTGCCGACAAAGACCCAGGTATCGACGGCATTGGCGTGGAACGTGTCGACCGCGAGCCGCGCGACCGCCGGCGAGATGCAGACCTGCTCGATGACCGTCAGATCGGGCTCGACGATCGATCCCGCATTGTAGCCGCCAAACGGCAGCGTGATCTGCAGCGCGTCGCGCATCGTCGTCAAACCGAAGGGCGGGCGGCTGCTGCAGATCGTAAAGCCGATTCCCGCATCGCGCAGCTTACGCACGGCGGCCACGGCGGACGGCCGCAGCGCCTTTGCGGTCGTGACGAGCGTGCCGTCGACATCCGAAATGACCAGCTTGAACTTGCTCACGCTAACCCCCTTGGGTCTCGCCTCCCGGCGTCATCACTTCGACCCCATCGGTCGTGGCGACGATGACATCGGAGGCGCGTCCGATGAACAATCCGCACTCGACGACGCCGACGATCGAGTTGATCCGACGTTCCAGCGATTGCGCGTCGGCGATCGCGCCGAACTTGCAATCGAGTATGTAGTTGCCGCCATCGGTGATGAACGGGTGATCCTCGGCGGCGTGGCGCAGTCGCGGCATCGTGCCGAGCCGCTCCAGGGCCGCGGCGGTCGACTGCCAGCCGAACTGCACCACCTCGACCGGTACCGGGCTTTGCCCTCCCAGCCGGTCGACCAGCTTTTCCTGGTCGACGACGATAACGAGGCGCCGGCTCGCCGCGGCGACGATCTTCTCGCGCAGCAGCGCGCCGCCCAAGCCCTTGATCAGGTTGAGGGACCCGCGCTCGACTTCGTCGGCCCCATCGATCGTCAGATCGATGCGCTGATATTCGGCGAAGGTGGCAAGCGGGATGCCGAGGCTGCGCGCGAGCGTCGCCGTACGCTCGGAGGTCGGAATGCCGATGATCTTGAGGCCCGTCGCCATGCGCGCGCCCAGCGCCTGAACGACAAAGCCGGCCGTCGAGCCGGTGCCGAGCCCCAGCACCATGCCGTCTTTGACGTAATTGAGTGCGCCTTGCGCCGCCGCTCGCTTGAGCTGATCGCGATCCATCATCACGCCTCGCCGGTGGCGGCGCGGTCGACAAACCAGACGAGCTCTCCCACCGGCGCGATGCGCGCCGACGGAAGGTCGCGCTCGCCGGCGAGAACGCGCCGCATCATCGCCGCCTTGTCGGCGCCGGCCGCGACAAAGGCCACCGATTTGCTGCTGTCGAGGGTTGGATAGGTCAAGGTAACGCGCGAGACATGCGGATTGAGCCCGGGCTCCGGGACTTCAATGGCCCAGCGGCGCCGCTCATCCAGCGCCGGTTTCCCGGGAAACAGCGAGGCGGTGTGGCCGTCGGGACCCATGCCAAGCAGCACGATGTCGAACAGCGGCCGCGCGGGGTCGAGCGTGGCGGCACCGTAATAGGATTTCAGGACACGCTCGTATTCTTCCGCGGCGGCGGCGGGATTGACGCGGAACGGGATGCCGTGGACGTTTTCCGGCAGGATCGGCACGTGAGCAAGCATCGCGTCGCGCGCCATGCCGTAATTGCTGTCGGCGCTGTCCCACGGCACGCAGCGCTCGTCGCCCCAGAACAGATGCACCCGCGGCCATGGCAGCTGGTCGCGCAGCGGCGGCGCGGCGAGCAGCTTGTACAGCCGTTTCGGCGTCGAGCCGCCGGACAGCGCGATCGCGAACCGGCCCGGCGTCGCACACGCCAGGTCGACGATCCACTGGGCGACCCGTTGCGCCAGCGCGGCGGGATCGGTCGAAACGTCAATGCGCGGCGCCGCCATCTAGCTGACCTTCCGCTGTCGCGCCACCGAATGACGGATCGCCGCGATCGCTTGCACGTAATCGTGGGCGTGGAATACCGCCGAGCCGGCGACGATCGCGGTCGCGCCGGCATCGATCACGCGCCAGGCATTGTCGCCAGTGAGGCCGCCATCGACCTCGATCACCGGATCGAGCCCGCGCCGCTCGCAAAGCTCACGCAGCGCGCGGATTTTTGGCAGCATCGAGGCGATGAATTTCTGCCCTCCGAACCCCGGATTGACGGTCATGATCAGGACGATGCCGACCAGATCGAGCACATGCTCGATCGCGTCGAGCCCCGTCGCCGGGTTGAGCACTACCCCGGCGACCTTGCCGAGATCGAGGATGTGACCCAGCGTGCGATGCAGATGCACGGTCGAGCTCGGCTCGCAATGGACCAGCAGGTGGTCGGCGCCGGCCTCGGCGAACGCGTCGAGATAGCGCTCCGGCTCGACGATCATCAGGTGCACGTCGAGCGGCTTCTTGGTCGCCTTGCGCAGCGCCCCAACCACGACCGGCCCGATCGTGATGTTGGGTACAAAGCGCCCGTCCATCACATCGACATGGATCCAGTCACCGCCCGCCGCGTCCGCCGCCCGCACCTCGTCGCCGAGGCGCGCGAAATCGGCCGAGAGGATCGACGGGGCGACGACGATCGGTTGCGCCATCAGTCGATCGGGCGCCACGCGCGGCCGCTGCGCCACAACATCTGATCGGCACCGTCCGGGCCGGCGCTGCCGGCGGGATATAGTTCTAGCGGCACGCTCTTGTCGTCGTGCCACAGATCGAGGATCGGCTGCACCGCGCTCCATCCCGCCTCGACGCTGTCGGCGCGCTGGAACAGCGTCGCGTCACCGATCATGCAATCGTAGACCAGCGTCTCGTAGCCGGTGGCTGGCGCCGCGCGAAAATAATCGCGATAGCGGAAATTCATGCGCACCCCACCGAGTTGAATCTCGGGGCCGGGCTTCTTGGCGCTGAATTGCAGCGAGGCGCCTTCGTCGGGCTGGATTTGCAGCGCCAGGACATTGGGCGCCAGGCTGTCGACCCCGGTGTCGCGAAACAGCGCGAACGGTGCGCCCTTGAACTGAATCGCGATCTCGCTGGTACGTCGCGTCATCGATTTGCCGGTTCGTAGATAGAACGGCACCCCGGCCCAGCGCCAATTATCGATGCTGAGGCGCATCGCGACATAGGTCTCGGTCATGCTGTCGCGCGCGACACCCTCGGAATCGCGATACGCCACAACCGGTTGCCCGCGTATCGCCCCCGCCGCGTATTGTCCGCGCACGACGTTGCGGCGCAGATCATCGTCGCCAAACGGCAGGATCGCTTCGAGCGCCTTGGTCTTTTCGGTGCGCACTGCCTCGGGATCGAACGAATTGGGCGGTTCCATCGCGGTAAGGCTGACCAGCTGAAAGACATGGTTCGGGACCATGTCGCGCAGTGCGCCGGTTGCCTCGTAGAACTTGGCGCGGCGCTCGACCCCGACGGTCTCGGCGACGGTGATCTGCACATGGTCGATATGATCGCGGTTCCACAGCGGCTCGAAAATGCCGTTGGCGAAGCGCAGCGCCATAATGTTCTGGACCGTCTCCTTGCCGAGGAAATGGTCCATCCGATAGACCTGCGGCTCCTTGACGACCTTGAGGATACGTTCGTTCAGCGCCTTGGCCGACGGCAAATCGTTGCCGAACGGCTTCTCGATGATGACCCGACGCCAGTACCCGTTTTTCTCGTCCATCAGCCCGGCACCGGCGAGACTCTCGACGATCGGTCCAAACAGCGCGCTTGCCACGGCCATGTAAAAGATCGCGTTGCCGCCGGTGTGATGTTTTTTTGCGACACGGTCGAGATCCTGAGCGATCTTCTGGTAAGTCAGCGGCTGGGTAACGTCGCCGTCGATCAGGTTCGTGCGTTGGGTGAGGAAATCCCAGGCCTTCTCATCGAAGGTCTCGCCGCCGCCCCCTTCACTGTTGCCGGCGGTGTCCGAGACGAATTTCCGGATGCCGTCGCCGAGATCGTCGTGAAATTGCTTCATCGTCCGCTTCGAGCGGTCGACCCCGATCAGCGCAAAATTCTCCGACAACCGTCCTGCCTTGGCGAGGTTGTAGATCGCCGGCATCAGCAGCCGCCGGGTCAGATCGCCGCTGGTGCCGAAGATCACCAGTGCGCAGGGAGGCGCGGTCGTACTCCGTGACTGCGCGGTAGCGGCGGGGGCGGCTTGATCGTTCATCGTCTAGCTCTTTCCCGGCTCCTGGTGGCCGCCGAACTCGGCGCGCATCGCCGAGAGGATCTTTTCCGCGAAGGTATGGCTCTGCCGCGAGCGGAAGCGGGTGTAGAGCGCCGCCGACAGCACCTCGGCCGGCACCGCCTGCTCGATCGCCGCGTTGATCGTCCAACGCCCCTCGCCCGAATCCTCGACATTGCCGGTGAACGCCGACAGCGCGACATCCTTGGCAAGCGCGATCGAGGTCAGGTCGAGGAGCCATGAGGCGACTACGCTGCCGCGCCGCCAGACCTCGGCGATGTCGGCGAGGTTGAGCTCATAGCGCCGGTTCTCCGGGATTGCCGGCGAGTTGACGCCCTTCAGGATGTCGAAGCCCTCGGCATAGGCCTGCATCACGCCGTATTCGATGCCGTTATGGACCATCTTGACGAAGTGGCCGGCGCCGGCCGGCCCGCAATAGAGATAGCCCTGCTCGACCCGCAGGTCGCGGCCTTCGCGGCCGGGGGTTATGTCGATCGTGCCGATGCCCGGCGCCAGCGTCTTGAAGATCGGGTCAAGGTGCTCGAACGCCCCCTTGTCGCCGCCGATCATCATGCAGTAGCCGCGCTCGAGCCCCCAGATGCCACCGCTGGTGCCGACGTCGAGATAGCGGATGCCCTTTGTCTTCAGCATGTCGGAATGGGCGATGTCGTCATGGTAGAACGAATTCCCGCCGTCGATCAAAGTGTCGCCAGACGACAGCAGCCCGCTCAGCTCTACGATCGTCTCGTGGGTGATCCTCCCGGCCGGCAGCATGACCCACACCGCGCGCGGCGCCTCCAGCTCCTTGACGAAAGCGGCGAGGTCGTTGCTCGGCGTCGCACCCTCGCCCGCCAGCCCCTGCACCGCATCGGCGCTCTTGTCGTAGACGACGCAGCTATGCCCGTCGCGCATCAGCCGGCGGACGATGTTGCCGCCCATGCGGCCGAGCCCGATCATTCCGAGTTGCATCGCCTCTACTCCGCTATTTGAGGGCCTGTTCAAGCGCCGCCGCCAGTGCCGTGAGCCCGGGTTCGACGCCCTGAGCGAGATGGACGCGCAGCGCGCGCCGGCCGCGCTCGGCGAGCACGCCGAAATCGCCGCGCGCCTGCGCCGCCTTGACCACGCCGAAGGTGTATTTCTGCCCCGGCACCGGCAAATCGTGCGCGTCCGAACAGGTGATCTGCAGGATCACGCCGCTGTTCGGTCCCCCCTTGTAGACCTGCCCGGTCGAATGCAGGAAGCGCGGGCCGAAACCGAGACAGGTCGCGACCTTCTTCTTGTCGCGGATCAGGGTGCGCAATTTTTCCAGCATGGCGATGTGCGCCGGGTTGCGCTCGATATAAGCGAGCGTCCCGACATAGTCGCCGGCATGAACACGGTCGAGATGCGCCTTCAGCACCGCGACGAGGGTCGTGGCTTTCGGCTTCAGCTCGCCTGCGTTGCGCGGATCGGCATAGAGCTCGATCCCGTCCGCGGCAAAGAACGGCTCTTCCGGCGGCAGCTTGCCGGTCGTTTCGTATTCCGAGGTCAGCTTACGGGTTTCGATCTTCTGCGCTTCGACATCGGGCTGGTCGAACGGGTTGATGCCGATGACCGAGCCGGCGACCGCAGTGGCCATTTCCCAGCGGAAGAATTCCTGGCCGAGCTGAATCTTGTCGTTGACGGTGATGCGCACGACCGCCTGGCCGGCGGCCTCGAGCGCGGTCACCGCCTTTTCCTGTTCCGCGTCCTTGTCCGAGGCGAGCCGGACATAGGCGAACAGCCGGTCACCGCCATACACCGCGGGCGGCCCAAGCGGCTCGCCGTCAACCGGCACGATGCCCTTGCCGAGCTTGCCGGTGGACTCGGCGAGAAGCTGTTCGAGCCAGGCGCCGAAATCGGCGATGCCTTCCGAGGCGATGATCGTCACCTTGTCGCGCCCCTGGCGTTGGCAGGTGCCAAGGATCGCGCCGAGGATCACCCCCGGGTTCTCCGCCGGCGGCGCGGTCGGTGCGCAGGAGCGCTCCATCTCGGCGGTGCTGGCGAAAAATGCCTTGAGGTCAACGCCGATCGCCGCGGCCGGCACCATGCCGAAATTCGACATCACCGAATAGCGCCCGCCGATCGACGGCAGCCCGTAGCAGATGTGGCGGAAACCTTCCGCCTGCGCCAGCTTGTCGAGCGCGGAGCCGGGGTCGGTGATCGCGATGAAATGCTTCGCGGGGTCACCGCCGATCGCCTCTTTCGCCCGCTCGAAGAAATATTGCTTGAAGATGTTGGGTTCGAGCGTCGTCCCCGACTTGCTCGACACCAGGAACAGCGTCTTCTTCAGATCGACCTTCGCCTCGAATGCCTTGATCTGCGCCGGGTCGGTCGAATCGAGCACGTGCAGCTTGGGAAAGCCCGGCATCGAGCCGAAGGTCTCGACCAGCACCTCGGGGCCGAGGCTCGACCCGCCCATCCCGAGCACCATCGCGTCGCTGAACCCGGCTTTCTTCACATCCGCGGCCAAGGCTTCGAGCTTCGCGAGATTCTTGATCTGCTCGTCGACGACGCCGAGCCAGCCGGTCCATTTCGCCTCGTCGGTCTTGGTCCACAGCGACGCATCGCCGGACCACAGACGGCGCACCTTGCCTTCCTTGCGCCAGTCTTCGAGCGCGACCTTGACCTGACCGTCGAGCGGCTCCGGGAGCTTGAAGCTCATGCCGTTGAGCTTTGTCGCGAGCACCGTGCGGCGCTTGCTCTGCACCGCCGCATAGAGCTGATCGGCGGCGTCGGCGAACTGCCGGACACCGTCCTCGACGAGGCGCGAGGTGATCTGGTCGATCGAGATGCCGGCGCCGGCGAGCACCTTCATCGCCGCGTCGGCGCTCGCGACATCTTCTTCGAGGCTGTTGCGCGGCTTGCCGTGGTCGCGATAGGCATCCATCGTCGCCGGCGGCACGGTGTTGACCGTGTCGGAGCCGATCAGCTCATCGACATACATGACGTCGCTATAGGCTGGGTTCTTGGCGCCGGTGCTGGCCCACAGGAGGCGCTGCGACTGCGCTCCGGACTGCGCCAGGCGCTGCCACCGCTCGCTCGCATAGATGCGCTTCGAGAGCTGATAGGCGAGCTTGGCGTTGGCGATCGCGATTTTACCCTTCAGCGCGCCGAGCCGCTGCTTTTCGGCGGGTTCGCCCGCGGCGGCGATCTTCTTGTCGAGCGCCTCATCGACCAGCGTATCGATGCGGCTGACAAAGAAGCTGGCGACGCTGGCGATGTGGTGCGGGTCGCCGCCCTTGGCGACGAAATCCTCGAGCCCGGCGATATAGGCGTCAGCGACCTCAGCGTAGACCTGCTGCGAGAACAACAAGGTGACGTTGACGTTGATGCCGTCGCCGATCAGCCGGCGGATGACCGGCAAGCCCGGTTTTGTCCCCGGCACCTTAATCATCAGATTGGGCCGGTCGACCGAATGCCACAGGCGATGCGCCTCCTCGATCGTCGCGTCGGTCTGCATCGCCAGATAGGGCGATACTTCGAGCGAGATGTAGCCATCGCGCCCCTGCGTCTGCTTATAGACCCCCGCCAGCGCGTCGGCGCCGTCGCGGATGTCGCCGATCGCCAGTTGCTCGAACAGCGCGCCGGGATCGAGATCGCCCGCCGCCTCCGCTTGACGGATCAGCTCGTCGTAATCGTCGCCGTGGCCGATCGCCTTCTCGAAGATCGACGGGTTCGAGGTGACGCCGCGCACGCCGTCATCGGCGATCAGGTGCGTAAGGGCGCCGGTTTGCAACAGCTCGCGACTGACGAAATCGAGCCATACCGATTGCCCGTATTCGTTCAGTTCCCTGAGCGGATTCGCCATGGCTTCTGCTCCTTGCACGCGGCCAGCGTCGCGTCGGCGGCGCGGCCCGTCTCTCCGGTGAACCCGAAACTCGCCAAGAGTTCCTTATATGGGGCGAATGCGTCGATATTGGTTAACTTTCGACGAAGTGGTTAATTTTCTCGGTACGATCACGCTGACGCAACCATGTTCGCCCGATGCGATGACAGGGCGGTGACGATCGCGGTGACGATCGCCGCGATCGGGCGGTCGATCGGAGCGACGATCGCGTTCTCGTCAGGTCCCGGTGGTTCGAGCGTGTCGAACTGGCTGTCGAGGAGGCTGGCCGGCATGAAATGCCCGCGCCGCGCCGCGAGACGCTCGGCGATCAGCGCGCGCGATCCGTCGAGATAGATCAGCCGCACCCAATCTCGGTCGCCGATGATCCGCTCACGGTAGCGACGCTTGAGCGCCGAGCAGGTAACAATCCCCGAGATACCCTGCGCGCGCCACGCATCAATGCGTGCCGCGATCGCATCGAGCCACGGCGCTCGATCGTCATCATCGAGCGGCTGGCCGGCGTGCATCTTGGCGACATTGGCCGGCGGGTGCAGATCGTCACCATCGACAAAGTCCCAGGCGAGCCGCGCGGCCAGCGCCTCGCCGATGGTCGTTTTGCCAGAGCCGGAGACGCCCATCACCACCGCCGCGGCAGGTGACTGCCCCAGCGTCGGAATGGTCGTGGCTCCAGCGTCGATCGGATCCTCGCCGCGTATCGTGTTGGCCCACGCATCTTCGCTTTTTCGCCGAGCCGGCGCAACCGGAGCCATTCAACCACGGCGCGGGTCGAGCGCGTCGCGCAGCCCGTCGCCGAACAGGTTCAGCGACAGCACCAGGCCGAAGATCGCCAGACCCGGCCACACTGCCATCCACGGCGCCTGCGAGATGAAATTCTTGGCGGTGTTCAGCATGCTGCCCCACGAGGGATCGGGCGGCTGCTCGCCGAGCCCCAGGAACGACAGGCTCGCCTCGGCGATGATCGCGGCCGCGGCGGCCAGCGTCGCCTGGACCAGGAGCGGCGGCACGATGTTGGGGAAAATATGACGCAGCACAATGCGGTGGTGAGGATTGCCGATCGCGCGCGCCGCCTCGATGTATTCCTCGTGCTTGACCGAGAGCACCTGGCCGCGGGTCAGCCGGGCGAAGATCGGCGTCTGCGACACGCCGATCGCGATCATCGCATTGGTCAGGCTCGGCCCAAGAAACGCCGCCAGCGCGATCGCCAGGATGAGGAACGGGATCGCGAGCACCGCGTCGATCATCCGCATCAGCGTGCCGTCGACAAAGCCGCCGACATAACCCGAGACCAGGCCGATCGGCACCCCGACGGCGAGCGCCAGCGATACCGAGACAAGCCCCGCCGCGAGCGACGCGCGCGCTCCCCAAATGACCCGGGCGAGCACGTCGCGGCCGATCTCGTCGGTGCCGAACGGGTGCAGCATCGTGGGCGGCTTGCGCACCGCGCCCCAATTGGTCGCCAGCGGGTCGTACGGCGACACCAGCGGCGCGAGGACCGCCAGCGCGATAAAGAACAGCACCACGCCGAGCCCGGCGATCGCCGCGCGGCGCTTGACCAGATGACGCAGCGCGCGCTGCCATGGCGCCTCGCCGGCATCGAAATCGATAAACGCAACGTCGCCCCGGGCATTGAGCGGCTCGGCTGTCATACCCGGAGCCTCGGGTTGATCAGCGCATAGGCGATGTCGGCGAAAAGATTGAGCATGATGTACGCGAACGCGGTGCACAGCACGACGCCCTGCACGACCGCGTAGTCGCGGTTGAAAACCGCGTCGACGATCAGCTTGCCGAAGCCGGGGATGGTGAACACCTGCTCGGTCAGCACCGCGCCCGAGAGCAGCCCGCCGAATTCGAGCGCGCCCAGGGTCACCACCGGGATCAGCGCGTTGCGCAGTGCGTGGCGCAGGATGACGCTCGCCTGGCTCAGCCCCTTGGCGCGCGCGGTGCGGACATAATCGGCGCTCAACACCTGCAGCATCGCGCTGCGCGTATGGCGCATCATCACCGCGGCGATTGCGTTGCCGAGCACAAAAGCCGGCATGATCAAGGTCAGCAGGTTCTGCTTCAGGCTCTCCGCCGGGGTCACGAAACCCGAGGCCGGTAGCCAGCCGAGCGTCACCGAGAACAGCAGGATCATCAGAATCCCGAGCCAGAAATTGGGGATCGACAACCCCCACAGCGCGGCCATCGTCGCGCCGTAATCGATCGCAGTGTCCTGTTTGACCGCGGCGATGATCCCGGCCGGAATGCCGATCGCCAGTGCGACCAGCATCGCCAGGCCCGCCAACTCGGCGGTCACCGGCAGCTTTTCGAGAATGAGGTCCCTGACCGGCCGCTTGATGCGGATCGACTCGCCGAAATCGCCGTGCGCGATACCCTCGACCCAATACCAGTAGCGAAGCGGCAGCGGCTGATCGAGATGGTATTTCTGGCGCAGGAACGCGATCACCGCCGGATCCTGGTCCTCCCCCGCCATCGCCTGCGCCGGATCCCCCGGCAGCAGCTGCTGCAGCCCGAAGATCAGCACCGACACGAAGAACAGGGTCGGGAGGATCAGCGCGAAGCGGCGGAGGAGGAAGGCGGTCATCGATCGGGCGCCGTCATTTCATCGCTATTCCCTGCGGCCGAATCAGCCCGTCGGGATAGGCGGTGAAGCCGGTGAGCTTGTTGCTCATCGCGTAGACCCATTTCAGGTGCCACAGGTAGATCAATGGTCGGTCGACAAGGGTGATCGCGGCGATTTTGGCGAAATGCGCCATGCGTTCGTCGACCGTTCCGCCGACGCGCTCGGCGTCGAGCTCGGCGTCGACATCCTGGTTGCAATAGCGGCTGGAATTGAGCGCCGGTGGCGCCTTGCAGCTGACGAAATTATAGAGATTGCCGTCGGGGTCGGTGCGGCCGCTCCAGTCGATCTGATAAGCCTCGAATTCGCCCTTTTGCGCGAGGTCGATCGAGGAGGCGAATTCGGTCGCCTGGATCTTGATGTCGAACCCGGCCTCGGCGGCCATCGACTGGATCACCTGAGCGGCGCTCAGCTGGTCGGTCGTGTTGGGCACCATCATCGTGAACGACAGATGCGGCACGCCGGCGGCGGCGAGCAGCGCCTTGGCCTTGGCGACATCGCGCGGCGGGATCGGCATCGACTTGACGTACCACGGACTCGACGGCGCCTCCCATTGATTGCCCGGGGTGAACTGGCCGTTGAAGACGACCTGGTTCAGCGCCTCGCGGTCGATCGACAATTCGAGCGCCTCGCGCACCCGCTTGTCCTGACCGAGCGGGTTCTTCGACCGCTCGCCGTTGTTGGTGTTGATCAGGATGTCGGCGTAGGCAAGGCTGGTAATCGCCGCGACTTTGAGGCGGCTGTCCTTGCCGGCCGCGTCGAGGTCGGTCGCCGCCAGACGCTCGATCAGGTCGAGCTGGCCCGATTGCAGATTGGCGAGCCGAACCGTCGTATCGGGGATCGGCAGGAAGGTGACGCGATCGAAATGGATCGTGTCCTTGTTCCAATAGTCGGCAAAGCGGTCGAGCACGATGCGGTCCTGCGCGACGCGCTCGGTGAACTTGAACGGGCCGGCGCAGACCAGGTGCTCGCCGAACTTGTCGCCCGCGGCCTCGGCCGCCTTGGGCGAGACGATCATCCCGGCGCGATCGGTCAATTGGGCGAGGAGCGGCGCGAATGGCTTGTCGAGCACGAGTTTCACGGTGTGGTCGTCGACGATCTCGACCGATTTCAGCGCGCTTATCTCGGCCTTGCGGTTCGAGCCGGGCATCGTCAGGTGTCGCTCGAGGCTGAACTTGACGGCGGCGGCGTCCATCTTCTCGCCGTCCTGGAACGTGACGCCCCGGCGCAGCGTCATCAGCAGGCCCTTGTTGTCGTCGACCCAGTGCCACTCGGTCGCGAGCTGCGGCACGACTTCGAGCCCGGGGCTGATATCGACCAGCTTGTCGCACATCGCGGCGAAGACGATGCGGCCGACAAAGGTGCGCGCCAGGGTCGGGTCGAGGATGTCGGGGTCTTCCGCGAGGCCGATCCGCAGCGTGGTCTGCGCCAACGCCGTGCCGGCCAGCAGAGCGAAACCGAGCAGCGTGGCCGCGGCCAGGATCCGTCTTGTCGTCATGCGCCCCCCAATGTCACGCCGGCCGCCATGCACAAGCGACGCCAATCGGCGCGCAAGTAAAGCCGTCGTGATCGCGCTTTACCGCGGCTAGCGTCCGGCGGCGTAGCTCTGCATGCCACGCGGATTGGCGCCGGCCTTGAGGATGCGGCCTTCCGGGGTTTCCTCGCGCGTACAGGCGGCAAGCCGGCCGCCCGACCAGGTCTCGCCGATCTGCACGCGGTGGCCGCGGCGTGCTAGTTCCTTCCGGGTCGCCTCCGGGAAGCGGCCTTCGAGCCCGAGATGGCCGGGGTTTGCGCCGCGCGGATAAAACGAGCTCGGCGCGTGCTCGGTGTTGAATTCGGGACAGTCGATCGCCTCCTGCAAATTCATCTTGTGATGGACGTGATGCAGGAACAATTGCAGCGACCACTGGTCCTGGCCGTCGCCGCCCGGCGTGCCGAACGCCATGTAGGGCGTGCCGTTCTTGAATGCCAGGCCCGGTGACAGGGTGCTGCGCGGGCGCTTCCTCGGCTGGAGGCTCGATGGCGAGCTTTCGTCGAGCCAGGAAATCTGCAGCCGCGTGCCGAGGCAGAAGCCCAGTTCCGGGATGACCGGCGACGATTGCAGCCAGCCGCCGCTCGGCGTCGCCGAGACCATGTTGCCCCAGCGATCGATCACGTCGACATGGCAGGTGTCGCCGGCCGTGACGCCGACCGGGCTTGTTGTCGGCTCGCTGATCGTGCCGACAAAGGCGCCGACCGTCGGCTCGCCAATCCCGGCGGCCAATGGCGCCAGCTCGGCGCCGCCGACCATCAAATGCGGCGCGCGCCCGTCGGGGCTGCCCGGCCGCAATTCGATCGAGGCGCGCTCGCCGATCAGCTTGCGGCGGGCGTCGTTGTAGGCCGGACTCAGCAAGGTCGCCATCGGGACATCAACAAAATCGGGGTCGCCGTACCACGCCTCGCGGTCGGCATAGGCGAGCTTGGCGCATTCGGTGACGGTATGGACGAAATCGGCGCCAACCGGATCGGTATCGTCGAGATCGAAGCCCTGCAGCAACGCCAGTTGCTGCAGCAGCACTGGCGCCTGGCTCCACGGTCCACCCTTAACCACGGTGTAACCGTGATAATCGAAGCTCACCGGCGTCTCGACCGGCGCCTGCCAGCGCGCCATGTCACCGGCGGTGAGCAGCCCGTGATGACGGCGGCCCGACGAGTCGAGTACCTTCTCGGTGCGGCAGAAGCGGTCGATCGCCTCGGCGACGAAGCCGCGATACCAGGCATCACGGGCGCGATCGATGCGGTGCTCGCGATCGCCGCCGCCGGCTTCCGCCTCGGCCAGCACGCGCTTATAGGTCGCGGCGAGCCCCGGGTTGCGGAACAGCTGGCCGGGCTTTGGCGGTTCGCCGTTGTGCAGATAGACCGCCGCCGAGCTTGGCCAGGCGCGGCGGAACATTTCCGCCACCGCGCCGATCGTCACCGGGATGCGCCAGACCAGCGGATACCCGTTGTCGGCGTAGGAAATCGCCGGCCCGAGGATGTCGGCGAGCGGCAAGGTGCCGTAATCGCGCAGCAGCCGCATCCAGCCGTCGAATGCGCCGGGCACGGTCGCGGCGAGGAGGCCGGTACCGGGCACGAGGTTGAGCCCGAGCTGATGATACCGCGCGATCGTCGCCGCCTCCGGCGCGACCCCCTGACCGCAGATCATGTCGCAGCGCTGGTTCTTCTCGCTCCACACCAGGATCGGCGCTTCGCCGAGCGGGCCGTTCAGATGCGGCTCGACGACCTGCAAGGTCAATCCCGCCGCCGCGGCCGCGTCGAAGGCGTTACCGCCCTTTTCGAGCGTCGCCATCGCCACCGCGCTCGCCAGCCAATGGGTCGAGCCGACGACTCCGAACGTGCCCTGGATCTCTGGCCTTGTGGTGAAAACGGGCATGCGGGTCTCCGGTTGTGGCGTTGGCGATAAAGGCAGGTCGGCTATTTCGCGGCGTCTTGCAGGCGGGTCCTGCTGTCGAATTCGTCGGCGACCCTCGCATCGTTTTCTAAGAGCGCGGCAGCGTCGACATCGGCGAATTCGATCGCGCCCATCGCCGCGAAGGCCTCCTGCACCCCTTTGCCCCACAGGCCGATATCCCGGACCGTCGGCACGATCCGGCTGAAGATGCGGCTGCGGAACACCTGCATTGCCGGCGACTGGTCGACGTATTTGATGCAGTCCTCGACCGGCAGCCCCAAGCGCTGCCAGACCTCGAGCGAGTTGAAGCGGTCGCGCATGTGCCAGCACGCATCGACGACGAACTCCTCGCGCTCGGCGCGCTCAGCGTCGGTCAGCTGCGGGTAGTAGTCACGCAAGGCGAGCCGGCCGAACGCGACGTGCCGAGCCTCGTCCTGCATCACATAAGCGTTGACCGACGCGGCGAGCGGGTTCTTCGACTGGTCGCGGATGCGCTGAAACGCCGCCAGCGCCAAGCCTTCGATCAGGATCTGCATGGTCAGGTAGGTCATGTCCCAGCGGCTGTCGCTAAGCCCGTTTTCCAAGAGCGATTTGAGGCCGTGGGTGATCGGATAAGCGAGCTCGAACTTCTCGTGCAGCAGGCGAGCATAGGCCTCGACGTGGCGCGCCTCGTCCATCACCTGCGTCGCCGCGTAGAACTTGGCATCGATGTTGGGGACGCTCTGCACGATCTTCGCGGTGGCGATCAGCGCGCCCTGCTCGCCGTGCATGAACTGCGAAATCTGCGACGCCTGGAGATGATGGCGGACCTCGGTCTGCTCTTTCTTGGTCATCCGGTGCCAGATATCGGTGTCGAAGATCGGGATCACGCGATCGTCGAGCATCATCGGGTTCTCGGGATCGAGGTCCTGCGACCAATCGATCCGCTCCGCGGCATTCCACTGTTGCCGCTTGCCCTTCTCGTAGAGCTGCAACAGCCCGTCGCGCCCGTCGTCATATTCCCAGCGAAAGCACGCCTCGGTATTGCCCTCGAACTCCCACTCGGTCTGCTCGACCGGCAGCGTGTAGCGGAACATTGTCGTCATGGCGGGTGCCTCCGGGATCGCGGCCCGATGATTATACAGGCCCGATGATTATACAGGACTGAGGCGAACTGTCAGATCGCTGCGAATTCGATGCCCTGCGCGCCGTGCCACAAGGTCAGCTCGCCCAAGGCCCGCAGGTTTTCCAAGCCCTCAACGATCGTCAGGAACGGATTGCCCGCGAGCTGCCCGGCCTTGCTGGCGAAGTGGCAAGCGCCATAGGCAAGCAGGATTTCGGTCTCGCTGACCCCGCCGGGATGGAACAGGATTTGTCCTGGCGCTGGATAGCTGGTGGCGTTTTCGTAACCAACGCCGGGGTCGGAGTCGCCCAGAGGTATCCAGCATGCTTCGCCGCTCCAGCGGACATGGATGATCCGCTCGCGATACGGCAAGACGCGCTCGAACCACGCACACGTTCGCGGCGCGAGCTCGCGCTCGAAGCGCGCCGCGAAGGTAAAGGGTCCGGCGGTAATGCGAATGTCGCTCAAGTCCCCTGCCCTTCGCGCTCGAGGATTTCGACGACCCCGCCGGCGGGATCGATCCTCAGCCGGTCGCCGGTGCGGATCATCCGCGTTATATCGCCGTCGAAGCGATCGACCATCGTCACGTTCCCAAACGCCGCGCCTTGCGCCAGGATCGGGTTGACCCGGTTGAACACCAGCGCCAGCGGTACGATGCCGCGCGATTTCATCTCGTGCAGCATCCACGCTGTCGCGACGCCGCCTTTCGCGTCGTTGAGCACCAGGATGCGCCCGTCGTAGCTCTGCCCGGCGAGCGCATGGCCCGGCCGCGAGAACACCCCGGCCTTGCGGTCGAGGTCGTAGCGCGCGCTGAAATTGTCCTGGGCGACGAGCGCGACGCCTTCGACCGCCGGGCCGATGCCGGGATGGCAGCGCAGGACAATCGGCATCAGCGCATGACCCCGGCAACCGCCGCCTCGACGCAGCGTTCGAGGCTCAAGAAGCTCGGCCGGTAGCCATAGCCGCCGATGATGTTGGTCAGCTTCGCCGAGTTGGTCACCAGCCGCTGCCAGCCATTGGCCTCGGCCAATTCGCCGGCATAGCTCTGGTAGAAACAGATGCCGGCGGCGACGATCGCGCCGCTCGCCTCGATCCGCGCGGTGAGGCCCATGCGGTCGGCGGCGTGCTTGATCTCGGGCGACGTCGCGACGAGCAAGGTCGTCTCGGAATGCACGTGCCGTCCATCGAGCGCGGCGGCGACCTCCTGCATTTCGATCAGCGACAATTGCGGCGCCGCAAAGACGACGACATCAACCTTGTCGCCGGGCGCGGCATATGACGCGATAAACGCGTCGATCTCGGCGCGCCCGACGCGAACGGTTTCGAGCGTCGCACCACCGAGCACCGGCTCCTCGGCGGTGATCCCGGGCATGTGAAACAGCGCGACCGAGCCGTAGCTCGCCAGCGCCGCGCCGAAATGTTTGAGCGCGTCGGAGCCGGGTACCAGCTCGATCCCCTCGATCAGCGGCACCTCCCAATACGAACCGCAGGCCCGGCCAATGATGCCGCCGAGCGCGCCCCATTCCGATAGATCGCGCGGCGGCGCCTCAATCCGGAACCGCCGTGTCGCACGTCGGCATTCGGCGAGGTGACACCCGTAGCGCGGGGTGCGCCCGGTCAACCCCGCGGCGAGCGCCGACGGACCGCCCTCGAAATTGCTGCGCGCGCCGAACACGCTGTTCGAATAGATGACGACGCCGGTATCGCCCATTGCCAGGTGCTCGCCGCGCACCGGCGGCAGGATCGTCTGGTAGTTGATGCAGGTGTCGGTCATCAGCACGCCGAACGCCTTCAGCGCGGTGATCGCGCGGGCTTCGAGCGCCGCCATCGCCTCGCTCTGCCCCAATCGCTTGTAGACCGCAAAATCGAGCCCGCGAGGATCGGTCAGGGTCGGCACCCGCACCCGCCGTGCTGGCTCCGGAGTGGCGGCCAGCCCTTCGAGAAACCCGACCCCGGCCTCGCCCAGCGACTCGGTGTCGGCCATGATGTGCGCCTGCGACACCGGCACAAGGTCGGCGGCGTCGAAGAATTCGCCGACCGCGATCTGATGCTGGATCGCCCAGCGCCGCGGCTCGCCCAATTCACCCGCGAGCATCGCCCGCTCTTCGTCGTTGAGCCGCATCGTCGCCCCGAAAAACCTTGGCTAAGCCACTCTAGGCAGGGACAATCGGCGGGACAACCAACACGGCGGGAGCATCCGATGCCGGTCACGATCTATCACAACCCGCGCTGCAACACCTCGCGCAAGACCCTGGCGCTGTTGCGCGACAAGGGGGTCGAGCCCACCGTGGTCGAGTATCTGAAGACGCCCTATACCGCGGCGCAATTGAAGCAGCTGCTGGCGCAGCTGAAACTACCGGCCAAGGCGATCGTGCGCAGGAAGGAGGCCGCCGCGGCCGGGATCGACCCGGCGAAACTGTCCGAGGATCAACTCGTCGCAGCGATGGCCAAGAACCCGATCGTCGTCGAGCGGCCGATCGTCGTCTCGGGCGGCAGGGCGGCTCTGGGCCGCCCGCCGGAGGCTGTGCTGAAGCTGCTTTAAGCTAAGCCGCGTTCGACTTCTGCTCCTTGGGCTTGATGTAGGCCCGCGCCGCGTGGTCGGCGCAGTACGGCTTGCCGGGCAGCGGCCGGCCGCCGCAGAAGTGGAAATCGTCGTCGCCCGGATGCCCGTGCGGCCACATGCACACCGGGCCGGTGAACTCGAAGACATTGCGGCGCGGCGCCGGCCTTACAGTGATGACCCGCGGCACCAGGCCGAGGCGGTGCACCTTGCCGATCACCGCGTTCTTGGTGACCCCGATGCGGCGGCCGATTTCGGCAGTGGTGATCCCCTCATCCCACAAAACACTCAGCTGCTCGATGCGCTCTGGCGTCCAGGTGCCTATATCCATGTCCCCCACCGTATGCTGTAGGACCACTTACCTTCCCCACAAAATACGGTAGCACCCTTGTGGCTCGTCGCCAATAGGGAACTAGATATGGTATCAGACGCGTTCGCGCCGAAAGCTCAGCACTTTTGAAAAATACGCCGGAATCTGCGCCGCCGGCGAGAAGCCGGGGCCGAAAAGCCGGTCAAGATCTTCGCGCAGATAGCTCGCGTAGTAAGGCTCGTGAAAGGCCACCGGAAACCAGTCGAGCATCGCGTCGTAGTCGGGCACGTCGCCCGTCTGCAGTGAATCGACGAAGATCAGTCGGCCGCCCGGTTTCAGCACCCGGCGGATTTCGCCGGCGGCCGCGGCGCGGGCGCGATGCGGCAGTTCGTGGAACAGGTAGACGCAGGTGACGATGTCGAAGCTGGCGTCGGCGAACGGCAATGTCTCGGCGTTCGCCTCGGCGAGCGCGACGCGCGACCACGCCGCGAGACGCCGTTTCGCGACCGCCAGATAGGATCGCGACAGATCGATCCCGCTCACCGCGAGCCGGGGATAGTTGCGCTTGACGTCGGCGAGAAACCCGCCGGTTCCGCAAGCGATGTCGAGCAGCCGCGCTGAACGCGCGCCGCCCGGATGGTCGAGCAGCGCCTCGCGCAGCGGCACCAGCGCCTGGCGGCGCATCGCCGCCGCGCCGCCGCCGAACAGCACCTCAACCTGATGATCGTAGCGCGCGGCCGAGGCTGCGCTGAGATATCCGTCACTCTGAAAGTGGAAATTCCGGCGGTAATAGGCGGGGTACCGCTCGGCGTCCGGCGTGCGCAGCAGGCGCTCGCGCGGGTCGCCGTGGCGGCGGGCATCGACGGCGCCAAGATCGGCGAAAAAATCGATCGCACGGCTGAGCTCGGCGAGCGGGTTGCCGCGCCAATCGTCGGGCGCGGCGTAGAGCCCGGCCTCGATATTGCGCCAGTCCTGCTCCAGGAGCTTGCGCAGATCGCCGAGGATGCGGCGGCGGTCGGGCATCGCCCTGCCCTTCAGCCGCTCGGGCAACTGCATCGGCTTGGTCAGCCGCGCCGCGAGCAGCTTCTGGCCGAAAAACCACGACACCCGCGCCGCCTGCGCGGTGTCGTAGACCAGCTTGTCGAATGCGGTCGCCATGACGTCAACCAATTATGACCTGGCGGCACGTTTGCAATACCCCTCACCGCTCTGCTTCAATTGCCGGCACGGGCCCCTGTGCAGGAGATGCCGGCGATGCCGCGATTCCATACTCTCGACGATCTCGACGTCGCAAATAAGCGGGTCTTGCTGCGCGCCGATCTCAACGTCCCGGTCAAGGACGGCAAGGTCACCGATGCCACCCGCATCGAGCGCCTCGCGCCGACGATCGAGGCGCTGATCGCCAGAGGCGCCAAGATCGTCGTGATGTCGCATTTCGGCCGGCCGAAGGGCCCTGATACCGAGAATTCGCTGCGCCAGCTGGTCGAGCCGCTGAGTCAGGCGATCGGTGGCCGGACGGTGCATTTCGCAACCGACTGCATCGGCCCGGAGGCGAAGAAGATCGTCGATGCTTTGAAACCGGGCGAGGTCGCGCTGCTCGAAAATCTGCGGTTTCATCCGGAAGAGGAAAAGAACGATCCCGGCTTTGCGAAATCGCTCGCCGAATTGGGCGATATTTATGTCGATGACGCGTTCTCGGCGGCGCACCGCGCCCATGCCTCGATCGCGGCACTGGCCCACCTGCTGCCCAACGCCGCCGGAAAGCTGATGCAGGCTGAGCTCGACGCGCTCGGCGCCGCGCTCGAGCATCCCGAGCACCCGGTGATAGCGCTGATCGGCGGGTCGAAGGTCTCGACCAAGCTCGATTTGTTGAAATTCATCATCGGCAAGGTTGATCGCCTGGCGATCGGCGGGGCGATGGCCAACACGTTTCTCTTTGCCCAGGGCCGGGGGGTCGGCCGCTCGCTGTGCGAGAAGGAAATGGCCGACACCGCGCGCGACATCCTCGCGGCGGCCGAGAAACAGGGCTGCGGCGTGATCCTGCCCGACGACGCGGTTACCGCCGAGGAGCTGAAACCCGGGGTCGTGACCCGCACCGTCGGCATCAACGCGGTGCCGCAGAACGCGATGATCCTCGATATCGGCCCCGACAGCGTCGCGCGCATCTCCGCCGCGCTCGCCGAGTGCAAGACGCTGGTGTGGAACGGCCCGGTCGGCGCGTTCGAGGTAAAGCCGTTTGACCGCGCCACAGTCGCGCTGGCGAAGAAAGTCGCCGAACTGACCCAGGCCAAGAAGCTCCTCAGCGTCGCCGGCGGCGGCGACACCGTCGCCGCGCTCGCCGCCGCGGGGGTCGAGGACCAGCTCACCTATGTCTCGACCGCCGGCGGCGCGTTCCTCGAATGGCTCGAAGGCCGGGAATTGCCGGGGGTCGCGGCGCTGGCGGTCGATTGAACGCCCTTTTGCTGCTTTTTGCTGTTATCTGTAGCAAATCTGCAGCGACATTTTTGCAACATTCCGTGGTTCAAACACCTTTGAGGTTGGCGATTGTCGCATTGGGAACATATAAAGAACATTGTAGCGAACGCAAGGGGTGGGCATGAGCGATATCGGCCTGTTCGAGGCGATCTATTCGGCGCGCTCGATCCGCAAGCTGAGCGCCGACCCGGTGCCCGAGGAATTGATCACCCGCGTGCTCGAAACCGCGACGCAGGCTTCCTCGGCCGGCAATGCGCAGAACTGGGCGTTCGTTGTCGTCCGCGATCCGGAGATGCGCGCGAAACTTGGCGCGATCTATCGCAAGGGCTCGGATATCGCGAGCCGGTTTACGCCGCGCGCGGCCGCCCGGATCATCTGAGCGAGGCGCAATACCAGCGCTTCATGCGCAGCGGCGCCTGGCTGTGGGACCATCTCGCCGAGGCGCCGGTGATCCTGATCCCGTGCCTGCGCCAGCGCGCGATGCCAACGCGCGAGAAACTCCCGCCCGAAATCAGCTATGAGGCGGAGCTCACCTATCTCGACCGCAGCCGCGGCGCCAGCATCTATCCGGCGATCCAGAACATCATCCTCGCCTGCCGCGCGCTCGGGCTCGGCACGGTGCTGACCACCAACCATTTGCGCTGCGAGGCCGACCTCAAGGAAGCGCTCGGCCTGCCCGACGACGTGACGACCTTCGCGCTGATGCCGATCGGGTGGCCGTTGCAGAATTTCGGCCCCTCACCCGCAAGCCGGTATGCGAGGTCGCTTATGCGGACAGGTGGGGCGAATCGTGGCCGGAATGAGCCGCTAGAGCACGATCCCCTGAGGTTGAAGCGCCGATGCCGGCCCCCTCCCAGCCGCTACGCGGCTCTCCCTCCCCCGTGTCCACGGGGGAGGGTTGGGGTGGGGGCTGGCACCGCGATTCAATTTG